>Ga0105047_10015462_pt1 | contig 12019 bp, 12 predicted proteins | sample MAT04_FD_78384 | JGI IMG/M metagenome (GOLD analysis project Ga0105047, IMG submission 78384) | Freshwater microbial communities from Lake Fryxell liftoff mats and glacier meltwater in Antarctica - MAT-04 (megahit assembly) | ecosystem: Environmental > Aquatic > Freshwater > Ice > Liftoff... | reverse complement strand
GGACGGTCGTTCAGGCCACGTGGTGATGGTGGTGCCTGAAACGCCAAGTCAAGTCGCCAAGCGCAATGCGCTGGGAGAGGTGGTCAATCCCGTGCAAAGCCAGGCCGGAAGACAAAATTTCCGCCGTGCGATGGGGCCAAGCAACTGGTGGAAAGGTGCGCAGTTCGCGGATAGCGCATTTTGGCTGCACGCCTAGCTTGCCGCCTGCGCCTAATCAGTCGGCGGTGCGGGTGGCTTTGAGCAGCCGTCGAGGATCATCGCTGCTTTGACCAGCAAATGCGCGCTGATTGGTGCGGTGACCAATACGAACAGGGTGATTAAGAGTTCTTGCGGGCCACTGGTGCCGCCGTTGTAGCCAAACCACGCCATTGAGCCGATCAGCACGCCGCCCACGCCCAGCGTGCTGGCTTTGGTTGGGCCGTGCAGGCGCTTCATAAACTCGCTCAATTTGAACAAGCCCCAGGCGCCGATCAGCGCAAACGCGGTGCCTGCAACCATGAAAAATGCGATCAGTGCGTCCAACCAAATCGGCATGGGATTCATTCGATGGCGCGCCCGCGTGCGAGGTAGCGGCTAAGCAGAACGGTGCCGAAGAAACCAAGCATCGCAATCAGCAGCGCCACTTCAAAAAACACCGCATCGGCGTAGCGAATGCCGAGCACAATCACCAGAGCAATCGAGTTGATATAAAGCGTATCCAGCGCGAGGACGCGATCTGCAATGCCTGGACCGCGGACCATGCGACTAAGCGCTAGCAGCATCGCCAGCAGCAGGCCGGCCGTTACATAAGGCAACACCAAAGCGGTGATCACAGGAGAATCTCCTTGAGCGGCGCTTCAAAGCGGGTTCGGATTTGCTTGATGGTGGCTGCCTCGTCGTCTAGGTGAAAGGCGTGCACCAGCAGGTATTTTCGATCGGGCGTGACGTCGGCTGTGAGGGTGCCCGGGGTCAAGGTGATCAGCGATGCCAAGACGGCGATTCCGTGTGCGCTCTTGACCTCAAGCGGGTACCAAAAATAGGCCGGGTGAATGGCGGCTTCCGGCCCGAGGATGCGTCGGGCGACATCAATATTGGCGAGCACAATGTCGTACAGCACCACGAAGGTCAGCCTGAGCGCAAGCAGCGGCCGGCGAAAGCGCGCGCGCTCGGGGGTGAGCTTGGCGCTTAGCAGTGGGGCCGCTATCCCGACCGCTAGGGCGAGAATGCCCTGACCCACGCTGACCCCGTTTAAGACCAGCCACAGGGCGATGATCAGCAGGGTTTTGAACGGCATTGGGATCATGGTGCACGCTCGACTGGGCGCGATTTGAGCACCGTCAAGACCATTTGATCAGGCTGCTTGAGCTGCGCCCCGGCGACCTGGGTGTAGTTGACCACGGGCGCGGCCAGCACGCTCAGGGCGACAAGCGCTATCAGCAGCACGGAGACGGCGGCCCATTCAAAACGCTGCGCTGCGGATGGCGTGGCGGCGGCGGGAGGCTTTGGCGTGCGCCAGAATAGATGCGAGCCGGCGCGCACCAAGGCCAGGATAATCAACAAGCCGCTGATCAGGATCATGACCCACGCGATGATGCCCGCATCCTGAAACGCGATGGCCTGCAGCAGCAGCGCTTTGGCCAGAAAACCGCTCAACGGCGGCATCGCCGCGGCGGCCATCGCGGCGACAAAAAATGCAGTGCCCAAGACAGCGGGTCGATCAAGCGCGGCGAGCGCAATCAGCGAGTCGGACGCTTCGCCACGGCCGTTCTTGATCAAATCCGCCAGCGCGAACAAAAGTGCAACCGCGAGCGTGGAGTGAACCATGTAATACAGCGCGGCACCCAGCGTAAGCGCGGTGTCAAACGATGCCAACAGCAGCATGGTGCCCGCAGACGCCACCACCAGATAGCCGATCATTGAGCGCAAGCGGCGCGCCGCAAACGCACCGACTGCGCCCAAGAGGAGGGTTAGCAAGCCCACCGGCAGAAGCACCGGCAAGGCGAGATCCTGAAGCAAACCCGCGCTGTCGCCAAACAGCAGGGGGTACACGCGTAGGATTGAATAAACGCCGACTTTGGTCATCAGCGCGAACAAGATCGCGACCGCAGCCGGCGCTGCGGCATAGGTGCGCGGCAGCCAGAAATAAAGCGGCAGCAGCGCCGCCTTGATCGCAAAAACCACCAGCAGCAGCAAACCGGCGGCTTTGACAAAGGGTGCGTCGGCGTCTGTGGTGCCCGCGATCCGATAGGCGAGGTCGGCCATGCTGAGGGTGCCGAGCATGCCGTAGAGCGTGGCCACCGCGATCAAAAACAGGCATGAACCAACCAAATTGAAGGTGACGTAGTGGAAGCCGCGCTTGAGCTGGGTCTTGTGCGCACCGTGCAGCAGCAGGCCGTAGCTTGAGATCAGCAGCACCTCAAAAAACACGAACAGATTGAACAAATCGGCCGTTAGAAAGGCGCCGCACAGGCCCATCAGCTGGAACTGCCAAAGGGCGTGGAACCAGCGCGCGCGTAGATCGCTGCCGCCGCAGGAGAACAGGGCGCCGACTAGGCCCAGCAGTGCGGTCAAGCCGACCATCAGCGCACTTAAGCGATCCAGCACCAGCGAGATGCCGATATTCGGCAGCCAGTTGCCCAGCAGATACACGCTGATCTCGCCTGAGTCGGCCAGTATCAGCAGATGTACGCTGAGCGCCAGCAGCGCGGCGCAAGAAAGCAGGTTAAGCGCTCGCTGCCAGACGATATTGCGCTCGCCGAGCAGGATCAACAGGGAGCCGCTCAGCAATGGCAGCACAACCGCGAGTACGACCCAATGGTTCATCGCGGCAGCTCCGAATCATCCGCATCGACGTGTTCGCTTTTGTTGGCGTGGGCCGAGCGAATCGCAATCACCGCGAGCAGGGCGGTCATCGCAAAGCTGATCACGATTGCGGTCAAGACCAGCGCCTGCGGCAACGGGTCGGCATGGGTCAGCAGCGTTGCCGCTGTGTCTTTGGAAATGATTGGCGGCGCGCCGGGCGTCAGCCTGCCCATCGCAAAAATATAGACGTTGACCGCATACGCCAGCAGGGTCACGCCAAGCAGCACGTCAAAGGTGCGCGGGCGCAGCAGCAGCCACACGCCGGTGCTGGTCAATACGCCGAGTGCCAGCGCAAACAGCAGCGACATCAGTTCGGCCCCTGTTTGGCTGGGGTTTCATTGATTCGGCTCAGCGCCCAAAGCAAGAGCACAGTGGCGCCAAAAACGCTCAAATAGACGCCCGTGTCAAAGCCCAATGCGCTTGCAAACGGCACCGCACCGATAAGCGGGATGTCCACGTAGGGCGTCGCACTGGTGAGAAACGGATGACCAAAAAAGAAGCTGCCTAAGCCCGTGAGCGTGGCAAACAGCAGGCCCCAGCCCATGAACAGCGGCCATCGCTGGCGCATCCGGCTTTCAACCCACTCGCGTCCAAAAGCCGCAAAGTGAACCATCACCCCAATCGCCAACACCAGCGCGGCAATAAAGCCGCCGCCGGGAAGATTGTGCCCGCGCATAAATAAGTGCAGCGAAACCGCCATGCTCACCGGCAGCAGCAGCTGCGCGCACAGCTGCAGCATCAGCGAGCCCTGCGCCGGCGCGGATGGGGCGGCCGGGTAGGCTTTGAGGGTCGCTTGGCTGAGCAGCGCGTGAATGATCAGCCCGGCAATCACAAACACGGTGATTTCGCCCAAGGTGTCAAAGGCGCGGAAGTCCACGATGATCACATTGACCGCGTTGGCGCCGCCGCCGAGCGGGATGGATTGGCTCAAGAAATAGTCCGACACGCTGACGCTTGGGCGGGTCAGCACCGCATAGGTGAGCGCGCTGACGCCAGCACCCGCGAGCAGCGCAATTGCGCCGTGAAACCAGCGCGCGATTGGCGCGCGTTCGGGCAGCCCCTGCTGCGGCAGATAGCGCAGTGCCAGCAGCAGCAAGAGGATGCTGACCACTTCGATCAAGAGCTGGGTAAGCGCCAGATCAGGCGCCGACAGCGTAACGAAACCCAAAGTGATACCGAGGCCGGTGATGCCCAAGGCGACCAAAGCCACCACGCGCTGACGATGGAAATACGCGGTTGCCAGCGCGCCCGCCACAACCAACGCGAACAGCGTCCACGCAATCGGGGTGAGACCCAAGTCGGCGACCGCGCCCAAGCTGTAATCCGCGCTGCCAATAAACGGGGAAAACCCCGCGGCCAGAATGGTGAGCATCAGTACCACCAGGTAGTCGCCTAACTTTCCAGTTTCTAGACTCAGGGTTACTGCACGCGCGGCTTGAACGGCCATCCGCATGAACTTTTCAAAGCCGCGCTTGCCGACGGGGCGGAAGCTCAACCGGTGCAGATTATTTTTGTATTGCAGCAAAAAATAAAGCGCGATGCCGCCGAACAGCCCGATCATGCTGAAAAGCAGCGCCAGGTTGAAGCCGTGCCAGATCGCGAGCTTGTAGGTGGGCAGTGGACCGTTGAGCGTGGCTTGCGCCGCGACCGCAAGCAGGTCAGCAACCATCAAGTTAGGCAAGATGCCGACGGCCAGACACAGCACCACCAGCAATTCAACCGGCACCCGCATGAATCGCGGTGGCTCGTGCGGGGTGCGCTTCAATCCGGTCGGCTCGCCGTTGAAAAACATGTCGTGGATAAAGCGCAGCGAATAGGCCACCGCGCAAATGCTGGCGAACAGGGCCAGCGCAGGAATCATCACCCGGTAAAGCGTGTGTCTTTCGATATCAAGCGCCGACTCGAGAAACATCTCTTTGGACAAAAAGCCGTTCAGCAAGGGCACGCCGGCCATGGCCAGTGACGCCACAATCGCGAGCGATCCGGTGATCGGCATGAACTTCCACAGGCCGCTGAGTTTGCGCAGATCGCGCGAGCCGGTTTCGTGATCGATGATGCCAGCGGCCATGAACAGCGAGGCTTTAAACGTGGCGTGGTTGAGGATATGAAACACGCCGGCAACCACCGCCAGCGGAGTTCCCAAGCCAAAAAGAAGCGTGATCAAACCCAGATGGGACAGGGTGGAATAGGCGAGCAGTCCTTTGAGATCATGCTGCACGATCGCGATCATTGCGCCAAGCACCAGCGTCGCCACGCCGACCGTTGAGACGATAAAAAACCACTCTTCGCTGCCTGAGAGCGCCGGATACAGCCGCGCCAGCAAAAACACGCCCGCCTTGACCATGGTTGCGGAGTGCAAATAGGCCGACACTGGCGTGGGTGCCGCCATCGCGTGGGGCAGCCAAAAATGAAAGGGAAACTGCGCGGATTTGGTGAATGCACCCAGAAGGATCAGACAAAGGGTGGGCACATACAGCGGGTGGGCGAGGATTTGCGGCCCCGCTTTGAGCACCACATCGAGCTCAAAACTGCCGACAATCTGGCCCAACAAAATCACCCCGGCGAGCAGGCATAGGCCGCCCGCGCCGGTGATGGTCAGCGCCATGCGCGCCCCTTCTCGGGCGTCGCGGCGGTGTTGCCAAAAGCCGATCAGTAAAAAGCTGGACAGGCTGGTCAATTCCCAAAACACCACCAGCAGCAGCAGGTTGCCGGAGATCACCACGCCCAACATCGCAAACATGAACAGCATCAGGAAGGCGAAGAAGCGTCTTGGCGGATCTTTCGGCCCCAAATACCAGGCCGCATACATCACGATCAGCGCACCAATGCCGAGCACCAACAGCGCGAACAGGTACGCGAGGCCATCGATGCGCAGCGAAAAATTGAGTCCGATGGCGCTCAACCACGGCACGCTGAAGCGCACGGTCTCGCCGGCGAAAATGGCGGGGCTTAAGGCAAGCAGGAGCCCAAGCGAAAGCAGCGTGCCGAAGCCGGCAATCAGCGCCGACGCGCGACGCCCGGCCACGGGCAGCAAAGCCAGGAGCAGCGCCGCGAGTAGAGGGGATGCCAGCAGTAAAGGCAGCATCTAAAGACGCGATTGCAGTTTCATGGCTGAAAGGATGGCCGAGCGGGTGTGAAGACCACTATAGCGCCTGCCGCAGAAGGCCCCAAAACGCACCGAGAAGGAGCACGCCGTTGGCCGCGAAGGCAATGATGAAACCCAGGCCGCGCTTGTCCGCCGCTTTGGCGTAACCAACCATGAAGAGGATCCGGCCGAACAGCCAAATCAAACCCAGAACGCCTGCCCACAGGGTGTTCAACCCAAGCGCAAACAGCCAAAGAGACGGCAAAAACATCAAGGTGGCCTCGATCGTGTTCATCTGCACGCGCACCACGCGTTCGAAATCGGGATGGCCGCTCATCGCCGGCGCCTTGATTTGAAAGCGCGCGCGCGCACGGCCGACCAGAAACATGGTCGCCATCATCAACGCAACATTCAGCGCCGTCACCAGCCCAACCAGTCCGTGGCTCATGCCGACCGCTGCTGCGACAACGCACGCCAAGCAATCAAATGCATCATCGGATTTACCTGCAAGCCCAAAAAGATACCGACGATGTTAGCGCGTGTGCGGAAAAACTGTCTCGCAGGTTCCCTTAAGCGTTTGCGGGCACAAACGTCATCGCCACACCGTTCATGCAGTAGCGCAGTCCAGTGGGTTTTGGGCCATCTTCAAAGACGTGGCCCAAGTGGCCCCCGCAGCGGCGGCAGTGGACCTCGGTACGCACCGAAAAGAAGCTCTTGTCTATTGAGGTGCCGATGGCATTGGGCAGGTGATCAGAAAAGCTTGGCCAGCCGGTGCCGGAGTCGTATTTGGTGCTGGCGTCGAAGAGCGCAAGATCGCAACCCGCACACTGGAACACGCCCGCGCGCTTTTCATTATCGAGCGGTGATGTCCAGGAGCGCTCGGTGCCGTGCTCGCGCAGCACCGCAAATTGAGCAGGCGTCAAGCGCTTGCGCCACTCCGCCTCGCTCAAGCTCACCTCAAAGGTTTTTTCGCTGGCGGTCACGCCGGACGTACCAAATTTAAACACTGCGACTCCTGCGACTGCTGTGGTGGCGCTGATAAGAAAAGCGCGCTTAGTAAAAGCTGTGTTCATGACTTCTCCACTGGGGCGCCCCAGATCTCGCGCAGGCGCGCATCGCGACCGCAAGAGCGCCGGTAATAGCCGTAGCGAACGGGGTTTTTCTCGGCATAGTTCTGGTGATATTCCTCGGCCATAAAGAACACTGAAGCCGGCGTGATCTCGGTATACAGCCCGTCTTTAAACTTACCGCTGTCGAGCAGCGATTGCTTGAATGCGTCTGCGGCTTTGCCCTGCACGGCGTTCACATAAAAAATCCCTGAACGGTATTGATTGCCGCGATCACAGAACTGCTGATCCTTGACGGTTGGGTCGATGTTGCGCCAGAAGATCTTGAGCAAGTCCACGTATGAGATTTTTTTCGGATCAAACAGCACCTCGACCGCTTCCGCGTGGCCGGTGGCGCCCGCTACAACCTGTTCATAGGTGGGATTGGCAACGCGCCCACCGATATAGCCCGAGGTGGCGCTCACTACACCCGAGACACCATCGAACTCGTGCTCCATGCACCAAAAGCAGCCGCCCGCAAAAATGGCCTTTTCCAGGCCCGCGGGTGCCGCTTCGGTGGGGTTGTTTGCAGCATGTGCGCTAGAAGCAGCCAGCACGAAACCAAGCAGTAAGATCAGGGATTTCATTCGTTCTCCTCAGCAGGTTAGCTGTCATTAAGACCGGTGATACTTCCAGGTTATTGCAGTCTGGATGCACGCGCTGTGCGCGAACGCACCCGCACCGGCAACGTCTTCATCACCGAAGGCTTGGCGTCTTGCGAAAACTCGCCTTGATTCTGGGCTGCAGCCATCGCTCAACCAGCGCCGCCGTGAGCAGAGTCAAACCGAATCCGAGCAGCAGTCGGAGCAGCCACGGGAAGCCATCACCGATGCGATTGGCAATGACAAACAGCGGGTGATGAAAGGCATACAGCGCAAAGGAAATCGAGCCCAGCCAGACCAGCAGGCGCGGCGGAGTGTGGCGCTGCTCGGTGTACATCGCCCAAAGCATGGGCACGCTGCCCAGCGCATAGAGGTTCTGCCGCAGAAGCTCGCTCACGTGCCCCTCCAAAGCCTTACTGCCGAGTAAACAGGCCAGACCCGAGGCGATGCCAAGAGCGAGCGGCAGTTCAGGCAAGCGCTGGCGATAGCGCACCATCGCGGCACCCGCAAAAAACGCGGGCGCCAGCCCAATCAGCAGCAGCGCGTAGGCTGCAGTCGGCTGCGCGCGCAGCGCCAAGAGCAGCACAACAAGCGCCGAAATCAGCACAGCAGTGGCATCGCGTCGCCACAGCAGCAGGGCCACCACGGCGTAGTAAAACATCTCGTAGGGAAGGCTCCAGAGCGGCCGATTGAGCTCAAGCAGCGGAAACGGCGAACCCGTCCACGATTGCAGAAACAAGGCGTTTGCGAGCCAGATCGGCAGCGCTTGCGCGTTTGTCTGGCTGATCCAAACCGCAGCTGCAGCGAGCCCGATTGCGATCGCGTAAACCGGATAAATTCGAATCAGGCGGTCCCGGATGAACGCGCTGGTGCGACGCGGCCGCAGCGCCAGGCTATGTGTGATCACGGCGCCCGACAGCAGGAAGAACAAAAGCACCGCCTCGGTTGAACAGTTGGCCACCCAGCGCACGAGCGTCGGTGGCTCGGGCACGGCAAAAACCGTCAGCGCGTGGTTGAGCAATACCACCAGCGCGCACACCGCGCGCAACGCTTCCAAATGGGCCAGCTTGCGCGATTCCGGCCGGCCAGCGTTGGCCTCGATCATCGCCTGGCGGTGGCGATCAGCATGGTCAAGCGCTCAAGCCCGATTGGCTTGCTCACCCATTCATCCACACCCGGCGGCAGCTGCTCGGGCGCGTCGTGGCCGGAAACGATTGCGATGCGCAGATTGGGGTTGCGTTCGCGCTGCAGGTGGCGCAGCTCAGGCGCAAGGTCTGGGCCCTTGGCATCGGGAAGCTCGGCATCAATCAACAACAGATCGAACGCCTCGTCGAACGCGGCCCGGCGCGCGCTATCGGCGCGGTGGGTGACGCGGGTGCTGTTGCCGAGCACTTCAAGCTGGCGTTCGAGCAACATCGCGACGTCAGGATCGTCTTCAACCAGCAGAATGCGAATACCGGTTTGCGCCCGTTCGCGCGGCTTGGATGGGCCTGCTGGATCGGTGGTTCTGGCGCGCTTGAACGCCACGGTAAAGTTCATCCGCGTCCCGCCGCCGGATTCACTTTGCACTTTGAGTTCAGCACCCATCAAGCGCACCAGATCATTCGAAATCGCCAGGCCCAGACCGGCACCCGCGCGGTGGTGCTCACCCGCTCGACCTTTCCGGAACGGCTCGAAGATGCGCGAAATGTCGGCGCTGTTGATCCCAACACCGGTGTCGCTGACCGAAAACTTAATCTGCGCCGCATCGCTGGCGCCGCCTTCCACCCGGGTCGCGCTCAGCTCAATCTCGCCGTGCGCGGTGAATTTGATGCTGTTGACCAGCAAGTTGGTCAGCACCTGCTGCAGGCGATGGTCGTCAAACAGCAATTGGTCGGGCAGCGTGGGGTCCAGATTGAGCAAAAAGCGCAGGCCCTTTTGCTGGGCTGCGGGCTTGTGCAAAAGATGGATGTTTTTAAGCGTGGCGCTGATGGAGTTTGCGCGCGGCTTGAGCTTGAGCCGTCCTTCTTCAATGCGGCCGCGATCCAGCAGGTCTTGAGAAAGTTTGCCGATCGCCTCGCCGGCGTTGGATATTGCCCCGATCATTTCGCGCTGCTGTGGGCTCAAGTGCGTGCGCAGCAGCAGTTCGCTCAAGCCAAGAACGCCGGCAATCGGATTGCGCAGCTCGTGGCTGGTGCTCATCAGCGCCACGCTGCGGGCTTTGAGCAATGCGCTCAGCTGCGCGTTGAGTTTGCGCTGCGACCAAAACCAATAGGCCAAACCGATCACCAGCAGCGCCGCAAGAATGGCCACGTAGCGGGTCAGTTCAGCGCTTCGCTCTAAGGACGTCTCGCGCTCGGAGGCGAGCAAATTTTCGCCCTCTAGGCGCGCAACCTGGGTTTGCGTTTCGGCAAACTCGATGCGTGCGGCGAAATCATCGGCGGCCTGCGCGCGATCGGTTTCGGCGATGCTGCGATCAAGCTCAAGCACGCGCGCGAGCGAGCGCTTCAATTCGGCCGGGTCACTCATCAGCGCCAACAGCTGACGCGAGACCCTGAGTTCGTCGCGATCAAGGTCCAGTGTGCGGAACGACTCAACCGCCCTAGACAGGTTCTCCTGCGCTGCGGGGAAGTCTTTGGCGTCCAGCGCAGCCAAACCCAGCACCTCCAGACCGAGGCCAGTGAGCTGCGAGTTCTTCAGTTTGGCGGCCAGATCGAGCACTTTTCTCGCGGCTTCGCGCTGGGCGACCTGGTCGTTGCGCAAGCGCGCGACCCGAGCGGTTTCGAGAAAAATCTCGGCAGTCAGTTTCGGATCGTCCAATTGTCCCGGGACGGCCAGCGCGCGATCGAGAGTGGTCTGAGCCTCGCTCAGTTGCCCGAGCTGCGCTTCGGCGCGGGCCTTGTTGCGCAGGAGGCGGATGCGCATGCCGGCGGCTGGTTCATCGCCGAGCCTCGTCAATCCGCTTTGCGCATAGTCACGCGCGCTGGCGTGCTTGCCAATTGCAAACGCGAGCGAGGAAAAACCAAGCGCCACGTCCGCGCTCAGTTCAGCGTTGGGGTGGTTTTTGAGTTTGGCTTCTGCGGCGGCGAGCTGCTCATTGGCGCGCGTGTAGTCCTTCAGCGCCAGATTGCCGCGGCCTTGAGAGATTAGGCCGCGGATCGCAAGCAGCGGAGCAGCGGACTGATTGCCGGCGCGAACAGCACTTTCGCCCGCGTCGCGCTGGCACGGCCAATTGGCAATCACCCGGCAGGCGTTGGCTTTGGCGAGATAAAGCTCCGCAAGCCGGGTCGGGTTATTAGCCGCTTCGGCCTGCCTGATCAAGGGCGGGAGCAGATCCAGCACCACTTGCGGTTCGGTCAGCGCGCGCAATTCCAATGGATCGCGAACGACGGAGGCTTGCGCCAGCGCCGCGAGCAGGATCAAGAGGAAAAAAGCGTATCTGCGCAATTTTATGGGCCCAAGCACGAAAGCGCCGAAATTGTACGCCCACATCAGCAGACCGCGTCTGCCGGCGCTTTACGCCTCGGGCGTTACCGTCACGCGGACCCGCATGCGCCGACCTGGGTCGTAGTTCAGGCGCGTGGAGTAGATGTCGCCCTTGTAGCGGTACTCGACGTTGTAGCCCATCAGGCGCTGTTCTTCGACTAAGTTGTCGACCACGCGGCAGCGGTTGGTGGCGTAACCCTGCGGCCCAATCCCACTGTTGCGATCAGCATTGCTGCCGACCACTCCGCCGATTACGGCACCCGCGATTGTTGCGGCTTTGCGGCCGTCGCCTTTGCCGGCCTGGTTGCCCAGTGCACCGCCAATCAGCGCGCCCAAAATGGCGCCGCCGGCGCCGTTGTCGTTGTCGCGGCGCGAGTAGGTGCGCTCCGTTTGGCACATTTCGCGCGGCTGGTTGATGCGCACGTAGTCGTAAACCGGGTCGGCACGCAGAACATCGGCAAAGCCGTAGCTCACTGCGGAATCGCCCGCGAGCGCGTCATAAGCGCTGTCTGCGAAACCATCCTGCGCTGGGTTATAGCCTTGCTGAGCGGCTGCGCTGCCAGCGGCAAGCAGCAGTGCTGCGATCAGGGGGAGCTTCTTATTCATGGTGATGCACCTTGGGGTTTCTTTGATTCGGTGAACTCCGATTCTAGACGCGCATGCTGAATAGCGGGTGACCGGCGGCTACAATGAAGCGCTTTCTCCCGTTCGGTTCCTAACGCAACCATGGCGCTAACCCTTCACAACACCCTGAGCAATCAACGCGAGCTGTTTGTGCCGCTCGATCCCAACCGGGTGACCATGTACGTGTGCGGGCCCACCGTGTATGACTTCGCCCACATCGGCAACGCCAGGCCACCGGTCGTGTTTGACGTTTTGTTCCGCTACCTGCGCGCGCACTATCCGAACGTGGTCTATGC
>Ga0105047_10015461_pt1 | contig 12022 bp, 10 predicted proteins | sample MAT04_FD_78384 | JGI IMG/M metagenome (GOLD analysis project Ga0105047, IMG submission 78384) | Freshwater microbial communities from Lake Fryxell liftoff mats and glacier meltwater in Antarctica - MAT-04 (megahit assembly) | ecosystem: Environmental > Aquatic > Freshwater > Ice > Liftoff... | reverse complement strand
TGTTCGGACAGGTCGCCCAGCCCATAGGGTACGTCAAGCATGATCCCCGCAGCCGACCGCGCGAGCCGATCCAGGTGATCGTCGAGGGTAAAAGGCTGGCCGTCGTATACGCGGATGACCTCGTACACCCCGTCGGCAAACTGGAAGCCGCGATCTTCAACGTTCAATCTGACATCGCCAAAAGGGAGGACGCTTCCGTTCAGCCAGATCAATTCATTGGTGGACATATCTTACTCCGTTTTCCACGAGGTTCGGATTCTCAATCATCGGTCGAAAGACACACAAATCAATTCAAATTGACCGCAAATGTCGGACGAATTTTTCAAGGCGCACAACAAGCGGCACAGTCGTTGCGGAAGGTTGATCATGCAATCGTGAGTAAAACGCGAAGGGACGTTCGACGAATCAAGCTGCGATGAGATCGCTGCTTACCATGACAATGTGGTGAACATTCGTGCTGAAGTTGACGCATCGGGTCAGCGCGTGCTGCCGACGTCTTTGTCCCTCGCCCGTTCTCCCGCGATGACATTCTTATGAAGGAGTTTGAAATGAGTCACTCAATGATGAAGTCCGCCTTGGCGGGCGTCGTTTCGGCAATGTGTATTTCGACAACATTCGCGCAGACCGCGAACACCCCACCGGACGCGCCCGGTGAGTTGAAAACCGGTCGGGAGAAGGCCATTCCGCCAACGGACGGCACGGTGCAAGGTGATGATCAGAAGCCGACCGAGCAGGGCGTGAATGGGACGGATCGCAACCAGGGAATGTCGGTCGAGCGTACCGAGGAAAAACCGGCTGACCGAAGTCGGAATGCGGATCAAAACAAGATGGCCGATCGAAATCGCGCTGCGGATCAAAATCGCGCGGCACGTGCTGACCAGCCGATGGCCGGTTCCGACGAGGCTCGACAGTCGTTTGATCGCCTGCGTGATGCTGAAAAACGAGAGATGGAACAGCAGGGAAATCGCACGGTGCAGGTGCGTGAGATGGCGTTGTGGGGCATCGGCGCGGATGTGAAGGACAAGCTGCACGATGCGATGGACGAGCTGGCAGAGAATCCAGACAAGGCCCACAAGTGCGTCATGCATGCGGCCAACATCATGGAATTGCAGTCGGCGATGGCGGATACCGAAGCGAAGAACGACCTGATGCAAGAGGCCCAGTCGCTGCGCGATGTCGCCCAGCAGATCGAGTATCGACAGACTCTGTCGAAGGATCAGTTGAAGCCGGCATTTGCAAAGGCATCGCTCGCGCTGGCGCGTTTCTATCAGCAGAGTGCGACAGCCGGGCTGCAGCGTGCCGATGAGGAGCAGACGGGATATTCACTGCACTGCGCAGCTGAGTATCTGTCAGTCGCGCATACATACGGCGAGCTTCCGCCGAATCTGGACGTAAGCGTCGCACTCCTGGATGCGAATCGGTTCAGCGAGCAGGTCATCAAGGACAGCAAGCACACGACCGCCCAGGTGCAGATGACTGGCGAGCAAGCCGAGGGTGATTTGAAGCAGCAGATGGGGGCTTCAAATGACATGCGTCAGAAAGAGGCCAAGCGCGTGATCGATCAACTGGGTCGCGCGATACAGCAGACGGATCTGGCGTCCGCGCCGACAATGGTTGAACCACGTGCTGATGCACGGATCGGCCGGTGATGCCGTCGCTCGACAGGTAGCGGGCTTGCCCACTTCAGTTGGCAGGGCTTGAACCAGCGAAGTGAGCGACGTCCCGTTGCGCTCGACACTACACCACCCAACCAAGCCGCCAGGCGTGAAAATCGCCTGGCGGCTTTTCGTGGATACAATTCGAGCAATGCCAGACGAAACGTTGACACCAAACTCGCCTGCCTGGGATGACCAGCTCCTGGTCGATCCCCACGGCGTGGCCGACAAGCAGTCGCGTGTGCAACGGATGTTCGCAGCGATCGCAGGATCGTACGACTTCAACAACCGCCTGCATTCGCTGGGACAAGACCAGCGTTGGCGAAAGCGGGCTGTGAAGCTGGCGATGTTGAAACCCACCGATGGGGTGGTGGATGTGGCGTGCGGGACGGGCGATTTGACCTATGCATTTCTAAATGCGTTTCACGACATCGACTTCACGGCTCTGGATCTTGAATATGACGATCAGATCATTGGCATTGACTACACGTTTGAGATGCTTCCGATTGCCCGGCAAAAGCGAAAGGGACGATACACGCTCAACGGCCCCGCGTTCTTGAATGGCGATGCGCAGTCTCTGCCACTGCCGGATGCGTGTGCCGATGTCGTCTCGATCGCCTTTGGCATTCGTAACGTCGCTGACCCGGCTCAAGCGTTGCGGGAGTTTCGACGCATACTTCGACCAGGCGGGCGCGTCATCATTCTCGAGTTTTCGAAACCGAAGAGTCGTGTGATCCGATGGCTGAATGATCTCTACTGCGCGCACATCATGCCCCACACCGCGACGTGGATCAGCGGCGATCGGTCGGGGGCGTACAAGTATCTGCCCATGAGCGTGAAGTCGTTTATGAATCGAGAAGAGATGATGCGGCAGATGCGCGATGCGGGGTTCGAAAACGTCGAACAGTTCCCGATGACGTTTGGGGTGTGCGTCGTTTACAGAGGCTTTGTGGTGAAGGATGCCTGAGACGGACTGTTGGCACGATGAGCGCAAATGAGCACGTTGACATGAACAATGATCACGATTCCCCCGTTACGCCCGAAACGTCGTGAGCGATATCGTTCGGGTCAGTGCCCGGCTGCACCGAACATGCGTATGTCAAACACGGTTTGATCCCGCATCGGCAAAGTTTCAATCTTTTCAAAGGCTTATCTGCCACACGATTTCTCCCTATACTTTGCACATGGACATCGTCACTGCCATCACCGGGGCATCGGGCGCGCTGTATGCGCAGCAGTTTATTCGCGGGCTGGTGCGGGCGGGGGTGCGCACGCATCTGGTGGTGTCTCCGTTGGGTCGGCGGTTGTTGCATGATGAATTGGGGATGGAGTCGGTTGATCTGGATGTGCTGGCAGCGACATCGGATCACAATATCACGCTGTACAACTACAACGATGTTGGTGCAAAATTGGCCAGCGGATCTTTTTTGCATGATGGGATGGTCATCGTCCCCGCGTCGAGCAACACGCTGGCTGCGGTGGCGCATGGGATCGGCGATAACCTCATTTCTCGCGCCGCTGCCGTCACTTTGAAAGAGCGTCGCCGGCTCGTGATCGTGCATCGGGAGATGCCGTTGTCGCCCATCGACGTGAACAATTACAAGATTCTCTCCGACGTCGGTGTGATCCTCGCGCCCGCCAATCCAGGCTTTTATCTCAATCCCACGAGCGTCGCTGAGGTTGTCGATTTTGTCGCGGGCAAATTGCTGGATCTTATCGGCGTCAAGCACGTGCTGGAGACGCGCTGGGATCCGAAGAACATTCGCCCGCCGGTGAAACTGTGAGCACGGCTTCCTTGCGTCCGATTGCACCAACCGCGTTCGCCTCGCGCTGGGTGGATGTAGCGCGCGATATCAAGATCAGTCACACCGTCTTCGCCTTGCCGTGGGCGTTGTTGTCGACATGTCTGGCCCACAAGGTGTGGATCACGCGACACGTCGGCCCGGAGAGTCGTTTCGCATTCCTACGACAGTTGCTGCTGATCGTCACCTGCATGGTGCTGGCCCGCACGGTCGCAATGCTCGCCAATCGATTGGTCGATGCGCGATTGGATCGCCTGAACCCGCGCACCGCTGGCCGGTCTATTCCGTCCGGTCGACTGTCCCCGCGTTTTATGCTGCTGACTGCAGTCGTGTGCGGCGTGCTGTTTATCGCGGTCACGTCGTTGTTCTGGGTATGGTTCAGCAACCGCATCCCACTGCTCGCCAGTGTGCCGGTGATTGCGTTTGTGTGCGCCTATCCATTCCTCAAGCGCTTCACGGCTTTCTGTCATCTTTATCTGGGGACTGCTTTGGCACTCGCGCCGGTGTGCGCGTGGGTCGCGGTCACAGGCACGCTTGACACCGCGCCTTTGCTGATGGCCGGCGCGGTGCTGCTTTGGACGGCCGGGTTCGACATCATATATGCCTGTCAGGATTATCCTTCAGACCTCGCCACCGGTGTCTTTTCCATCCCCGCGAAGTTCGGCATCGCCCATGCATTGCGCATCAGTCGCTTGCTGCATGTCGGATGCGTCGCGTTCCTCGTCGCACTTGGACAATCGGTTCCGCAATTTACCACGTTGTATTTTGTTGGCGTGGGGATCGTGATCCTTCTCCTGATCATCGAACACGCGCTCATCCGCCCGAACGATCTTTCTCGCGTCAACGCCGCCTTTTTTACGCTGAATGGAATCATCAGCGTCACACTCGGTGCGCTGGGCATTTTAGATTTGTATGTCTGATCTGCACGCAGCTCACGTCGCTTGATCCTCGGTGGTGACATCGCTACGGTTCACGCATGGCAGTGTGGCCGGCGGCAATTTTGTTTGATTTTGATGGCGTGATCGTCAACAGCGAACCGCTGCATTTCCAGGCATTCCACGAAGTATTGAAGGACGAAGGGGTGGAGCTGACCGAGACAGAATACTATCAAGACCTGCTCGGCTTCGACGATCGCGGGGCTGTTGTACATCTTTTTGAGAAGAGGGGTTTGCCCCTCGAACCGAAAGTACGGCTGCGCATCCTCGGTCGCAAAACGCGCGCGATGCAGGCGCTCATCCAACGCCGATCGATCAAGCCACTGCCCGGCGTCGAACAGCTCGTGCGCGGGCTCTGGCGACAACATCGGCTGGCCATTTGCTCTGGCGCGCTCGGCGACGAAATCGACACCCTTTTGCAGGCCATCTCCCTGCGAGATTGCTTCAGCGTGATTGTCTCTGCCGACGACGTCACACAGGGCAAGCCGCATCCCGAAGGTTATCTTCTTGCAGCCAAGCTGCTCGGCGAGCAGGCGCATAGGCCAATCGCGCCCAAAGATTGCTTAATCATCGAAGACGCGCCCCAGGTGATTGAGGCCGTGAAGCACGTCGGGTTCAAGACCCTCGGTGTGGCTGGGTCGGTCTCGGCAGCGCGTCTCGCGCATGCGGATTGGGTTGTATCGAGCTTAAATCCCGCGGAGGTCGGTCGCGTGATCCCGGCGCTGCGTGTGGACGCCTAGCATGTTTTGAGACAGTTTTGATTCGTGTTTGCATCAGTGTGGATGTGCACCTGCCCGATGGATCAAGCAGGCCGGTGAAAGTCGTGCTGAAAGCGAGGACGGAATGCTCGTGGCTGCGGTTCTACATGCAACGGATGGTCGGTTGATGGAGGCGGGGCATCCGGTCCTGTCCAATCATCCCGAGTGGGCGGGGCTGATCGTGATCATCGCAGCGGGGTTGCTCGTCTCGGCGACGGCCATTGGTTGGGTGGTTCGGATGAATGCACACGATGAGCCGAAGCACAGCGTCGATCAGGCAACCATCTGAAGCGCCTCGGCACTGCGGAGCGCGACGTCGACGTGCACATCAAGGACTTCTTCAAGCAGCTTGAACTTCTTTCGTCGGGCATAGACCTTGCGGGATTTCTGACAATCTTCATCGAGGTAGCAATCGACCATCAGCCGACTGCCTCGCAAGGCGAAAACGAGGCGAGGCGACTCGAGCGAGCGACTGTCCAGCGCGTCGGCAGCCCGCAAAAATGCGAGGATCGTGCGAAGCGTTTCGTGGGGATCAGACGATTCAAGAATCTCGTCACGCCCGAGGTCAGGCACCGACCCACGATGGTAAAGCGTCAGATAGGCGAGCGCGCGACGTTCAAAAGTGGAGATCGGAAGCCAGGAGTCTTCCTGCAGCATCTGAGCCCCCTCGAGAGGGTGATCGGCCTTGTTGATCGACCGACCGACATCATGCACGATGGACGCCAGCTGCAGCAGGCGTGTATCGGTCGCACCAAGGGCATGCAACGGAGCCGTCACACCGACCAACGTCGACGCAATGCGCGCCACGCGCCGCTCGTGTCCGATCTCCCCGAGCCTGCGGGCAACCCATCGGTCCACCAAACGCGCTTTGAGAGATGCTCCATCATGTCGGCGATCGTAGGGCATGCTCGCTCCGTCGTGATACAACTGCCTCGTCAACCCATGTGTGAGTCGATCCAATCCTACCAGCACATTATTAAGAATGTGCTAAGTTCTGATGGTCAAAGTGGTTGCCCATTGACGCTCGGGTCAACAGATGCATCCGTTAAAGGATAATCGGACGTCCGCAGGGCGAGGGTGGAGATTTTTCGGAATTGAACCGCAACAAAGTCAGGGCCCCACGCAATTTCAGCGGGCTTTTTTCATGGCGATTTGCCGGCATGCGCAACGACGCCTTGGATTGCCCCGTCGTCTCCACTACGCTCACATCATCGCATGTTGTCGCTTCGAAAACGCATCACACACGTCCCTCCTGTCGAAGCGCGGGCGGCTGCGCTGGCGGTGGTTACCAGTGTCGTGCTGATGCTCGTGAAGTTTGCTGCTTACGCGCTCACCGGGTCGGCTGCGGTTTTTTCGGATGCGATGGAGAGCATCGTCAACGTCATCGCCGCAGCCATCGCAAGCTACGCGCTGATCCTCGCCCATCGTCCTGCCGATGCGGAACATCCGTATGGCCACGGGAAGATCGAGTTCGTCTCGGCAGGCTTTGAAGGGGGAATGATCCTGCTGGCAGCCGTGGTGATTGCTGCCAAGACGCTCGATACCGTGTTCTTCCACACGATCCGGGTTGATGCGCTCAACTCCGGTGTGCTGCTGGTGGGCGCGACGATGATCGTCAATTGGGTCGTCGGAAAAACACTCGTCCGCACAGGGAGGAAACATCAGTCCATCACACTTGAGGCCGACGGGAAACACCTTCTCACCGATGCGATCACCACAGCCGTTGCGCTGGTGGCATTGGTGCTGATCAAGCTGACCCATGCCGTCTGGATCGACCCGGTGGCTGCCCTCCTGATGTCGGCCTACATGGGCGTGACTGCCGTCCGACTGATGCGTCGCTCGGCTGCGGGGCTGATGGATGAACAGGATCTGGTTGACGAGAAGCTGATTAAGAGCATTCTCGATTCACACTTGGGTCCCGATGGCAAACCGCCTTTGATCTGCTCGTATCACAAATTGCGTCATCGCCACAGCGGACGATATCACTGGGTCGATTTTCATATCATGGTCCCGCCCACGATGGATGTGCGACACGCCCATGACATCGCATCGGCGATTGAGTACGAGATCGAACAAGCGATCGGCGAAGGCAATGCGACAGCGCACATCGAGCCGTGTGCGGATGAGGGGTGTGCACATTGTCAGGGTCATCAGTAGTCGGAAGATGTGCCTACCACGTTTCGCCGAGGGGCTTGCCCCTCGCTTTCGTCGCGCGAGGGATGTCGATGGAGCGCGACACACTCTTCGGTTCACGAAGATCGTCATCTCGTAGACGTCCGGCTACCGCTCTCACACGCTCAGTCTGCGCCACTGAAGCGAGGGGCAAGACCCGCGGCGAAACGTCAAAGGCAGATCGCTTTTAATCTTCAAACATTCCGGGACGGATATTGGAATCAGACAATTTTTTCTGGTCTTTAGATCGCTTGATTACTTCCGGAGAGGGGATAGCCGAGTCATCTGCAAACAGATCAACTTTTTCCGGTTTTTGACTCGCCTGCTCGGTCGCGGGCGAACGACGCTTGCTCTCTTTGCGGGCGGCGGTGGCTTGTTCAATCAAGCCTGATCCGCCAGGTTCGCCGAGGGCCTGCATCACCTTGCCCAGGTCTTTCATACGCGCCATGACCTGCGGGTGACGCAGGCCGAACGTCGCCCGTTCAATCTTGAGCGCGCGTTCGAGATATCGCTTGCCCGCAGCGGCGTTGCCGGTGGTGGCCATCAGGCGACCGAGGTCACCGAGGTGTCGGGCGACTTCGGGGTGATCGGCGCCGTAGATCGCCTCGTCCATGCGCAGGGCTTTTTCATAGTTGGATCGCGCGGATTCAAAGTCACGCTTCAAAAAGTGCAGGTCGCCAATGTTGTTGAGGATGGCCGCGACATCGGGATGCTGCTGCCCATAGCCCGCCTGCGCAATCTTCAGCGCCTTGGCGTACAGCTCTTTTGCACCAGCAAGATTGCCGGTCTTCATGAACGTGTACCCGAGATTGTTGATGATGCTGGCGGCCTTGGCCTGGTCGCTGATGTCGTGCAGATCGTAGATGCTCAGTGCACGTTGGAACGCTTCCTTGGCCTTTTGATAGTCACCCGTCTTGTGCATCGCGCCGCCAAGGTTATTGAGCAGGTCGGCGACGTTGGGGTGATTTTTCCCGCGAGCCTTTTCCTCCCTGGCGACCGCATCCTCAAGCTGCTTTTTCGCCGCAGCCATCTCACCTAGTTTTGACAGGACGCGCCCGAGATTGTTGATGATGGTGCGCAGGCGCGAGCTTTCGGGCGACAGCGCTCTTCGACCGATTTTCTCGGCCTTTTCCAGAAGTTGTTTGGATTCGCTGTATCGCGCCTGTTCATAGAGAAGTTCGCCAATGTCCGAGAGCAGGGTGCAGGCGGTCTCCTGCGCAGTGTCTTCGGTGATGGCATGCTCGACGGCTGCGCGGACATGCGGGAGAAGCGGCGCGCAGGATTGCCACGATTCGATGTCGCCTGATTCAAACTTGAATACCGCATCGGATAGCCGGATCGCCATCTTGCAATATTTTCGTCGGACGTCGGTTGACATGCGCCGGCGGGCGAGTTGCTGGACTACGCTCTGGAGATAGATTCGTTCATCCGCAACGGTTGCGAGAGAAAAGTCTGTCAGCACCTTCAATGCACGATCCATCCGACCCGGCACCGAGACGATGTCACTGATCGGCTCAGCCAGAAATACCCCGCCATCCTCAAGCATGTCGATGGGGATTCCACTGGGCGCGAAAAAGCTGCAGAATCCGAGAAAATCGGTGGCATCCTGGGATGCTTCGCCGGCAGCCCGGTAGCTCAGTTCCCACGTCATCGACACCGCATCGGGATAACCGGTGGTGTTGCGTCCGCGCTGCAGCAGTTCGCCCCAGTGTTGTTCGAACTTCAGCAGGAATTGCTCGGGTGTGACCTTGTTGTGCTTCATCAATGCCGACGCCTGCTCAAGGGCAAGCGGGACATCCTGGAGCGCCTGCGCAAGCTTGCTGATGGTCAGCACGGAACCGGCAGAGCTCCCCAATTTTTTACGAAGCATGACGATGGCTTCTTCGCGCGCCAGCGCACCAACACGCAGGCCACGCACGCCCGGCCAACTCTCGTCGCGCGATGTGATGATCACGTGCCCGGTCTTTTCACGGGGCAGGACGTCGGCAAGCAGTTCGGGATTCGCAGCATGATCCAGGATCAGCAACCAGTCCGCTCGCCCGGCCAACCGTCCACGCAAGGCTTCCACGATGGCAGACGGGCTTTTTTCATCCGGCGCGACGTGCAGCAACTGCCCCAGTTTCACCAGGTCAGCCTGCAGCGTCAGGGCGTCGTCTGCCCGGATCCATCCAACAACCTTGTACGCGTCGCGATGCTCGAATGCGTACTCGACGGCTAAGGCTGTTTTCCCAATGCCTCCCGCGCCCGTGAGCACCTGCACGCGACCGGCTGGGTCGGCGCTGGTCAATTGTTGACGCAGGTCTTTCAGAAGATCGATCCGCCCGACAAATTGTGCATTTCGAGCGAGGGGAACAGTCCAGATTGCGGAGGTCTCAGCCATAGGCGTATACACCCATTGTAAGATCGACCATCGGCTGATGCGAGACTATAAAATGCCGGACACGTTTTTCAGGCATCCGTCTTCGAATCTCCATATCCCAGCTACGCTTACGCACATGCGCCGGTGGATACTGAACAAAACCTCGGCATGGCGAACTGAAGCGTCACCAATCCGGCACGGGTATCTGAGAACTTTGCGCAGACACGCTATACTTCTTAACCGTATGGCGAGATTCACCCTTAACGACCTTCGCAAAGCACGCGTAGCCGGGAGGAAGACGGCTGTCCTGACGTGTTATGATTATTCGATGGCGCGGCTCATGGACGAGGCGAATGTACCGGTCCTGCTCGTCGGAGATTCGGCTGCCAGCGTAATCCTTGGTCATCCGACCACCTTGCCGGTGTCGCTCGACTTCATGATCGAAATCACGGCTGCCGTTCGCCGGGGCGCGCCCAATGCCCTTGTAATGGGAGACATGCCATTCGGGTCTTATCAGGCATCGGATGAACTCGGGGCTGCCAACGTCTTTCGGATGATCCAGCAATCAGGATGCGACATGGTCAAGCTGGAAGTGTCGGATGGGCAGATCGATCTGGTCAAGCGCCTGACCGACGCCGGCGTTGCCGTCGTCGCACATGTGGGACTTCGCCCGCAGGCGATCGGATTGATGGGATCGTACCAGTCGCAGGGGCGCACACCCGCCGAGGCCGATGCAATCGTGGCACTCGCGTTGCGTATGGCCACTGCGGGGGCTGCTGCGATACTGATCGAAGCAACGCCCCCAGAGGTCGCCAAGGCCGTTATCACGGGTTGCGACGTACCTGTGATCGGTTGTGGCGCTGGGCCGGATTGTCACGGGAGTGTCATTGTGACACATGACGCAATTGGGCTCACTAGCGCGATCCCGAAGTTCGTACCAAAATTGGGAGATCTGCGTTTACCAATGGTCGCTGCATTTGCCGAGTATGTGTCCCGTGTATCGGACGGTCGCTACCCCGCAGCCGAGCATTTTTATGCGATGAAACCCTGAGGATTACGCACAACTAACGATCAACCGTTTGAGGAGATCTGAGACATGAAAAAGTTTCGAAAGAACATCGGTATTCTTGCCCTGTGCACCGCTTCTGCTATCGGTGGCTACGCGGGCTTTAACTTCGTCAAAGACGTTCAGTTCGCTCGGGCAGAACAGAAGGTGGAATCGACGCGCGAGCAATTGGCGCAGGTTGAAGATTTGGCCAGCGTGTTTCGTGAAGTCGGGCGCGTGCTCGAACCGTCTGTCGTCAATATCAGCGTCACCAAAACCGTGCATGGCGTGAGCCATGAAGGTGGGATGGACGACGACATGCTCCGGCGATTTTTCCCTGATCGGGACGGTGATGGCGAGCCCGACGTCCCCCCGGGCTTCCGTATGCCCGGACAAGGCGAGGAGGATCAGGAGCAATCTGGCACGGGGTCGGGCGTCATCGTTGAACTCGATGGGAAGAGTGCTTTCATCGTCACGAATAACCATGTGGCTGGCGATGCGACTGAATTAAAAGTCACGCTTTCAGATGGTCGCGAGATCAACGGTACGCTGGTTGGCACCGACCCGAAAACAGACATCGCGGTCGTCAAGATTGAGGCTGACCACCTCATCGCAGCCAAGTGGGGCAACAGCGACGACGTCCAGAAGGGGGACTGGGTTTTGGCGTTCGGGTCCCCCTTTGGATACATCGGATCGATGACACACGGGATTGTGTCGGCCCTCAATCGCGACGTCGGCATCCTGCGTCAACAAATGGGATACGAAAACTTCATCCAGGTCGACGCGCCCATCAACCCCGGTAACAGCGGCGGCCCGCTGGTCAACGTGCGCGGCGAGATCATCGGCATCAACACCGCCATCGCGACACGCTCGGGTGGATTTCAGGGGATCGGTTTTGCGATCCCGTCGAATCAGGCGCAGGTGATCTACAAGAGTCTGAAGGAAACGGGCAAGGTGACGCGCGGATGGCTTGGCGTGGAGATTGCAAACGTCAGTGCGATCAAGGATGAAGCCAAGGCCGTTGGTTATGAAAGCGATAAAGGTGTGATGGTGAAGGGCGCGATGCGCGGCACACCGGCAGCGGGCAAACTCCAGCCCGGCGACATCATCACGCGCATCAACGGAAAGGTTGTCGATAACGTCACACAACTGCGCAACGTGATTGCCATGACCGCGCCGGGAACCGATGTGCAGATGACGGTTTTCCGATCAGGTAAGGAAGCCGACGTGACCGTGAAAGTCGGCGAGCAGCCCGACGACATGGCGTCGGGAGGGCGTCCCGGACGCAACCCCGGC
>Ga0105047_10015459_pt1 | contig 12023 bp, 11 predicted proteins | sample MAT04_FD_78384 | JGI IMG/M metagenome (GOLD analysis project Ga0105047, IMG submission 78384) | Freshwater microbial communities from Lake Fryxell liftoff mats and glacier meltwater in Antarctica - MAT-04 (megahit assembly) | ecosystem: Environmental > Aquatic > Freshwater > Ice > Liftoff... | reverse complement strand
GAGGCGGGCACCACGGGACTGGATGTTCTTCGGCGGCTGGAGGCGCGCGCCGATCTGGAGCTGATCCTGCTCGGCGACCGCCGGCGCGATGTGGAGGCGCGGCGGGAGGCGTTGAACCGCGCGGATGCGGTGATCCTGTGCCTGCCCGACGAGGCGGCGAAGGAAGCCGTGGCGATGATCGACAATCCGGCGGTGCGGGTCATCGACGCCTCGACGGCCTATCGGGTCGATCCGGCCTGGACCTATGGCTTTGCCGAGATGGTGCTGGAGCAGCGGGACAGGATCGCGGCATCGAAGCGGGTGTCGAACCCCGGCTGCTATCCGACGGGGTTCATCGGCCTGGTGCGCCCGCTGGTGTCGGCGGGGATTATCCCGGCGGGCTGGCCGGTGACCGTCAATGCGGTGTCGGGCTATTCCGGCGGCGGCAAGGCGATGATCATCCGCTATCAGGACGACACCTGTTCGGCCCACACGACGGAACCGTTCCACGCCTACGGCCTGTCCCTGCAACACAAGCACGTGCCCGAGATGCGGCTGCACACCGGGCTGGAGCGGCGGCCGTTGTTTGCGCCGGCGGTGGGGCGGTACCTGCAGGGGATGCTGGTCGAGGTGCCGCTGCAGCTGGGGGCCCTGCCGTCATCGCCGTCGGTCGAGGTGGTCCACGGGGCGCTGGCCGAGGCCTATGCGGATTGCCGCTTCGTCGAGGTGGTCGAGCTGGAGGCGTCCGAGGCCATGTCGGGGATCGACCCCGAGGGGCTGAACGGGACCAACAGAATGCGTCTGCATGTGTTTGGAGACCGGGGCGGCGAGCAGGTCCGGCTGGTCGCCCTGCTGGACAACCTCGGCAAGGGGGCATCGGGAGCGGCAGTACAGAACCTGAATCTGATGCTGGGGCTGGACGAGGGGACGGGGCTGGAGTGATGCCTTGGCCTGACCTTTTATCCGGGCATCCCCGCCTCCGCGGGGATGCATGGAGTTTTGGTTGAGCCTCTGGCTTGAAACCTCAGCTGCTCTCCCGACGTATATCTTTCCATGACCCAAGCCTTGAACCGCCGCCATCTGTTCCTGACGGCAGGCGCGGTCGCCGTTTCGGCCTGTTCGCCGGGAAACGCCGACGCGTCGCAAGGTCAGTATGCGAACTCGCCGTTCCGTCGCCTGACCGATGCCCAGTGGCGCGAGCGGTTGCCACGCGCGGCTTATGACGTGCTGCGGCGCGAGGCGACCGAACGGCGAGGCAGCAGCCCGCTGGACAATGAGAACCGACGCGGGACCTTCGTCTGCCGGGGTTGCGAGCTGCCGCTGTTCCGGTCGCAGTGGAAGTACGACAGCGAAACCGGCTGGCCCAGCTTCTATGACGTGATCGCCGCCAACATCGGCACCAAGCGCGACTTCGCAATCGGCTTTCCGCGCACCGAATACCATTGCGCCCGTTGCCTGGGGCATCAGGGCCATATCTTCAATGACGGGCCACGACCGACCGGAAAGCGCTATTGCAACAATGGCGTGGCGCTGAAGTTTCAGCCAGCCTGACGGTTCGCCTTGATTGCTGATTCTACCGTCACGCCGAACCAGACTGAGGCGATGATGACCAGCAGGCCATAGTCGGCCCCGGGCCAGAACACCGGGATGGCGGCGCAGACGGTCACCATCATCGGGAACAGTGCGGCCCAGACCGCAGTTCCGGGGCTATCGGGATGGATTGACGGCGGGCGGGGCGTGATCTTCATCATCCGCATCAGCACCGGGTTCAGCAGCACGAACCCGGCCGAACAGAGCACCGCCAGCAACAGGTTCCGCAGCGGCTCACCTGCGCCATAGACGCTCGCGGTGAGAGTGACGAGGCCGAGGGCGAAGCCCGTGGTGATCGCCAGCAGCAGATTGGGTTCGAGACGTTTCAAGATTTCACTTTCACATACGATCCCGGGGCCGGTTCCAGCGCGGGAAGCGGGCCTTTTTTGGGGTCGCGAGCGGGGACCCACGCGCCGGACTTGCCGTGCAGCCAGTCGGCCCAGTGGTTCCACCAGCTGCCGGGGTGTTCGACCGCCTTGGCCTGCCATTCAGCGAGCGTGGCGGGCAGGGCGGGGTTGATCCAGTGCTGGTATTTGTTGGCCGAGGGCGGATTGACCACGCCGGCGATATGGCCCGAACCGGCGAGGGTCAGGGTCACGGCGGCGTTGGCGAAGGCGCGGGCCGAGCGATAGACCGAGTTCATCGGCGCGATATGGTCCTCGCGGCTGGCCTGGAAATAGAGCGGGATGGTCACCTTCGACAGGTCGACCTTGATCCCGCCGATGGTGAACTCGCCGCGGGCCAGACGGTTCTGGCCGTACATGGAGCGCAGATAGTCCATGTGCAGCGTCTTGGGCATACGGGTCTGGTCGGCGTTCCAGAACAGCAGATCAAAGGCCGCCGGCGACTTGCCCATCAGATAGTTGGAGACGAAGAACGACCAGATCAGGTCGTTGGCGCGCAGGGCATTGAAGGTCTCGGCCATGGCCGCGCCGGGCAGGACCCCGCCTGCCGCGTCCATCTGCTGCTCGACCTCATTGAGCCAGTGCTCGTCGGTGAACAGCAGCAGGTCACCGGCCTCGGCGAAATCGTGCTGGGCGGCGAAGAAGGTGTTGGCGGAGACGCGGTCGTCCTTTTTGGCGGCCATATGGGCGAGGGCCGCGCCCATCAATGTGCCGCCGATACAGTAGCCGACGGTGTTGATGTGGTCAGCCCGGGACTGCTCCAGTGCCTTTTCGACGCAGCGGTAGATGCCCTTTTCCAGATAGTCGTCGAAGCCGAAGCCGGACTTGTCCTTGTCCGGATTGACCCAGGAGCAGACGAAGACGGTGAACCCCTGGGCCGAGAGCCAGCGGATCATCGAGTTCTCCGGCTGCAGGTCCAGAATGTAGAATTTGTTGATCCACGGCGGGAAGATCAGCAGCGGTATGGCGCGCTGTTTGTCGGTGGCGGCGTCGAACTGAATCAGTTCGAACAACTCGTCGCGCCAGACGACCTGGCCGGGGGCGGTGGCGACGTTCTCGCCAACGACGAATTTGCCGTAGTCGGCCTGGCTGATCTTCAGCTTGCCGGCACCGCGCTCCATGTCGGCGGCGAAATTCTGCATCCCCTTGACCAGCGATTCGCCGTTGGACTCGGCCAGGGCCTTGAGGGCGACCGGGTTTGAGGCGAGAAAATTGGAAGGCGAGAAGGCGTCGGTCAGAAGTTTGGTGAAGAATTCGGCACGGCGCTTGGTCAGGGGATCGACGTCCTCGACGCTGGAGACCAGTCCGTTCATCCAGTCCGCGGTGACCAGGTAGGACTGGCGCATGACGTCAAAGGCGGGGTTTTCCGACCACGCCGGGTCCTTGAACCGCTTGTCCTTCGAGGGAGCAGCGGGCTGATCCTCGCCGGCGGCGCGGCGGGTCGTGGAGGCCCACAGGTCCATATAACGGTTGAACAGATCGGCCTGGGCGGCGAATAGCTTGTCCGGGCGCGAGGCGAGGCTGGTCATCACCGAGTTCATCGCCGGGCCGACGTTGAACGGGTCGGGCGACAGGGCGGCCGGGCGATCAGCCTGCGACAGGGCGGCTTCGGCGATGGCTGATTGGGCCGTCATGGCGGCCTTGGCCAGGTTCATCGACAGGGTTTCGAGCATCTGGCGCTGATCGGCTCCGGGGAAGGCGAAGGCGGGAGCGGGTTGGGGCGCGGGCGCGGGTTTCGGTTCCGGTGCGGGCTGTCCGGTGGGTGCCGCAGCCTTGATGTCGGCTTTTGCGGCGCGGGGGCGGGGCGGCTTGGCCGAGGTGGGGCGGCCGGATTTGCGCGGCGCGCGCGGTGCCGGGTCTGCGGGCGGGAGTGTCGGACGCTTGGCCATGGGGAGAAGGCTCCGGAGATCGTCAGGATTGGTCGCAAGGGTCGCGTGTGCCCTTCCGCCTGTCGCGATCATGGCATATGACCGCCCCTGATATGAACGCGCCGATCCAGAAAATCGCAGCGATGACGGCGGCGGTCCTGCTGACGGGCGCATTGTCGGCCTGTGCCGGCCTGTACGATCCTGCCACGGACGCCAGTTCGCCGGTTGCGCCGAGGGTTCAGGCCCTGGTCGACGCGAATCGCGAATACCCCCGCTGGGCCGATTTCCCGAAGGTACTCGATCCCCCGCCCGAGCCGATGGCGATCGCGGCCCAGGTCAATACGCTGCGGGTAACCGGCGGCGGGCTGGCCGGCGAGGTCTCGCGTCTCGAATGGCAGACGACCGGCGATCCAGAAGTCTTCGCAGCGGACGTCCAGGCGCGCGTCAACGCTACGCCCGTGGCTCCCGTGACGGCCGAGACCCAAGCCGAGATAGACGCCTTCATCCGCCGAACGCGAGAGCGTGGCCGCGCCCCACCGCCCGTGGATCGCCGCTAGGTCCAATCACAACATTCGCCCGGACGGCAGAATCCGGGGATGATCGTCTCAGGAGAAGGTCCATGGCCGCTTCGGCTCCCTACGCATCCACGCTCGCCGCAGACGCCGCACGGGTGACCGAGCTGGCCGCCATCGCCAGCTATGCCCAGATCGGGCGGGGCGACGAGAAGCAGGCCGATCAGCTGGCGGTGGACGCCATGCGCACGGCGCTGAACGCGCTGGATATCGACGGCAAGATCGTCATCGGCGAGGGCGAGCGCGACGAAGCACCGATGCTCTACATCGGCGAGAAGGTCGGCACCGGTAAAGGCCCGGCCATCGACATCGCCTTGGACCCGCTGGAGGGCACGACGCTGACGGCCAAGGCCATGGCCAACGCACTATGCGTGCTGTCGATGTCGCCGGGCGGGGGCATGCTGCACGCGCCCGACACCTATATGGACAAGATCGCGATCGGCCCGGGCTTCGCGCCCGGCACGGTCGATCTGGACATGAAGCCCCAGGAAAATGTCCGTTCCTTGGCCTCGGCCAAGGGGGTGAAGCCGCAAGACATCACCGTCTGCGTCATGGACCGGCCGCGCCACGCCGAGCTGATCGCCGCGCTGCGCGAGGTCGGGGCCCGGGTGCTGCTGATCACCGACGGCGACGTCGCCGGGGTGATCCACACCGCCGAGCCGGAGACGGGCATCGACCTTTATCTGGGGACCGGCGGGGCACCGGAGGGCGTGCTCGCGGCCAGTGCGCTGAAATGCGTCGGGGGCCATTTCCAGGGCCGTCTGGTCTTCCGCAACGACGACGAGCGCGCGCGGGCGCGCAAGACCGGCGTCACCGATTTCGATCGCAAATACGACCTGCACGAACTGGTGTCCAAGGACGCCATCTTCGCCGCCACGGGCGTGACCAAGGGGGCCATGCTGGACGGGGTCAGGGTCGCCGACGGCTTCGTCTCGACCCATACGCTGGTGATGGATTCCTCTACGCGGACGGTCCAGCGCATTCGCACGATCCGGCCGCTCTGATGGCCGACGGGGGCGGCGCGCCGGCGTTTCTGGGCGTGTCCCGCTCCCTGTCCGGCCGCGAATGGCGGCAGAGGCCCGCTGAGGCCGGGCTGATCCGCAGCCACATGCAGTCGCTGGGTCTCGAAGAGCCGCTGGCGCGGGCGCTGGCGGCGCGGGGCGTGCGGGCGGATCAGGTGGCGGACTTCCTGACGCCGACCCTGAAGGCTCTGTTCCCCGATCCGTCCAGCTTCATGGACATGGACGCGGCGGCCGAGGCGATCCTGGACGCGCTGCAGGCGCAGGCCTCGATCCACGTCTTCGCCGACTATGACGTCGACGGGGCCTCCAGCGCGGCGCTGCTGGTGCGCTGGTTCCGGGCCCTGGGCGCGGAGCTGCCCATCTATGTGCCGGATCGGATAACCGAGGGTTATGGACCCAGCGCCCGGGCGTTCGATACGCTCAAGGGGTCGGGGGCCGATCTGGTCATCACGGTCGACTGTGGTGCGGCAGCCAATGAGGCGGTGGCCCATGCGGTGGCGATCGGGCTCAAGGTCGTGGTCATCGACCACCACATGATGCGCGAGCATCCGCCCGTCTGCGCCGCCGTGGTCAATCCGAATCGGCCGGGCTGTAATTCGGGGCAGGGCAATCTGGCGGCAGCCGGGGTCGTGTTCGTGCTGTTGGCCGCGCTGAACCGCGAGGCACGGCGCCGCGGAATGTTCGCTGATGTGAGAGAGCCCGACATCCGCCAGTGGCTGGATCTGGCGGCCATGGGGGCGATCTGTGACGTCACCGGCCTGACGGGCTTCAACCGCGCGCTGACCAGTCTGGGGCTGCGACGGATGTCGGAATGGGCCAATCCGGGCTTGCGGGCTCTGCTGGCGGCGGCGGGGACCGAACCCGGACCGGCCAAGTCGAACCATGCGGGCTTCATTCTCGGCCCGCGGATCAACGCCGGGGGGCGGATCGGAAAGTCGGACCTGGGCGCGCGGCTGTTGTCGACCGACGATGCCGAAGAGGCCCGCGAACTGGCGCAGGAGCTGGACGCCTTGAATATCGCCCGGCGCGAGGTCGAGCGTCAGGTGACGGATCAGGCGACGCGCATGGTCGAGGCCACGGGTGCCCACGATGATGGTTCAGCGGTGGTGGTGATCGAGGGCGACGACTGGCATCCGGGCGTGGTCGGCATCGTCGCCGGGCGACTGCGTGAACGCTGGCGCAAGCCGGTAGTGGTGATCGGCGTCGATGCGGTCAACGGCATCGGCAAGGGCTCGGGCCGGTCCCAGCCGGGCATGAATCTGGGCAAGGCGGTGCAGTCTGCCTGGGAAAGCGGCGTGCTGATCGCCGGGGGTGGGCACGCCATGGCGGCGGGGTTGACGGTGCGGGCCGATGACATAGGGCGGCTCCGGGACTTTCTGAACGAGCGGATGGCGGGCGAGCAGGCGGCGGCGGATGCCCTGGATCTGGTCGAGATCGACGCGCTGATCGACCCGGGCGCGGCGACGCGGGGGCTGTTTGAACAGTTCGAACAACTGGCCCCGTTCGGACCGGCCAATCCCGAGCCGCTGTTTGCGCTGGAGCATGTGGCGGTGCGAGACGCCGTGGCGATGAATGGCGGTCACGTCCGCTGCCGGCTGGTCGGCGCGGACGGTGCCTCGGTCAAGGCCATCGCCTGGCGCTGCGCCGACCTGCCCGGTGGCCAGTCGTTGCTGTCGGGACAGGGTGGGCTGAGCGTGGTCGGACGTCTGAAGGCCGATGACTGGAACGGCCGCATGGGCGTTCAATTCGAGATCGAGGACGTGGCCGACCCACGCATGGCTTGATCTCTCCTCCCTGTTGCGAAGCGATGGGGAGGTGGCGCGGCGCGGATACGCGTCGTGACGGAGGGGGCAACGCCGACCGGGCAGGTGGAACGCCAATACTCCGGTACCGAGTCGCCCCCTCCGTCCCGGCGGCTGAAAGCCTCCGAGCCCCCTCCCCATTCGCGACGCGAATGGGGAGGAGAAGGGGTTGCACGGCCCGGAATCGGCGGCTATATCGCCCGCTCTCCGCGCAGTGGTCCCTTCGTCTATCGGTTAGGACGTCAGGTTTTCAACCTGAAAAGAGGGGTTCGACTCCCCTAGGGACTGCCAGCGCGGAGCTTCCCATTTTCGCTTTCGACTTTTCGCGGCGTCGGGCCTTTCAGGGTCTGATGCGTTGAAGACGGCGTCCGGTATCCGGGCGGAGGGGGAAACCCGGTTGATCCAGAAGTCCGAAAACTCTGTCCCCAATCCCTCGCGGCGCGATCCGCAGGCTGAAGGCGGGCGCGAGTCCATCCTGATGGTCGAGGACAACACCGAAGTCCGGCTGATGGGCGCGACCCTGCTTCAGGACGCCGGTTTCGAGGTTTACGAGGCCGCCGCCGCCGAAGAGGCGCTGGCTCTGATCCACGCGGGGCTGGCGTTCGACCTGCTGTTCACCGACATTGTCATCCCGGGTGCCATGGACGGTGTGGCTCTCGCTGCCGAGGTGCGCCGGCTGCGGCCCGGTATTCCTGTGCTTCTGACGACGGGCTGGGCGGATCGCGCGGACGACCACGGCGACCTGGATTTGATTGGAAAGCCCTACCGCAGTGCCGAACTGACCCGAAAGATTCGAGCGCTTCTTGACGCCGCGTAATGCGGTGTCTGAACAAAATCAGCGATAACCGGACTGAAACCGGTGTTTTTTGCTTTTCAGCGTTTCACAGAACCGTGTTAAATAAGCTCTGGCCGCATGGTTCGCGGGCCGGGGGAAGACTGTGTCTGACTACGAGGGCGTTGGGACGGTCGCCGCGGTGCGTGTCGCGGGCCGGGTAAAGTGGTTTGATCCCGGCAAGGGGTACGGATTTATCGTGCCTGACGATCCCAGCCTGACGGACATGAAGGACGTCCTGCTTCATGTCTCCAGCCTGCGCGACAGCGGGCGCGATACGGCACCGGAAGGGGCACCGATCACCTGCGACTGCGCCCGCCGACCCAAGGGCTGGCAGGTTACCGAGGTCCATGACCTGGGCGAGGGCGATCCCGAGCTGGCGACCGCCCCGAAACGCGGCGGCTACGAGGGGCTGAGACAAGAGGAAGTGTCGCGGATTGCCGACGGCGAGACGAGGGCCGGCGGTCCAATGGAGACTGCAGTCGTAAAATGGTTCAATCGCACCAAGGGCTACGGATTCGTGGTGCGTGACGGCGCGCCGGGCGATATCTTCGTGCATGTCGAGACGTTGCGACGTTGCGGGCTGGATGACCTCCTGCCGGGCGAAACCGTCGCGGTGCGGTTCGCCGAGGGTCCCAAGGGCCTGGTGGTCGCGGAAATCAGGCCGGGCGGATGATGTGTCCGCCTCGATGAGGGTGGATGCATGATGCTACGTCGTGGAATACTGGCCGCCCTGTCCGCCGCCGCCTTGCTGGCGGGCTGCGCCGTCGCTGGAACGCCCAAGGACGCTCAGGGAAATCCGCTCGAGGCGCTGACCGTCACCACCTCGAGCGGCGAGCACCGCTTCATGGTCGAGATTGCCGACGACGACGCTGAACGCACACGCGGGCTGATGTTCCGCGACCCGCTGGCCGACGACCGCGGCATGCTGTTCCAGTTCCCCGACGTGGCCGAGCGCGGCTTCTGGATGCACAATACGCCCAGCCCGCTGGACATCATCTACATTGACCCGCGTGGTCGCATCGTCTCCATCGCGAAAAACGCCACGCCCCAGTCCGACGCGGTCCTGCCCTCCAACGGCCCGGCCAGCGGGGTGCTGGAGCTGAGGGCCGGGCGCGCCGACGAGATCGGGGCCAAGGCGGGCGACAAGGTCCGCCATCCTTTCTTTGCCGAATAGCAAACACGCGTTGCGGCGGAGCACCGCCCGTGGCAAGAGCCCGCCTCTGGATCGGGGTGTGGCGCAGCCTGGTAGCGCATCTGGTTTGGGACCAGAGGGTCGGAGGTTCGAATCCTCTCGCCCCGACCAGCATTCTTTAAGGGCGTTATCGTTCCCGCGCGGCGGCTCGGTGCTTGAGCACCGGGGTTCTGGCGCCAAGCTCGCGACACGTTCGCTCGCGGCCTGAGGCCGCAGCCCTGTGGTTAGACAGATCGAGGCCCGTTCCATGCTTGCCCGCATCTACCGCCCCGCCAAGACCGCGATGCAGTCCGGCAAGGCCACGGCGAGAGAGTGGCGGCTGGAATTCGAGCCGGCGTCGGCGCAGACGATCGATCCACTGATGGGCTGGACCAGTTCGTCCGACATGAACGGGCAGGTTCGCCTGAGCTTCGATTCGGCCGAAGAGGCGGTGTCCTATGCCGAGCGGCACGGCATCCCGTTCCGGCTGCACGAGCCGCAGGACCCGCCTCTGATCCTGAAGGCCTATGCCGACAACTTTGCCACCTTCCGCAAGCAGCCCTGGACTCATTGATTTCGGTTGCGGCTACCGCGCTTCGCGCTACTTGAGCCGTATTCTTGTCCGGCTACCGCGCTTCGCGCTACTTGAGCCGTCGGCGCCCATAGCTCAACCGGATAGAGCACCCGCCTTCTAAGCGGACGGTTGCAGGTTCGAGTCCTGCTGGGCGCGCCATTCCCGATACCCGGTCAACTGATCACGACCTTCCAGACTGTCAGGCCAGACTGAACTGCCGGGATTCGGGCCTTGGCAAGGCTTGCGGTTCGGTCGCCAAAGGCCTCTAAAGCAAGCCGGTGCAAGGTCTGACAGACTTCGACGAGGTGGTATGAGGGCAGGATTGGCAGGGCGCTGTGCGACAGTCGGGGCGATCGCCGCGGCAGTCCTGACGCTGGCCGCCTGCGGGCGCGGTGAACGCCAGGCCGGCGATGCCGGCGAGGTCGCCGGCATTCAAACCGACACCGCCGCTCCTGCATTTGCCAGTCCGACCCTTGCCGCTATCAAGCGGCGCGGCCGATTGAACTGCGGCGTGCACGAGGGTCTGGTCGGTTTCGCCTATATCGACAACCGTGGCCAATGGCGGGGCTTCGACACCGATTTTTGTCGCGCTCTGGCAGCGGCGGTGCTCGGCGACGCCAACGCGGTGCGATTCGTACCCCTGACCAGCAGCCAGAGGTTCGAAGCCCTGCGCAGCGGCCGGATCGACGTTTTGTGGCGCTCAACGTCATGGACCCTGTCACGCGAAGCCCAGGAGGGCGTGCGCTTCGCCGGGATCAACTATTATGACGGCCAGGGCTTTCTGGTACGGCGGTCGCTGGACCTGGCCAGCGCGGCCGAGCTGAACGGCGCGCGCATCTGCGTGCAACGCGCCTCGACCTCGGAACTGAACCTCGCGGACTGGTTCCGGTCGCGCGGGCTCGAATACACGCCCGTCATTACCGCCAACGAAGAGGCGGCGCGGGCTGCCTATGGCCGCGAGGACTGCGACGCCTTCAGCGCGGACATCTCGGCGTTGGCGGCCGCCCGTACCACCCTTTCGAATCCCGAACAGCACGCCATCCTGCCCGACATTGTCTCCAAGGAGCCGCTGGGTCCGGTGGTCAAACGCGGTGACGAGGCATGGACGACGATCGTACGCTGGACCCTGAACGCGGTGATCCTGGCCGAGGAACTTGGCGTGACGCGGGAGAACGTCGATCAGATGGCCGAGAAATCGGGCGATCCACAAGTCCGGCGATTGCTCGGGACCGAGGGCGAATACGGACCGATCCTGGGACTACGCAAGGATTGGGCGAAATCGGCGGTCGAAGCCGAGGGAAACTATGGGGAAATCTTCGCGCGGAATGTCGGGCCCGATTCATCGCTCGACCTGGCGCGCGGCCTTAACGCACAATGGAACGCAACGCCGGGCGGCCTGATCTACGCCTTGCCTATCAGATAACGACATCGGCCGGGGGCCGGGGGGACGTATGGAAACGACGAAAAAGGGCGGTGTGCCGCTCTATATGTGGATGTTGCTTGGCTTTGCCGTCGGGCTGGGCGGCGGACTGTTCGTCAACCTGAACAATCTTGTGGTTCTTCCCTGGGTCATGGAAATAGTCCAGGCGGTCGGCCAGATATTCCTTCGTCTGTTGTTCATGCTGGTTCTCCCGCTTCTGTTTGCGGCTCTGGCGGTTGGCGTGGCCGAGATGGGGGACCTGAAGTCCCTCGGTCGGGTCGGGTTCAAGACCCTCCTCTTCACTGTGCTGGTCTCGTCCATCGCCGTTGGCATCGGCCTGGGGATGGTCAACTATTTCCGGCCCGGTGACGGTGTCGACCCCATCCTGGCCCAGCAACTTCTTGCTCAAGGGGCCGAGGGTGCGGCGGCCATCGTGGGCAATGCGCCCAAGAGTATCGAACCGGGCCAGTTCTTCCTCGAGATGATTCCGTCCAACGTCTTCAGGGCGGCCGCAGATAACCAGATCCTGCCGGTCATGGTGTTCGCCCTGATCTTCGGCATCGGCATGGTGATGGCCAGGTCGCCGGCCACCGACGCGCTCCAACAGACCCTGCAAGGCCTGTTCGAGGTGATGATGAAGTTGATCAATCTGGTCATCAAACTGGCCCCGATCGCCATTGCCGCGCTCATGTTCAATCTGGCCGCCGTGTTCGGCTGGGACCTGCTGGTCAAATTGGGTGCCTATGCGGCCGTCGCCGTCGGGGCGATGGCGATCCACATGTTCAT
>Ga0105047_10015455_pt1 | contig 12025 bp, 10 predicted proteins | sample MAT04_FD_78384 | JGI IMG/M metagenome (GOLD analysis project Ga0105047, IMG submission 78384) | Freshwater microbial communities from Lake Fryxell liftoff mats and glacier meltwater in Antarctica - MAT-04 (megahit assembly) | ecosystem: Environmental > Aquatic > Freshwater > Ice > Liftoff... | reverse complement strand
CGGTGGGCGGCGCACCAATAAACCAATTACCATTATCGTACAGGTATGTCACCCGCGAACCGTCGGCTTCGAGAATGCCCTTGCGGTTGCCAGCTGCATCGTATTTGTACTGGAACTTGCTGATCGGGGTGCCATTGGACTGAAGGTTAGCCATTTCGGTGACTTGATTGGCGGCATCGTAAGTGTAGGACACGCGGGTGCCATCATCGAGAACGCGGAGAGTGTGTCGTCCGGCTGCGTCGTAAATCATGGTCGACCGGCCATTCTGATTGTCGTGCAAGCTGATGACTTGCCCGCTGGCATCGTAGTTACACGTGACACGTCCGCCCCGAGCGAGTGAAGGGGCTGCGCCTTGAGATCCCTCGAGAACGACGAATTCTGAGACCGCTCAAGAAAGTCGCTGGACGCTCGGAATGCGAGTCGCGGATCGCATCGCCTACGGCTTCGGGGCCGCCAGGGACTCTGCTAGGAATTTGTAAGCCACCTCGCGTGTCGCGGGAGGGGAATCGTGCTCACAGTCCGGGTACTCCGCTCGCAGGCCTCCTTCGGCGTGGAACAATTTGTAGATCGGAGTGGCCGCTGCGATCGTGTCGCGGACTCCGGAGACTTCGAAGTTGCCGTCCGCGACGGGGGAGCAGGCGAGGAAGGGACGCGGAGCAAAAGCCGCCACAATCTCCGGGAAGTCGAACGGGACTTCATCCGGGTTGTTGTGGAACTCAGTCGCAATTAACGGCATGTACCGAGGGCTGGTCCACCCGACGAGCTGCCCCTCGTAATACTTATGAAACCGAGTGAACCCGCAGCTGGAAACCAGGGCCTTGATGCGAGTGTCGAAGACAGCTGTGAACATCGTGTTGTGCCCGCCCAGGGAGTGACCAATACAGCCAATGCGTTCGGGGTCGACCTGTTCCATCGCTTGCAGGATGTCGACAGCCCGCATGTTGTCGGAGATGGCCTTCATCGAGCCGCTGGTGTAGCCGTGCTCCGGAGGAAACAGATAGGGGTACTCGCCAAAACTGGGGTAGTCCGGAGCCAGCGTCACAAACCCACGGCGGGCCAGTTCGAGGGCATAGTGCAGGTTCGGGAGTCCCCCGAGTCCAGCCGGTTCGTCCTTACCGACGTTGTTGGTTTGGTGCAGGCATAACACAGCTGGACTCGTATTTTTCGCCGCCAAACGCGGGCGAGGCGAGGGCAGAAAGACCCATGCCTTGACCGGACGGTCGTTCGAGTCCGTGATGAACTGAATCTTCTGTCGCTGGAGACCGTCTTCCAGTTCCTCCCGTTCTAGCACGCGAACTTGAGCCTCTGGCCATTTCGAGCGATCGGGAAGCGGCCCCATGACCCGCTCCATCTGGGTGATGACATCGCGGCGACGAGCGGCCCAATCTTCGACCGTCTTGATCGGTGTCTTCTCGCCGGACTCAGTGCGATACCAAGTCGGATCGGTGTGGTCGTCCGCGGGGGGAGCTGCGATGGCGAGGGAGGTGAGCAGTAGCGTGCCGATCAGGCAGCGGAGAGAGAAGGGCATGTTTGACTCCTGAGTGTGAGGTCAATGCAGCGGCTGAACATGGGCGCCATCGTTTTCGGGAGGGCGAAGCTCCGGCTGAGCCGTCGCCGAGGTGGACGCTGTCTGGCTGTAGCGGCTCAGCCGGAGCTTCGCCCTCCCGACGAGGCGCTCGCCGACTACGGCAGGTCGCTGACGGTGATGACTTGGAAGGACGCATTGGTGCCGGGGTCGTGGCCTTGGAGGCTGAAGTGCCCGGCGTCGAGACGTAGCCCCTTGCGCGGGTTCGGGTCGAGTTTGCGAGTGTCTTCCCAGTGGACGACCGCGTAGCCGTTGACGTAGGTGGAGAATCGCGGGCCACTCGCGATGAGGGTGACGGTGGCCCACTCCTTGTCGCTTGCAACGACGCATCGGGCATTGACGCGACGGAAAATTGCTCCCGTGCCAGCATTAGCAGGAAGCGGCTTTTCAAAGGGATGTGAGCCACTACGAAATGGAATATCCAAGTCCGAGTCAGAGATATCGATTTTCGGTAGGCTATTATCCACTTGCATCTCATACCCGTTCGACTTGGCCTTCTCCGTCCCAGCCTCAGCCCGGAAGAAGATACCCGTGTTCACATCTTCGGCGTTCGTCCTCGCCTGAGCCTGCAGCGCGAAATCCTTGTGCTGCGTTTCCGATTCGAGGAATCCCTCCCCGCCTTTGACGCGGATCGTGCCGTCTTCGAAGGTGAACTCCCCTTCGCTCCCGGGGACGACTCGCCATCCGCTGAGGTCGGTGCCGTTGAATAGTGGCTTCTGGTTCAGTGGCTTGAGGGCGATGTTCTTGAACTCGATCTTCCCCTCGTTCTTTTGAAGTCCGATCAATCCCGAACGTCTCGCGTCCGGGCGAGTGTCGTCATACACAGCGACCTCTTTCCCATCGAGGGTCACGGTGATCTTCGTCCCGTCCGCTGTCAGCAAGAGCGTGTGCCAGCCGCCCGACCCCTGGATCGGCTCAGCTGTCTTTTGCAACGCGACGATGGATCCAGTCAAGAACCCAGCTGGGTGTTCATCGACGATGTTCACTTCGTAGCAGTCTGTCTCGACAGATTGGGGATCAGCCAGCGAGCGCAGGAAGACCCCGCTGTTACCACCAGCGGCCATCTGGAAGTCGCAGCGGAACTGGTAATCGGCGAACGGCGTGTAGGTCAGCAGCAGCCCCTTCGGCCCGCTGTCCGCAGTGATCGAGCCATCGGCGATCGACCAGTTGACGCCTTTGTCGTTTGGTTCCCAACCAAAGAGGGAGTGCCCATCGAAGAGAGAAATCCAACCCTCGGCGGCTTCGGCCACCGAGAGGGGATTGAAGTACGGCACGACTGGTCCGGGTGCGGCGACATCCTTCAGTGGGTTGGACTTCGTGGTGGCTTGTGCGAACTCAGCTGTGGCCTTGTCGGAACTCGCTTGAAATTCGGCCAGCTGGGCCTTGGCCTTGTCGGAACGCGCTTGAATTTCGGCCAGCTCGGCCTTTATTTCGGGAAGTACACGCTCGACTTCTTTGATCAACATCGGGACATCGACTGGCGGTGGCGGTGGCGGTGCTGGCTGGCAGCCTTGTAGTGCGGCCAAGACGACAGTGAGTCCCCACGCTGGGAAGTAGTCAGCGAGTAGAAGTGTGGGGCGCTTGTGCATGCGGGAGTCCAAGTTTCAGAGAGCATCCAGTGGTCTGTCGCGGACTGCCTTTTCGGTTCGATCGAACGGCGACAGTTGGCCGTTCGAGTCGCATCTGCCAGGTCGCGTCATCCCCGGTCACCGGCCCTGCAGGACCTTCGCCCGGCCAACCGATTCGCACCCGAATGTTGCGCAGTGACGAGGCGTAAGAAGTAAGAGGGTGTGTTCCCTGAACCTCTTTGTCCCGCCAAGGGAAGTTAATAGTAGCCCACCGCAGAATCCATTGGTATCGACACCTCCTCCTCGCTCAAAACTCAGAGGAGGTCCGGCAATCAACTCCCGACTGTCGTCGAAAAATGAGTCGATACGTTCCCACCAATCTCGTGATGCATGAGCAGTCTTCCGCGGACGCGGAATATGGCTCATGCCTTGCATTCGGACAGAGTCAAACAGCCCCGCTCGACAATACCGGGGTGTGGGACACGGGTCCATTCGATTCGAAGTTCACTATCACTCTGGCAGCGGCTTCCCCTTGGTCTCCGGAATAAAAATTACGGCGATCAGGCCGACGAGGAAAATGGAGCACATCGTCACTCCGGCATATCGGAACGGGAGTGCCCCTTCGTGTCCCTTGTAAACGCCCGCGATTAACTTCCCGAGCGTGAAAGGGCCCGCGGCTGCGACGAAGCGACCGACGTTGTAGCAGAAGCTGATTCCGGTTGATCGCAATCGAGTCGGGAAGAGTTCCGGGAAATAGATCGCATACCCGCCAAACAGCGACAGCTGGAAAAACCCCATCAGCGGCACCATCCAATAGATGTCAGCGGTCCCGTTGATTCGACCGAGGTTCCAAAACACGTTCATTGTGGCCAGCATCGCGCCGACGAAGCAGATCGCAAAAGTCGGCCTGCGACCCAGATGCTGGCTGAGATAGCTGAACATATAGATGCCGAAGAAGGCTCCGATGTTCTGCACCAGCAGGGTGATGCCCGACAAGCGTTTGAGCTGGCCTTCCACATCTTTCTCTCCCGCAGCGGTGAGAATCGGACCGAAGACTTCACGCTGCAGGTCACCGGCGAAGAAGCCGATCCCCCACAGCCCAATGACTCCCGCACTGGCCAGTAACAGCCCCGCCAAGGCGTTGTATCTCAGAACGGGGTCTCCAAAGAGTTCGGCATAAGAGCCGCTCTGCTTCGTCTGGCCATCACCGGGATTGGCGGCTTGCCAGCGTTCGGGTTCCTTCAATCGACGACGCACAAAGAGCGAGAGCAAAGCCGGAGCTGTCCCAATGAGGAACATCGTCTGCCAACTGGTCCCCGCCATTCCGATCAGTGCAGCTGTGATATTGCCGACAGCTGAGAGAGCCTGCAGCAGTCCCAGTGCATGTGGGCGAGCGTGATTCGGCATCACCTCCGCGACGAGGGCCACACCCACGGCGAACTCCCCGCCGACTCCTAAACCGGTCAGGAACCTCCATAAACAGAAGTCCCAAAAACCTTGAGAAAAGGCACTGATTCCCGTAAAAATCGAGTAAACCAGAATTGTGATCAGCATCGTTTTGACCCGACCCCACTTGTCTCCCAGGACTCCGAAAATCAGACCGCCTGTCGCCCAGCCGATCAGAAAGATTGAGGTGGCATAGCCGCCGTAGGCTCTGCGACGAATACTGGTTTGCTTCTTGTCTTCCTTGAGTCGAGCGTCTTTTTCGGCTTCCGTCTCCTGTGCCGGGGCCGGGGTTTCGATCGCGGAGACCAGCTCGTTCATGGCCAGCGGTCTCGCCAGCGTAAACAACTGCTGGTCCATCGTGTCGAACAACCATCCGAGTGCCGCGACCGCGAACACAAACCAGTGGTACCGGTTCAACGATTTGTACCACGGTCCCGACACGGGAGCAGTCGCCGAGGCTGAAGGGTCTGAGTTGGGGAACCCATGCATGGGGAAGCCTTTGCTGTCAGGTGGCGTGGAAGTGCTTTTTGGGTGAGTCGGCATGATAGCCACGCAGACCGCCTCGGGAAACGCACGAGTCAGCGGATGTTGATGGTTTGTGTGCGCGTCTCAAGCGTCAGTGACTGTGAAGGGACCACGGCTCATCGTGGCGGGCGACTTGTGGAATGCTTCCCTGTTCTCACCGCTGGCAATCGCACTTCAGACCAGTATGATGGGACGTAGACTCTGTGAATCTTTGCGCAACCGTTCCGTAAGGTATGGATTCTGGAAGGCACGAGTTGGGGCGGTTTCGGCCGCTCACCTCCATGGCTCGCCGAGGCTTCTTGACCGAAGTTCGGCGGTCCCCCCTGCGACTCCTCTCGACGGAAGCGGACCCCGCTGATGGCCGAGCTCTACCACGAGTGTGGCGTTGCCGCGATCTACCACTTTCCGACTGCGGCCGGAAAGCCCAGCTCCCTCGCCCCCATGCAAGGAATCCAGGCTTCCTCTCGGCTGATACCCCGCCTGCTGCTCGATATCCAGAACCGAGGCCAGCTGGCAGCGGGGATGTCGGTGTACCATCCCGACCGCACCTTGCTGGTCGATACGTATAAGGATGTCGGCACGGTCAGCGAGGTCTTCCGACTCGGCCGGAAAGAAGACGCCGAGAATCTGATGAAGAGGTACGAAGGCCCCGCAGCCATCGGGCATGTTCGGTACGCCACCTGCGGCAAGGATGACCGCAACTACGCCCAGCCATTCGAACGGCCGCACCTCGAAAAGCGAAAGTGCTTTGCCTTCGGCTTCAATGGCCAGCTGGCGAACTATCAGGATCTGCGAGCGGAGATTCTTGAGGAGGGGGATTTTCATCTCAGCCGCGAGACTGACACGGAAGTACTGCTTCATCTTCTCAGCCAGGAGATTGCCCCGCAGACGAAGAGCGACCTGTTGGAGATCCTCAAAAATCTCCACACGAAGCTGGACGGGGCCTACAACATTGTCTTTCTCAATGCCTTGGGAGAGATGTTTGTCTCGCGTGACCCACTCGGCATGCGTCCCTTGTGTTGGGCGATGGAAGAAGGTCTGTTTGCCGCCGCCAGCGAAAGCGTGGCCCTCGCCAATCTGGGCTTCTCGCCCGACCGAATTCACAGCGTGCCTCCGGGCCATGCAGTCATCATCCAGGACGGCAAACTGCGAGTCGAGAAGTACGCCGAAAGCCCGCGCATCGCGCACTGCTTTTTCGAGTGGATCTACTTCGCCAACGTCTCGAGCTCGCTTGATGACCGCAGCGTGTACCTCAGCCGCAAAGCACTTGGGGAGAAACTGGCTGACCTGGAAGACGTGCCCTATGACAAGGAAAACTCGATCGTAGTTCCGGTGCCGGACACTGCGAAAGCTGCCGCTGACGCGATGGCGTACCGCATGGGACTTCCATGCGTGGAAGGTCTAATTCGTAATCGCTACGTCGGTCGAACCTTCATCGAGGGGAACAACCGCGGGGACAAGGCGAAGGTCAAGTACACTCCGCTGCGTGAAGTCCTGGAAGGCAAGAAGGTGTTTCTGGTTGAGGACACGATCGTTCGCTCTACAACGATGCGGACGCTGATCGGTCAAATTTATGAGCGTGGCGGCGCTGCCGAGGTCCATGTGCGGGTCGCGTGTCCCCCGATCGTCGCCCCGTGCTTCTACGGGATCGACATGACGAAGGTCAAAGAGCTGTTCGCTCCAGCCTTCCTCCATGGCGGCCCGCTGACTCGCGAGGTCGAAGATGCGATGGCCTTGGAGCTGAAAGCCACATCGCTCCGCTTCCTTCCCATCTCTGCAATTGCCGAAGCCGTGCAGATGCCCGCCGAGAAGCTGTGCCAGGCTTGTCTGACCGGTGAGTATCCGACTCCCGCTGGCGAACGGATGTACCAGCTTTCGCTGGTCAGTGATTCCGACACACGGGTGGTGGACCGAGACGGGCCAGCGCTGGTGAAGGCCGTCTGAAGTCGTTCGACACTCTGTTGGAGCCAATAGGAGTGGGTATATTGGACCCACGGTCACCGTTGACTCACCGGCCCTCTACAGAGTGTCAGTGCGGTCTGCGTCGCTACTCCAATCGCCCGAACCCGCGCTTGGCCCGCTCGTCGTTCACACGCACCAGAGCCTGCGGTTCCTTCTTCCAGAACTTCACCAGTTGGCTCAACGTCGTCCCCAGCTGCGGAGCGAGTTCGGGGACGTTCCAATTGGCTTGAGCCAGCCGGTCGAGCGACTCGGCGAGTAAGGTCGGGTAGTCGGCATGCTCGCCATTGATCTCGATACGAGTCCCCTTGAGGCGCGACCGCCAGAGTGTACTCGGCGACGATTCCGCCTGGCGGTCGGTTCTGACGACGATCGCCAGAACTCTGCGCAAGCGGCCGGCGGCGACATCGAGGTTCTCGGCTTGGCTGCGGCGTTCGCTCGCCTCGACCTGGAGATCGGAGGGGCGATGGGTCAGCACGATCGCTGTTTCGACTTTGTTTCGATGCTGCCCGCCGGGTCCAGATCTGCGGGTGCGGACGACATCGCATTGCTTGAGCAGTTCGGGGGTGGAGAGTTCGGCGGGGTGCATGCGAGAGGGTTTCCTGGTCACAGTGTCCGGAATGCGGTCCCCCCCAGCAAGGGCTGGTGTTCACGGGGCTGCACTTCGCCGATATAACTCCGTTCCCGACACCCAGTGCAGCGCATGAATGCCTGAGCATTCGGGAGACGTTTTTCGACTGTGCCTGTTGTGGGATTGTGGAGTGTCGACGGACTCGAATCGATTAGATGCTTGTTCATCATCAGGCACGTCCTCATCGAGCACTGCGCCGCCGCGTTCGCTCTGGCCCGATCTGTCGCTGATGGGTGTCGCACTGATCTGGGGTTTGAATATCCCGATCATGAAGAGCGGGCTAACCAATGTGGAACCATTCGCGTTTAACGCGGTTCGATTGGCCCTCTCGGCAGTCGTCCTGTCATTTCTCGCTCTGAGAGAGGCCAGTCCGGCTGTCGAACGGCCAGCAGGTTTGTGGAAACAGATTCTGTTGTACGCGGTGATCGCTTCGGGGATGTACCAAGTCTTGTTCCTGCTCGGAGTATCACGGACAGCGACCGGCAATGGGTCACTGATTATGGCGACCGTCCCGATGTGGACAGCGCTTCTGGCGAGGTTTCTGCTGGGCGAGCGGCTGAGTGGGTTGGCCCGGTTCGGACTCGTCACGGCGTTTTCCGGAACGCTCGTTGTGGCGCTGGAGAAGGGAGTCAGCGGTGACAGCCGCCTCTTGAGTGGAAACTTCTTCATGCTGACCGCAGCCCTGGCCTGGGCGTGGGGCACCGTACAAAGTCGAAAGGTTCTGCCGTATGTCTCCCCGATGCGGCTCTCCGCGACCTCGGCGGTGTTGATGCTCCCAGTGCAATTTGCGTTCGCAGCGACCTCTCTGACCAGCATCCTCCCACATCTTCAAGAGGTCAATGTGTGGATGCCAATGATCTATGCGGGAGTTTTGTCGACCGGTTTGGCGCTGCCGATGTGGAGTTACGGCGTACGCCATTCGGGAGCTGCGCAAGCTGCGGTGTTCCAGAATCTGGTCCCGATCGTGGCGATCGCCAGTGCCTGGCTCTGGCGTGGAGAGCCGGTGACCCAGAACCAGATTCTCGGGGGAGCACTGATTCTTGGCGGTTTGGTGCTGGTCAGGCGCGGGCGATGACGGATGAGCCGGAACATTGCGGGCTTCTTCCGGGGGTGCGCTTGCCCTGTCCGAACTCTCCCCTTAACCTGACGAAAGACGAATGGGGCGGGTTGCTCGCGACATTCAAAATGACGATTGTCCTGCCGATTGAACGATGGATTGATGATGCAACTACGCGGAGTGGAGATCGTCGACACCTTTGCCGAAGCGTTCTCGATGTCGGGGACGCGGCTGATCGTGACCGCTGTCTCAGAGCGCTGGGCAATCGTGGCCGCGAACGAGTTCTGCGGTAACGCGACCAGCGTCATCGGTTGCGATGTCGAGGCCTCCATCGAGCGGATCCTCCCCCCGGAAGCCACCCCCGATGGTCGGCCCGGAGTGACAGTTCTGGCCTTCGCGTTCAGCCGCGACGCACTCTCGACTGCTGTCTCGAACCGCATTGGACAGTGCATCCTGACCTGCCCCACGACAGCCTGTTTCAATGGGGTGAAAGAGTGTCCGAAAGAAAAACGAATCGCGGTCGGCGGCAATCTGCGGTTCTTTGGCGACGGTTTCCAATCCTCGAAAAAGATCGGTGACCAGCGGATGTGGCGAATGCCATGCATGGACGGCGAGTTCGTGTGCGATGACAAGTTCGGGACCTTCACCGGAGTCGCCGGAGGAAACTTGCTGCTCTGCGGGGAAACTCAAGCCGCCACTCTTGCAGCTGCGGAGGCCGCCAGCGACGCCATGAGTGCTGTTCCAGGAGTGATCCTGCCGTTCCCCGGAGGAATTGTGCGTTCCGGAAGTAAGGTGGGTTCGATTTATAAGAAGTTGAAGGCCAGCACCAACGAAGCATTTTGCGCAACTTTGCGTCCGCTCTCGAAGACAGAATTGCCCGAAGGAGCCAATGCCGTCTACGAACTCGTCGTCGATGGCGAGAATTTTGAATTAGTGAAAACAGCGATGCGAGTTGGCCTACACGCAGCCTGCAACGTCCCGGGCCTCAAGCAGGTCACCGCCGGGAACTACGGGGGAAAACTGGGTAAACACCACTTCCACCTCCGCGACTTGATCGATTGAAGCCGCATCCGGGGTGCCTTTGATTCGAACACCATCAGAATTCGTCGTCTCGCCTTGTTTTATCCCCCCGATTGCATGTTCGCGGGAGATCAATGACGATACCGTCGCAGGTCTTGTGACTTGGATCGCAAGAATGGTGACGTTCGGTCGCTGCCTGCTACGGAATCTCGGTCGAGCCGGTGGCTGGCCTGCGGAAACAGTGGCTCCACGGAGGTCGTCCGATGCATCGATTGTCCTTTCTCGCCGTTCTGCTCGCTGCGTTGTTTGGCTGTGCTGAACAAGCGCCAATGACTCCGACCGCGTCGGCCCCCGCCCCCGCCGTCGCTGCACTGCAGCCGCCCGAAGGACAGAGCGAACCGGTCTTGGAGTTCGCTTCGGCTGAGGCCCATGCGACCGACGCCAGTGCGGGAACCCCAGAGCTGAAACTGGAGATCATCGACTGGGATCAGACAAACGCGATTGTGGCGGCGAATCCTGGCAAGATCGTCGTGATGGACTTGTGGGCGACCTATTGTCCGCCCTGTTTAAAAGAGCTGCCGGGGTTGGTTGATTTGCAGGAAAAGTACCCGGATCAAGTCGTCTGTGTCTCGGTCGCGCTGGACTATGAAGGAGACCCGGAGATACCGCCCTCGAAGATCGAACCCGATATTCGCCAAGTGCTGGAAAAGATCAAGGCGCACAAGGTTCGTAACGTGCTTCTGAGTACCTCTTCGGAAGACCTGTTCAACATCATCGAACACAAATCGATGCCGGTCCTGTACGTCTTCGACCAGACCGGCCAGCGAGTGGGAATGTTCCCCGATCGCCAGAAACCGGTCGAGCCGACCTATGCCCGGGACATCGTCCCGCTGGTGGAAAAGCTGCTCGCGGCTCCAACTCCGTGAGTGGTGAGTGATGTTATCGGTTCTCGCAACCGTCAGTTCGTCCACTCAGTTCATCCTCGCGTGGGGTGGGAATCGAGGCAAAAGCGACCGAGTTCATCGAGCTTTTGAAACGGCTCCCCTGCCGCTTCTTGTTTCATATTCTGCTTTCGCCCCCGACGATTCCTTCGGGTAGATATTCGTGTTGCGGTGTATGATGAGCCCGAGCCACCGAAGTTCTGGCGAGCGCAGAAACAGTCGAATGTTTGAGATGGTCCACTGATGTCCCGCGATCCATTGCGTCTGGTCATTGTCACCCGCGACGACTCACCCCGCGTGCAGTCGGCCTGGGCTACGCTGGAGGCGTTTTTGAAGCAACGCCCGACGATCGAGATCGCCGAAGTCATCATTGGCGAGGAGATCGGCCCACCGACTCAGTCGGCCGACATGGCTGTGGTCCTCGGCGGAGACGGTGCGATTCTGCGAGCGTGTCGGGGCTTTGGGACTCGGCAAATGCCGATCGTGGGGATCAACCTCGGGCGGCTGGGATTTCTGGCGGACCTTTCTCCGGATGAATTCCGCCAGCAGATTCATCGCCTGGAACGACACGATTACCGCGTCGTGAATCACCTGATGCTGGAATGCGAGCACCGCCGCGCGGATGGGTCGGTTCGCAAGTATCTCGGTCTGAACGAGGCGGCGATCCATGCCGGCGGGTCGCTGTCGATGATCGATGTGGAACTGTCCGTCGGCGGCGTGCATGTGACGACATACAGTGCTGATGGACTCATCCTCAGCACGCCGGTCGGCTCCACCGCTCACAGCCTCTCGGCAGGTGGGCCGATCTTGCAGCAAGACTTGCAGGCGTTCGTCATCACGCCCATCTCCCCGCATACCCTTTCGAACCGACCGCTGGTGGATAGCGCCGATCACGAATACCGGCTGACCCTTCCGAGCGTTCCAGAAGGAGTCATGCTGACCATCGACGGCCAGATTCGCGAGCCGCTCCATCTCGGAGACGAAGTTATCGTCCGCCGGGCCGCTGTCGCATTCCAACTCGTGCGACTGAGCGGTCACAGCTATTACAAGACGCTCGATCAGAAACTCGGCTGGGGCGGCCAGCCCCGGTATCAGCGGAATGATTGATGCGGCTGGCAGGGCAGCGCACGTCTGCCTGAGCCGCCAAACCCAATTTGAACCGCTTCTGAGGTTCGGAACTCCGATTCGATTGGCTTTCAGGATCATCATGGGAGTCCTGAATTTTCTGAGGCGCTGCTTCAAAATCGGCAGAGGTCTGACATCTCCAGCACCCGCAAATATCGGCGGACGGTT
>Ga0105047_10015452_pt1 | contig 12027 bp, 11 predicted proteins | sample MAT04_FD_78384 | JGI IMG/M metagenome (GOLD analysis project Ga0105047, IMG submission 78384) | Freshwater microbial communities from Lake Fryxell liftoff mats and glacier meltwater in Antarctica - MAT-04 (megahit assembly) | ecosystem: Environmental > Aquatic > Freshwater > Ice > Liftoff... | reverse complement strand
GCACGACGGCGCGCCTCGTCGACGCCGAGCGACGGGCCCATGAGCCCGATCTTCTCGCGCCGCCACTGCCCGTCGATCTGACGCCGGACGAGAAACACCTTCTTGCCGGTCGGCAGCACCCGCACGACGAAGCCGGGCATCACCGCGCAGGTCACTTCATACATCTTCTCGCGCAGCTTCAGCTCGCGCACCGTGGCGTTCGTCAGCATGTCCAAACCTCCACCCCAGTTATCGCGACAAATTCGAGCCAGGCAAGGGCGATAAATCGCCTGTCCGAAAGTACACATTCTCTGCCATAAGGCCGCGCAGGGCGTATTCAGACTATGCATATAACACTTGTGATGTGGTAGGCGTGTTGGTTCCACACGCGGCGGGTGCGGAACTCCGGGCTTTATGTGGTGGCGGCGACGAGAGCTCGCGCGAGGAGGTCGCTGACGCCGAGTTCATGGGCCCAGCGGGTCAAGTATTCGCGGTCGAGTCGAGTCGAGTCGACTCTCCTGGGTTTTGATGATGCCCAGGACGTCTCGCCATTGACGCTCGGAGACTTCGCCGCCGAGTCGGTACCAGTCGAGCTTCGCCAGCAGAGCGTCCTCGGCGCTGGCGATGTCGGCGACGCCGTCCGGGGAGGTGGTGATCGTCTCTCGCAAGCGCCGAGCGAAGGGTCTTCCGCGTGAAACGTAGACGTCGATCTTAAACATGGTCGCCAAGTGAATGATGTTGAAGCTCGCCCTGCGATGGATCGCATCACGGATCGAGTCGGCATCGATGTAGAAACGCCCTTCGAGTGCAGTGACGAGCGCATCCACGTGCTGGGGTGCCAGGGCAGCGACGATGTCGGCGTCGTTGGTGGTGCGGATGAGGCCATGGAAGATGCTGGCGAGCGAACCACCGATGAAGTACGGGGCACCGAGTGCCTCCAACGTATCCGTGACGATCAACGCTAGCGGAGCGGGTCGAGATCGATGGAGTCCGTCATGAGCAGGTCGGGCGCGGTCCGTAGGCCAGCGCAGCGAGCGCATCGCCGAGCAGTAGATCGGCGAGGTAGCGTTGCAGCTCGGCGGGGGAGGCGCCCGGATGACGACGTCGCAGGCCGGCGGTGGCGAGGCGGCGCGACGCTGCGGTCAGGCGACGCATCGAGGCGAGCTTCTCAGCGCCGGATGTCTCGCGCAGGTGGGTGAAGACGAGGGCCTCTGCGCGGGGATCCTCGCCCGGGTGCAGGGCGCTCCACGACGGGTGGGTCGCTTGTTGGACGCCTGTCGGGACATCGAGCGGCGGGGATGAGTATACCCGTGCGGCGACGCGCCTGAAAGCACTCGCTGTAGACGCTGACAATAAGGTCAGGGGCCGAGAAACTCGCCCTCGGGCTGGACGTTCTGGCGGAAGTTGTTGAGGCGTCCAGTTCGCGGCCTCGAGCGGGGGACGGTCCCGTCGTCGTCGGTGTTGGTGAAGTTGGGGAACTTGGTGACGACGCCGTGAGCCTTGCGCCGCGCCGTCGCGCCGGCCTATCCTGCGCGCGGAGATCCGGCTTGATCACTGCCTCGCGCGCAATCCTGGTGCTTCCCCTGCTCGTGCTCGCGGCCTGTCGCCCGACGCCCGCCACCACGCCGCCCGGCGCAGCAAAGCCCGCGCCGGTGTCGGCGCTGGCCGGCTTCGACGGACCGATCGAGGACGACCCGGTCGCCAAGGAGGCCACCGAGCTGTCCGAGGGCCCGCTCACGCAGTGCGCCGAGCGGGACGCCGCCGGCATGCAGATGGAGGGCGACCTGATCGCCAGCAAGCTCGCGCCGGGTCAGGTGCTCGAGCAAGAGTTTCGCCTGCAACCCGGACGCTGCTACACCCTGATCGCCGTCGGCGGCGCGGGCATCCAGGAGCTCGACGCCAGCTTCGAGACCCTCGGCCCGGTGCGTGGCAAAAGCACCGTGCTCGCCGCGGACGCGCTCACGGGCACCACCGCGGTCGTCGGCGGCGGTGAGGCCTGCTTCGCCTGGCAGGCCGACCTCAATGCCACGCCTGCCAAGTTCGTGCTGCGCGTGCGCGGCGGCGACGGCGTGGTCGTCAGTCAGCTCTACGCCCGCGACGCCGTCACGCCGTGAACACCTGGCGCAGGATCAGCACGATCATCGCGACCAGCGAAATCAGGGCGCCTCATCGGCACAGATGTTGCTCGGGCGGACGCGTGTCTTGTGGGCCACCACAGGAGCAGCCATTCATGGGCCGAAACTCGACGCGACGGTTAGCCGCGCGCCCCTCGGCGGTCTTGTTATGGGCGATCGGGACCATGTCGCCCCAGCCCCGCGGATCAAGGCGGTCACGGGCCACGCCACGGCGCACCAGTCCCTCGATCGGCCGGGCGCGCCAGAGCCCGACGCCCGCGCCGTCACGCCGTGAACACCTGGCGCAGGATCAGCACGATCATCGCTACCAGCGACAGCGACCCGAGCGCGAACATGATCGTGCGCCACGGCTGCAATGCGTTGATGTACACGATCGCGTGCAGCACCCGCGCCGCGGTGAACGTAGTGAAGAGGATCTGGGCGCCCAGCGCTGGTGCGCCGACCAACAGGTAGATCAGCCCCAGCGAGAAGAACATCGGCAGGCTCTCGAGCAGGTTGCGATGGGCCCGCTGCACGCGCTGAACGTCCGGATGATCGCCGCCTTCCACCAGCGTCGCCTCGCCGAACGACACCGCCTTGTCCTCCGGGTTCATGTACCCTTTGTGCTTCGCTCGCCTCGCCGCGCTCATAAACCCAAGGGCGAGCATCTCGAGGGTGAGCACACAGGAGCAGATCGCGTACAGCTTGAGCTGGGGGTCGATGGCGGGCATGGCCCGGTCTATCGCTATTCGGCGCCACTGGCCATAAACATCGCTACGCCGGTCGCCTGCAGAAGCTGTTACCCTGGCCCGCGCCATGACCCGCCGCGACCAGATCCGTCACGCGATCGCCTCGACCGCCGCGCGTACACTGTTCCGTTTGCCGGCGTCGTGGCTCGCTCGCCTCGCCGGTCCACGGCCTCCGGGCGACGCCCTCGACCCGCAGTTGGCCGTCCTCGTGCGTGCCAGCAACGCCCTCAAGCTCGACGCCTTCGACCGCCTGACGCCTGCCCGCGCCCGCCACCACACCGGTCGCTCGCTGCCCCTGCTCGCCGGTCGCCGCGATCCCGAAGTCGAAGTTTACGAGCGCACGATCGCCGGCCCCGGCGGCCCGCTCACCCTGCGGATCTACACCCCGCGGGACATCGCCCGCCCCGCGCCCGCGATGCTCTACCTGCACGGCGGCGGCTTCGTCATCGGCAGCCTCGACACCCACGACGGGCCCTGCTCGCGGTTCGCCGCGCTCGGCCGCTGCGTCGTGCTCTCTCTCGACTACCGCCTCGCCCCCGAGCACAAGTTCCCCGCCGCCGTCAACGACGCCCTCGCCGGCTTTCGCTGGCTCGCCGACCACGCCGACGCGCTCGGCCTCGACCCGCGACGGCTCGCTGTCGGGGGCGACAGCGCGGGCGGCAACCTCTCCGCCGTCATCGCCCAGACCGCCGTACGCGACGCTTGGCCGGTGCGCCCCGCGTTTCAACTGCTGCTCTACCCGGCCCTCGACATGCGCCGCCAGCACGCCTCGCACCGCGAGTTCGGCGATGGTTACATGTTGACCACCCGATCGATCGACTACTTCCTCGACCACTACCTGCGCGGCCCCGAGGACATCACGGACCTGCGCGCCTCCCCGCTGCTCGCCCCCGACCTCTCGCGCCTCCCGCCCGCGTACATCGCCACCGCCGGCTTCGACCCGCTGCGCGACGAGGGTGACGAGTACGCCGAGCACCTGCGCCGCGCGGGCGTGCCCGCCGAGCTCGCCAGGCACGCCGGCCTGGTCCACGGCTTTATCGCCCTCGGCGCCGGCATCAAGGCCGCCGGCGCTGCGATCGACGACGCGGCCCGGGCCCTGCGCGACGCCCTCCACACCTGACCTGTCCTGAAGGACACAAAAGGATCGCTCGCATGCGTCGCCTCCTCCCCCTCGCCCTGCTGCTCGCCTGCGATCCCGCCCCCTCCCTCCCCGAGCCCGCGTCCGAGCCCGCGCCCGAGCCCACGCCTCCGGCCCCGGGCCCCGCCGACGACGACCCTCCGCCCCCGGACCCACCACCTGTCCCCGGGGACAGCCCACGCGCGCCCCCGGAGGGCTTCGTCGATCTGCGGATCGCCCTGCCGACCGCCTGCTTCACCGCCGGTTACGCCGCCGCCGACAACTTCACCGGCGCGCCCCTGCCCGGCTACGCGGCGCCCGGCGCGTGGATGCTCGCCGACGCCGCCGCCGCCCTCGAGCGGGTCCAGGACAGCCTCGCCAGCGCCGACCTCGTGCTCCTGATCTTCGACGCCTACCGCCCGCGCCGCGCCAGCGAGGCGATGGTCGCGTGGGCCGAGCGCACCGGTCAGCGCGAGCTGGTCGAGGACGGCTACATCGCCCGCCGCTCCGGCCACAACCATGGCCACACGATCGACCTCGGCCTCGCCCGCCGCGGCGCGTGCGACCCGTCCACCTGGCTCGACATGGGCACCCCCTGGGACACCCTCGACGAGCGCAGCCACACGGCCAACGCCACCGGCGCCGCCCGTGAGAATCGTGCCGCCCTGCGCCGCGCCATGCGCTCCGCCGGCTTCCGCGATTACACGCTCGAATGGTGGCACTTCGGCTATCCGCTCACCGGCACCCGCGCCCGCGACGTGCCCTACGGCGCCCACGAACCCGACGAGACGCCCTGACCCGAGAGACAGGTCCCGGTCCCCGCGCCCCCGGCGACCGCAAAACCTCGCTGGCCGTCCGGCGCCGCGTCGCGGATACTCGGGCCGCCCATGAGCCTGCCCGTGCCGACCCGCGCCGCGCCCGCGACCCGCCTGCTCCCGCGGCACTTCGCGTATCACGTCGAGCTGTCCCCCGCGGAGGTGCTCGAGCGGCTCAGAGCCGACCCCGACGTCCAGGTGATCGCCGGCTTCCCCGCGCGCGGTCGCAGCGACCGTAAGTTCCTCGCCGAGTTCGGGCGCAACAGCTTTCGCGTGTGCCAAAACGTCGCCGCCGGGTCGGTCGACACCGGACCCGCCGACCTGCGTCGCCTCGCCCTCGAAGCCGACCTCGTCCCCACCCCGCGCGGCACCCTCGTGCGCGCCAGCTTCGCCCGCGGCCCGCTGTCCAAGCAGGCCAGCTTCTACATCATGTGGGCCGCCAGCTTTATGTGGCTCGGCCTCACCGGCATCACCGGCGCCAAGCTCGGCCTCGTCGGCGCCTTCCTCGCGCTCACCGTGCCCGCCTTCGTCTACGACCTCATGCGCGCGACCGGCAGCGACGACGACCGCCTGCAGCTCCTCAACCTGATGTCCCAGACGCTCGGCCCCGCCGTGCTCGGCGACAACCCCGAGGAGAACATGCCGTACCGCCACGCCCGCCGCCTGCTCGAGCCCACCGCCCCCGCCCCCGCCGAAAATGACGACGACGACGACGAGCCCGACGACGAGGCCGACGACGCCCGCAGGCTGACCTGAGCCCGCCGGCGTGTTATCCCGGGGTGTGCAGATCTTCTCGGTTGAGGGCAACACCCAGCGCCTGGACGGCGGCGCGATGTTCGGCAACTGTCCCCGCGCCGTATGGGCCGGCTGGGCCCCACCCGACGAGCAAAACCGCATCCGCCTGGCCTGCCGCAGCATGCTCGTGCGCGAGGACAGCGGCCGCCACGTGCTCCTGGAGACCGGCATCGGCGCCTTCTTCGAGCCCAAGATGCGCGACCGCTTCGGCGTCCAGGAGCCCGAGCACGTGCTCCTGCGGTCGCTCGCCGCCTTGCACGTCAAGCCCGAGGACATCGACGTCATCGTGCTCTCCCACCTCCACTTCGACCACGCCGGCGGCCTGCTCACCGCCTGGTCCGAAGGACAGGCGCCGCAACTGGTGTTCCCACGCGCCCGCTACATCGTCAGCGCCGAGGCCTGGCAGCGCGCCCTGCACCCCCACCCGCGCGACCGCGCCTCCTTCATCCCTGGCCTCACGGACATGCTCCTTGGGACAGGTCGACTCGAACAGGTCACCGGCGCCCACAGCGACACCCTCGGCCCCGACTACAGCTTCAGCTACTCGAGCGGCCACACCCCCGGCCTGATGCTCACCCGCGTCGCCGGCCCCGCGGGTCCCGTCACCTTCCTGGGCGACCTCGTGCCCGGCGTCCCGTGGGTCCACCTCCCGATCACGATGGGCTACGACCGCTTCCCCGAGCTGCTCATCGACGAGAAGGAGGCCCTGCTCGCCACCATCGTCGCCGAGTCCGGGTGGGCCTTCTACACCCACGACCCCGGCGTGGCCGCGAGCCGCGTGGTCCGCTCGCCGCAAGGCCGGTTCTCCGCCGCCGAGCCGATCGCCGAGCTGCGCTGGAGCTGAGAGGCCCTCAAGCGCGGCTCGCCGGGCTCCCGCGCGCTCGCGCAGCCCCGCGACCCGCACCTACGGTGCTCTGTTTCACAGCACGTCGCTGAGCTTGACCGCGATGCCGAACACGCCGAGGCACATCTCGTCGAGGGTGGCCTCGCCGAGCACCACGTCTTGCGGCTCGGTCAGGCCCTGCTCGCTGAGCGCCTTGGCCAGGAACGGGTTGCTCATCGAGTTGTTGTAGGTGCAGCGCAGGTGCACCTCGTCGCCCGGCTGCACCCGCGGTACCGAATCGAGGTCGGTGTCGTAGCCGTACAGGCGCTGCCACTGGAAGTCCCAGCGGGGGGTCTGGACCAGGCACTCCGAGTCCGGCACGCCCTGCGTCGGGGCCTTGTGCTGCACACTGATCTTCATGTCGGTGCCGACATAATGCATGTGGCTGGTGACGCCGAACACGCGCAGCTCCGGGATGTCGTTCCCGAGCCCGATAAACATCTCTTCGGTGTGGTCGGTGACACCGGCGGGGATCTTGAACACCGGGGTGCCGGGGTCGTTCGGGCCCGGCTGCAGGCCGCCACCCTGGCTGCCCTCGTTGCCGACCAGCGCGAGCATGCCGACGTAGGTCGGCAGACCCTCGAAGATGCGCAGGTCGATCGAGGTGCTGTTGTCGCGCTCCTCCGTGCCCGTCGGGTGGTAGTGCACGCTGAGCACGATGCGCGAGCCGGCGGGGACCCGCATCGCCACGTTGTCCGGCGGCACGAACGGCAGCGAACCGGGCGCCCACACGCCGACCAGGCCGCTCGCGCTCACGCCGGGGCCGCCGAAGCAAGTGTAGGGCTCACCGTTGGGGCCGACCTTGTCGGCCGACTCGGCGTTTTCGTCGAGGTACGCGAGCACGTGATGCACGATCTTCGGGTTGCCCGCGTTGATCTGCAGGCCGTCGAGCCAGGTGTCCGAGGTGAACCCGGGGTCGACGCTAAAGCACAGATACTGGTCCTTGGTGCCAGTCATCGTCACTTCGCTCGGGATCGTCAGGTGGACGTCGGCGTCCTTGAGCTCGAGGTCCATCGGCGGGTCGATCGGCGCCGCCGCCTTCGCGTCGCCCTCCGGCCGGTCCTGGTCGACCCACGCGCGCAGCTTCTCGAGCTCGTCGTCGGTCAGACGCGGGTCGTCCTTGAAGTCGAAGCGCGGCTCGCACTCGTCGGTGGTCTCGGCCAAAAACGGCGGCATCGACTTGCGCTCGACCGCGTCCAGCATCGCCGCCCCGAACTGCGCCGCCTCCTCGTAGTTCTGCAGCGAGAACGGACCGATGCCGCCCGCGATGTGACACCCGCCGCACTTGCTGAGCACGATCGGCGCGATGTCCTGATGCCAGGTCACCGCCGCCTGCTCGCCCGTATCGCTCGACTCACCCGCGGATGCGCCGGTGGTCGGGGTCGCCGTGGTGGTGGCCGCAGTCGCTGCCGTGGTCGCCGCGCTGGTGCTGTCGCCAGCCTCGTCGCCCGGCTCGCCATCCTTGCAACCCGGCGCGCCCGTCATCACCAGCGCCGCGAGGCCCAGCACGCCGCGCCGACCAAACACCCGTGAACCACGCAGGGCAAGCATCATGCCCTCGGTAGTACCCGTGTGCGCGCGCGGGCGCAAGCAGGGAGCGCGCGCGGCCACGCCCGACGACACGAGGGATCGCACGCCCCTTGCTCTCCCCGGTTTAGGGCGCCAGCCCCGGTTTAGGGCGCGAACACCAAGGCCTCGACCTCACCCAGGGTCCACGTGTTTTGCCCGTGGTTATGCAGGTGGAAATATACGGGGGTGCCGGCAGCGGCCGCAAAGTCCAGCGCCAGCTCGATCGGATACGCGTTGGCCTTGCCGGGGATCGCAATCTCCCGCTCCCACAGGACCTGCTCCCCGAGCATCAGGGCCACGTGGGCCGTCGCCGGCGCCTCGGCGTTGAGGTCGAAGTGGTACAGCGAGGCCCGTAGCCGCGTCCCCGGCACGATCGCCACCCGCGACGGCTGTACGAACATCGCGTAGTTGCACAGCGACGTGTTAATCTCGAGGCCCTGCGGCTCGTATAGCCAGCCCCCGAGCGGACAGCTCACCTCCGCCGGACGATGCGCCGCCAGCGGGTCTTGCGGCGCCAATACCTGCTGCCAGTCCATCGCCAGCACCAACGGCACAAACTCGCCCCCCGTCGGGTCCGCGGGACCCGTTTCGCCTGTGACGGCCGTATCGCCTGTGTTCGCCGTGTCCGCCGTGTCCGCCGTGCCCATCGCGGTCGTCCCGGTCGTCCCGGTCATGGCGTCGCCTGCGTCGCCACAGGCACAGGCCAGCGACCACTGTGACCACAACGACCATAACGTCAGGGACAGCCAGCGTCGCACGCCGGCATCATACGCGATCCACGACCCTCGGTGCGTCGCTGAGCGCTCGATCGACCCCGCACATTCACGATATCCTGGCCGCCGTGCCGCGCCTGCTCCTGCTCGTGCTCCTGGCCGCGGCGGCCTGCGGGCGCGCGACCACTGCGACCCCTGCGACCCCTGCGACCCCTGCGGTCAGGACGCCCGACTGCCCACGTGACACTGTCGCCGCGGGAGACCTGGGCATGCGCGCCGCGTCCGACAGCCGACAGCGACGCCTGCGCGGCCTCGCGGCGCTCGACGCTGGCCGCTTCGAGCTCGCCCGCGACGAGTTCGCCGCCCTCCTTGCGACCTCGCCGGACGACCTCGCCGCGCGGGCCCTGCTCGACGCCGCCACCCGGGCCTTGCTGTCCGCGCGCGACCAGGCCGCCGCGAGCTTCGCGTCCGCCACGCCTACTGTGGTCCCCGCGCCGCCGTGGCGTCACACCCTCGTCCGCGAGGTCACCCTTGCGACGACGCCGCCACTGCAGCTCGTCCAGGTGTCGGCGACTGGCCACCGCGGCGTCGACGAAGCCGAGTGGTTTCGCCGTCACGACCTGCGCCTGCCGGAGTACGAGGTCCCGAACCCGATGCGCGGCTCGCCCGGCAATGTGCCTCCGACGATCGCCCCGAGCTTCGGCACACAGTTGCTGGTCCAGGCGATCGCCCACCCCGATCACACGATCCTGATCTACGGGCCGAATTACAGCGGTGGCCGGCTCGTCGTCGTGCTCGACGCCGCCGGCCGCCGGATCGCCTTCCTCGACTTCGACGCCTATCGCATCGCCCCCGACGCGACCGGCGAACAGCACGTGGTCTGGGCCGAGCTGCGAGCCGGCGTGCTCTACATCTCGCACCACGGCGCGCTCGCCAGCGCGGCCACGACCGCGTACCTCACCGCCGTCGACGTGGCCACCGGGGCCCTGCGCTGGCGCAGCGATCCCCGGGTCGCCAGCGCCGCCAACTTCGCGATCCACGGCGGCCAGATCCTGTCCGGGTATGGCACCGACGCCGGGCCGGCCAGCGTGATCGTGCTCGACCGCCGCACCGGCCTCACCGTCGCGCGTGCCGGGCTCACCAGCGCCCCCGAGTACCTGTTCGTGAAGGCCGGCACGCTCCTGGTCCGCGGCCTCGACAGCGACCACGCGTTCGAGCTGCGCCAATTCCGCCCGTGATCCTGTTCGCCGTCGCATGACCCGGCGCGCTGGCCCTCGGGCCCGCTTTGGTCGACAATCTCCGGCATGTCCTTCCTCCGCGGCGACGGCAAGGCGATCCTCGCGCGAGAGATCGTCGCCTTCGAGGCGAAGACCGCCGCCGAGCTCGTCATCGTCGTCGAGCCGCGGGTCGGCCACTACCTCCACGTCCCGCTGCTGTTCGGCAACATCGCCGCGCTCGCCACCCTCGCCTTCCTGCTGTACGGCGAACCCGCCTTCTCACTGCACTGGTTCATCGTCGATCCCGTGGTCGTCGGCGCCCTGGTCGGCTACCTCGCCAGCCGCTGGCCCGCGCTCGAACGGGTCCTGACGCCCGCGTCGCGGCGCGAACGCTGGGCCTTGCGCGCGGCCCGGGCCGCGTTCACGGCCCGCGGCGTCGCCGACACCCGCGGTCGCACCGGCGTCCTGCTCCACGTCGCCGCCTCCGAACGCATGGCCACCGTGCTCGCCGACCTCGGCGTGCGTCGGGCGATCTCCGACGGCGCATGGGCCCTCGGCTGCGCCCCGCTGCTCGCCGCGGTCGCACGCGGGGCCGCAGCCGCCGCGCTCGCGCCCTACATCGCCGCGCTCGGCACCCTGTGCGGTGAACACCTCCCGCGCCAGGAAGACGACGAGAACGAGCTCGGCGACGAGGTGGACACTTGACCCGCCTCGCCCGCACACGCGCCCCGCTCGTGCTGCTCGCGCTGGCGATCGGCCTGCTCGCGCTCGACGCCGCGGCCCGCCCCGGCGGCGGCCAGGGCTACTCCGGCGGCGGCGGTGGCGGTGGCCGCGGCGGTTACAGCGGCGGAGGTAGCAGCGGCGGCGGCGGCGGAGACGCCGGCGTGCTCATCTACTTCCTGATCCGCCTGGTCATCGAGTACCCGGTCGTCGGCATCCCGGTGCTGATCGCCTTGGTCTATTTTTGGTACACGCGCATGCGCCACGTCAACGACGTGAAGAGCGACCGCTGGTCGAGCGACGACAACTTCCAGGTCGCGCCGAAACCCCCACGCCGCCCGGGCCTCGCCAAGCTCCGCGCGCGCGACCCCGAGTTCTCCGCGGTCCTGTTCGAGGACTTCGTCTATGCGCTCTACGCCCGCGTCCACGCCGCCCGCAGCGATCGCGCAGCGATGGCCGCGCTGGCGCCGTACGTCGCCGAGGGCTCGCGCGGCGCCCTGCTCGCCCGCGATCCCGCCGGTGTCCCGATCTCCGGCGTCGTCGTCGGCGCGATGCAGGTCCTCAACGTCAAGGAGACCGGCGACATGGTCCGCGTCGACCTCAAGTTCGAGGCCAACTACACCGCCATGATCGACGGCGCGCCGAAGGGCTACTACGTCGACGAGCGCTGGAGCCTCGAGCGCAGCAGCACCGCCGTCAGCAAGCCGCCCGGGCAGGCGCTCGAGTTCCGCTGCCCCAACTGCGGCGCCCCCTTCGACTCGACCGGCGACGAGCGCTGCCGCTACTGCCAGCAGGACGTCGGCCAGGGCCGCTTCGACTGGACGCTGACGCACGTGCGCTTGCTGCGTCAGGAGACCCGGCCGCCGGCCCTGACCGCCGACGTCGCCGAGCACGGCACCGACGCGCCGACCGTGTTCGACCCGCGCGTACAGACTGAGCACGCGGCCCTGATCGCCGAGGACCCGGGCGCCACGCCGGAGCTGCTCGAGCGGCGCCTGCGGGCGATCTACAGCGAGCTCAACATCGCCTGGAGTAACCTCGAGCTGCAGCGGATCCGTCCGCTGGTCTCCGACTCGCTGTTCAACTACCTCGAGTACTGGGTCTTCGCCTATCGCAACCAGGGTCTGCGCAACATCCTCGAGGAGATGGCGATCAGCCGCGTGCAGTTCGTCAAGCTCACCCGCGACCGCCACTACGACGCGATCACCGTGCGGTTCTGGGCCTCGGGCCGCGACTACGAAGGCCGCGGTGCGGAGATCATCAAGGACAATCTGCGCGATGTCGGCATTGACGTCACGGTACAGGTGTTCGACCGAACCTCTTTCATCGACCGTGTCTTCAGGCAATGGGATTTCG
>Ga0105047_10015451_pt1 | contig 12027 bp, 9 predicted proteins | sample MAT04_FD_78384 | JGI IMG/M metagenome (GOLD analysis project Ga0105047, IMG submission 78384) | Freshwater microbial communities from Lake Fryxell liftoff mats and glacier meltwater in Antarctica - MAT-04 (megahit assembly) | ecosystem: Environmental > Aquatic > Freshwater > Ice > Liftoff... | reverse complement strand
TCGGCCTGTCCGGTTGCTCCCGCAGGAACTCAATGGAATCGAAGTCCAAGCTCAGCGACAGGTGCGCCGCCTGCACGCGCACGACCTCGCGCTGCAATGCCACCGCCAACGTGTCGAAGCGCCCCTGCCGACGGTCGGGCGCCGGCTTCAGCCATTCGAGCGCCGTGGCTTCCATGAAGTCGGCCTGATCCCGCAACAGGACCTGCTCACGCAGGAGAACTCGCTCTAAAGCCGACTGATACCGGGACTCCAGCAAGGGTATGAGTTCATGACGAACGCGATTCCTCAGGTAGGCCGTGTCGCAATTCGAGGCATCGATTCGGAACTCCACCCGCCACGCATTCGCCAAATCCTCCACGTCCTGCCCCCGGCACTGGAGCATCGGACGGACCAGAACGATTCCAGGATCCGCCGGCGACGGATTCCCCTCGCGCATGCCACTTAGACCCGCGGCACCCGCGCCTCGCAGCAGTCGCAGCAGGAAGAGCTCCGCTTGATCACCCGCGTGGTGGCCCAGCGCCACCCGCGCACAGCCCTGCTCCCGCGCCACACGCGCCAGGAAGGCATGGCGCAAACGACGGGCAGCTGTTTCCCAGGACTCCGCAGGTGCCCGCATCGCCTCCACATTCGCCGTGCCGGCGATAAACGCCAAACCCGACCTCGCAGCGGTCACGGCCACCAGCGCCTGGTCCGCATCCGCTTCGGCACCGCGCAGTTGATGGTGAAAGTGTGCCACCACCACACGCCAACCCTGCCGAACCCGGCACCGATCCAGCGCCGACAACAACACCATCGAGTCACGCCCGCCCGACACAGCCACGACGGCACCACTGCCCGGAGGGATCAGGTCTCCCCTGGTCAATGCGAACTCGATCCTGGCCCAAACGGCGTTCATTTCCCGGAACCCCCAGCACGCTAGGGACGCCGGTTCCTCATCCGCAACCGCCGACTGACCCGTCTCAGACCAGCTTGTCCCACGGCTTTCGCATCGGCCGAAGCTCCAGACGGCGATTGGCGTCGACATCTCCCTCAAAGCGTTCGCGACGCGGATCCCAGGAAAGTTTGCGGTTCACCCGGGTCGCGATGTCGGCCAGGTGACACAGGACATCGGCCTGAACCGCATCTTCGATTGGGCATACGGTTGGCCCGCGCGAGCGAACCGCTTCGACCCAGTTGCGCTGGTGATGGTTGCTGCGCAGCACGCCAGGCACTTCCGGACCGCGCGGTTCTTCCGCCAGGCTCGACGGATTCGTTCGAACCGCTCCCCGGTGCACGCAGATCCAGCCGTCTGTTCCTTCGAACGCGGTCCCGTGCCCTTCGAGCTCGCCGTACCGGTCGCGCCATTCCTTGAGGTCGTTCAGTTCATTCGCTTCCTTCCACTCGTTGGGCGTGCCCTGGTAGCGCATCGTCACGCCATCCGCGAAGGCAAACCGGACATCCCAGGCGATCGATGTGTTGCAGGCCCCCGATTCCGGGAACATTCCCCGTCCCTCGACAGTCATCGGTCCGTCCAGCATCGACGGATGCCCCCAGAGGGCGATGTCCAACGGATGCACCCCCCAACCCGCGATGAAACCGAGAGCATACTCGTACCGGTACCACCACGTCTTCCATGCCCCGGTCTCTGGATGGTCGGCCAACAGCCCGTCCGTACACGGCGCTTCCGGAGCCGGCCCGAGCCAGGTGGAAAAGTCCCAACCCGCTGGCACTGAGACAGGCGCCGTGGGGCCGCCCGGCCGACTTGCCGGACTCCAGACATGAATGCGTTGCAGTTTCCCGATCCGACCGCTTCGCACCCATTCCACCGCGCGCAGAAACTCGCCCCCCGACCGCTGCTGGGTGCCGAACTGAAACACGCGCTTGTTCTTCAACACTGCCTTTCGCAGGGCCTGATCTTCCGCGACGGTCAAACCCATCGGCTTCTCCAGATAGATGTCTTTCCCGGCCTTTGCCGCGGCAATCGCGATCGGGACATGCCAGTGATCCGGCGTCGCAATCTGAACCACGTCGATGTCCTTGCGGGCGAGCAGTTCTCGATAGTCGTGGTAGCGGGCGCACTCCGAATTCCGATAGCGGGTGTCCACCTGTTGGGCCGCCTCGGCCAGGTGCGCTGCCGCGACGTCACACACGGCCACCACCCGCGCGCCGTCCTGCGACAAGAACCCGGACATCACCCCGCGCCCCTGGGGCCCCACCCCGATGCACCCCACGTTCACCCGGTCATTGGGTCCCGGCGTTCGGCCGCGTCCGAGCACAGACATCGGCAGAACCGCGGGAAACATCGACGAGGCGAGCGCAGCTTGAAGATTCGAAGCCAGAAACCGGCGGCGGGTGACGGACGAATTCATAGCACGTGGATTTCAAGAGTTCCTCCATCCCCAATCCCGCCGCAGCACTTTTGGGACGAATCGCCTCGGAGGACTTCCAGCCAGGGCAAAGCTTCGAGGCGCGCTCGCCGACGTCCCACGCCATAAAGTGCGATCAACGGACCGCCACGCAGGGCAGACTCGCTGCCGCGACCGCCTGACCATGACGCTTTGCAGTCTCGTCGGGGGTGTGGAACTCGATCCGTTCCGCCAATTCAGGGAATTCCGCCGCCAGCACGGCCCGGGCGCCCTCCAAGATCACGTCGCCACCGTCGCCCGTCATGACCCGCCCCAACACGAGCACGTGGTCGCAATCGTAGAAGCTGGAGAAGTGGGCCAGTCCGTATCCGAAATAAGTGCCGATCGTTTCGTAGATCCGCCGAGCCCTCACATCGCCTTCCGCCATTCGTTTCTGCACCAGTTTGAGCCTGTCCGGGAGGCCCAGAGCTGGATCCGCCTCGATCCCCGACGCCGGCAGCAACCGGCCCACGGCCTGCTGCGAGAAGTACTGCGAACCGACCCCGCGATCCATGCTCCATTCATCGCGCGGTCCCTCGTGGCGGAAATCCAACGGCACAAACGCCAGCTCGTTGAGCCACGAGGTGATGTTCCCGTCGCGGGTCACAAACCCCGCTGCCGTGCTCGTTCCCATGGCGATCCCCAGCACCGCGTTCTTCCCGAGCGCCATCGCCCCCGCCAAAGCAGTCACCTCACCGTCATTCGCCACTTCGAAGGGAATCCCGCCCCAGGCCGCTTTCAGGTCCGAGAAAATCGGCTTGATCCGCGATTGAAAAAGATCCGGCGGCACGGCCCGGTATAAAGAAGCCACCCGAGGCTGGTTGTTCACGTAAACCCCGGCGGCGCTGCCCCCGATCGCATCCACCCGCGGCAGATGTGCCGCCGCCTTCTTCAGCGAGTCCATGATCCCATCGAAGTGGTATTGCGGGTCCGCCTGCTTGATGGGGTCCCAAATCGTCTCCTCCGTGAACACCGGCTCGCCATCGATCACCGCCGAGACTTTTCGGTCGCTGCCACCGAGATCAAAACCGATCCGGCAACCGTCCCAGTGACGTCCCAAAGCCTGGGTCGTCGCCCGTTCCACGGGCAGGCGGTCCACCGAGACCACCTCGAATCGGCGCTCATAGATCCGGTCCCCCATCATCATCGTGTCGAACCGCCCGGTCTCGGTGTCGGCCGAGTACGCTCTCAACTCATCCGCCAGTTCCCGCGGGCCTTCCACGTGGACCTTCCACCCACCGCGCGACCACATGAGAAATTTCACCAACCGTTCCAGGAAATAGGCGTTGGCAGCGGCGGCCGGATGCCCCACCGGCAGAAATGCCCTTCGAAAGGAAAACATCGAACCGTCGGCCTGTTCCAACGCCACACCCACATCCAAGCCCCGGCCGGACGCCTTGGCGGCACCTTCCAGCGCCCGCACTGCCAGGGCGGCCGGTCGGAATCCAGGATCCAACACCGGTTTGATCTTCGGCTCGGGGAGGAGAAAATCCGGAACTTCCATAGGTGTGATTTTGGGCACGGACGACCCCGGCGTCGAGTTTGGTCCTCCTCCGCTGAGGGCAGCGTGAGTTTCACTGGAATCGTCACGAGTCACGGCCTTCCGGCAAACTCCACCAGGTCCAGTCGATACAACACCTGGTTGTAGTCGTGCCTGCCGGTCGGCATGGCGTGGTTGGCGAACATCATGGAATACGTGCCCTCGAAGTAGACCATCGACGACCCATCGGCGCCGAACTCCGGATGAAGCCTTGGATTGTAGAACGTGTAGTTCTCATGGCTCAGGACCTTGACCGCTCCCGCCCAAGGTCCGGTCGGCGCCCCGGCTTCCGCATACCAAACCTCCCCGAAAGCGGAAGGCTTGCCGAAGGCCTCAGTAAAGACGGTCACCCACCGTTTCCTCCACGGATTCCAGGCCATCGACCCGCTATGAGGCTTTACCCGGCCATCGCCCTTCGCCTCGCGAATCGTTTCCTGCGGCGTGAGGACCTCCCACGATGCCGGGTTGCTCCACGCCTCAAAGGTCGCCCGGCAGCGCAACGTGGGAAGCGGATTGCCGAACAATACCCAATCCACTCCGGCGTCGTCCCTCCACACCACCGCATGCCCGTCGGGACATGGTCCTCGTTCGGGTGTCGCCTCCGTCTTCTTCCACACGTTCCGCAACGGTTCGAACTGCCGTGAATGTTCGTTCCAAACACATAGGCCCCATTCGTAAGCTTCCAAGGGCGGCTTGATCTTCATGAACGAAGCACCCAAGCGCGCCCCGCCGCTGTCCGACGGTAAACTCACCAAAGCCGTCAACCACGTCGGCCCCGTACCCGGCATCTTCGCCACTCCACGAGGCACCCCCGTTTCCCCTTCGACGTAGTCGAAGCGCACTTTCAACGGCGCCTCCAACGATCGCGCCGAAGGAAGGGCCGTGGTCGCTGCCGATGCATCGAAGATCCCCAGGGGATAGCCCGCCAGCGTCGTGTCACCCCAGATCCAGAACAACCGCCCGCCATGCAACGCGGCTTGAACGCTGTCGCATCCGAAGACGCCTTGCTCCTGCCAGTCCGTCTGCAGCCCTAGTTTCTGGCTCTCTGAAAAGAGCCCCGCTCCCGTCAGGCGCCCCACACGCCGGGCCAATGAGGTCCGATCGACTTCAACTTTGAGATGTCCTCCCGCTACCGGCTTCAACCGAACACCGCGATACCCGAATCCATCCTTTGGAATCCCATACCCGTGCCCGGTCACATCGAACCAAGTCTCCCTTCCCATCAACTCCGGCGCATCGATCGCGATCACTCCCGCGTTGTCGCTCACGAAGCGTAGTTGGTGCGTTGTCTTGAGTTCCACCAAGGGTACCGGCACGCCAGTCCCTTTCTCCACCACGTCGATCCGACAGGGAGGAAGGGGCCCCAAAGCCGCGTTTACCCTTCCCAGGCCCGTCAACCACACGACCAGGGTCACAACAAGACCCGTGAAACGTCGTAACAAGGCAATTGGCATGCCTACTTGTCCTCCGCGTGTCGGGACCCGAAAAGAAAAACCGTCCTCCGCATCGTTCCAAATCCGCCCCCCACCCCAGACTCGACACACCACCACCTCCGCCGCACAACCAGTCCCATGCATTCCCCAACGGCGCCCCGACTGCTGCTCCTTATTGCCTCTCTCCTCGGCTTCGCCAATCCCACCATAGCCGCCGATCCGGATCTGGTCGTCTACGGTGGCACGTCCGCCGGCGTCATCGCCGCCGTCCAGGCTAAACGCATGGGCAAGACGGTCGTCATCGTCTGCCCCGACCGCCACCTCGGCGGGCTTTCCAGTGGCGGGCTCGGATTCACCGACACCGGCAACAAGGCCGTCATCGGCGGACTTGCCCGCGAGTTCTATCACCGGATCTGGAAGCACTACGATCAACCCCAGGCATGGAAGTGGCAGGCGAAATCGTCGTACGGCAATAAGGGTCAGGGAACGCCCGCCATCGACGGCGCCCAGCGGACGATGTGGATCTTTGAACCGCAAGCCGCCGAGCGGGTCTTCGAAGATCTCATTCGCGAGCACCAGATTCCTGTGCACCGCGACGAATGGCTCGACCGACAAGGCGGCGTGAAGAAAGCAGGAACCCGCCTCCAGTCGATCACCACCCTCTCCGGACGGACTTTCACAGGGCGGATGTTCATCGATGCCACCTATGAAGGTGACCTGATGGCCGCTGCGGGCGTCGCCTTCCACGTTGGGCGTGAATCCACCAACACCTACGGTGAAACCTGGAACGGCATTCAAACCGGCGTTCTGCACCACCGCCATCACTTCGGCGTCCTGAAGCAGGGCATCAGTCCCTATGTTGTTCCCGGCAATCCCGCCAGCGGCCTTCTGCCCAGGATCAGTTCGGAGCCTCCGGGTGCCTACGGCGCCGGCGACCAACGCATCCAGGCTTATTGCTATCGGATGTGCCTCACAGACCATGCCCCCAACCGGGTTCCGTTTGCGAAGCCCGAGGGCTACGACCCGGCCCAGTACGAACTTCTGTCGCGCACTTACGCCGCGGGTTGGCGGGAAACCTTCGACAAGTACGATCCCATCCCCAATCACAAGACCGACACCAACAATCACGGGCCGATGAGCACCGACAACATCGGCATGAACTACGACTACCCCGAAGCCTCCTACGACCGCCGACGCGAGATCCTCCGCGAACACGAACGCTACCAAAAGGGCTGGCTCTACTTTGTTGCCAACGATCCCCGCGTCCCAGAAGACGTCCGCGAAGCAATGTCCAAGTGGGGTTTCGCCCGCGATGAGTTCGCTGACCATGGGAACTGGCCGCACCAGATCTACGTCCGGGAAGCCCGGCGCATGATTGGGCAATACGTGATGACCGAGAACGAACTGCTTCGCCGGAGACCCACCCCGGACTCGGTGGGCATGGGCTCGTACACCATCGATTCCCACAATGTGCAGCGCTACATCACCCCGGACGGTTTCGTCCAGAACGAGGGCGACATCAGCGTGCCGACGCCCGGGCCCTACCCGATCGCGTACGGCTCACTCACTCCCAAGAAGAGCCACGCGGAGAATCTCCTGGTTCCCGTCTGCGTCTCCAGTTCCCACATCGCCTTCGGTTCCATCCGCATGGAACCAGTGTTCATGATCCTCGGGCAATCCGCCGCCACCGCCGCGGCTCTCGCCCTCGACGCCGGCATCGCCGTCCAGGACGTGCCCTACCCGCGGCTCAAGGAACGCCTGCTCCTGGACGGGCAGGTTCTGGAGAATGCCCAGCGTCCGTAAAGCGATGATTTCGCGAGCGCCGCGACACCCACTCCCAGCCCGGTCGCGAGTCAGGGCGGTTCAGGCATATATTCTTCTCCGAGCCGATCCATAAGTTTGATGGCAAGCGCCTCGAATTCGGTCCGGCACTTCGCCACCGACTGTAGCTGCCCGCCTCCGACGCCATCGGCCTGCTTCAAGTCGAACATGGGCTTCCTCGCCGATTGGGCATAGGGAGCCAGACTCGCGAAATGCTTTAACGTCCCCAAACCGTCAGCATCAGCGTCCAAAGTCAGGGCTTCGACGCTCGAGTCTCCCAGTACACTCCGATGAAACTCGGCCGGAATTTTCTCGGCCCAATCCATGTAGGCCCGGACAGGTCGATCAGCGCGCCCAAGCTTGGACCCACATCCACCAGCACCAGGTCGGCTTTCGCCACTTCCGCCGCGCGATTGGACAAGGCGTCGAGGGCCGTTGTCACATCCAATGCGCGCTCGTTATCCGTCGACAAGACCTTGGGCCATTCTTCGGCGAGGGGTTGTTCAAACCGGCCCAGCGAGAGATGCCCTGGAAGGCACCACAAATTGTCGGCCACTTCGATCAAGACGGGATCCTTGATTTCACCCTTTCCACGGCGCACCCGGTCGATGCAAGCCGCCACCGTCACGCCGGTTTGCGGCTCATCGTCGTTCCAAAGTTGAATCAACACTTCTTCGTCGAGGAGGATCGAAGTCATGTTGCACTGCGGGTCGAAGTCCAATACCACCACCCGCCTTCCCAAACGCGCAAACATGTGCGCGAGGTTGAACGTCAAAGTCGTCTTGCCGACCCCTCCCTTGTTGTTGAAGAGAACAAGGGACTTCATGGGCGCCTTCGAAGAATGACGCGCGTGAAACCGTCGGTTTCCACCTCCAATGGCGGATTGCCATTCTGCTCCAAGTGCTTTCGGACCCGCCGAATGCCCCGCCCCAATTCCTGGATGTATCCGAGTTCCACGAGGCGAGCCGTCAGGGTTGGATTTCGGTAGTCGGAGTGTTCGCCAAAATTTCCTTCCGAAGACCGCCCAAAGCGCCCACCGGGATTCGAGAATTCAATGCGGTCATCGAACCACTCCACCCTGGAAGGCGCATGAGTCGCGTCGTACTGCCGATGTTGAATGAGGTTTCGGGCAAGTTCTTTCAGAGCTTCCTTCGGATAGTCAGGCCGAAATGCCTCCACCGTTCCCCGGATCTCCGAGACGCCCGAAGCCAGGTGCGCGTCCAATTGCGCCCAGAGACCTACCAGCTGGTCGGGCAACGACCCCAGTATCGATTTCCTCGACGCCACTGGGCTATCGGCGTCGATGCCGCCATACCGAACGAATTCGACCTTGGCTCCCGGGTACAAGGTCTGCGGGCTGGATCCGTGAATCAGGAGGGCGGTGGGATTGGGACGCCAGATTCCATGCACCGGCTGACCCAATTGTCGCTGGGTGAGCCAGCCCTCGAATGTTGGAAAGATTTCAGATTCGTCGATCCCTTCGCGAGCATCTTCATGCTCCGCACGGAGACGACTTTCGACCAAATCATCAACTGTGGCGAGACGCTCAGGACGCTGGTCAAAAGGTCGATTGTTTTCGGGCCGGCGCTCCCGCAGGCGCGCCAGATCGGCGTCGGTTGCCCGGCGGGTCGTTGTCCCCAGGCGTATCCATGCCACGCCATTCACTTGGACCATGGGAGGCACCGGGTATGGCTCGATGGTGACCAGAAGGATGTGCTTTCCTTCCAGGGTTTCGTGCCTCAGGCCAAATGACGGAGTCGGCATGAGTTTCGTGGATCGAAGCCGATTGGCGAGTTGCTGTTGGATTTCATCCAATTCAGAATCGTCCCCCACACCCACAGGACTCCCGCATTTGTCCACGCCCACCAGGACAATCCCGGGGCGCCCTGAGTTCCCAAGGTCGTTGGCCATGGCACACACAGCATGGAAAATGCCGTCGGAGTCCTTGACAGACACTTTCCACTCCATGCGCTCACTTTCAGTTTGGAGGTATTCGTCCAGCATTTTCAAAGTGCCAAGATTAGTGCGTTCAGGGAACGGTAGTCCTCGCTGCGTGCCCCTAAAAAGCCTGCAGACGGATCTCGCCCTCTCGAGGCAATTCGAAGCGAAGCAGCGCTTCCGCGGAATCGCCATTGCGTCAGCCGCCCAATTCCGCAGAAATCCTTCACTCCCATGACGCGCCTTCCGCTTCTCGCCCTGGTCGTGATCTCGCTCGCCGGTTCACTCGCACATGCCCAGGCCCCCGCCACGACGTCCAACACCACCAACGCCGTACCCCGCCGTCCGCAAGGCCCACCGCCCGTGCGCTCGGCCGAGATCGCCGAGGATCGAAAGGTCACCTTTCGAATCCGCGCCCAGAAGGCCACCGAGGTCCTCGTCAACGGCCAGTGGCCCAATGGCCGGGCCTCGATGACCAAGGACACCAACGATGTCTGGAGCGTCACGGTGGGTCCCATCGATCCCGGCGTGTGGGAATACAGCTTCCAGGTCGATGGCGTCGGCATGATCGATCCGGCCAACCCCGCCATCAAACCCATGCGCGAACCACGCACCAGCATCCTTCATCTGCCCGGCCAACCTCCCCTGATCCATGATTTCCGTGATGTGCCGCACGGCGTTGTTCGCCAGCACACCTACCGATCCCAAGCCTTGAGTCGCCTCCGCGAACTCGCCGTCTACACGCCACCCGGCTACGACCAGAATCCCGGGAACCTCTACCCGCTGCTCGTCCTCCAACATGGCTCGGGCGACAATCAGGCCACCTGGGTCGCCCACGGGAAAGCTCACTGGATTTTTGACAACCTCATCGCCGAGAACCGCGCCCAGCCCATGGTGGTGGTCATGCTGGACGGCCACGCCGCCGTCTCGTCAGGCGCCGGAGGCCCTCAAAACAACACCGCGCTCTTCGAGCGCGACCTGCTCGAAGATGTCCTTCCGCTGGTTGAAAAGGCCTATCGCCTCAAACCCGGCCCCGAGAACCGGGGCATCGTCGGACTCAGCATGGGAGGTGGCCAGTCCCTCACCATTGGACTGAACCACTCGGACCGATTCGCATGGGTCGGCGGGTTTAGCGCTTCGGTTCCGTCCAAGGAATCGGTGGCGGCATCTCTCGACAACGCCGCCACCACCAATGCCAGGCTGAAGCTCCTGTGGATCGCCTGCGGCAAGGACGACTTCCTGCTCCGCCGGAACGAGGAGTTCATCGCCCTTTTGAAGGAGCGGAACGTTCGCCACGACTGGCGCCTCACGGAGGGAAACCACAGCTGGCCGGTCTGGCGCACCTACCTCGCGGATTTTACCACGCTCTTGTTCCAGCCCTCAAAGCCCTGAACCTGGAACAGCCGTTGAAGCGGCCACCGAGACGGAATGTTGGCGGAGCGGCCTGGGTCATTGTTCCCGATCCCTCCCAAGCCGGTGCTGGCCCTGACTCCGTGACAACGACCCATTGCCCGATGCCCGATGCCTGAGTCAAATGTGGAAATCCAGCACCGTGGAATCCTGGCCCAGACGATCCTGTTGCTCTAAGAGATCGGCCAATGTCGTGTCGTCCAGGATCTTGGCGGTCGCATCCCGAACCTGCTTCATCACGGCGCGAATCGCACAAGTCCGCTCGTCGAGACAATCCCGACAAGGAGCGTAGGCGGTTTGGCTGACGCACGGAATGGGCGCCAAAGGCCCATCGATCAACCGAATCACGCGCCCCAACGTCACCGTCCGCGGCTCGCGATTCAGCGTGTAGCCGCCCCCCTTTCCCGGCCGGGCGTGGAGGATTCCCGCGCCCTTCAGCTCCAGCAGAATCGCCTCCAGGAACTTCCGGGGAAGGCGCTCCTTCTCGGCGATCTCCTTGATCAAGACGGGAACTCCCTGGCCCCTTCGCCCGAGGTACATCAGCGCCTGAATTCCGTATTTGGCCTTCTGCGATAACATCCGGCGCCACTCTAGGGTCCGCTTTGCCACTGGGGAGAAAATTCCCGGCCACCTACGGTCCGCGTCATCGGACCACGAACGGGAGGCGGATCATTTCGTTGGAAAGTCGCCGCTGGACACCCTCGAACAAATCCACCTCGAACGGTTTACCCGGATTGTTACCCGCGAGGTCTTCCAGCGTGCTGCCAACCAGCAACTGATAGTTTCCCGCCACCCACGGAACGTCCGGTATGAACAGCCACTGGCGCTCCTCCGACGCCAATTCAGCCCGCCCTTCCGGCACCGGAACTCCCTCGCCCACCACCCGCAACAACCGGCGTGTCAACGCATCGTCCATGGGCTCGGGAAAGTTCAGGGTCAGCGCCTCGCGCCCCCGCGCATGGGGCGGATGGATCGCCCACCGCTTGGGGTCCGGAGGTTCGCGATCCGGCGGTCCCACTTCGAAAACCTTCTCGAAGGCAGCCTTCAACGGCTGACCTGCCGCATCCCGCCATCCACGATCAATCACCAGAGTGTAGCGGTGTCCCTCCTCCAGTGACGGTCCGATTTCCTCCAGGGGTTTCACCCCCCGCTTGATTCGTCCCGGGTCCAGAAAGAGCGTCAACCGCGTCATTTCCGGATTCCACAATTCCTCGTCGATCTCCAGGAACGGCAGTTCCACCACATCCCCCTTCGCCGTGCGCAGTCGGATGTGGTCGTAGATGTGGCCGCGGCTCATCGGTGCCGAGAAGTGCACATAGAATTTCAGCAGGTTCTCGGGCACCACCTTCGAAGACGGCGCAATCCGTGACACGAGCGTCGTGGGATGGCTCGCCACCGACGGTTCCCGGTGCGTCGCCGTCAGCGTCACACCGTCGGCGGGGAGTGAACCCGGCGGAAACGCTTCACGACGGAGAACCGCCCGGTATCGGACACCCGGCGA
>Ga0105047_10015450_pt1 | contig 12027 bp, 12 predicted proteins | sample MAT04_FD_78384 | JGI IMG/M metagenome (GOLD analysis project Ga0105047, IMG submission 78384) | Freshwater microbial communities from Lake Fryxell liftoff mats and glacier meltwater in Antarctica - MAT-04 (megahit assembly) | ecosystem: Environmental > Aquatic > Freshwater > Ice > Liftoff... | reverse complement strand
GCCAAATTTATTTTCGCCACCAACACCTGCATTGGCAATAATTCCATCTAAAATAATATCAGAAAATTGTGCAGCAATATTTTTCAAAGAATTTTTATCAGTTATATCTGCTACAAATATTTTATGAGCTGCCTTGGGTAAACTGGAAAGCGTATTGTTTAAAGCGGATTCATTTCTACCCAATAAAAAACAATTGTGGCCATTGCCTGCTAATGAAATTGCAATGGCTTTTCCTATGCCGCTGCCAGCTCCAGTGATTAAATAATTCATAATTATTTTTGAAATTAATACTGAAATAAATTGATTTCTGAGATTTTGACACCTGTTCGTTTTCTACATTAGGGTAGCACTAGTTTCTTTTTCAATTCTTCTGTTTGCATTGCCTTTAACGAATGAATACTTACATTTAATTCAAACCCTATTAGCAGTGCAAGAGAGTTAATAAATATAAGCGCCATCACCATCATAATAGTGCCAATGGAGCCATATAGAGCATTGTATCGTGCAAAATTCGTAACAAATAAAGAAAAAATTAAAGTGGCAAATAAGCTTAATGTAGTTGCAAGTACGGTTCCAGGGGTAGAGAATTTCCATCTTTTTTGTACTGATGGAGCGTATCGAAAAATAAATCCTATGGTTAGATAAACAAGTAGCACTATTAAAATCCATCTGAAATAAGTGATGATAGTTCTTAAGGTATCATTTTGAACGACCATTTTAAGTAATGCACCTTGCATGATGAGTAAAACTAAGTAACTAAAAAGCAACCCAAAAATTACAATGGTAAGCCTTAAAGCTACACCTCGTTTTTGTAATCCTTTTCTTTTCTCGAAGCCCATATATTTTTTATTGAATGAGCGCATGATGCCCATCATTCCATTTGAAGAGAAAAATAATGTAAGCAACAAACCGAAAGATAGCAACCCGATTTTATTTCCATCAATAAATGTATCTACAAAAGATATTACCTGCTTGTTGTATTCTCTGGAAGGAATTATGTCCAATATTAATTTGTGCAACTCAAACTTTATACTTTTTTTAGATATAAAAGGAAGGGTTGGAATAAGGGTAAACAAAAACAATAGAGATGGTGGTAAAGCCATAATAAAATTGTAAGCTATGGCTGCAGCTCTTTCCGAAAGTCCTTGTTGCCTTACCTGGCTTCTAAAAAATTGTATAACATCGTACAATGGTAATCCTTCAAAACCGGGCAGATACCAATTTTTGCTTTTCCTTAATAAAAGGGGAAAAGGAGTTAGAGATAATATTTTGCGTTGTATTTTAGTCAAAATATGTCCAGTTTTAATTCGGAATTTCTTTTATTAAGGGTTCTATTTATACTTACTATTTAAGCTTACTATTCCTTACTTTTTATCAAACTATCCAAAGCATTTTGATAAGCTTTTGCAAACTTTAAATGTTCGGGATAAGTTACTGCAAAATTAGAGTATCCTTTAAAATCTGGTTTTGCTACAAAGAAAATATAATTTGTTTCTGGCGAGTTCAATACTGCATCTATCGTTTTAGTAGATGGCGTGCAAATAGGACCGGGAGGTAAGCCTGTATTTAGATAGGTATTATAAGGAGACTGGTATCGTAGATGACCTCTTAAAATTCTTTTGAGCCCAAAATTTCTCATGGCATATTTTACTGTAGGATCTGCTTCTAGTTTTTGTCCTTGTGCAATTCTGTTTCTGTACACACTTGCTATTAGTAATTTATCTTCGGGCTTGTTTGTTTCTTCCTCTACAATGCTTGCCATAGTGTAAACTTGTACAGTACTGAGGTTTTTTGATACAGCTTTTTGCTTACGTTCCTCTGTCCAAAATTTTTCCTGTTCACTTTTTAGTCGTATAAATAATGTTTTAAAAGAACTGTTCCATTTTAATAAATAAGTATTGGGTATTACAGCCGTCATTACTGTATTTGTATCCAGTTTATAGGCAGCAAGCGAATCGTTGTTTGTAAGAAAGTTTATAACCTGAGTTGAATCGCATTCAAAATTTTTAGCAATTTTTGAAGCAAGGTCTTCCTTTGTACGAAGTTTATTTATGACCAGTTTTACCGGAGACTGGTTACCCGCTTTTAACATGCGCAACAAACTCAATAAACTACTGTTGTTTTTTATTTCATACTTACCGGCTTTTACATTTAACTTATATTTTAGCTGATTGGATAGTTTATCAAAGAAAAAATTTCCTTTTACAATGCCTTGCCTGTTTAAAGATGATTTTACATCTTCATAAGTTGAGCCGGTTTTTATGTAAAAATATTTATCCTCGGGTGCAGAAATAGTTTGACCAAAAACGTTCCAAGCTGCATAAGCGCCAACAATAAGTAATACAATAAAAAGAAAGCCGATAATTTTTTTCATGGGCGTGCAATGAATAGTGCTGCAATATAAAAATAAAAAACCCCGCCTTTGTAAAAGCAGGGTTCATTTACTAAAAATATTTTATTAAGGAGTTGTAGTTGGTGTAGTAGCAGGTGCCGGATTTGGTGTTGTAGTGTTTGGCATCGGTGCCGTAGTATTAGGAACAGGTTGTGCTTTTTGCTGTGGTGCTGTAGTAGCACCTTTTAGCAAATCATCGTTTTGAGATGAACCCGAGCCATCTTTTGGTATAAATGCAGGAGATAACATACAAAGAATTCCTACAACTGCTGCAAAAACCCATGTACCTTTTTCCATAACATCGGTAGATTGTTTTACCCCCATTAGCTGGTTGCTAAAACCACCCAATGAACCTGAAAGACCTCCACCTTTTGGGTTTTGTATCAATACTATAAAGCCTAAAATTACTGATGCTACGATAATAAGAATTCCGAATAATACTAACATGTTATTTTTTTAAAGAGTCAATTTTGGCTGCAAAGTAAGCACTTTTTGCAGGATTTAGCAAACTTAATTTAGAATAGATTTCTATTGCTTTTACATACTTATGTTGTTGAACATAAGCCTCTGCCATCGGTTCAGTAACTATTTCTTCTTCTATATTACTTTTTTCTGCCTGGGTTTGTACCGCAGTTTCTATAATAGCGGTTACAGCCGGTAATTTATCTGAGTGTACTTTTTTCATTGTTTTAAGCCATGCAGTAAAACTTTTTAACTGTTTGCCAAGTTTATCATTTGCCAAAGCATCTTCACTCAATTTTATACCTTGAGAGGCAAAATAATCAGATGCATGTAGGGGTTCAAAAAGCATTTGCGATTCATCAACAACATTTTCTTTAACCTCTTTAAATTCTGTAGGGTCTTTTTCGGCATCAATTATTGCTGCTTTATTTTCTATATTTATCGTTTCTAATTTTAATGAGTCTTCTATCTCAGCATTATTAATATCATTGTTTTCAATTTCATTATTTTTTTCTTGACGAATTTCATATTCCGCTTCTGCAGTTTGCTGGGGAATATATGGTGAAACAATTTCAGTTGCTAAAAGCTGACCATTTAAAAAAAATGCATCGTTAAAAAATAAGCTTGTTTTAGCAGCAACTTCGGTGTATTGAGTAGTAGATGAATCTGTATTTTTTAGCAAATAAAATTGTGCAAGCCCAAAATATGGATGCTCATTTAAAACCGAATCTAAAAATGATTTAGCTTCGGTTTCATTACTTGCTTTATTAAATATTTTAGTAAAAAGTTGTTGCTGTTGCATAAAGCTAAAAAATAAAATTACCAGTTAGAAAATATTTTATTGAAAATCTCATCAACCACATTTCTTACAACTATTGGGGTGAGAGTTGCTTCGGCATCTGTTAAAGATTTGTTTGCATCAAAATCTTCGTTTCTACTGATGTCTGCTTCAAAATTTTTTGTGGGATCCAGCGTATTTTTAAACACTAAATGAAAGGTAACCGTTAACCTGTTGGTGGTAGAATTATTGTTGGCAATATTTACAGTGGAGGTAAAATATTGAGCAACATACCCGCTTATATCGTAATGTGCATCGTCTTCATTGGTTTGTTTTAACCGTGTGTTACCTACCACTTTATTTTTTAAGCTTTCTGTTAGTTGTTGGCTTAGCTGTGTGTTAATATATTGTGCCCTGTTTTCTAAATACTGCACCCTAAATGTTTTTATTTCTACAGGTATCGGTGCAGAATCTTTAAAAGAATATTTGCATGAGGCGTAATTGAATACGCTGAAGCAAACAGCAAGGATGAGAAATATTTTTATAGTTTTCAAAAAGTTAATTGGTTGACTGATTGATTAGGTGTTTGTTGATTGAATAAATTTGAGACTTTATTGATTATTACAAATCCTCTATATCATACTCCTTTAGTTTTCTGTATAAAGTCCTTTCACTTATTCCAAGATCTAAAGATGCATCTCTTCTTTTACCTCGATGCTTTTTTAAAGCTTTGATAATTAATTCTTTTTCTTTATCCATTATACTTAAAGATTCTTCTACATCTTCATGGTGATGAATATCTTTTCCATCTTGATGCAAAATAACTTGTGAGGGCTGCTGGTAATTACCATTACTTCCTGCCTGCACGGGCGTAAGCTCTCTAAAATTACCATCATTGGCAAAAGCAGCGGCAGATGGAATGTGAGAAGGATTTTGCAAAATATCAAAAAACATTTTCTTTAATTCATTCACATCTTTTTTCATGTCGAAAAAAAGTTTGTATAATATCTCTCTTTCGTTTGCAAATTCCGAATGGGTTTCGTTGTTAGAATGTGATGCTAAAACAGGAAGCCTTGGATTGGTATTTTGCGGTAAAAAAGAACGTAACTGTTGCCCATTTACATTCTTGTCTTTACTTAACACAGATATTTGTTCAGCAATATTTTTTAACTCTCTTACATTGCCGGGAAAACCATACTGTGATAAAGTATTACGTGCATCATCATCTAGTTGAACAGAGCCGGTTTTATACTTATCTGCAAAATCCGCAGTAAATTTTCTAAACAATAGAATAATATCCTCTTTACGATCACGCAATGCGGGAACCCTTATTGGCACTGTATTTAAACGGTAATATAAGTCTTCTCTGAACCTACCTTTACTGGTGTATTCCAACAGTTCTTTATTGGTAGCTGCAATAACCCTTACATCTGTTTTTTGTACTTTGCTACTACCTACCCGAATGTATTCGCCGGTTTCCAACACACGCAGTAATCTCGCTTGTGTGCCCAAAGGCATTTCACCAATTTCATCCAGAAAAATAGTACCACCATTTACGGTTTCAAAATATCCTTTACGACCATCTGTTGCCCCTGTAAAAGATCCTTTTTCGTGACCGAATAATTCAGAGTCAATCGTGCCCTCTGGTATAGCACCGCAGTTAACTGCAATAAAAGGATTGTGCTTGCGGGCTGAAAGTGCATGAATAATATGCGCAAACACTTCTTTACCTACGCCACTTTCGCCATTAATCAGCACACTCAAATCTGTGTTGGAAACCTGCGATGCTACATTTAGTGCGTAGTTAAGCGCAGGAGAATTTCCTATAATTCCGAACCTGTTTTTTATTGCTTGTAAATCCATATTACTTAATTCTTAATATATTTTCAACTTCCTCTTTTAATAAAGGGAGATTTTTTTGTAAAATTAGAAATAGTCTCACAGCATCAATTTTATCATAATCATGAACTAAAATATGCCTCAAACCAATAATTTGTTTTATGTTCGATACAGGCAAATTTTGATCAGTTCTTTCTGCCTTCGATAACGCTTCCCCAATGATACTCAGTGCTCTTTCTACCGACCATTTATTTATTGGTTTGGAAATATTATCCAATGAAATATCTTTTGAGAAAGTTTCTAATTCCTCTATATAAAGGAGGACATCGCTAAGATATTTTTCAATTGAGTGATTCCCCATATATTAAAGTCTTAGTTTTTTGTATTTCTTTTAAAAAATATTTATTTTTAAAATTTTCATTAGGAATTAAATCTACCTTTTTTTTAAAAAGCTGTTCTAATTTTTCCTTTAAATCAAAAAAAACTAAAAATGGATCGTAAGGAATATTTTTCAAATCTTTAAAATTAAATCCTGTATAATCCATTTCATATAATAAATCAATATCACTGTCGTTTGTAAAATTTCCATCAACTGCCGATCCAAATGCATACAATTCTTTTATGTAATGTTCTTTACATAGTTTTTTTATGGAGTCAATATTATTTTTAAGTATAGGTTGCATAATAAATAATTAAGATTTTTGAGCTCCCCCAAATAATGTACCCGCAGTACAATGCGTAATTTTTATAAAAACATAATCTCCTTTCTTAAAATCTTCTTTGGCAAAAATTACTACTTTGTTTTGATCTGTTCTTCCCTGCAACTGCGCCTCACTTTTTTTAGAAAAACCTTCCACCAATATTTTAAAAGTTTTACCAACTTCTTTTTGCATGGTTCGTAGAGAATGTTGCCTGTACAAATCCACTAATTCCTGCAACCTTCTTTTTTTTGTTTCCAAAGGAACATCATCTTCAAACCTTCGTGCAGCAAGTGTTCCCGGGCGTTCGCTGTAAAAATATAGATAAGCCAAATCGTATCTGCAATAATCAAATAATGATAACGATTGTAAATGATCTTCCTCTGTTTCTGTACAAAATCCTGTAATCATGTCTGTGCTTATTCCACAGTCCGGTATCAATTCCCTAATGCGATCCACCTTTGTCAAATACCATTCTCTGCTATAAGTTCTGTTCATTAACTGTAAAATCCTGCTGCTGCCGCTTTGTACCGGCAAGTGTATATAATTGCAAATGTTCTCGTGTTTTTTTATGGCAAATAAAACATCGTCATTAATATCTTTTGGGTGGGATGTTGAAAAACGTACTCTTAACAACGGAGAAATTTGAGCGACCATTTCTAAGAGATTAGCAAATGTTACAGCTGCCCCTCCTATCCTCCCCGAAGGGGAGGAAACAATTGCAGACCTATCGGAAGAAAGGTTGTAAATATCTTTGTTTTGTTTTAATCTCTTTTCTACGTATTTATCTTCGCCTAAATCTACATGTAAATCTCGTAAGTTTCCCTCCCCTTCGGGGAGGATAGGAGGGGCTGTTGCTCCTTCCCACCTATAACTATCCACATTCTGCCCAAGCAGCGTAACTTCTCTGTAACCATCATTAAAAAGTGCTTCACATTCCTGCACTATACTCAATGCATCTCGGCTTCTTTCCCGCCCGCGGGTAAATGGCACTACACAAAACGAACACATATTGTTACAGCCACGCATGATGCTTACAAAAGCCGTTACACCATTACTGTTTAAACGTATTGGCGAAATATCTGCATAGGTTTCTTCTCTGCTTAATAAAACATTTACACCTTTTTGTCCTGTATAGGCTTCCTCAATTAATCCTGGGAGACTACGATAAGCATCAGGCCCTACCACTAGGTCTACCAGTTTTTCCTGCTCAATAAATGTTCCTTTTAAACGCTCTGCCATACAGCCTAAAACGCCCACTATTAATCCGGGATTTGTTTTCTTAAATTTTCTAAATTCTGTCAGCCTTTTTCTTACCGTGTCTTCTGCTTTCTCCCTTATAGAACAGGTGTTTATTAAAATTAGATCGGCTAAAGCCGGTTCTTTTATAGAACCAAAACCTTCTTTTTGTAAAATAGATGCTACAACTTCACTGTCAGCAAAATTCATTGCACAACCATAACTTTCTATATAAAAACTTTTTAAAGGCATATCTATATCAACAGTATCAACCGAAAATGCTTCACCTTGCCGTGTTTCGTCGTGTTGTTTTAAAGTAAGTAATTCGTCCATTCTTATAAATTAATTAGGCTCGCAAAGATAACCTTTGCAAGCCTAAAAATGACATGTTGACAGTAATTTATGGCGAGGTGAAATGATATTTATTTTAAAGCTCTTTTCTGCCTGTTTAACACCATCTAAGATTTCCAATGAGGCCCTTGCACATGCATTAAAAATCAAAGTGGTATTACTTTTAAAATGGTCTCATAATTCCTACATGAATATTGCTGTCTTCATCAGAAGCAGCAAAAGCAGCGGTAACTGTAATTCTATTAAATGGTGAAAGTATTAACCCACCACCATAAGCATATTGTAATTTATTACTCGTTTCTCCTTTTAGCCAAACTCGGCCCTGGTCATATAATGCAAACACACCAATTTTACCATTGAATAAGTTAGAGCGAACTTTTGTAATAAACCGTAGCTCATTTTGATTGTATGCTGTGCTGTTACCATGGTAGCGATCTCTTTGGTGTCCCCTCAACGTTTCGCTACCGCCAATTTTGTTGTATTGATAAAATTGAGGATCGCCCGAAAGTCTCGTACCACCGGCTCTTAGTTTTAAACTGAATTTTTTACTTAACGGAATGTACAAATTTGTTTCTGCCCCGTAATGTGATACATTATTTATTTTTCTACCAATGTTATTAATATAATCTCCATCTATTTTAAAGCTGATACCTTTAGTAGGTAAAATAGAATCGTTTAATGTTTGAAAAACATAACTGGCATTTATCCCACCATATTCTTCATTTCCATTCATAGCAGGTGTTATTATAGAAGATGATTTTATTAAAAATCTATCGGTATCACTTATAATTCTGTAAGAAGAATAACCCATGCCAAATGTAAATTTGTGTTTATTTTGTAGGACTCTGTCTACGTTTATATTACCGGAATACTCCTCGCTTCTTACTCTATGAAAATCACGGTCTAAGTTATTTAGGGCTGTATTGTTACCTAACCCGTAAAAATTATTCCATCTTATTTGATTATAATTTGCATAATTTCTAAGATCCCACTTGCCAATTAATTCTTTAAATACACTTTTGTATGTAGAACTAAATCCATTTTCAGAAATAGAATATTTTACGTCAAAATATTGTTTATTTGCAAAAGGGTCTTTTCTCCATTTTTGTTTTAATGATGAAAATGCTAAACCTACGTAAAATCTGTCTAGTTGATCAAAAAATACCAATGGTGCTCTGCTTTTTCTTGAATATTCAAAATATTTATACTCATATCTGTTTATAGAAGAATCCTTGGAAGTAATTACAGCGGTCTCTTTATTTTTAATTATACCGCTACCTGGGTTATCGTAAATTTTTGTTTTGTTTGAGGGCCCTTTTACTATTGACTCATCTGTGTAATTATCTTTATCATGCCCTCCAATTAATCTTATTTTTATACCTTTATTTACTTTCCCTTTTACAATGTATTCATCATTACCTTCTATACCATAAAGCCTTATTTCGTTTGTCTGGTTATTTTTAAAAACCCTATGGTAAAAAGGTTTTCGGCTAATCTCTTCATCATTTTTTATTTTGTAAATACTTACTTCTGTTGTTGTATCTGACAGCCTGTTTACTTCGAATTTTTCATCATCTTTTGTACCTGTTATTTCAACATCTACATTTAAAAACTTAAAATAAGTTGCTGCCCATTCTGGTAAATATTCTCTTCTCGATTTTAATTTAGCAGCAATGGTAGGTCCCGATATTGGATACACTTCTGGCGGGAATTTTTTTACCGCTTCATCAATAACTTCATCTGTAAGATTAGTTTTTAGCTCAGTAGCAATCGATACCCAATCTTCTTCTGTTACCTCGTTTAATAAGTGATGATCTAGATTACGAGCTGGAAAATTAAAGTCGTTTGTATTCTTAAGTTTATAATCAAATGTTTGAAGATGGTAAGCACCCGCCGCTCTAATTAAAGTATTAAGCAAAACACCATCAAATTTTGTAAATGCATTGTCTCTGTCACGTGGTATTGGAACGTAAGTAGTTTTTTTTCCTTTTTTAAATGTTGCCCATCTCCATTGGTCATCATGCCTGCCCCAGTCACCAATAAAAATATCGAAAAGCCTGGCTCTCACAAATGCTTTCTGGTCAATTTTATTGTCATTATCTTCTAAAATTTTCTCCAGCATTTTATCGGTACTTACTATCTTTTTTGAGTTACCAAAGTTTGCTGCTGTTTCCCAATTCTCATCAGGTCTTTGTTCAAATGTATAAAGGACATTACCTGAGCTATCGCTAAATTTCCCCAATGCATTTTGTTTGGGTACATAAACCAGTTCAGGATTTGCATGATAAATTTTTGCAGCTTCTGCAAGCGGGGCAACTACCAACGCTGAGTAGGGATGTGAAATAGTGACTTGATCGTTGGCTAATTTTTCTATAAAAGTTCCTAAGGCAATTTCCGGTAAGGCACCACCAAATGATTTGTCTACACTTCTAAAAGCATACTCTCTTTCGTTTTTATCTCTTACCCTAATCGACTTTGTCTGTCTGCTTCCGCCGGTTTGGTAGGCTGTTAAGCCGCCACGCATCGTATCCAGCATAACCTGTTTAACTACCACAGGTGTGTTCCATTCTTTACGATAATGTTCACCCCAAAAAAATTTATAAAATTTACTTTTATTATAATTGTCGGAAGCTTTTATTGTTATAAGAGAAGCGCTATCAGCATATTTTTTTTGCTGAGCTAAACAATTAAGTGTTACACAAAAAATGAATGCGAAAAGGAAAATAGATTTCTTAAAACTTATATTACACATATTGAGTAAAGCATCATATGGATGCAGATTTTATCATCAATACGTTAAAACCGTGCCATGGAATTTATATTCACTGTATTCTATTATGATACCTAATAAATGGATATTTCTACGGTTTGGGGAAATATAACTACTGTAATTTTAATGTAGAAAATTTTTGAGAAAGCCAGGTATTGGCTGCTTGATTAATCCACTTGTTTTCCAACGCTTCTTTCGTTAGAACAGTATTATCAAAATAAAGTGTTTCAGCAGTGATAAATTTATTTTCTAAAGCATAATTTAATTGTGAAAGTGGTAATATCTCTACCTTTTCTTTTATGTAAAACGTGAGCATTTGCCTGTCAAATAAGGAAACAGCGTATTTCTTTTCTATTTCTTTTATTAGCCTTACTGAACTATCGGTACTACATCCGCTAACGCCTGTAGCATTTTCATCTGCCATTAAAATAATAAATCTGCCAAAAAATAAATTTGCATAACCCTTTACGGGAGTACCGTGGCTTTTCCAGTCTGTTACAAACTGTTGTAACATGGTTTCCATTTCCAGTGCTTCCTGCATAAAAAATATGCGGTCACTCTGGTAAATCCACACACGGGAGTTAGGTGCAAAATCTTCGGGTAAGTATTCGGATATGTTGAAGTTCATAATCGTATTATTTACAGAGTTTTTCTTTATAAGAATGTAAGGTCGTTTTTTTTGAAAGCTTTTTTGCATCCACATCTTTCACAAAGCCAGAACAACTGTTTTTAAAATCAAACCATGTTCCAACAACTTTGTGTTTGATAGAAGTGTCTGCATTAGTATTGTCAACGATTCTGTACTCCAAAAAAAATCTGCTGTAATCTTTAAATGCTGGGTCTAGTTTCACCAATTGGTCTTTTATCTTCTTAGAGTCTTTTAAAATATCAAATGAATCGATATTTTTTATATAGACACTATTATAGAAGTAACTGTTTTTGGCAAAACTGCCAGCTGCGTAAATTTTGAATGTTTTGTCTTCCCAGTTACAGCCACAATTATGATTTGGGTTTATTATTCTAATTACACTATCAATGTCATTCAGTTTTACAGATGATGTATATTTTGCGGGGCTGCATGATATTTGAATTAAGAGGAAAATTAAAGCCACTGAAACAAAAATACATTTTGACATATATTGTTAATTTAATATGGTACTATCAATTTTTATCCCGTCAAAAAAAGAATAATACGATAAATTATTAGGGAGCAAAAGTTCCTCCGTTCGGAGGGATTTAGGGAGGCTGGTTCAACCACGCTATACCTCACCCCCGCCTCTCCAAAGGAGAGGAGCCGCACTCTAATAATTTATAGAATTTTCAATGTTCGAAGTTAAAGTTTCGTACTTTGAAAAAATAAAACACTTTAAATTATTAGAGACTTGAAGTCCCTCCTTCGGAGGGATTTAGGGAGGCCGCCTCAACCACGCTATACCTCACCCCCGCCTCTCCAAAGGAGAGGAGCCGCACTCTAATAATTTATAGAATTTTCAATGTT
>Ga0105047_10015447_pt1 | contig 12028 bp, 11 predicted proteins | sample MAT04_FD_78384 | JGI IMG/M metagenome (GOLD analysis project Ga0105047, IMG submission 78384) | Freshwater microbial communities from Lake Fryxell liftoff mats and glacier meltwater in Antarctica - MAT-04 (megahit assembly) | ecosystem: Environmental > Aquatic > Freshwater > Ice > Liftoff... | reverse complement strand
CGGACCGTACCCGTCCATCCGCGCCACGGGGACGTGGATGAATCCGTGCGGAACCAGGACGGGTCCCAAGGCCGGCGGAGCCGGACCGTACCCGTCCATCCGCGCCACGGGGACGTGGATGAAGTCGGTGGCGGGGCTCCTACTCGCCTTCCTCCCGTTCGCTGCGTCTGCGGCCGGCGGCCTGTCCGTGACCGCCGCGCTCTCGCAGGATCGCCTCTACGTCGGCGAGGTCGTCACGCTGGAGGTGGTCTGCGTCGCGACCGCCGATGGCAACGTCGACATCGAGATCCCGGAGATCGACGGCCTCGAGGAGCTCCGCCGCGGGACCAGCGACTCGACCTCGATCTCCTGGACCGGTTCCGGCCAGACCATCCGCCGCGAGCGCACGCTGCGGGTCGACTTCGAGGCGCGCAAGGCCGGCACGTTGAACATCCCGCCGATCGAGGTGCAGGTCGGGCGCGAGTCCCAGAAGACGGCGCCCATCCCGCTCACGGTGCTCGGCAACGGGACGCCGGATGACGCCCCCGCCCCGCGCGGCAACACGCCGGTGCCCGGGCAGGTCCTGCCCGCGCAGCCTGATGAGGGCGAGCTCTTCCTGCGCTACCGCACCGACAAGAGCGAGGCCTACGTCGGCGAGCAGATCCTGGTGGACCTGGAGATCTTCGCGAACGGCACGTTCAGCCTCGACGAGACCCGCCCGCCGCTCGGGCCGGACGGCTTCTGGCGCGAGATCCTCGATCGCCCCGATCAGCTGCAGGCGCGCACCGAGCAGGTCGGGAACAAGCACTACCGGGTGTACCGGCTCTGGCGCATCGCGCTGTTCGGCCTCGACCCGGGCGAAAAGACGCTGGCCCCGACCCAGCTGACCTTCTCGGCCAACCGCAGCATCTTCAACGCGGGCCAGCGCATGCGCCGATCGGCGCCGCCGGTGAAGCTGCTGATCAAGCCCCTGCCGAAGACGCCGAACGGCGAGCCGGTGGCCGGGGTCGGCACCTTCACCCTCGAAACGGCGGTCGATCAGACCACCGTCGTGCCGGGCAAGGGCGCGCTCTTGACGGTGACGCTGGCGGGCGCGGGCCACATCGCCGGCGCGAAGCTGCCCGAGATCGCCACGATCGACGGCTTCCGGGTGTATCCGCCGCGCGCGAGCGACGACGTGCAGCGCTCGCGCAACGGCGTCACCGGATCGAAGAAGGCGGAGATCCTGCTCGTCCCGACGCGTGGTGGACGCATCGAGATCCCGGCCGTGCGCGCCACGGTCTGGAACCCGGACAAGGGTGCGTACGAGACGCTCGCGAGCCAGCCGATCGTCGTCTCGGTCGCCGGCGACGTCGTCGCGCCGCCGGACCTCGCGCCGAAGGTCGAAGCCCCGGCGCGCCCCGACGACACCGCGCGCGCGCTCAAGCCGCTGGTGTATCCGGGCCGCCTCGATCGCGGCCCACCGGCGTTTGCGGGCTCGCGCGCGTACTGGGCGTCGCTCCTCACGCCGCTGCTGTTGCTGGGGCTGATCGTGATCGTGCAGGCGACGCGCACCGGACCGGTGATCGAGAGCACGTCGGCGCGCGCGCGACGGGCGCTGGCCGAGGCGCGGGAGCTCCTCGAGCACGCCTCGGCCAAGTCGGCCCCGGGCGACGCGAGCGAGGCGGTCCTGGGCTACGCCAGCGCGCGCACCGGCGTCGCGCTCCGCGGACGAACGCTGGAGGAGACGCGCGGAATCTTGCGCGAGGCCACCGGCGATGCGGCGCTGGCCGATCGGATCGTGCTGCACCTCAAGGCGTGCGACTTCGCGCGCTTCGCGCCGCAGGGCGCCGACGCCCCCGATCGCGCGCTGTTGACCGAGGCGCGCGCGATCCTCGATGCGCTCGAGACCGGGCACGTGGAGGACGCGTCGTGAGGCTTGTTTTCGTGCTCCTCGTCGCGCTCGTGGCGTCCGCTGCCTTTGCCGACGTGCCGACCACGCCCGCGTCCGACTTCGGCGCGGCGAACGAGCGCCTGCTGTCGGGCGACGCAGGGGGTGCGATCGCGCTGTACCAGCACCTCGACGAGCAGGGCGTGGTGGCCCGCGATCTCGCCTACAACCACGGCGTCGCGCTGGCCCGCGCGGGTCGATCGGTCGACGCGATCGTCGCGTTCGAGCGGGCGCTGCGGCTCGATCCGGGCTTCGGCGACGCGCGATCGAACCTCGCGGTGATGCGCGCCCGATTCCCGACCCGTGGCGCGCCCCGCGACGAGGCGCCGACCGCGGTCGCCGACGTGCTCGAGCCGCTGACCGCGCCGCTCCCGCCCGACGCGATGGCGTTCGTCTCGGTCGCCACGACCGCGATCCTCTGCCTGTTGCTCGCGCTCCGCCGGCTGGGCCTGGCGCGCGCGCGGGCGTTCGCAGCGCTGTCGGGCGTGGCGCTTGTGCTCGCCTTTGGGAGCAGCTTGATCGTCGCCGCGCAGGGCTTCGTGCGCGCCGACCCGCGAGCGGTGGTCACCGCCACCCGCGCGATCAAGGACGGGCCGGAGCCGCGCTTCACCGACGTCGCGACCCTGACCGCGGGGGAGCGGGTGCGGGTGCAGAAGATCGAGGGCGCGTGGGTCGAGGTGCGTGCGACCGATGGCGTCACGGGCTGGATGCAGCTCGCCGACGTCACCCGGATATGACGGACCCGGCCCGGACGCTCCCGGATGAATTTCATTCGCGGGCAGCGTGCCGCGCCTGGCCCGGCTCCTGCTTTTGGGTCGCGGCATGCGAACCACTGCCCTCCTCCTCCTGGCCGCCGCTCCTGCCCTCGCCTTTGCTGACCCGCTGACCGAGCCCACCGTCCACGACGCCGCCGCGCGCCTCGATGCGGCCCAGCTGGCCGTCTACAAGAAGCGCGCGCTGAACCTGATGCTCGACTCGCCCGTGCTGCTCGCGTCGTCACCGCGCCGTCCGAATGCGGTGCAAGGGGATGGCTGGCGCATCGCGCACCCGGCCGGAGCCTCGGTGCACGCCGAGGACGTCGCGGAGCAGCTCCACCGCGGGCACGAGGTCGAGGCGTACGAGCACTCGACCGGCAACACCGCGTTTTACGTTGGCCTGTCGATGCTGGGTGCAGCGGTGATTCCGGGCGTCATCGCAGGCGCCCTTGCCGGCACGGGTGACTACGGGTCCAGGAAAGCGGCGGAGCCGCTCGGCGCGACCGCGGGCAGCGCAGCAGCGACCGGTCTCATCACGATGCTCATCGGCCACCTCGCGAGCGTCTATTCTGACCGCCAGGTCCCGCTCGACGCGGCGACCTCACTGGTCGCCGACTACAACGCCACGATCGTCGATCAGCTCGCGAGCCCCACGGTCGCCTCGAAGCGCGACGTCGCCTCGACCGCGAGCATCACGGCACGAGCCCCCGCGGTCGTCGCCGCTGCTCCCGTCGAGAAGACCGAGACCATCGTCGCGGCTTCGATCCGAACGCCCCTCGGCCGCGAGCACGCGCCCGCGATCACAGCGCCCGTTCTCGCGTCCGCGCCTGCTCCGGAAGACGACGCCTCGCCCCTCGGCCTGGTCCTCCTCGAGAGCGAGGGCGTCCGCGTGGTTCGCACCGCCGCGCCGAACAGCAAGCTCCGCCCCGGCGACGTCATCCTCACGGTGGACGAGATCCCGGTGTTCAGCCTCCGCGTCTTCGACCGCTACGTGTCCCGCAGCCGCCCCGGCGACGTGCTCACCGTCCGCGTCCGCCGCGGCGGCAAGAAGCTCGACGTCACCGTACGCATTTGATCGCCCCCGCCCCAAGGAGAACAACATGAACACCTCGATCCTCGCCACCCTCGTCATCATCACCGCCCCCGCATCCGCTCAGACCACCGAGCTCGCCGCTGATCCGTTCGCCAGCGAGAGCGGTCCGTCCACCGACGCGCCCGCGCTCGCGCTCAACGTCCCGCGACGCGCGCTCCTCTCGCCGCGCGGCGTGGTCGAGGCCAGCGCGGGTGGCCACTTCACCCATATCGGCACTGATGTCGATAGCTTCGACGTGGTGGCGGAGAGCGTCTTCCTGTCGCTCGGTCTGACGTCCTTCCTCGATGGCAGCCTCTCTCTGTCTTCAGTCCAGGGACCGTTCGGCGATCCCATCGTCACCGCGAGCGGCTCGCTCGGGTTCGGGAAGACGATCCGCGCCGTCGATCTGGCGCTCTTCGTCGAGGGTGGCAGCGACGATGGGCGGTTGCTGATCGGTGGGACGGGCCAGGCTCGGATTCACGCCAGCGACGCCTTCGCGATCAACCTCACCTTCCACGGCGGCATCGTCGGCGACTCGCCGGACCTCAACGGCGGAGCAGGTCTCGTCTGGTCCCCGAACGGGGCGTTCTGGTTGGAGCTCTCCGGCGACCTCTCGACCTTCGACGACCTCTGGAAAGGCGCGACGGTGAGGTCCGGCCACGCTTTCGCGCTCGGCAGCTCGATCCTGGACGTCTGGGCCCGTGTCGGCTTCGGAGGCGACGATGAAACGTCAGCGCTCAGCGCTTCGCTGCACGTCGCCTTCGCGAGCCGGCTCTTCTAGGCTGAAACACCGCTCCTGCCGCAGGATGTCTCGCCCGAGACAAAGCGTGTCTCGCCCGCCCTTCGCCCGATAACCCCGCTGGCCCGGCACGGCCGATGCTCCCTCCGACTGTGGAGGTCACCATGATCGAGCCCACCAACACCCGTCCTTCCGTCCGTCCCGAGCGCCGCGCGCGCGATGACGCACCGCTCCGGGATCTCGTGCAGCGGATCGGCCATGCGCTGATCGAGGGCGACACGCACGCGATGGCCCGGATGTGGAACGTCCCGTCGATCGCGGTCTCGGATCGCGGGGTGCGGGTGGTGCTGACTCCGGAGAGCACCGAGCGGTTCTTTCGCGGCGAGCACCAGCACTACGCGGCGCGTGGGATCATCGAGACGCTGCCGGACATCCAGCGTGTCGACTGGATGACCGACCGGATCGCTGAAGTGAGCGTGCGTTGGCCCCACGAGGACGTGCATGGGCACGACCTCGGCGCGGAGCTGATCCGCTACACCCTGCGGCAGGATGATGCGGGCGAGTGGAAGATCTGCGCCGCGGTCGCCCGCGGCAGCAGTCACTAACTCAGGAACCCCTCGGAAGGGGTACTCGGGACGCTTAGTTCCGAGCGGCGTCGACGATCTTCTTCAGACCGTCCGGATCCGCGATCGCGATATCGGCCAGGATCTTTCGATCCAGCTCGATCCCGTTCTTCTTCAGACCCGCGACGAACTTGCTGTACGTCCACCCGTGGAGACGCACCGCAGCGTTGATCCGCTGGATCCAAAGCGCCCGATAATCGCGCTTCTTCAGCTTGCGATCATTGTAAGCGTAACCAAGACCCTTCATGACCGTCTCGAGGGCGATCTTGAAGACGTTCCTGCGGCGGGCGCTGTTGCCCTTCGCAAGCTTGATCCACTTCTTGTGGGCGCGGCGACCCTTCACGCCCCGTTTTACTCTGGCCATGTTCTCAGCTCCTCAACTCAAACCGATAAAAATTACGAGTGCTTCCAGTACGGGAGCATCGCCTGCACGTTGCCTTCGTCGACCTTCGCCACGCGAGAGTCCTCGCGGAGGTGTCGCTTCTGCTTCACCGACTTGTTCGACATCATGTGGCTCCGGTAGGCGCCTTTGTGCTTGAACTGGCCTGCTCCGGTCACGCGAAACCGCTTACCGGCTGCGCGATTCGACTTCATCTTGGGCATGGGGCGCTTCCTTTGCTCTAAATCATGAGGATCGGTCAAGCCGAAACTCAGGTGGGCGTCGGCTCCGCGGCGGCTTCTTCGCCGCCCTCGTCCTCGTCGTCCTCGTCCTCGTCCTCCATGTCGGGCAAGTCCTCTTCCTCTTCCTCTTGCTCCTTACCGTCGACAACGATCTTGGCCTTCTCCTTCTTGGGGAAGGCGCCAGGTTTGCCGGCGATCTGCATCGACATGTTGCGGCCTTCGAGCCGCGGCGGGTTCTCGATGATGATCTTGCCATCGAGCGCGGCCAGCACTCGCTTGAGCACCGCCTCGCCGATGTTGATGTGGGCGAGCTCGCGACCGCGGAACATGATGGTCGCTTTGACCTTGTTCCCTTCGCTCAGGAAGCGCTCCACGTGGCGCATCTTGAACTCGTAGTCGTGCTTCTCCACCTTCGGGCGGAACTTCACTTCCTTGATCTCGACGACGACCTGGTTCTTCTTCTTCTTCTTGGCGGCTTGCTTCTGGTCGTACTTGTAGCGCCCGTAGTCGAGGATGCGGCAGACCGGCGGGCGGCTGGTCGGGGCGACCTCCACCAGGTTCAGGTTCTGCTCCTCGGCTCGTCGAAGCGCGTCGCGCGTGTCCATCACGCCGAGCTTCTGGCCGTCGGAGTCGATCACCAGCACTTCCGGGACGCGGATACGGCGGTCGACTCGGGGCTCTTTGGCGCGGTCGTCGGTTCGGGATCGGTTCATCGTGGAAATGGGGAGTCCTCCTCTGTCAGTGGGTAAAAGAAATCAGGGCTGTCTACGGCCGGGCATCCTGGCCTGGTCCGCGATCATCGACAGCACCTCGTCGATCGGCTTGGCGCCGAGGTCTTGGCCGCCATGGAGACGGACCGACGCAGCGTTCTGCTCGACCTCCTTGTCGCCCACGACCAGCACGTACGGGATCTTCTGCATCTGCGCTTCGCGCATCTTGAATCCGAGCTTTTCGTTCTTGCGATCGACCTCGGCTCGGAGGCCTCGCTCGGCGAGGAGCTCGGCAATCTTTTCGGCGTGCGGCTGGGCCCGGTCCGTCACCGGCAGCACCCGCGCCTGGATCGGCGCCAGCCACGGCGGGAACGCGCCCCCGGTGTGCTCGAGGTACACCGCGTAGAAGCGCTCGAGCGAGCCGAGCACCGCGCGGTGCAGCATCACCGGCGTGTGCCGGGCACCGTCGTGGCCGACGTACTCGAGCCCGAACTGCTTGGGCATCGAGAAGTCGACCTGGAGCGTCCCCAGCTGCCAGGAGCGGCCGAGCGCGTCCTCGACATGGAACTCCCACTTGGGGCCGTAGAAGGCCCCCTCGCCGGGGGCCACCGTGTACTCGCGGCCCGCTTCCTTCAGGACCGACGCGAGGTCGCCCTCGGCCTTGTCCCAGACCTCGTCCGAGCCCATGCGCTTCTCGGGCCGCGTGGCCAGGCGGATCTTCGGCGAGCTCAGCCCGAAGTCTCGATAGACGTCCTCGACCAGCGCGAGGAACGCCTTCATCTCCCCGTACATCTGGTCGACCGCACAGAAGATGTGGGCGTCGTCCTGCGAGAACGTCCTCACCCGCATCATGCCGTGCACGGCCTCGCCCTCGGAGCGGTGGAGCCGGCCGAAGTCGGCCACCCGCCAGGGCAGGTCGCGGAAGCTCTTGAGCTGCATCCCGTACAGCACACAGTGCCCCGGGCAGTTCATCGGCTTCACGGCCATCTCGGTGTGGTGGTGCTCATCCCCCGCGGCTTGCTGCGCGACGCGGTGATCGCGGCGGCCCGGCTCCGCGAAGTACATGTTGTCCGAGAAGTTCTCGTAATGACCGCTCGTCTTCCAGAGCTCCGCTGAATAGATCTGCGGCGTCACGACCTCTTGGTAGCCGTGGCGGCGGTACTGCCCGCGCACGTAGTCGATGAGCAGGTTGTAGACCGTCGCGCCCTTCGGGAAGAAAAACGGCGAGGCCGGCGCCATCGTCGAGAAGCCGAACAGCTCGAGCTCCTTGCCGAGCTTGCGGTGGTCGCGGGCCTTGGCCAGCTCGATCGTCTCGAAGTGCTTGGCCAGCTTCTTTTTGTCGCTGAAGGCGACGCCGCGGATGCGCTGCAGCTTGTCTTTGGTCGCGTCGCCGCGCCAGTACGAGCCGGCCGCGCCGAGCAGCTTGAACGCGCCGATCTTGCCGGCGTTCGGGACGTGAGGTCCGCGGCACAAGTCGACGAAATCAGCGTTCTCGTAGATCGAGACGTCGGCGTCCTTGATCCACTCCAGGATCTCCGGTTTGAAGCGCTGGCCGTGCTTCTTGAAGAGGTCAGCGGCCTCGCTCTTCGACATCAGCTTACGCGTGAACTTCACGTCCTCGGCGATGACCTTGGTCATCTCTGCCTCGATCTTCTCGAGGTCTTCGGGCGTGAAGGCGCGGCCGACGTCGAAGTCGTAATAGAAGTCCTTCGAGTGGTCCGATGGGCCCATCGTCACCTGCGCGCCGGGGAACAGGCGCAGGACCGCGGTGGCGAGCACGTGCTCGGCAGAGTGGCGAATGACGTCCTCGGACTCGGGGGCGTCGGCCTTCAGGAAGGTGACGCGACCATCGCGCGGGATCTCGGCCTGAAGATCGACGATCTCGTCATCGAGCTTTGCGACGACGGCCGCCTTGGCCAAACCCGGTCCGATGCTCTTGGCGAGATCGAGGAAGGTGGAGCCCGTCGGCACGTCACGCGTGGAGCCGTCGGGAAGAGAGACCTTCATGCGCGAATCATAATCCTCTGGAGGCCGGGCTTCTCGCCAACGGCCCTGGGAGTCAAGGGCAATGGCATCACTCTGCGTTCAGGGCGCCCATGCGCAGCTGGTCGAGCACGAACGGTGCATCTGCGGCCACCGGCGCCAGGTGGAGCAAGACCCCGCCCGCCGCCTTGGCGACGCTGACGTGGTAGGTGCCCGGCGCGACCGCGACGAAGCCACCGCGCTCGAGGTGATCGTGGAGCCCGGTCCTGAACGGGTCGAGGCGAACGGTGCCGAGCCGCGCGCCATCCGCGGCCTCAGGTGGCCCGACGAAGACGACGCCGGACTCGACCACCAGGCGCACGACCAGCGCATCGCCCGCGGGCGCCGGAGCGTCGGTGAGCGTGACGCCGTAGGTCGCGCCGCTGCCGAGGCCGACCCAGGCGATGTCGCCCGCGGTGACCCGGTTGATGTCGTTCCTCGGGCGGCCGGTGCGGGCCAGCGCGTCGACCACCTTCATCGGGTCGAAGAGCGCGGCGGCCTGCGACTGGACGGTGATCGTCGGCGACGACGACAGCTTCGGGGCGGTCTTCTTGGCCTCCTCGCAGAGCTGGCCGACGGAGGCGCCGCGCAGCTCGTGGAGGTTGGTGTCGATGCGCGGGCGGAGCGCCGCGAGCTTCTTGGCCAGCTCGGTGAGCTTCGGGTCCTTCCTCTTTTCGGCCTCGGCGGAGACCAGCGCGGCGGCGTCGCGGCCCATCAGGAGCAGCGCCTCTTCGGCCTCGCGCACGCCGTTCAGGAACTGGTCGACGTGGCTCTCGACCAGGCGCAGATCGCCGACCCCGGCCTCTTCGAGCCGCTGGTAGAGGCCCTTGGCCTTCGGGCCGGCGGGCACGGTCGGGGTGCCGATCGCGCTCGTGGCCTTCGGAGCCTTCGCGGCGCCGTCGTCCTTGCGCGCCTTCTTTTCCCTGGATTTCTTGCCCATGCTGGCCCGAAGCACTGCCACGGGACAAAGGCGCCCGCAAGGATACAGCCCCTAGTCCGCGACCTTGGTGCCGTCGAAGCCGATGGTGAACGTGCACCTGCGCTGAGCGTCGTAGACGTCGCGCGAGCCGTTGATGTGGGCCGGATCGAGGCCCGCGGCGGTGAAGGTGCCGCGCATCGCCACGTCGGAGCGGCCGACCTCGGCGAACAGGCTCTCGGTGGCGTCGAAGCGGCCATCGTTGTCGAGGCGACCGACGTAGACCGCGCTCTCGGCGACCACGTCGTGCGCGGTGAAGAGCACGATGGTGTTGTCGCTCGGCCCGACGTTGATGCCCCAGAACATCTCGAACGGCCCCGGGGCCCCGGCGTAACAGGGCGGCACGCTGTCGCCCATGACGAGGCCGGCGACCCGATAGATCCCGCTGATCCCGGGCCGGAAGTTGGTCTCGAAGCCCCCGTTGATCGCCGCGGTGAACGGCCCCGCGCCGCCGCAGGTCACGTGCGACAGGAAGATCGCCGAGGACATGCGCTGGAAGCTCCCGGTGATGTGGGCGTCGGGGCAGCCGCTGCGCAGGAGGCGCGGCGAGGTGGTGGTGACGTCGCCGTTGGCCTCGATCGTTCCAGTGTACACGTACGGCGTTCCGCCGATGATGATCGCGACCTTGCCCATCACCTCTCGCGCGAAGAGGCGGTTCTGGTCGTTGTCGATCTGCCACACGCCGGTGAAGGCAAAATTGAGCGGGGGCTCTCCGCTGTCGAACAGCACCACCTCGCTGTCGGGGGCGCCGGCGTCGGCGATAGCGTCGGGCGCGGGCTCGGCGTCGCGCTGCCCGGCCTCGAAGCGCGGCGCGGCGTCATCGAACGCAGGCAAGCGACCCGGCTCCGAGCACGCGGCCGAAGACGCCGCGAGAGTCAGGGCGATCAGCCAGCGCACGGGTCGACTATACCGCGACCGCCGCGTTCCAGCCGCGCGGAGTCTTCCCCAGGCGGCAGATCGTGCGGATGGGGCACTCGCGGCAGGCCACCACGTCGCGCTTTCGCGGGCAGGCGCCGCTGATCCCCAGGTGGCAGAGCGCCAGATCGTAGGCCAGCGGATCCGCGGGGCGCAGCCGCGAGAGCCGCGCGGTGATGTCGCGCGCGGTCTCGAGGCCACCCGAGGCGCGATCGGTGAGGCCGATGTACCGGCCGATCCGCTCGATGTGCGTGTCGAGCGGGATGACCAGCCGCGCGGGATCGAGGCGATCGGGCGCGAGCTGGTGCCAGGCGCCGAGATCGACCGGGCCCGAAGGTCGGATCATCCAGCGCAGATAGAGGCAGAGCCGCTTGGCCGCTCCGGTCGCTCCCGCGCGCGGGAGCAGGAACTTCAGCCCAGGCGAGAGCGCACCCGTGACCTCGGCCCGGAGCGCCAGCGACCAGCGATCGAGCGCGGGCGCGTAGTCGGGATCATCGGGATCGACCACGCTCGCGAACGCGGCCGCGAGGCTGCCGTGCTTTTTTCGCAGGCCGGCGATCGCGGCGAGGAAACGCGGCAGGTCGTCGCCCTTCTGGAAGCGGTACACGAAGCCGCTCAGGCCGCTCGTATCGCCGCTATCGACCGCGCGGGCGGGGCGCGATCCCAGATGCGCGAGCGCCTTTCGCGCGGTGACCTGGATGAAGCTCGCGCGCCCGTAGGCCAGCGCCGCGACCAGGAGGCCCGCCACTTCCTGATCGTGCGGATCGGCGTAGCCGCGCACCAATGCCACAGGATCCCGCAGGACGAGCGGAGCCGGGTCGGTGATGTCCAGGAATCGATCGAGCGCGGCGCGCAAGGCGTCATCGCCCACCGCTTTCGACAACCCGGCTCGACTCATCGCGACCCAGAGCTTGAGCCCATGAGGGATGCAAGGCTACACTCCGTTCGCGTGAAGTACTCCACTCGACCGAGGTGCCCATGACGATACGCGTGCTCGTGGTCGAGGATCAGCCCAAGATCCTGAAGGCACAGATCAAGCTGCTCGAGACCTATCCGGAGATCGAGATCGTCGGATCGGCCCTCTCTGGTGAAACCGCGCTCGAGGAGGTGGAGAAGACTTCCCCCGACGTCATCCTGTGCGACCTGGGCTTGCCGCAGATGAGTGGCATCGAGGTCACCCGCGCGGTGAAGGCCAAGCACCCCACGATCGAGATCTTGATCTTCACGATCTTCGACGAGGAGGAGAAGGTCATCGAGGCGATCACCGCCGGCGCCGCCGGCTACCTGCTCAAGGGCGCGCCGGTCGAGAAGATCGTCGAGGCGATCAAGGACGTGAAGGCGGGCGGATCGGTGATCCAGCCCAACCTGGCGCGCGCGCTGCTCCGCATGATCGGCGTGGCTATCCCCGGACAAGGCGGCTCGGCCAGCGGCGTGAAGTCCGTGCCTCCCCCTGCCCCGCGGCGCGGCCGTGGCGGCGCCGAGGAAGGCGATGACGGGCCGCAGCAGCCGGTGGTCTCGGTCCTCACCGATCGCGAGCTCGAGATCCTCCAGATCATCGCCAAGGGCCTCTCGAACAACGAGGCCGCCAAGGTGCTCGGGTTGTCCAAAGCGACGATCAGGACCCACCTGGAGCACATCTACGAGAAGCTCGATGTAACGAACCGGGTCGAGGCCGTGACGGAAGGG
>Ga0105047_10015446_pt1 | contig 12028 bp, 8 predicted proteins | sample MAT04_FD_78384 | JGI IMG/M metagenome (GOLD analysis project Ga0105047, IMG submission 78384) | Freshwater microbial communities from Lake Fryxell liftoff mats and glacier meltwater in Antarctica - MAT-04 (megahit assembly) | ecosystem: Environmental > Aquatic > Freshwater > Ice > Liftoff... | reverse complement strand
GGCCTTCCTGAAGGCGCTGAAGCAGCAGCCTTTCACGGCCATCATCGGCGTCAACACGCTGTTCCGCGCGCTGCTCGACGCACCGGGTTTCGCCGTGGTCGATCTTTCGCGCCTGAAGCTCGCAGTGGCCGGTGGCATGGCCGTGCAGCAGGTGGTGGCGCACCGCTGGCGGGAGCGCGCCGGCGTGCCGCTGGTGGAAGGCTACGGCCTGACCGAAAGCGCGCCGGTGGCCATCGCCAACCCGGTGACGATCGAGGAGTGGAGCGGCCAGATCGGCGTGCCGCTGCCCAGCACCGAGGCCACGCTGCTCGACGAGGCGGGCGCCCCGGTGGCGCTGGGCCAGGTGGGCGAGATCGCGCTGCGCGGGCCGCAGGTGATGCAGGGCTACTGGCAGCGCCCGGCGGAAAGTGCCCCGATGTTCACCGCTGACGGCTGGATGCGCACCGGCGACATGGGCGTGATGGACGAGCGCGGCGGCTTCCGCCTCACCGACCGCAAGAAAGACATGATCGTGGTCTCGGGTTTCAAGGTGTTCCCGAACGAGATAGAGGACGTCGTCACGCTGCACCCCGGCGTGCTCGAGGCCGGTGCCGTCGGCGTGAGCGACGAACGCTCGGGCGAGGCCGTGAAGGTGGTGGTGGTGCGCAAGGACCCGGCGCTGACCGAGGCCGAACTGCTGGCCCACTGCAAGCTGCACCTGACGGGCTACAAGCTGCCGCGGGTGATCGAATTCCGCGACGAACCGCTGCCCAAGACGGCGGTAGGCAAGGTGCTGCGCCGCGAACTGCGTCAGAGCCCGCCGCCGGCGCCGTGACGGCTGAACTTCAGCCGGTGTCGTCGCGCGCGACCAGCATGCGTTCGAGCAGGGCGTCAAAACGCGCCAGGTCCAGCGGCTTGGCCAGGTAGCCATCGAAGCCGGCGGCCAGCACACGCTTGACGTCGTCGGGCATGGCCTGCGCGGTGACAGCCACTACCGGCAGTGCACGCGTGGCGGGGTCGGCGCGCAGCCGCGCCAGCACCTCGAAGCCATCGATGTCGGGCAGGTGGATGTCGAGCAGCACCAGGTCGGGGTGGCCAGCGCGCGCGAGGTCCAGTCCCAGGCTGCCCGAGGGCGCGATCTGCAGTTCGACGCCCGGGTGGCGTTGCACGATCATTTCCACCAGCTTCAGGTTGGCCGGGTTGTCTTCGACGTAGAGCACACGCGCGTTGCGCCCGGGCCGGGGCGCCGGTGCGCCGGCTTGCGCGCTGCTGCGCGGCGGCGGCGCCTCGGCGAGGTTGTCGCTGGGCAGGTCGACCCAGAACTCGCTGCCGACGCCGGGCTCGCTGTGCACGCCGATGTAGCCTCCCATCAGCCCCACCAGCCGCTCGCTGATGCTCAGGCCGATGCCGGTGCCCTCGGCGTTGCTGACGCCGACGCGGCTGAAGGGCTGGAAGAGTTGCGGCAGGTGCTGCGGCGCGATGCCGATGCCGGTGTCGAGCACGCTGATGCGCACCGTGAACATGTCGCGCACCTGCGCCTGCACCGTGACGCTGCCGCCGGGACGGTTGTACTTGACGGCGTTGGACAGCAGGTTCAGCAGCACCTGCTTCAAGCGCAGTCGGTCGGCGCGCACCACCAGGCCCTGCAGCGGCCCGACGGTGAGCGCCACCTCGCGCTGCTGCGCCAGTGGCCGCACCAGGGTCTGCGCCTCGTGCACCAGCTCGGCCAGCGGCAGCGCCTCCGGCGACAGGCTCATGCGCCCGCTTTCGATGCGCGCCAGGTCCAGCACCTCGTTGATGAGGGCCAGCAGGTGGTGGCCGGCGCGCAGGATCTCCTGCACGTAGCCGGCGGTTCGCGTGTCGAGGTTGCGGTCGAGCTCGAGCAGCTGCGAGAAGCCGAGGATGGCGTTCATCGGTGTGCGCAGCTCGTGGCTCATGCTCGAGAGGAACTCGCCTTTGGCGCGGTTGGCGTGTTCGGCGGCGTCGCGCGCGGCGATGAGCTCGTGCGTGCGTTCCTCGACCAGGCCCTCGAGGTGGTCACGGTGGCGCGTGAGCTCGGCCTCGGCGGCCACGCGCTGGGTGACGTCGAGCAGCGTGCCGACCATCGTCAGCGTGTCGCTCCCGCCGTCGCGCACGATCTCGGCGCGGGCGTGCAGCGTGTGTACCTGCCCGGCGGGGGTGACGGCGCGGTACTCGACGTCGTAGGGCTGCAGGCCGGCCAGCGTGTCGAGGTGCATGTGCATCACGCGCTCGCGATCCTCGGGGTGCACGAAGGCCATGAAGTCCTTGTCGGCGACGAAGCGCTGCGCCGGGGCGATGCCGAACAGCCGGCAGGTCTCGTCGGACCATTCGCTCACGCGCGTCGCGCTGCTCCAGCGCCAGCTGCCCAGCTTCGCCAGCCGCTGCGCCTGCAGCAGCACGGTCTCGCGCTCTCGCTGCAACTGCTCGGCCGCCTTGCGCGCGGTGATGTCGCTGATGAGGCCGTGCCACTGCGTGCTGCCGTCGGGCAGGCGTTCTGGCATCGAGCGGCCGTGCAGCCAGCGCGTGTCGCCGGGGCCGAAGCTCACGCGGTACTCGCACTCCCACAGGCTCAGCGTCTCGGCCGAGGCCTGGATGGTGGCCGCCACGCGGGCCAGGTCGTCGGGGTGGAGGCTGGTGAAGACCGGCGAGGCGTCTTCGCGCACGTCTTCGGGAGCCACGCGGTAGATGTCGCGCATGCCCTCGCTGGCATAGCCGAAGTAGGACGTGCCGTCCGGCCGCAGGCAGTACTGGTAGACGACACCCGGCACGTGGGCCGTCACGCGTGCCAGCCGCTGCTCGCGTTCGGCCAGTGCGTCCTGCAGCGCGCGCAGCGCCTTCAGGTCGGCGTCGCGCTGTGCCAGCGTTGCGGTGAGCTCGCTGGCCTGGCGGCGCAGTTCCAGTTGGGACATCACCTGGTGCGACAGCGTCACCAACGCGCGCCGCTGCGCCGCGCTCAGTTCGCGCGGCTCGCGGTCCAGCACCGACAGCGTGCCCAGCGCATGGCCGTCGGGCGTGACCAGCGGCGCACCGGCGTAGAAACGGATGTGCGGCGGCTCGGTGACCAGCGGGTTGTCGGCAAAACGCGGGTCGGCGTGGGTGTCGGCCACGATCATCAGCTCGCCGGGGCGGCGGATGGCGTGGTCGCAGAAGGCCATCGCCCGCGGCGTCTGTGACAGGTCAAGGCCGACACGCGACTTGAACCACTGGCGTTCGCTGTCGACCAGGCTGACCACGGCGATCGGCGTCCCGCAGACGGCGGCGGCGAGTGCGACGAGGTCGTCGAGTTCGCTGTCGCTGCCGGTGTCCAGCACCCCGTAGCGCTGAAGGGTGGCCAGGCGCTCGGCTTCAGAGGTGCCGGCAGCGTCGTGTGCAGCGGGGGAGGTCACGGGGCCACTGTACCCGAGGGTCCGGCTTGGCGCCGGCACGGGCCGTGCGGTTCCTGCCGGCTTCTCAGTCCTGACAGAGGCTTCGAAGCACGCACTCGAAGGCGACGCCGGCGGCCGCGTCACGCGGCAGCACCCAGCGACCGCCGGCCAGCGTGCGCGCGAAGGGCCGTTGCGGCGCGGCGAAGACCACGCCGTCGAGCAGGTGCGAAGGCGGCAGGCCACGCAGCGCATCGTCGTGCGGGTTCAGCAGCAGCAGGTCGGCGCGTGCACCGGCGGCCAGCCCCTGCGTGGGCATGGCGGCCGCCGCGGCGCCGCCGCGCTGCACGGCATCGAAGAGGCGCGCGGCGGTGGCCGGCTGGGCGCCCGGCGCGGCAGCGACGTTGCGCCGCCGCAGCGCCAGGCGCTGGCCGTATTCGAGCCAGCGCAGTTCCTCGGGCCAGGCGCGGGTGACCTGGCTGTCCGAGCCCAGGCTCAGCGGCGTGCCGCTGACCAGCCAGCGCGGCAGGTCGGCCAGGCCATCGCCGAGGTTGGCTTCGGTGCCCGGGCAGAGCACGACGCCGGCGCCGCTTTTCGCCACGGCGTCGATCTCGTCCGGTGTGGCATGGGTGGCGTGCACCAGCTGCCAGCGCGCGTCGAGCAGGCCTTCGCGGCACAGCCACTCGATCGGGCGCGCGCCGGTGGCGGCCAGGCAGTCGTCCACCTCGCTGGTCTGCTCGGCGACGTGGATGTGCACCGGCGCGTCGTCACCCTGCAGCGCGTGCGCCAGTGCGTGCAACGACGCGGGCCGCACCGCGCGCAGCGAGTGCACGGCGACGCCAGCCGTGACGCCGGGCAGGCACCAGGCGCGGATGCCGTCGCGCAGCTTCAGCACGCTGTCGACGCTGGTGGCGAAGCGGCGCTGGTCTTCGCGCAACGCCGGCTGCGTGAAGCCGGCGCGTTCGTACAGAACGGGCAGCAGCGTCAGCGCCATGCCGGTGGCGCAAGCGGCTTCGGCCAGCGCGCGGCTCATGGCCAGCGTGTCGGCGTACGGGGCGCCGTCGGGCGCATGGTGCAGGTAGTGGAACTCGCAGGTGTGGGTGTAACCACCGGCCAGCAGTTCCGCGTAGAGCTGCTCGGCGACAACACGCAGCTGCTCGGACGTGATGCGCAGAGCCACACCATACATGCGGTCGCGCCAGCTCCAGAAGTCGTCATGCGGGCTGTCGCGGCGTTCGGCCAGGCCGACGAAGGCGCGCTGGAAGGCGTGGCTGTGGGCGTTGACCAGCGCCGGCAGCACAGGGCCGGGCAGGCGTTCGGCCTGCGGCGGTGCCGCGCTGTTCGGCCGCACTTCGGCCCAGCGGCCGTCGGCGCCGGCGCGCAGCAGCACGTCGGGCACCCAGGCGCCCTGCAGCCAGGCCTGCGGCGCCCAGAACAGACCGCCGGGCCCGGCGCTCATCGCGCGGGCTGCCAGTCCAGCAAGGTCTTCACCAGGGTCTGCAGCAAGGGCTGCACTGCGACGGCACGTTCTTCGTTCCAGACGACGGGCGGTGTCTCTTCCATGTAGGCGCGCCAGCACATCTCCAGCTGCACGGCATGCACGCCTTCGGCCGGACGACCGTAGCTGCGCGTGATGTGACCGCCCTGGAAGCGGCCGTCCAGCACCTGCGTGTAGGCCGTCTGCGCCGCGAACACCGACTGCACCCGTTCGCGCAGCGCCGGCGCGCAGCTGCTGCCGCCCACGGTACCGATATTCATGTGCGGCAGCCTGCCCTCGAAGAGCCAGGGCAGTTCGCTCTTGATGCTGTGCGCGTCGAAGAGCACGACGTGGCCGTGGTGCGCCTTCAGCCGTGCCAGTTCGTCGTGCAGGGTGTCGTGGTAGGGCTGCCAGTAGGCGAACACACGACGGCGGATCTCGGCCTCGTCTGGCGCCTGGCCTTCGCGGTAGATCGGCTCGCCGGTGAAGTGGCGTGTCGGGCACAGCTCGGTGTTGTTCTGGCGCGGGTACATCGGCCGGTTGTCGCTGGGGCGGTTGAGGTCGATGAGATAGCGGCTGTGCAAGGGCACCAGCAGGCTGGCGCCCAGCGGCTCGGCGAAGGCAAACAGGCGGTCGAGGAACCAGTCGGTGTCTTCGACCTGCAGCGCACGATCGGTGTAGCGCGCACGCTGCTGTGGCGGGATCTGTGTGCCGACATGCGGAAAGCTGATGAGCAGTGGGCTGGTGCCCTTGTGCTGCATGAAAACGTCGTGATTCACTTCAATGTCTCCACGGGAAGGGGGCGAGTTCCTCGGGGGAAGTGGGTGTTCGGGCTGTCGCATGCCGGCCCGTTGCGGACGTTCGCGTTTGCGTTGCCGAGTGCGTGCCTGCATTGGCGCAGCCCGGGCCGGGGGACATGAACGCAGCAGCCCACCCGACGGCCTCGGCCTGCCCAGCACGAAGCACGCGCGAACCACGAGAGCACACGCCGCCGTACGTCCGCAATGGGCCAAAAGTCGCCACACCACGCAGCGACCAGGCCCCACGTGAGATGCAGCCGGCTTGCGAGGCAACAGCTGCACTCAGTCCGGCTGCTGTCACGTCATGGCCCCGCGTTCAACGCCACCGAAGACGACGCGGCGGCAGGGGTTGTGGCCGAGCCGGTAGGCCATCTCGCGTGGGTGCTCCGCGTTCCACACCACGAAGTCGGCGCGCTGCCCGGGGGCCAGCGTGCCGCGGTCGGCGAGACCGAGTGCACGCGCGGCATGCACGGTGACGCCGCGCCAGGCTTCCTCGGGCGTCAGGCGGAACAGCGTGCAGGCCATGTTCAGCATCAGCAGCAAGCTGTAAGCCGGTGAACTGCCCGGGTTGTGGTCGGTGGCCACGGCCATCGGCACGCCAGCGTCGCGCAGCGCCTGCACCGGCGGCAGCTGCGTGTCACGCAGAAAGTAGTAGGCGCCGGGCAGCAGCGTGGCCACGGTGCCCGCGCTGCGCATCGCGGCGATGCCGGCGGCTGACAGGTGCTCCAGGTGGTCGCAGCTGAGCGCGCCGTAACGCGCGGCGAGCGCGGCGCCGCCCTGGTCGCTCAGCTGTTCGGCGTGCAGCTTCACTGGCAGGCCGAGCCGCTGCGCGGCCGCGAACAGGCGCTCGACCTGCGCCGGTGTGAACCCGATGGTGTCGCAGAAGGCGTCCACCGCGTCGACCAGGCCGGCGGCCTGCTGTTCCGCCAGCCACACGATGGCGGCGGTGATGTAGTCATCGGGCCGGCCGGCGTATTCGTCGGGCAAGGCATGGGCGGCCAGCGAGGTGGTGCAAACCGTCAGCGGCAGTTCGCGCCCCAGGCGGCGCGCGACGGCCAGGCAGCGCGCCTCGTGCTCGGCACTCAGGCCGTAACCCGACTTGATCTCGACCGTCGTCACGCCCTCGGCCATCAGGCTGCGTGCGCGGGCGCCGGCGCTGGCAAAGAGCGCGGCGTCAGGGGCCGCACGCGTGGCGGCGACCGTGCTGCGGATGCCGCCGCCCGCGCGTGCGATGGCTTCGTAGCTGGCGCCCTGCAGGCGTTGCTCGAACTCGGCCGCGCGGTCGCCGCCGTAGACGAGGTGGGTGTGGGCGTCGATCAGACCCGGCGTCACCAGCGCGCCTTGCAGGTCGTGTTCGGCCTCGGGCCGCAGCGCCGCCGGCAGGTCGGCTTCGGCGCCGACCCAGCGCAGCGTTTTGCCTTCGACCAGCAGCGCAGCGTCTTCCGTCCAGCCCCACGGCAGCGGGCCGTGGAAGCTGGCCAGGCACGCGTGGCGCCACAGTGTGCGGGCAGGCTTCATCGGTCGTGGGCGTCGAAGGCCAGCCACCAGGCGCTGGTGGTGTTGCCGTGCAGGGTCCAGGGCGCGCCGGGCGCCGCGGTGGTGTCGTAGGCCAGCGAGCCCGCCGGCAGCGCCAGCGGCGCCCGGGTGGCGCCGTGCAACGTGGCCGCGCGCAGCGTGAACACGGCGCGCAGCGGTGCGCTGCCGGCCCAGGGCACGCCGGCCACGGCGCGTTGCAGCTCGGCACGGCCAGCGTCCTGGCGCGCCATCAGGTTCAGGTCCAGCGTGGGCCCGTTCAGCAGATCGCAGCCGGGGGCCTGCGCGCCGTCGAAGTGCAGCGGCGCGCTGTCGGGTGTCAGCCGCACCGGCCCGTCGGCCAGTTGCAGTGCCACGCCTGCGCCCTGCAGCACCGCGAACCAGCGCGCGATGCCGGGGTAGGCGCTGAAGGGCCCGCTCTGCGCCACCTCGGCGACGCTGATGCGCAGCACCCACTTGGACTTCGTGGGCCAGAGCAGCAGGTCGCGCGTGACGCCGCCGCCGTTTTTCCACGGCGTCGGCTTGACGCTGGCCAGGGCGACGGTGCGCATCATGCGGCGGCCTCCTGGCGCCAGGGCCTGCGCGTCGACGGACGCGTGACGCCGACGGAAATGGGCTCGGTCGGGCGGGCGCTTCGGCTCATGGCTGGAATTCTCCGTGCAGCGTGTACAGCGCGCCGGGGTGCACCAGCCGCGCGATGGTGATCGGCGCCTCGCGGCTGAAGGTGCGCCGCACGACCACCAGGCAGGGTGCGTCTTGGGCCACGCCGAGCAGGCCAGCTTCCTGCGCCGTCGGGCGCGCGGCTTCCACCGTGTACTGCGCGCGCCAGAGCGCGGTGTGCTGGAAGAGGTATTGCGTCGGCGTGAGCTGCGTGAAGTCGGCTTGCCCGTAACCCGGTGCCGCGGCCGGGTTGACGTAGCGGTCCTCGCACTGCAGCGGTGTGCCGTTCTCGTGGTGCACGATGAGCGTGTGGAAGACCGGCGAGCCCGGCGCCACGCCCAGCTGCGCGGCCAGCGCCGCCGGCGCGGGCTCGGCCTGCTGGCGGTGCACCACGGCGGTGTGGAGGTGGCCGCGCGCGACGATCTCGTCGTGCAGGTCATGGATGGTCAGCGTGCTGCTGACGCGGTGCAGCGGCGCGGCGAAGGTGCCCACGCCCTGGGTGCGCTGCACCAGGCCCTCGGCCTGCAGTTCACGCAGCGCGCGGCTCACCGTCATGCGGCTGACGCCGAAGGCCGCCACGAGCTCGGCCTCGGAAGGCATCAGCGCACCGGGCGGCCAGCGGCCGCCGGCCAGGCCGTCGCGCAGGTGCTGCTTGATGCGCGTGTAGGGCGCGCCGGCCGGCAAAGGGGACTGGCGGGAAGGCATGGTCTGCATCTTAATCCCGACGACGGCACTTGCATAGGCCTGTCTAGACAAGTAAAGTTCGACCCCGACCCCGACCCCGACCCCGACCCCGACCCCGACCCCGACCCCGACCCCGACCCCGACACAAGCCCGGAGCCCTGCCATGACCGAACTGTCCGCGATCCAGAAGACGGCGCAAGCCCATCCCGTGCGGGCGCCGCGCGGCAGCCAGATCAGCTGCGCCAACTGGCTCATCGAGGCGGCCTGGCGCATGCTGCAGAACAACCTCGACCCCGAGGTGGCCGAGAACCCCGACGCGTTGGTGGTCTACGGCGGCATCGGCAAGGCGGCGCGCAACTGGGACTGCTACGAAGCCATCCTGAAGAGCCTGCGTGAACTCAAGCCCGACGAGACCCTGCTCGTGCAGAGCGGCAAGCCGGTGGGCGTGTTCCGCACCCACGCCGACGCGCCCCGTGTGCTGATCGCCAACAGCAACCTGGTGCCGAAGTGGGCCACCTGGGAACACTTCGACGAGCTCGACCGCAAGGGCCTGATGATGTACGGCCAGATGACGGCGGGCAGCTGGATCTACATCGGCAGCCAGGGCATCGTGCAGGGCACCTACGAGACTTTCGTCGAAGCCGGCAAGCAGCACTATGGCGGCGATCTGGCCGGGCGGTGGATCCTGACGGCCGGCCTGGGCGGCATGGGTGGCGCGCAGCCGCTGGCCGCCACCTTTGCCGGGGCCTGTTCGCTGAACATCGAATGCCAGCAGAGCCGCATCGACTTCCGCCTGCGCAGCCGCTACGTCGACGAACAGGCGACAGACCTGGACGACGCGCTGGCGCGCATCGCGAAGTACACCGCGGCGAAGCAGGCCGTCAGCATCGCGCTGCTGGGCAACGCGGCGCAGATCCTGCCCGAGTTGGTCAGGCGTGGCGTGAAACCCGACTTCGTCACCGACCAGACCAGCGCGCACGATCTCGTCAACGGCTACCTGCCCATCGGCTGGAGCGTCGAACGCTGGCGCGCCGCGCAGTCCGAGCCGGCGCAGCACAAGGCGCTGCGCGAGGCCGCCGCGCGAAGCTGCGCCGTGCACGTGCGCGCCATGCTGGCCTTCCAGGCTCTCGGCGTGCCGACGGTGGACTACGGCAACAACATCCGCCAGGTGGCGCTCGACGCCGGCGTGCAGAACGCCTTCGATTTCCCCGGCTTCGTGCCGGCCTACGTGCGGCCGCTGTTCTGCCGTGGTCGCGGGCCCTTCCGCTGGGTGGCGCTGAGCGGCGACCCGGAAGACATCCGCAAGACCGACGGGAAGATGAAGGAGCTGTTTCCGCAAGACGCGGCCCTGCACCGCTGGCTCGACATGGCGGGTGAGCGCATCGCCTTCCAGGGCCTGCCGGCGCGCATCTGCTGGATCGGCCTGGGTGAGCGCCACCGCGCCGGCCTGGCCTTCAACGACATGGTGAAGAGCGGCGAACTCAAGGCGCCCATCGTCATCGGCCGCGACCACCTCGACAGCGGCTCGGTGGCCAGCCCCAACCGCGAGACCGAGGCCATGCAGGACGGCAGCGATGCGGTGAGCGACTGGCCGCTGCTCAACGCGCTGCTGAACACCGCCGGCGGCGCCACCTGGGTCAGCCTGCACCACGGCGGCGGCGTCGGCATGGGCTACAGCCAGCACAGCGGCGTGGTCATCGTCTGCGACGGCACCGATGAAGCGGCCAGACGCATCGAGCGTGTGCTGTGGAACGACCCCGCCACCGGTGTCATGCGCCATGCCGACGCAGGTTATGCCAGCGCCATTGCCTGCGCCAACGAGCAGGGTCTGAATCTGCCGATGGTGGTTGCATGAGGCCTCCTCGCTCACTTCGTTCGCGGCCCCCCGTGGGGGCGCGCCAGTTCCTTCGGCCGGCCGGGCGGAACTGACATGCTGCTGCGACCCGGACAACTCACGCTCGACGAACTGCAGGCCATCCACGCCGCGGGTTCGTCGTTGCCGCAGCCCCTGGTGATGGACCCGGCGGCGCTGCCCGGTGTGCTGGCCAGCGCCGCCGTCGTGCGCCGCGCCGCCGAGGGCGATGTCGCCGTCTACGGTGTCAACACCGGCTTCGGCAAGCTGGCCAGCACACGCATCAGCGAAGCCGACCTGGCCACGCTGCAGTGGAACCTGATCCGCAGCCACAGCGTGGGCGTCGGCGAGCCGCTGGCCGCGCCGGTGCTGCGGCTGATGCTGGCGATGAAGGCCGCCAGCCTGGCGCGCGGCTACTCGGGTGTGCGGCCGGTGGTCATCGACACGCTGCTGGCGGTGCACAACGCGGGTCTGGTGCCCTTCGTGCCCAGCCAGGGCAGCGTCGGCGCCAGCGGCGACCTGGCACCGCTGGCGCACATGACCCTGGCGCTGATGGGCGAGGGCGAGTTCATGGAGTTCGACAAGAGCGACCCTTCGGATCGCGTCGGCGTGCGCCGGCCCGCCGCCGAGGTGCTGCGGCGCCACGGCATCACGCCGCTGGCGCTGCAGGCCAAGGAAGGCCTGGCGCTGATCAACGGCACGCAGACGAGTGCCGCGCTGGCGCTGCACGCGCTCTTCAGCTTCGAGCCGGTGCTGGAAGCCGCGCTCGTGATCGGCGCGCTGACGGTCGACGCCGCGCGCGGCAGCGACGGCCCCTTCGACCCGCGCATCCACGCGCTGCGCGGCCAGCCCGGGCAGATCGACGTGGCGCAGTACTACCGCCAGCTGCTGGCCGGCAGCGCCATCCGCGAAAGCCACCTCGAAGGCGACGACCGCGTGCAGGACCCGTATTGCCTGCGCTGCCAGCCGCAGGTGGTGGGCGCCTGCCTGGACCAGCTGCGCCACGCGGCGCTGGTGCTGCTGCGCGAAGCCAATGCGGTGACGGACAACCCGCTCGTGTTCCACGAGGACAACACGATGATCAGCGGCGGCAACTTCCACGCCGAGCCGGTGGCGCTGGCCGCCGACGCGATGGCCTGTGCCATCGCCGAGGTCGGGGCCATCGCCGAGCGCCGCATCGCCATGCTCATCGACAGCAGCGTCTCGCGCCTGCCGCCCTTCCTGACGGCCAACGCCGGCCTGAACAGCGGTTTCATGATCGCCCACGTCACCGCGGCCAGCCTGGCCAGCGAGAACAAGAGCCTGGCCCACCCGGCCAGCGTCGACAGCCTGCCCACCAGTGCCAACCAGGAGGACCACGTGAGCATGGCCACCTTCGCGGCGCGGCGGCTGCAGCCGATGATCAACAACGTCGCGCACATCCTGGGCATCGAGTTGCTGGCCGCGGCCCAGGGCATCGAATTCCTGCGCCCGCTGCGCAGTTCGCCGACGCTGGAGCAGGTGCACACGCTGCTGCGCAGCCACTGCCCGGCGATGATGGAAGACCGCTACCTCGCGCCCGACATCGAGGCCGCCGGCACCCTGGTGCGCGACGGCTCGCTGGCGCGCATCCTGCGCACGCTGCACGGCCTGCCGACGCTCTGGACGCCGGCCTGACACG
>Ga0105047_10015444_pt1 | contig 12028 bp, 6 predicted proteins | sample MAT04_FD_78384 | JGI IMG/M metagenome (GOLD analysis project Ga0105047, IMG submission 78384) | Freshwater microbial communities from Lake Fryxell liftoff mats and glacier meltwater in Antarctica - MAT-04 (megahit assembly) | ecosystem: Environmental > Aquatic > Freshwater > Ice > Liftoff... | reverse complement strand
GCCAAGGTGCCAAGGTGCCGTGGCACCTTGAATCGGTACATGGTGGCACCGTGGCACCTTGGCATCCGAGAGGGGAAACGCAGGAACTCGACCGGAATCGCTGTCGCGTCTGGCGAGGAGTGTCGAAATAATCAGCCCAATTCGCCGAACGCTACGGCTTCGATGTGATGCTCGGCTACGAAGGTTTCGGCCCACTTGATGCCGTCCGTCGAGCGCATCAGTTTCCCTTTCCACCGTGGCCCGACAAAGGTGCCACCGCCGTAAACCACGGTCGATGGCGCGTCTGTGGTGCTGAAGTGTTCCCACTTCAATCCATCAGTCGAAACGAACGTTACCCCGGCTCCGACGGCAACGAACTTATTCTTGGCCCACACAACGGCGTTGAGGTGCTCGCCTTCCTCACCGATTAATCGATCCGTCCATTTCTTGCCATCTTCGGTTCGCATTCGCAAACCGTGCAGGCCGACACCGACGAAGATTCCATTGCCGTAGGCCACGTCAACGAGAGTATCAATCGCTTTGACCTCCGCCCCGTCGGTCCACTCCTTGCCGTTCGCAGAAACCGAGCGACGGCCACGATCACCAACACCAACAAATAGCTTGTTGCCAAACGCGACCCGGCGAATGATGAACTTGCCCGAGACATCGTGCGGACCGTTCCAGGTCTCGCCATCTTCACTGGCGTAAACGAACGGCCGACCAACGCCAACGGCTCCCGGGTCGCCGCCGATGGCGAGGAACGAACCATTGCCAAAGACCAGACCGCGAACGTACCGCGAGTATTGACCGTCTTTGGTCGATTGCTTCCAGGTCTTGCCGTCCGAAATGGTGGCGAAGATGTTCCCGCCACCGTAACTCCCGATGGCAACGAACCGTCCGTTCCCTGCCGCGGCCGCGCGGAAGGTCTCGCCGTCTTTGCCGAGTTGCGGTGCGGACCAGGTTGTACCATCGGTCGAGGTCAACCGAAGCCCGTTGTGCCCGGCGGCGAGGAAGAGTGTTCGCATTACACCAACCCCGGTAATCGCCCATCGAACTGCCGATGCTTCGACGTCGCACTTTCGCCAAACGATTTCACTTTCGCCCCCATCCGGTCGAGCATTTCCAGATACAGGTTGCTCACCGGCGTCTTCTTTGGAGCCGCAATTTGACGCCCGGTCTTCAACGTTCCCTGGGCATTCCCCACGAGCAATACCGGATATTCCTCGGTCCCGTGCCCACCATCCGCCATATAAGACGTGTATAACATCAATGTGTTATCCATCAGCGTACTACCACCTTCATCAATCGCCTTCATCTTCCTGATAGTCTCGGCAAACAAACTCGTATACCACGCATGAATCTGCCGGCACGCCTCGCGGGCAATCGGGTCGGCATCCTCGGGACGGAAGGCATTCCCCTGGTGTTCGAGCGTGTGGCAGTGCGTTTCGTACCCCACCGTGACAACGCCGGGAAAGCTGGCTTCATCCGACCCAATGGCCAGCGTGGCCACGCGTGTGCTATCCGTTTGAAACGCCATCACCATCAAGTCCGACATCATGCGGATGTATTCGCCGTGCTTCTCCGGGTCGCGGTGAACCTGATCGCGAAACTTGTAAAACGGCTGCTCCTTCCCCGGCAACTTCGGCGACACCAGCTTCGACGGCCCGGGGTTCTTCAGGTCCTCCGCTTCCAACCGCAAGAGCGCCTCAAATCGATCAATCCGCGTTTCCACAGACCGCACCGAATCCAGATACTGATCGAGCTTCTCCCGGTCCGCGGAGCCAAGTTTCCCTCGAAGCGTCTTCGCCTCAGCACTCACCGAATCCACAACGCTGCGGTCGTACGAATCGGTCGCTGCCGAGTTCCGCACCGCTTGCCCCGCCGTCGCGGCCGCACGCCGTTGCCAGTTCGGCACCACCGGCGTCCGCCCGCGAAACATCCGCTCGAACACCAACCGCGGGTCCGCCTCATATGGCACCGGCTCATCCGACGACCGGAACGAATACTGCGTCTCATGATTCGACAACCCGAACTCCAAGGACGGCAGGAAGGTCCTCTCCCCCACCACGCGAGCCGCCGCCTGATCGACCGAAATCCCCGCGAACGGCTTCCCACCGACTTTCCCCGCTTTCACCGCCCCCGTGAGATGCTTGAACGCACAGTTCTCGTGACCGTTCAAGTTCTCGCTGTCTCCCGTGTGAGCCAGCCCCGTGACCAGGAGTAGGTCCTTCTTCGCAAAATCCAGCGGCCGCAAAATCGAAGGCAACTTGTCCGTGAATTGCCCTGCCTCTTTCATCCGCCACGATTCGAGCACTGTGCCGCCGGTCACGGTGCAAATGCCCAGTCGCAACGGCGGACGAACTTTTGCGGGTTCTCCCGCGGCCCGGGCGACCTGGGTGGCCCACGATTCGAGGAATGGCAGGGCGAGCATGGCCCCGGCGCCGCGGAGGACGGTGCGGCGGCTGAGGGGGGCAGTCCAGTTGAAGGGGGGCATATGGATCCTTGATCGACGCGAATGCGGCAAGCGGTAAAAGGATTCTACCAGGTAGACAGCGGTAAACGACAGGCTATCTGATCACCTTACTCATCGACCAAAACCCGGCAGTTGTCGTGCCAGCCATCGCCGAACATGTCTTCCATCCAGCAGGAGTAAAGTTGTAAGAATTCTGGCCGTGGGCTCCCTGCCGATCTTTCGGCCTCAAGCGCCCGCTCGGCTGCGGCAGCTAGAGCGTCCTCTCCACCTGGATTCCTATTGTCAAGCATCGCGGCAATACTCTCCAATGCTCCACAATCATAATCTGACTCTAAACCATCTGTGGGTCGACAATTGATAAACGCAACCGCATAGACAAGTGCATCTGCTATCGCGCCCATCGGGCATTACCTCATTAGTGTGTCATCTCCTTGATCATTTGCGGACATGTGCGGATCTTCAAGCAATCGCACCCTACGGCCTATCCCCCCGACGCTGCCGAAACGGCACGCTCCTGATAATTTCACTCACCATCGTCGAGAATCGGTAACCGTTCTTGGTCATCGCAGCATGAATCTCGTTCAGCGTACACTCGTCGAAGCCATCGAGTTCGCGGCCGAGGGCGTACTCGAGGAGCTTGGCTGTCAGGTTCCGGGCGAACTCGTCTTTGCGGGTCAGGATCACCGCTTTGAGCCCCGCAGCGCCGTTCACCTTTTCGCCGGTAGGGAGCACGCCCGAAACGTCGAGCGGGGTCTCCGAAGTGCCATCGCGCCAGGCGCCGACGGCGTTGTAATTATCCAACGCAAACCCGAGCGGGTCGATCTTCTTGTGGCAACCCGCGCAACTCGCTTGCGTGGCGTGCTGGGCCAGTTGCTCCTTGAAAGTCAGCGGTTTCTTTTTGCCCTTGGGTTGGTCGTCCTTCAGTTGACCCGCGTTTGCCGGCGGCGGGGGTGGTGGCGTACCGAAGATCACATCGAGAACGTACTTGCCCCGTTGCGTCGGACTCGTGCGGAAGGTGTGCGAGGTGAGGGCGAGAATGGCCCCCATGCCGAGCAGGCCGCCGCGATGGTCTTCGGGTTTTAGCGGGACTTTCACGGTTTTGTCGCCGGTCACCGGGGCCAGGTCGTAGTGTTTCGCCAGGGCCGCGTTGGCGAATGTGTAATCGGCATCGAGCATTTCCAGCACGCTGCGGTCGTCGGCTCGCAGGTTGTCGAAGAACAGGGTCACTTCCTCGCGCATTGCGTCTTTGAGTCGGTTGTTGAACGTGGGGAAAAACTCCGTCGTTGGCCGGGCCGTGGCGAGTTTATCGAGGTGAAGCCATTGCACTGCGAAGCCGTCGGTGAGGGCTTTCGCTTTCGGGTTTTTGAGCATTCGTCGGGTCTGAGTATCGAGCACAGTGAGGTCGCTCAGTTTGCCCTCCTCGGCCACGCGAAACAGTTCGTCGTCCGGCATGCTCGACCAGAGGAAATACGACAACCGTACTGCCAGTTCGTGGTCATCGACCGCGACGCCGGGCGACTTTCCGGGTCGATCCATTTCCAATCGAAACAAGTACTGCGGCGATACGAGCACCGGTTTCAACACGGCTCGGATAGCATCATCGAAACTCTCTCCTTTGACTCGGGAGCGATCGTAGAAGCCCATCAATCGTGTGACATCCGCGGTATCCGCTGGTCGGCGAAATGCGCGGCGGGCAAGCGTGGTGACAATCTGTCTTGCCGCTTCGGCTTCGCTGAGCTTCGGGCCGGTCTTTGCGACGAACAATAATTTGCGGGCCCGTTGGCCGATGTAGTCGGTGCCGAACGCCTTGTCGATAATTTTCTCGGCCGCAGCAAAGAACTTCTCCATCAACACGGGAGAGAGTCTCAAATTCGCGGCAAGGGTGTCGAAGTGCCCTTCGCCCGCGGGATCTTCGGGGAGACCCACTTCAGAAGCGGAGTTGAAGGGAACGCCGACCAGATCGCGGATTGTGTTGTCGTATTCTTTGCGAGTGAGGCCACGGAGTTGCGGTGGCCCGGGGTCGCGCTTCGCGAGGTCGCAATCGAGGAAGGTGCTTGCGTTGCCGAGCCATTCGGCAAGTTTCTTCTTCTCCTCGGCGGGTAATTGCTTCGCATCGTCTGGCGGCATCTCGCCGGAGTCGATGCGGCCTTTCGTGCGCTTCCAGAGTTTCGTTTTGGTCGTGGCCGTGTCCGCGGTGATGGACGCGAGGTCGGCGCCGCCTTCTTTCTTGTCGGCGTTGTGACATTTGAAGCAGTAGGTTTCGAGGAGGGGCCGCACTTCGCCATATTGTGGTGGTGCGGTCAAAAGTAATGACATTATCAAGAATTGCATACTGCATCTCGGTGGGCCACGGTTTGCGTTTCTTCGAAACGCCGCTTAACATGTTGATTGATTACTTCACGTACTTCTCAAACCACGCCAGATCCCATTCCATCTTGGCCTTACGGTTCGATAACTTCGTGAGGCCGTGCGGTTCACCGGTATACACGACCAGTTCCGTGGGTACATTTTTGTATTCCTTGAGTGCTCGATATAACATGCGGCTATGACCCGGCGGGCAGCGTTCGTCATTGCCGCCGACGTGGATGAGCGTCGGGGTTGTCACGTTGCCCAGGCCATACGTCGGGGATGTTTTCTTATAAATCTCCGGCGTTTCCCACGGCAGGCCTTTCTTGAATACTCGCGGATACGCCGGCTCGTCGTTGAAGCCCCACTCGGCCACAGTGTCGAGAATGCCGGCTCCGCTACTCGCAGCCTTGATCTTGACTGGAGGGTCTTTCAGTGTGATGAGGCAATTCGTGAGGTAACCGCCATTGCTCCAGCCCATAACGGCAATGCGGTTTGGATCCACAGTGCCATCGAGAATGAGATGCTGAATTCCTGCAAGGATGTCTTTTACCTCAATATCGTTCTCATTACCAATCAAGTCAGTCACATACTTATCACCATACCCCGTGGACCCGCGATAGTTTGGGCACAATACCGCGTAGCCCTTCGCCGAAAAATACATGCGACCATTGTGCGGGTCGAACGATTGCTCGGCGTGGACTGCCGTCGTCGGTCCGCCGTGGATGGCGACGACGAGGGGGAGTTTCTCGCCGGCCTTGTGGCCGAACGGCAGTTCCAGGACGCCGCCGATTTCCGTGCCGTCGGGGGCTTTCCAGAAGATGTGCTTCACGGTGGGCAACTGCCACATTTTGACCTGCGGATTCAAGTCGGTGATCCTGTGAGTTTCCGGCCCGCGGATGACGAGGTCGGCGAATCCGAGCGGCGAGGCTTCGAGCGAAATCGCCTGCGAATTCGATAATACATCGAAATCGGCGACCACTGCGTCGTCCCACAAAGCGCCTGTAGTGTCCCGCGTTCTGACTCCGTAAGCGAAGACGCCAACGTGGCCCGCTTTCTCGCCGAGATAGGCAACGGCCCGGGCGTCGATCCACTTGACGGGGCTGCCGTAACCGCGGATGTGCACGCCGTCGGGTCGGCGAGCTCGGGCGGCTTTCCAGGTGCTATCCGACGAATCCCAGCTTTGCACGATCACTTCCGCGGGGTGGGCGTCGAAGATGGTTTGAAACGCAAGCTGATCCCCCGACTGGTTCCACGCGAGGTTTTCGAGCCAGGGCCAGGGCGACCCTGCACTCGCCTTCCAACTTTCATCCGTGAGGTTGATCTTGCCGAGTAATGCCGTCCAAATTTCGACGCGCGAGCGGCCTTCGGACACAATCACCGTGTCATCGGCGGCGGTAATCATGCCAATGCGCTGGCCATCTTGTGTGACTTTGAACTCGCGGACGTAACGGTTACCGAGGGTGAGTTGCTCGCTGCGCCACGTTGGGACATGCAGTTTGTACAGATTGGAGATGCGACGTTTTCCGTGACCGTATTCGACTTTGTTGAACTTGTCGCGAAGCTTTGTGAAGCCGTCGTCGTCGGTCGCATTGGCATCGGTGGTGTAGAACAGGGCATCGGCTTTCGGGGCATAATCGAAGGCCGAGATACCGCCTTCCACGTTGGTGACGGCGGTGGGGAAACCGCCGGTGACTTCGATCTGCCAGATCTGCGACGAGCCGTCGAACGGTGGCTTGGCGTCTTTATCGCGCTTGCGATTACCCACGACGAAAATCGATTTGCCGTCGGCGGCCCATTTCGGCGAGCGGTCGTTCGCCCGATCCGAAGTCAACCGGCGGGGGTTGCTCTTCCCGTCTATGGCCACGACCCAGAGATTCGTCTTGCGACTGTCATCGGCAGTTTCCCACCGGGCTTCGGTGTACGCGATCCATTTGCCATCCGGCGACGCGGCGAACCCAGTTACCGAGGCCAAAGTGAAGTAATCGTCGGGCACGATGGGGCGAGTCTTGTCTTCAGCGCGACCGATTGTCGAGAGCAGCACAACCAGGACGAGGGTAAACGCACGGCATTTCATTGAAGTTCTCGCACGGCGGATCTGCAGGATACTGTTCTATCCCACACGTTGCCCGCGAGTTCGGCAAGCCCACGAGACGAAAAAACCCCGGGACAGCGTCCCGGGGTTCACTGGCCGCTTGCGAGTTCGCGCGGAATGCTCGCACGCGAAGCCGCAAGCGGCTTGTCGTTATTACTTCTTCTTCGTGCTTTCGATCACCGCTTCGATTTCTTCCAGGCTGTCCTGAAGGTGAGCCTTGGTAATCGAGTCTTTGACTTTTGGCAACGCAGTTTCGATCTGCTTGGCCAGTTCCTTGAGCGAGATTCGGGCATACGCCCGAAGTTCGGGGGACTTGCTTGGACCAAAGTCGAGCGTCCGGCCGCCGCGGCCCGGAAGCGTGACGGTGCCGCCGGTCGCTTGACTCTCGGCGAATTCACTCTTCAGAGTGTCGATGTAGGCCCGCTGCAGGTTCCGGCGAAGCGGGTCGATCTTCGGGGCCTCCGCTTTCAACTCGGACCAAACGCCGGCTTGCACTTCGCTGAGCAGTTCGCCCACCGTGTACGAGGTTTCCGGGTTGAGAACTTCGGCATCCATCAAACGGCTGAGCCGACTGGCACTCAGAAGCCCGGCGAGGATTTGCCGTTGCAGGCCCATTGTATCGCTGGCTACGCCGGAGAACTTGAAGCTGTTGACGATCGCGGGATCGAGCATCTTCTTCGGGGTGGTAAAGGCGTTGTCGATGAGGAACTTGACGGCGACTTGTTGCTTCTCTTTGGAGACGCGGGAGAACTGTTCGCCCCGACCGCCGAGGGTGCGGTTCTCGATCACGCCGCCGACTTGCTTGAGCACGGCCATCAACCAGTTGCGGCGGTGGCTCATCAGCGCCTGGTACGCTTCGCCGAGGATCTCGAAGTCTTCACCCTTTTCTGTGGTGGAATCGAGCAGGTAGCCCATTACGCGGTCCATGTTCTTCAGGCCGAATTCCGTGGCCTTGACCGGGTCATTGCCGATGTTTTCGGTCAGCACGGTAGGGTCGACGCTGGAAACGGCGTCTTCGCCGCCGAAGCGGAGGAACGGGTTTTTCACGGCCCGGGCGGCCATCTCATCGAGCGTCGGCTTCTCGGATTTTTCCGTATCCGAGCCAGCGGCAGGAATGCCTTTGTAACCCCATTCGATGGCGAACAAGTCGTACGGCCCGAGTTTCGGAATCAGGTCTTTGACGGGAATCTTGTCTTCCGGTTGAGCGACGTAGTTGTACCGGCCGTAAGACATGATGCTGGCTACGTTGCCGTTCTTCGCGAGGAAGGCGGGGTCGCGGAGTTGCTCGATCGAGTAGGCCTGGCTGGCTTTGTGGTTGTGGCGGAGGCCGAGCGTGTGGCCCACTTCGTGAGCCGTCACATAACGAATGAGTTCGTTCGTGAGTTCGTCGGGGAACGGGAACTTGCGTGCGCGGGGGTCCACGGCGGAGCACTGAACAAAGTACCACATGTGCACGATCTTGAGGATGTCGTGCCAAAAGATGATGTGGGCCGAGATGATTTCGCCCGACCGGGGGTCGTGAACGTGCGGCCCCATCGCATTGGCGACCGGCTCAGCAACCCAGCGGATCACGCTGTAACGGGCGTCTTCGGCATCCCAGTTCGGGTCTTCGGCCTTCGTCGGCGGGTCTTTGCAGACGATGGCATTCTTGAAGCCTGCGACTTCAAAGGCCGGGTTCCAATCCTCCACGCCCTTCTTCATCGCTTCGCGGTAACGCTCGGGGATTTCCGGGGCGAGGTAATAGACGATTTGCTTGACTGGCTCGCTGACCGCCGCGTTGGGGTCTTTCTTTTCCAGACGATATCGGGTAATCAATTCCTTGCTCTGCACCCAGGTCTTGGAACCTGCAAACTCCGAGTATCCTTCGGTGAAGTACCCAACTCGGGAATCGAAGAACCGCGGTGTCATTGGTACATCGGGCATGATGTACAGACTGTAGTGAACGACGGCCGAGTTCGAGGCCGCGCCACCGGCTCCCGGAGGAGCAAAGGGGCTGCCGCCTCCGCCGCCGCCGCCACGGCTCGTGAGGAAAGCGCGAACCTCGATGTTCAGCGGGAACGCCTTCACTTCCATGAGGTAAGATTTCTCGGGGTCGATCATGCCGCCGAAGCCGCCGGCGCGCTTCGTGCCGATGTCCATCGAGTCGTTCATGAACACTTGCGTGACGGTGATGACAACCGAGCGGTCTTTGCCTTCGCACTCAATCGGGAAGGAGGCGATGATCGGATCCATGGTGGCCGCTTCGATTGCGGCTTCCGTGGTCTTGTCACCCCGCTTATCGAACCCGGCTTGAACGACGAAAATCTTGTTCTCTTTGCGTTCGAATTTGATGAACTTGGTGCCGAGGGCCTGGCCGTTGAAGCTGACTCCCGCGGGGCCTTTCGAGACCTCGGCGCGGAACATCATCAGCTTGTTCAGCTTGTCCGCGGGGATCTCGAACATCACCTTGTCGTCGATCCGGTGAACGGCGAACACGCCCGGCGTGGTTTTCGCTTCCTTAGTGACCACATCGTCGTACTTCTTCAGTGCACCCGGTTTCGGCGGGGTGACGGCCTTCGGGGCCGGTGCAGGAGTCGTGGGCGTCGTCGGCTTCTTGGGGTCTTCCTTCTTGGGCTCTTCTTTCTTCGGCTCCTTTTTCGGTTCTTCCTTTTTCGGTTCTTCCTTCTTCGGGGCATCCTTTGGCTGAGGAGCCTGTTCGGGTTTCTCGCGAGCTTCGAGGCCCGTCGCCCCGACAAGCCCAATGAGTCCCGCGATCAGCATCAAACGCGCGAGCATGGGTGTTCACCTAAATATGAATGTCAAGGCGGAGAGACTAAGTAACTTGTATAGACGATCCGGATTGCGCCTGCCAACGGAAAGGAAGGAAATGTGAAGAGAACGGCGAGTGTGCTGCGCGTTACGGTCGGCAAAGGCGTGCCGACTGCGAAAGATTTGAGGCCCCGAGCATGAATGTCGAAATCCAACTTAATGACCGCTTTTGGAATAATCGGCTCGAAATCTGGTAAGAACCACCGGAAGGTTGTTCAGTATGCTTGCGAACTGTCGTCATCGATTTACAATTTTGTGAGGAATCCTCATAACCGTTAACTACAGCACGCGACGAAATGGCAGATGACGCTTCCGGCATCCCACCTCACGTCACGGTAACTTCAAGCTGCGAGATTCAAACAAAGCGTATCGAATCTGTGGAGGTCCATTCCACTTTCCGTGTAATGCCGATCCCATTCGTTGGTATTCCAATTCGACGAATCAAAGAAGCCGGGCGAAAGGTCCTATTCTAAACGACACGCCCAAACTCGCACAACGCACAGTTGGATCCCAGGAGTCGGCATGGCTCGTCGAGTTTTGACTGCAATCGGGTTTCTCGCATTGGCCGTGATGGTAGGGTGCACGAACCGCCGGCCGCCGGCGCCTCCCGATACGGGGCCGCCGATCGTGACCGTGGCCAAGCCGGTCGTCAAAACCATTGACCAGTTCACGGATCTGACGGGGACTCTTGCGCCGTCGAAGTACGTCGAAATCCGCTCCCGGGTCACCGGGCGCATCAAGAAGGTCGAATTCTCCGACGGCAAAGAGGTCCAAAAGAACCAACTCCTGGTGCTCATCGATCCGGCTCCGTTTGAAGTCATGCTTGCGAAGGCCAAGGCGGATGTCCTTAATGCCCAGGCGAAACTCGAAGGCGCGCGAGCCAAGGAAGATCAATTACGCAAGGCGGGTACAGCGGTCAGTGACTACGAGAAAATTACGGCCACTTCGGATCGCAAGGTGGCCGAGGCGAACCTGGCCCTCGCCGAGGCCAATGTCGAAGACGCCACGCTGAACCTCGGTTACACGAAGGTGTTGGCCCCGTTCGATGGGATCATCGACCGCAGTCTCAAAGACGAGGGCAACGATGTCACCGGCGGTTCGGGCCAAGGGACGGTGCTCACCACGCTCGTCGCGAACGATCCGATTTACGCGTATTTCGACGTCGATGAATCGACCGTGCTCGTGTATCGGCAACTGGTCGCCGAGGGGAAGGTCGTCTCCGCTCGCAAGGACATTGTGGCCGTGGAGATTCAAGTGAAGGGCGAAAAGGGCTATCCCCATAAAGGAACTCTGGACTTCGTCAGCAATCGCCTGAATCCGTCGACTGGGAGCCTGCAAATCCGAGGGACCTTCTCGAACAAGTCCGAGAATGGCGCGGCCCTGCTGCCGGGGGTTTTCGTCCGCGGGCGGGTCCCACTCGCCGCGGGCACTCAAGCGATTCTGATTCCCGATGCCGCCGTCTCGACCGATCAGACATTGAAAGTCGTTTACGTCGTGAACGCTGAGAACCGCGTGGTTATGAGGCCCGTCGTTCTCGGCCCAGTGGTCGAGGGTTTGCGTTTGGTCTCGAAGGGCCTGACGGCCGAGGACCGCGTCGTGATCGGCGGCTTGCAGCGGGTGGCGAAGGACATGGTGGTGGACCCGAAGCCGGGGACAATTGTGCCCAAAGTTGACATCGAGAAGTAATCCCTTCCGTATGTTCGCGCTCATTCCATCCCAGGGTTTGCCATGTTTGCCCGAGTGTTCATCGACCGACCGGTCTTGGCGTGGGTCATCTCCATTGTGATCTTGCTGTTCGGTCTGGCGTCACTCGCCCGGTTGCCGATTACCCAGTATCCCGAGGTGGCACCGCCGACGGTCACGGTGACCACAGCCTATCCGGGGGCGAACGCCAAGGTCGTCGCGGATACGGTGGCCGCACCCATCGAAACGCAGGTGAACGGCGTCGAAAAGATGCTCTACATGAGTTCGTCTTGCGGCAACGACGGATCGTACACATTGACGGTGACCTTCGAACTTGGCACGAACCTCGACACGGCCCAGGTGCTCGTCCAGAACCGCGTGCAGCAGGCCCTGACCCAGTTGCCACTCGACGTGCAGCGCCAAGGCGTGATCGTGCGGAAACGGTCACCGAACATTTTGCTCGTGGTGAACATTTACTCGCCCGACGATTCTCGGGATCAGCTTTACCTCAGCAACTATGCCACGATCCAGGTCCGCGACGAACTTGCCCGAATCAAGGGTGTCGGCGATGCGATGATCTTCGGGCAGCAAGACTATTCCATGCGGGCGTGGCTCGACCCGGAAAAGCTCGCGTACTATGGGCT
>Ga0105047_10015442_pt1 | contig 12029 bp, 8 predicted proteins | sample MAT04_FD_78384 | JGI IMG/M metagenome (GOLD analysis project Ga0105047, IMG submission 78384) | Freshwater microbial communities from Lake Fryxell liftoff mats and glacier meltwater in Antarctica - MAT-04 (megahit assembly) | ecosystem: Environmental > Aquatic > Freshwater > Ice > Liftoff... | reverse complement strand
CAATTGTGTGATCTACGGACTCATCTTCCTGCTATCGCCATGGATCGCCGATTTTTTTGAGAAACCTATACTTAGCAGTCTTATCAGGGTTATTTCTACAACCTATATTCTGAGTGCATTGACAGCCGTTCATCTTGCTATACTGAATAAAAAAATGCGGTTTAAGAAAATAGCCATGCTCAATCTACCAGGTGCATTTATTGGTGGAATTCTTGGATTGGTGCTCGCCAATCATCAATATGGAATCTGGAGTATCGTGTATATGAATGTCACGATACAACTAATCACGTCCTTCCTTATCTGGTTCAATATGACATGGCGACCAGGCTTTGTGTATTCAGGATTACGTGCTGCAGTACATTTTAAGTTTGGTGTGAATATGTTGCTTTCAGGTTTGTTGGATACGATTTTTAAGAACAGCTACAACCTTATCATTGGTAAGTTTTACCCGATGCAATCGCTCGCTTTTTTCGAACGCGCCCGTTCCTTGCAGGAGTATCCAACAGTCGCCATTACTGCCATTACCAATAAAGTAAGTTACCCCTTACTTGCCAGACAGATTCATACAGATGCAGCGAACAGTGATTCCTTTTTCAGAAAACTGATACAGGTTACTTTTTTTATAAACACACCATTCATTCTTATTCTCGCTGGTGTCGCGCTGCCTTTATTCAGACTCATACTCGGACCTGAATGGCTGGATGCAGTACCTTATTTTCAGATACTTTGTCTCGGCAGTGTTTTTTATCCGCATCATGCCTACAATTTAAATATCCTGAAAGTGAAAGGACGCAGCGATCTGTTCCTGAAACTGGAAGTGATCAAAAAAATTCTGATGTTGATTATTATTGTGATCAGTGTTTCGTATGGTATCACAGGATTGCTTTGGGGCATGGTCGCCAACTCGGTGCTGGTATTGTACATTAATATTTACTACAGCGGTCAGTATATTCATTATAATTTTCTCGAACAATTAAAAGATCTCTTACCTCCACTGATCATAGGTTTGGGTTGTTTTCTTCTGACAAATTATTTGTGTGAACAGTTTCAACCGCTTCCTGTTTATCTCCAGATCATCTTGCCTGCCATCACAGGAATGGGCATCTATTTTTCCTTAAACTTTTTTCTGAATCAAAAAGATTCACTGAAATATTTAAACCTGTTTATGAAGCGATGATTCCTGTTACAAAAACATTTTTGCCGCCCTTAGAGGAATATAATTCATTTTTAAAACGGATATGGGAGAATGCCTGGTTAACCAATCGAGGTGAACTGGTACGTGAACTGGAAGAGAAGTTAAAAACCTATTTAGAAGTCTCCAATATTCTCATCACCAATAACGGCACAATACCTCTTCAAATCGCATTGAAATTACTTGGGAATGGAGGGGAAATCATTACCACGCCTTTCAGTTATGTGGCTACCACAGCGGCTATTGTGTGGGAACATTGTACACCGGTGTTTGTGGATATACATCCGGAATACCTGACGATTGATGAAACAAAGATCGAGGCGGCCATTACGCCACGTACGACCTGTATACTTGCAACCCATGTTTTCGGAAATCCCTGTCACATTGAAGCGATTGAAGCTATTGCTGCAAAACATCAATTGAAAGTGATTTATGATGCAGCACATTGTTTTGGTGTAACGTATAAAGAACGGTCCATTTTTGACTATGGCGATGTCAGCACCTGTAGTTTTCATGCCACCAAATTATTTCATACAGGCGAAGGCGGTGCTATTTTCTGCAACGATGAAACCTTACGTCAAAAGATTTATTATTCACATAATTTCGGTCATAACGGGCCACTTGATTTTCATGGATTGGGAATCAATGCCAAGATCTCAGAATTGCAGGCAGCGATGGGTCTCGCGGTATTTCCTCATTTGCGCAGCATCATAAAGGATCGCTATCAGGCCATCAGAACATACGATAAACAATTAAACCTTGGAAAGATCAGGAAGATCAGGATCAGGGAACATACCGAATGGAATTCAAGTTATTATCCCGTCATCTACCGTTCCGAAGAGATCCTACTGCGTGTTGAGCAATCGCTGAATGAACACAATATTTTTCCACGAAGATATTTCTATCCTTCACTCAATACAATTCCCTATACAAAAGGTGAAGAGATGCCTGTTTCTGAAAGTATTGCCAGCAGGGTTATGTGTCTTCCTTTATTCAAAGATCTTTCCACAGAGACCATTCAAACGATCACCAATATTATTAATAATGAGAATTGATGAGATCATAAACCGGTTAACAACCCTCAGGATCGATCATGAGGTAATACTGAATGACCGGTTGGATACGGACATCGATTTTGTTCCTGCCAGTCTTAAAAGGTTGATCAGGAATGGGCTCTATTTTATCCAGTCTCTTGAAAATTTCCATGCTGAATTACCTGCTGATTCAGTAATTATTACAAATGAGATGGCAGCCGGTACGTCTCACATCATTCGTGTGAACAATCCACAACTGACGCATTATAAATTATTGCAGACCTACAACTCCATGGCAACAAAGGGCATTCATCCGACTGCAATTATATCGGATGATGCCTTGCTTGGAAATAATGTGAGTATCGGACCGTTTTGTGTCATAGGAAAATGTAAGATCGGCGATGATGTTTGCCTCAAGAATCATGTGGTGATTGAAGATAATGTGACGATAGGCGCAGGCACTTTTATAGATAGTAATTCTGTGATCGGTGCAGGAGGGCTTGCCTGGATATGGGATGATGACGGTTCAAGGATTATGCAACCGCAACTTGGGGGTGTGATCATTGAAAAAGATTGTTTGCTTGCAACGGATGTAACTGTCGTAAGAGGTTCTTTATCTGAAAATACATGGATCGGTGAAGGAACCGTAATTGCGCATGGTACAAAGATCGGACATGGATCACAAATCGGAGCGAATGTACATATGGCAAATAACGTAAGTCTTGCAGGGAATGCGGTTATAGGGGCGTCGAGTTTTTTAGGAAGTGCTTGTGTCATCAGTTCTAATATATCCTTACCTCCTAATACCATTGTTGGCGCCTCTGCCATGGTCAATAAAAATTTTGAAGATGAATTTCTGACGCTTGCCGGTGTACCCGCTATTGTTATCAGGAAGAATAATTTTAATGATAAACCCAAAGGGGTTCCAAAACCTTTTAAACATAAAACACTATAATAAAATATGAGTCAGACGAACATACCACAGAATGCGAAGATTGGAGCGAATGTAGAAATTCATCCGCTCGCTTATATTGAAGAGAATACCAGTATTGGTGACAATACCAAAATCGGCCCTTTTTGTATAATAAGAAAAGGAGCAGTCATTGGAAACAATTGCAGGTTCACAGCGTATTGTGAAATAAGAGAAAACGTTGTAATTGGTGATAATACGAGCTTTGGAAGCAGATGCACCATATCAGCCGGTGCGAAAGTGGGCAATAATGTAACCATTAAATACAGTTTCGTTTTAACGGATACGCCCGATTTAGCCAAAGGAGATGAGAAGTTGGTAGGGGATATTGGTGATAATACATTAATCGGTGCCAATGTGACTTTAATGCCAGGTTTTTCGATTGGTAGAAACGTAATTATCGGTGCTTGTTCACAAGTAAGAGCCAATGTGCCGGATAACCAAATTTGGTATGGAAGTCCGGCAAAGTTTCATAAAGAAGTATAAACAAATAAACCAATTGAAATGAATCATCATTGCCTTGTAAGTATATCATGCACCACGTTTAATCAGGCTCCTTTTATCAGAGAATGTCTTGATAGTTTTCTGATGCAGCAAACAAACTTTGCATTTGAGATTGTCATTCATGATGATGCCTCGACAGATGGTACCAGAGAAATTATTGAAGAATACTGCAAGAAATATCCTGATTTGTTTTTCCCCATATTTCAAACAGAAAATCAATATTCAAAAGGAGTAAGGGGTATGATGCCAAGGTTTAATTTCCCCAGATGTCGTGGAAAATATATTGCCCTTTGCGAAGGCGATGATTACTGGACCGACCCCTTGAAATTACAAAAGCAGGTCGATTTCTTAGAAGAGAATGAAGACTATGTATTCTCGATGGGCAGGGTTCATTTCCATTATCAGAAAACCGGGAAGATCCTTCCTAAAAAAGAACTTATTAATCCACTAAAAAAGGAGTATTTCACGTTGAAAGATTATCTAAAACAACCTTTTTCTCAAACGTCCAGCTTCCTGTTCAGAAATACCTATGAGCCATTTCCTTCTTGGATGTCTGAAGTGATGGCCGGCGACCAGTCGATGGTAGTGATCGTCGCCGGAAAGAAAGGAAAAATCAAATTTCATGATGACGAGTTCTCTGTGTACCGTGTCAATGAGAACAGCCTGATGCAGGGAAATATGATGAGGGTTTTGAAAAACAATTTTCAAACTTTTCGTATCTGGAACAAACATCTCGATTACGAATTCAACTCACTAATCCGGAGCCGGATCCTTGAGAATTATATCCTGTATTATTTGTTCAAACCAAAGATCGTGAGGAATTTATATAAAAACTATGTCATGGAGTCTATCCTGCAGTTTTGTTATAAAGGGGTCATGACCGTCAAAAATATCCTGGCCTGATCCTACTGAATCTTATGGCCATTATACCGGTAGTTCTCGAACCGTGCCCTGACCACATTCTCAAGAATGATTCCGAAGAAAAAGAAATTGAGACTAGCCAGTATCAAAAACGACGTGCCTGTCGTTAATCCATTCCCGGAAGCGATGAAAGGAATTCCCCAAAGCATGCCGATCATAAAAAGCAAAACAGCGATATAGAAAAAAAACTTGAAAGGGAAAAAGTTAATAATGATATTAGCGACCTCCACAATGGTATAAATCGCTGTTTTATAATTGATCGTACTTTCTCCTGCGGCCCGTTCATTGATAGCGATCTCTTGTTCTGTAATCTTATACCTGAACTGATGATGAAGCAGCACAATCGTATCCGAAAACGGCATGCCATTCGGAGTATATTTAAGCAGGCTTTGTACAATGGCTGTCTTATACATTTTCATACCGCTGTTGAGATCATGGATATCGATACCGGTCGATCGTTTGACAAAATATAGTACAGACTTTTTAATCAGGTTTCTTGATAATGTAGACCCTTTAAAATTCCTGTTTCCGATACACATATCTGCTTTCTCCTGTATCATGGTATCAAATAATTTAGGCAGATCATCCAGATTGTGTTGTCCGTCCGCATCCATCGTTACTACATAAGCTGTGGCGGCCAGTTCGATCCCGCTTTTTAATGCGCCACCGTAGCCGCGATTGAGACTATGACTAATAATCCTCAGCGGGAAAGCCGGATGCTGTTCCTTGAAGCTTATTGCTATCTGTTGTGTATTATCGCGGCTCCCGTCGTTTACCACGATAACCTGGATATCGTTCTTCATAATAAACGGAATCATATTCTCCAATACACCACGAATACTCTCCGACTCATTATAAGCGGGGATCACGATCGTCAGATTGGAATGCATAATGCCTGGCATAGTTAGAATGAGTAATAAAAATGGTTATCAAGGAAGTTGATCGTGTACAATAAAACAATCGCAGTAAATAAGGGAACTGCCCAACGAAACCAGTCGCTTTGAATAAAATTTACCGGCGTATAAAATAAAAAGACGAACAGGAAGGGCAGCAACGGCGTAAAATATCGTCCCTGCATACCATGGATATAATATCCTCCGACAGGTGTGATTGCCAGAAAAAAGATAAGAACTATGGCAAAGCAATTGGCCAATACCAGTAACAAAACTGGAAACCGGAATCGCATACTCATCAGCTTCTCCTTTTTTTCAGCCATCACAGTAAAGATGATAGCAGCAATATATGTGAGCACTAATGCAAAAGGAAGAAGTGTATAACTGAAGCCAAATCGACCAATACTGCCATGCACCCATAAGCGTCCTTGAGAAAGAATATTTAAAACAAACAATTCAATCATATGAAAAGGATCCTTAAGATGAAAGGCCAGGTTTTTAGAGAGATCGAATAAAAAGTCTTTCTGTAAAGGAAGTTCCGGTGGAAGATGTAATGATTTGAGATACATAGACCACAATTGGGAAGGAAGAAAAGCTGCAATCAGCATCAAACCAAATGTGGCGAAATACAGTTTCTTATTTTCGAATTTCGAAACAGGGATGAAGGCGAAACTGAAGAATACCAGGTAATACCCTTCCTTTGAAAAACGCTGGGCCATCGCCACCAGAAAGAGAATCAGAATCTGCCTTGTGGTGATCTTTCCCTCTTGAAAATAATACGCAATAGTCAGCGCAAAGAGCAGGAACAGAAACGCAAAACTCAAACTGTCGTAAGATACGCTCGCTGCCTGGTACAAGGCCATCGGACTTAATGCGATAAGCATCAGGGCAGGTTTAAAATGAGGTAATTTTTTGATGGCAAAATAAACAATGGCAAGGAACGCAAATAAGGATCCTATCCGTCCCCACCATCCTAACCAAACAGGGCTTGATTTAAAAATGCTGCCTACCTTGATCATGATGGCCGCAGGAATATAGGGAAAAGGAGGCAAGGTGCAATTCGGCATCGCGATAAACGTGGTCTTTTCAAGTTCAAGTGGTCTGTCTTCGATATCTCTGATCACATCATGATTGATTTTAACGGAGTCGCTGAACTTGACCATCTGGAATTCGATAACCGTGCCGTATAATCGATCAGGCAAAACAAAACCGCATTGATTGTTCTGCACCTGTGGGCCTAGGTGACCTTCTGATAAATTATAGGCGTTGTAAAAATGTCGGTCTGCGTCGTTGGTTTGCCATGGCGGATTCACAAAAACCATCTTGAGGCCAAAGAAGAGGCCGATGACTAAGAACAAATTATGATACGATAAACGTTGCGCTAGTTTCATCCGGTTTATTGATTAAGTTTATTGATCAGAACCTGATTTCTTGGATTATTCGGATCTACTTGTTGTGTCTTTATAAAGTATTCATTGCCTTCGGCTTTCATACCCTGATTGAGATAATTTAGCGACATGGCGTAGAGGGCATCCGGATCTCTTGGTTTTAAGGTCAGGTATTTCAACAACGTTGTTTTCCCATTCTCAAAATCTCCCGAATTCACGTAGACAAGTCCACGATATTTAATAAGCACGATATTCGTAGAACCGGGCACTACTGCGTCCTCTATAATTTTCAGCGCGACTTCCTTTTGTTTGAAAACAGGCTCCAGTTTTTTATTCAAGGCATAGTTGAGAAATTGCTTTGCCATTTCCTCGATACTATTGATGACTGTACCGGAACCCAGTTCTAATGCTTTTTTCTCTGCATAGATACAGGAATCCCAGTCTTCTTTCTGAATAAAATAATGACCGTACATCACCCATACTCTGGCATGATAAGGATGCACGGCGAGTTGTTTACGAAGGATATCCCCGCCTTCCTCCAATACTTTCTTTTTCAAAACAGGATCCTGGATCCGTTTGGAAGAATCAGCATACAAATCGCCGATGGTCCAGGGATGCTCGATCGATCTAGTCTTGCTTCCAATCAATAATATGATAAAGAGAAAGACACCGATCAAAGGCAGTGCCCATTGAGAGAAAAATTGCTTCCAACCCTTTCCCTGGCCTGGAATGGATGACACACTATCTCTTTGAAAATCAACAGTTTCCACTCTCTCTTCAACCTTTTTTGCCTTATTTTTCACGTGGGCCAAAGGTTAGCTGTTTGGATTGCTTATGCAAATGAAGGCCGTTAGAAAAACATTAATTTTGTGATGCTATTAAGAGTTGATAATCAGAGTAGAACAATATTCCGAAAGGATGATTGGGACTTCTTACCTTTTCAGAAAAAAGAGAAGGATACAATGAATGTCATCAAAATGTCTGATGATTTTCAAGGCTAAATGAACCTGTATGAGCTTCAATTAACTTTGCAAGGTTAATCGAATATCTTAAAAGTTTAGACCTATCTTCATCGGCTGACTTTGAGCGAAATAAGAAATATATATAAATGAAAATACTTCACACCGCAGACTGGCACATCGGACAAACCTTTCATGAATATGATAGAACCTACGAACACCAGCAATTCTTACATTGGTTAGTTACCACGATTGAAGAAAAGCAAGTTGATGTATTGCTGATCAGTGGTGATGTATTTGATCTTTCAAATCCTTCGGCAGCATCGGTGAAAATGTTTTATTCCTTTTTGAAGGAGGCCATAAAAGTTAAACCTGATTTGCAAATTATTATTACTGCAGGAAATCATGATTCAGCTTCACGTTTGGAATCTCCAAAACCGTTATTAGAATCATCGAATATTCATATCATAGGAATCGTGGAAAGAAAAGATGATGGACGAATTGATTTTGAGAAATTGGTAATTCCAATGAAAGATAATGCAGGAAATGTAAAAGCGTGGTGTATGGCTGTTCCTTTCCTTCGAACGGGCGATTATCCTTTAATTCCTGATTGCGGAAATCCATATACAGAAGGCGTGGCTAAGTTTTATGAAGATGTGTATCAGTTTGTGTCTGTTAAAAAACAGGCCGGACAATCTATTATTTGCATGGGGCATTTGCATACACAACATGCAGAAAAACCTGACGTGGACGATTTAGAAAGGCTCATCATGGGCGGTGTAGAATGCATTTCCGCAGCAGCTTTTCATGCAGATATAAAATATGTGGCTCTTGGCCACATACATAAAGCTCAACGAATTGGCGAAAAAGACCATATCAGGTATAGTGGTAGCCCAATACCCATGTCGTTTTCTGAACTGAACTATAAACACCAGGTAATTATTTTTGATCTTGATGAAGAAAATATTAGCAATCTGGAGTCTGTTGAAGTGCCATTGTCGGTAAATTTACTGAGAGTGCCTTCAACGCATAGTAAACTTTCTGAAGTCTTGAATGCCTTAGAACAACTACCGTTAAAGGGAGCAACCCCAGAACAAGCTCCCTATCTGGAAGTTCGGGTTTTGTTAGATGGTCCCGAACCTGGACTACGGCATAAAATAGAAACTGTTTTAATTGATAAGCATGTTCGTTTAGCAACTATAAAATCCAGGTATCCTGATTCGGATAATCAAGAAAAAATAACTAAACTAATTTCTGAAGACAAGCTTCATGAGTTAAAACCGGTAGACGTTTTTTCCAAACTGTATCAATCGAAATTTAACGGCCCGGTTCCGGAAACAATACAACAATTATTTAATCAGGTAACCGATGAGGTATCACAAACCGACGCTGAATGAAAATACTGGCAATCCGTATAAAAAACCTGGCATCCTTAGAAGGTGATACTGAAATTGATTTCACTGCTCAACCTTTATGCTCGGCAGGTATTTTTGCAATAACAGGTCCAACCGGTGCTGGTAAATCCACCATTCTGGATGCGCTTTGTCTGGCGTTGTATGCAAAGACCCCAAGGTATTTACAGGCTAAAGAAACCGGCATTGATGTGCAGGATGTTGCAGGAAGCACTATCAGCCAAGGAGATATCAGGGGCATATTGCGTGATGGCACGGCAGAAGGTTTTGCAGAAGTTGATTTCGTGGCCGTTGATGGGCAACATTATAGGGCTAACTGGAATATTAGACGAGCAAGAAATAAAGCAGAAGGTAGTTTACAAGCGTATACTGTATCGTTAAAGAATATTAGTACAAACACCGACATGCCCGGCAAGAAAACGGAATTGCTGCCGGAAATTGAAAGATTGGTGGGGTTGAATTTTGAACAATTTACCCGTTCTGTGTTACTGGCGCAAGGTGATTTTACAGCTTTTCTAAAAGCACCTAAGGATGAAAAATCTTCTCTGCTTGAAAAGCTAACCGGAACTCAAATCTATTCAGAGATTTCACAACGGATTTTTGAAAAACACAAAAATGAAGCACAGGAACTTAGGGACCTGAATCTACAGCGTGAAGGAATTCTTACGTTAACCCGGGAAGAATTGGATGCCTATATCCAACAAAAAGTAGAAATTGAGAAGGACATACCTGAACAGGAAAAGCAGGTTGATCTCCTGAACAAAGAAATTGACTGGCATACTCAGCTTTCTTTGTTGAAATCTAATTTGGGAACGGCTGGCGAAAAATATAACCAGGTAGTTGAAGCAAAAACAAATGCTGCTTCGAGAGAACAAAAACTAAAACAGGTGGAGAGGGTTCAACCTGCAAGGAGTTTGGTTGACAGTAAACAACAAACCCAAAATCAACTGGCTGATAAATCGTTCGTAGTAAAAGAGATTGAAGCTAGGTTATCCAGACTACTAAAGCAAAAAGAGGAACTGGAAGAATTATTGCTGAATGCCGACAAAGATGTAAAAGAAAAATCGAAGACAAGGATCGATTCAATACCGTTATTAGAAAAAGCAAAAGTGTTGGATGTTCAGATAAGCGAGAGAACAGCACAGGTAACCGAAGCAAGGAATGAGCGGGATACTGCTTTAGAAAATAACAAACAGCAGGAAGAACAATTAAAAGAAAAGCAGGGGAAATCTAATCAATTGCTTACAGGTATTGATGCTTTAACGAAATGGAAAGTAGAGAATAAAGCGAGGCAGCCAATTGCAGACAATCAAAGCCTGATTGTGACAAAACTCGATGATGCTCAAAAGCAATTTGATGCATTGCAGGTTCTGGCAAATACTATTGAAACGACTAATGTCGTCATCAAAAGCAAAACAACAGAAAAGGAAAAATTATCGCAAGCATCGATTACCATGTCTACGGAATTGCAAGATGCGCAGCAGGATTATAAGAAATTGTCAGAGTCTTTATCATCTGTTGATTTATCAGCGTTAGAAAATGAGAAGACTACAATTGATGAGATATTGGAGGATATGATTCGTGCAGAAGCGCATTGGAAAATTTTATTTAGTAAGCTCAATGATTTCAAAATACTTACACAAAAGCTTGTTACGAATAAGGAGGAACATAAAAAAAAGGAAATTTTATTAATAGATGCAACACAATTACTCAATACAATACAGCTACAACAGGAAGCCTCTCTCCGAATGTTGGAAAAAGCACGACTGGCTGCTGCCGAAAATGTAGAGTTTCTGCGGGAACAATTGGTAGCAGGTGATCCTTGTCCGGTTTGTGGCAGCAAAGAACATCCCTTTACCGTTCATAATCCTCAGCTTGATCATGTATTGTCGGAATTGGAAACAGAACATAAACAAAACGAATTAGCCTTTACTGAAAGACTTAAAAAACAGAGTAGCCTTGAAGAGGCCTGTACACAATTAAAAAAAATAATTGCAGAGCAGGAAACAGAGCTTGCATTCAATGAACCTGCATTGGATAGACTGCAAGTTGACTGGAATAAATTTGTTTTGTACAGTGAATGTGCAAAATTGCCTGACGAGCAAAAGGCAGCGTGGATACAAGAGCAGCTTCTTACGAAAAGAGAATTGCAGAAAAGTATGTATGAAAAGATAAAGTCTTGCCAACATAATAAACAACAACTGGACAAACAGCAACAACTCATTACAAAACTAGATGGACAACAAAACGAAAAAACCAATGAAATAAAAGATGTAGACCGGGCATTGACATCTTGCGTAGAACAACTTGAACAATATAAAAAGGAACTCGTAAAAGTAAATATCGACTTATCTGCTACGGAGAAAATGCTGACTCCCTATTTCTCAGCGACCGATTGGTTCAGTCAATGGAAAAAAGATTCAGGGAAATTTGTAGAAAGCATACATGCCTTTGCTATAAAATGGAAAGCCGACAAACAGAAACTGGATGTAGACAGCGCGCAATATAGTGTGTTGTTGGAAGCCCTTAAAGGCATGGAGGAAAAATCAAAAAGCTTGCAGGCTGAATTGGAAAAAAAAGAAGGAGTACTGAGTGGATTAAACAATCAACTTAGTGCGCTTAAGAAAAATCGGAAATTGATTTTTAATGGAGAAGCCGTATTGAAAATAGAAACTGAATTACAACAGGATATTGATGTGGCACAGCAGGCATTGGATAAACAGAATGGCAACATGGAGACCATGCGAACAAATATT
>Ga0105047_10015439_pt1 | contig 12031 bp, 9 predicted proteins | sample MAT04_FD_78384 | JGI IMG/M metagenome (GOLD analysis project Ga0105047, IMG submission 78384) | Freshwater microbial communities from Lake Fryxell liftoff mats and glacier meltwater in Antarctica - MAT-04 (megahit assembly) | ecosystem: Environmental > Aquatic > Freshwater > Ice > Liftoff... | reverse complement strand
GTTGGACTCTGCCAGCAAGAACAAGCGAGCGAAGCCGCGCGGCTGGAGACGCTGCGCGATCGGCTCTACGCCGGCCTGGCCGCGGCGCTCGACGGCGTCTCGCTCAATGGCCCGCCGCTGACCGCCGAGCACCGCCTGGCGGGCAATCTCAACCTGAGCTTTGCCCACGTCCATGGCGAAGCCCTGATGATGAGTATGCGCGACCTGGCCGTCAGTTCCGGCAGTGCCTGCACCAGCGCCAATCCAGAACCCAGCCACGTGCTGCGGGCCCTGGGACTGGACGAAGATCAAACCAGGGCCAGCCTGCGATTCGGCCTGGGCCGATTCAACACGGCTGACGAGGTGGAGTTTGCAATCCAGTCTGTCGCGGAGGCGGTCAGCCGTCTGCGAAAGCTCAGCAGCATGGCCTAGCAGTCCGGGGAGGGGACCGGCCGATTAGGCCCTGAATCCGCGTTCGGCGAGAGTGTCTAGCTGCCTGTTGAAAAACGCCGTCGTGGCGTTTTTCAACCTCGCCCGGCGTAAAGCAAAGCTTCGCGAGGCTCGCAAAATAACGACTTACGTCGTTATTTTGTCCTCACATCCATGTGAGGTCGCAGCCTGTCGAGAAAATCAACAGGCTGCTAGCGTGCATGCACGCGGGATATGGGTCAAATCGCTGCTATCACCCCCATTTGCACCCGGATTTAGCTTGGCAAACGGCCGAAATCGGCCTCTACGCTTAGACATTCCCTCAGCCCCGGCCGATTGTATAATTGGGACATCGAACAGGCGACAAAATCCTTCCTCTGGAGGCTGTGGATCATCATGGGTGTTTTGCTGAGCGAACGGGCCGCGGTCGAAGTCAAGCGCGCCATGACGGAATCGCAGGCGACTGCGGACACGGTTCTGCGCATTGGCGTGGCCGGCGGCGGTTGCAGCGGCTTTGAATATCGATTGACCTTCGATAAGGCCTTTGACGAAAAGACCGACTCGAAGAGCGAGCAGCACGGCGTGACCGTGGTTGTCGACAAGAAGAGCGCGTTGTACCTGGATGGCACGACGGTCGACTTCTACGACGGCCTGGAAAAGCGCGGCTTCACGTTCGTCAATCCCAACGCCACCAAGACCTGCGGCTGCGGCAGCTCGTTCCAGGCGTAACGTCTGGCGACGCCTCAGTGAATGATTGGCGCGAGATTATTAGCCGGGCCCTCGTTCAACTGTTAGTCAAGTGACCTAGATTCAATACCCGTCTCGATTGTGCCGTAAGGTCCGGTCGAGACGGGTTCTTTTTTTGCGCCGCAAAGCGGAAAACCCATAGTTGTGGAGTCCGTCGCGAACGAGCTAGAATAGAGCACTGCCCGCCAGGGACGCCCGCCCTCCGCTGAGCGTCGCCCGTCGGGCCCCAAGCGACGCAACGACGTCGCTAACGAAAAGCGTCAATTTCAAACCGACGCGGAAGCGTTGAACAAAAAAGCGTTGAACAAAAAGGGTGTTGTCATGACTGACAAGAATATCAATTACGAGATCCTGCCGGCTGGCATGGCGATGGACGAGACGGACGTCAACTTGCGTTCGTATTTCAGCCGGATGTCCGACGAGAGGTTGCAAGAGTACAACCAGCGTTGGGATGACCCCGAAGTCATCGCCTGGGACGGCAACTTCCGCGACGACGGCGTGCTATTCCTGGTCTGCAGCGAGCGCGACGTGGAGATTGAGGAATATCGCCGCGTGCTGGCGGAGCACATCCGCTTTCGCTTCTTTGGCGTGCCGAAATAGCGCTCGCCCGAAGTTCGTCTGGCGGGCGCTGGGAACTGAGTGCCCGTTAAGAAGCAGACCTGCTGGTCGGGTTGCCCGAAATCGAGTTGTCAGAAACCAAAAGGCACCGAGTGAGAAGTCACTCGGCGCCTTTTTTTATCGATCAAAGCTGCGAGCCACTTTGGGGCTGCAGACGACGCTGGAAGTCCTGCAAGAAAACATCGCACAGGCAAACGTCCGCTGCCGCTCAAATTCCCATATATCGAATTGCGCCGATCAGGAATTGGCTGAACATAGTCGTTGTGTGATCTGGAGCAGATCGGCTGAGCACTCTCGCACTGTCGCGTAATTGCAATCGGACACCTCCGTGAGTAAGTCCTGCCCCAGACTGTGAGCAGCGCGTACATCGGCCTCTACCTGGATACCGAACGAACTGAATGTGACTTCCAATCGCCAACTTGTCGCTTGACCATCACGATGCTCTGCATCAACAAACTCCTCAAGCCGGAACGCATCTTCAATTCGATACATGTCCGTGCAGTGCGTTACCTCTTTTACATGATGCCTTGCCTTCAATTCCTTCGCATGCTCTACCAAAAGGCGGTGGCAGTCACCCATCGCCAACAGTAACTCAAGAACAACTTCGTCCATGTCGCTCACCTTTGAAAACTTCCTGGACGCGTCAGGACCATATGGCGGTATTATTGGCAGCTTTGGGAACACACGAGCTTGGTGCGACAGGCGATACTCCAGTCACGCTCATACTACCGGGCGAAGCGGTCGAGTTTCCTGCCAGACCGTCCGACGCCGCGTTAGGGTCGCGGCGCAGGGATCCTTTCGTACAGCGTAAGTCCCCACGCCCCTTCCTGGGGCGCGGGGCCAATTCGGCGATAATTTTCGCCGAACCAGGCGTCGAGTTCTTGCGCAAAGCCTTTGCCGAACTCCTCGTAGCCGTACGACGCGAGCGAAAAATCGTTCCCTCGCAGGAGATAGTCTGGCGGATTGGCCCGCAGCGCCGCCAGCATCTGATCTTCGCCGAACATCAGAACCTCAGGCGGCATCAGGCTGAAGTAGGGCGTGGGGTTCGCCCTGCGCGTCAGGTAGTTCAGCATCACGCCTTCCGGAACGACCATGAGTGTGTCGTCCGGCGCCAGTCGGCTCTCGATTTGAGCAATGGCCTGATTCACGGCATGCCCACGATCAAAAGTCCGCAGCGTGTCTCCTCCCTGGCCGACCTGGACTTGCTTCACTCCAAAGTAAGCATGGGTCATCTCAAGCGCCGTGCCACCGACGACTACAATCCCGGCCAGCAGCGCGGCGCGAAGCAGTCCGGCGCGGCCGCCGTGGCGCTCGATCCACTGCGGCAGCCAATCCCAGCACACAACCACCGGCACCAGCGTGGCCGGCATCGCAAGTCCAAAGCCGTATTGAAACAGCCGGGCGTTGAAGATCATCTTGGCCAATAGCAGCAGCGCAAAGGCGACCAGCGTCATCGGCAGCGCGAGTTGCAAGCGCGCCGCGCGATCTTGAGCGCGCCAGTAGACGACGCCCAACACCCCAAGCGTCGCCAACAGAAACAGCGGATAGGGCCGCGCCGCGTTTGCGAACATCGGCAATCGGCCATCTCGCCCCATAAACAGACCGGCCACGAGCAACAGCGCAAATAATCCCATTGCGGTCCAGCTTGCAGCAGGCCTCGATTCTTTCCATCGCCAGCCAAACATGGCAGGAATTCCCAGCAGTAACGCGTACGCCGTCGCGGCCAGACCAAGACGAGTGAGATTGTCCGCCAGATGAAGCGTGCCCATCGAATCTCGATAGAACTGCTGATCTCGCAGCGCCGGATCCAACACCCAGCGCAAACCTCCGACTGTGGCCTGCATGGCGTCCGCGACGGGCATCGCCAGCGACAACAGCCCGATGGAAACCAACACTGGAGCAATCAGGCTCGCAGTGAAGATCGCGGCGTATTGCGTGCGGTGCGCGGCGGACTCGGTTCGGTTGAGGAGCGCGATTGCCACTCCGCCACACACCGCCGGCACGATTGCCAGCGTGATTTCCGGCTTGGTCAACACCACCAGGCCGGCAAAGAGACCGCACGCCGCGGCGTTGATGGCGCCGCCATTCCGCGCGAGCCGCGATAGAAAAAAGATCGAGGCCAGCGCCAGCACAATGCCATGCGTCATCTCGTGCGAATACGGAGCAATGTAGTTGTAATTGCCGATCACGGAGTGTTGCGAGAATCCAAACACAAACACAAAGATCAGGCAGCCCAGCAGGGCCGAAGCGCGACTACCAATCTGCGCTAGCAGAGCATACAGTAGCGCAAGTAGCACACAGACGATCCCAAAGTTCGCCAGTGCCAGCGTCCGGAGACTACTCCCCAACAAAGTAAACCAAACTGCGTTCACGTAGGGCGACAAGGGGCCATTGAAGTAGGCCAGATCTCGTGAAAGGACTTTGCCCTGCGTGATTTGCCACGGCACGTACAACTCTCGGCCAAAGTCAACCAACACATCCGGCCACTGCCCCCAACTGAACCAAAACATGCCGAGCGCGCAGATCGCGATCAATCCCCAGTCCATCCAGCGCGGCGTTTGCGCCCACGCAAAAACCGCAGACTGCCCAGTGGCCTGCGCACGCGCAATTGGCTGCGCACGCGCTTCGGGTTGCTTTCTCGCGTCGGGCGTTTTTTTGGGATTCGATCGTTTGGCCATGCGTATGAAGCGATTCAGTTCGAGTGGGCTAAGCAGACTCGTGGCGCCAGATTACATCTCGCGACGCGGCAGCGTCTCGGCCGGCGGTGGGCCTTCGAGGGACTGCCGAACCTCGTCGTCGCTGAGCCGGTAGATCAAGATCGAATGGTTCACACTTTCGTCCGGAGCGCGCGCGCGCAAATACGCGCACAACCGGCCAAATTGCAGGTGCGCGTAGGCCTGGCGGAGATCGTCGTACGCCTGCTGACGGCCGAGATGCGCGATGACGTTCTTTTCGAACTCTAGCTTCTCTTGCGAGCTGTTCGGATGGAGCAGTTGAGACATGACCGGCCGCGCTTCTTGATAGAGCTTCTCGTACTCCACGTTCCACCGGCCGGGATATTGGTTGTAGACGCTCTGCAACATCGTGGCGCCGATGCAATAAACCCCACCTCGCAGCAAGATCGCGTCCGGACTAGCGACGGTTCGATACGAAGGCAGCCGCCGGCTGTACAGGCCGTAGTATTCCGGCTGAGCCGTGCCAAAGTACGCCACGTACGGTTGCCAATTCTCTTCTGCGTCGCCGGAGTTGCGATCGAGCCACTCGACCAGCCCGTTGAGATCCTGTCCCCAGTCGTACGAACTATCGACCAAATGCCGGTAGCCGTTGCTCGGGCCGCCCCCCAGGATATTGAAAAACGTCACATAGTTAGGCCAGATCCAAACCGCCTGGGCAAAGCTCACAACAAGCAGCGCCACCACCGCCGCGCGGCACGCCTTGAGAACGCCTGGCGACAACTCGGCGGGCGCGCGCTGAGATTGCAGCTTTGGTCTCCCTGCCGACTTCGCCGAGGGGGGCGCCGTGACAAGTTGCAACGCCGGCCGGAACCACAGCGTGGCGGCCCCCGCCAGAATGAACAACACCGGATAGGTGGGCATCAAGTGGCGCTGACCGATGTTCAAATTCGAACTCAGTGCAAATCCCCAGTACACAGCAAACAGCGCAACCAGCGGCGCGCATTCGTATACTCGGCCCCCGGTGGACCAGGCATTTTTTCCTGGAGTGGCATCACTGCCTGGCCGCAGCCATGAGCCGGCCGCGGCGATCCCCAACAATCCAAACACCGCCAGCGGCGTCTTCAGCGCCAGGCACCAGAGAAAAAAACTGCGGAAGCCGGTTCGGCTGAACGCGCCATTCAAAAAGCTGGCCCGCTCTTGCGACGAGGCCACCATGTACTTCAGTCCATACAGGTAGCCCTCCGGCAGAAGGCGCGACTCGTACGTCGCCTGCAGCGTGCTTTGCAACAGTGGCGACCTGGTGTCCATCTCTTCCCAGGTGCGAGTCAGGTGTCCTACTGGGTTGTCGAGCGATGTCGATCCCGCGATCGAAAACTTGAAACCATACGAGGCCCAGACCATCAGCACGACAACTGCGGTCTCGATCGCCATCAGCGCGGCAAACAGTGCGAGCTGTCGCGCGCGGCCGCGGATCTCCTTCCCATGCCCTGCGCCAATCACCCACGGCGCGGGATTTGTCAGCCGCACGCATAGCAGCACCATCGCAATGGGCAGGATCAGCAGACCAGAGAATTTGGCCAGAGCCGCGCCGCCAAGCGCAAAACCGGCCAGCAAGACCGTCGCCGGCGTCACTCGATGCAGCAGCGTCCACACGGCCCACGTGGCCGCCAGCAGAAACAACGTCACCAGCATGTCGGACGTGGTGAAAAATCCGTACGCCAAGATCGTGGGCGATACCGCGCAGAGCGTCAGGCTGATCAATCCGCCCACCGGGCCGAATAACTTGCGACTCCAAAGGTAGACCAGCAGCGCAAGCCCGGCGGCCGGGACGACTAGCATCAGCCGGCCTTGCCACATCATGTTATGGGCGTCGTTCTGCGGAGTCTTGTAAAAAAAGGCGTCGGCCACGTCCCACATGTTGCCGCCGGTGTCTGGGAATTGATATCCGACCAGCCACAGCGGCAGCGCGGACCAGCGTTGAGACCAGTTACCGTTTTCCGGATGCAACCGGTAATCGCTGAAGGCCCAATAGCTGTAGCCGCCGGTCAGATGGACCGTCTCGTCGAACGTGGGCGACTTTTGCATCGCTGCGCCGGCGCCTAGCGCCACAAAGCAAATCAATAGCAACGCCACTGGCCACGGCCCGCCAAGCCAGCGGAGCAGACCAGCGGTCGGGCCCTGCGCAGTTTGGACCTGCGCCGGCCCCGGTAGGGTTTGGGGTGTTTTGGGGCTTGCGTTGTCCATGAACTCCAGCCTGTCTTATCGAGTCTTGGATTACAAATGGGCGCGGGGGCCGATTCGCCGAAAACCTGCGTAATCTGGCCCGTTTACCCTATCTCTCGTCGGTTGCCAGACAGACTCTGCCTTGATGGCCCGAACCGCAAAGGCTACGATCCCGGGCGTTCTTTCCCCTGCTCGGACGACACACAGCGCTGACGTTTGGATTGGATCGGTAACAAATAAGATGAACGACGAAACGTACGGCATCCAGGATCCGCATCCGACTCGCACGCCTTCGCCCGCGGTGTCAGTCACCGCGACGGCTGTGGCCAGCGGCCCTCCGCCACGCGTCTCGCTGGCGATCCCGGTCTATAACGAACGCGAAATTCTACCTCAATTGCTGCTGCGCGTCCGCCGCGTATTAGACGCCTTGCCTGGCGGGCCGCACGAAGTGGTGCTGGTGGACGACGGTAGCCGCGATGGGACGCGCGAGATGCTGGTGGCCGCCGCCGCCGATGATCCGCGGATCGTAGCCGTGCTGCTCTCGCGGAATTTTGGCCATCAGGTGGCCATTACCGCGGCCATGGATTACGTCTCTGGCGACGTCGTCGTAATCATGGATGGCGACCTGCAAGATCCGCCGGAATCTGTCCCGCAGTTACTCGCGAAACACGCGCAAGGGTTTGACGTTGTCTACGTGCAGCGCGGCTCGCGCCAGGAAGCCTGGTATCTCAAATGGTGCTACGCGGCGTTCTACCGTCTACTGGCTTCGATGTCGGAGCTGCATCTGCCGCTGGATAGCGGAGACTTTGCGCTCCTTTCGCGCCGCGTGGTCGACGCCATGCGGGCCGCGCCCGAGCGGCAACGCTACCTCCGCGGCCTCCGCGCCTGGGTTGGCTTTAAGCAGACGGGCCTTGTGATCGACCGTGCGGCCCGCGCGGGGGGCGAGTCCAAGTACACGCCGGTCAAGCTGTTCAAATTGGCGGCCAACGGCATCTTCGCGTTTTCGATCGTGCCGCTCCGCGCCGCCGTGGTGCTGGGGGCAATGGCAATCGCAGCCTCGCTCCTCTACCTGGTCTACGCGCTGGTCACCAGGTTTTTATACCCAAACACGCCGCCGGGTTTTACGACGTTGATCATCGCGATCATCTTCTTTGCCGGCGTGCAGATGATGCTGCTGGGCGTGGTCGGCGAGTACGTCGGCCGAATCTACGAAGAAGTCAAAGGCCGGCCGCACTACGTGATCGAGAAAGTAGTCCAGGCAAAGCGCGAGTAAGGCGAAGAGTTAGATAGCGGCGCGGCCCAATCGGAATCGTTTCGCGCGATCGAGGGCTGCGCAATATTCAGCGCGATCGATTCACGCCCCAATCGACGCAATCGGCGCCAGGTTTTCCTGGTAGTAGGCGATGGCCTCGGTTGGGTTGAGGTTGAAGATCGCCCGGCCGTCGGTTTGCCAACGACCATTTTCGTGGCGGAAGACGGCGGTCGCGGAGCGCAGATTGCCGACCGCCTCGACCTCTTCCATCCCGCCGCCGATGATCGCTTCGAACGAGATCGTCACGCCCACTAGTGCGCAGAGTTCGCCGGTCTGCCGCTGCCGGGCGTACGTGATTTCGTCATCGAATGAGCAATCCGACCAGCGCAGCCCACGCGGTTTACCGCTGTTGCCGGCTATTTCGAAAAACTTGGCCTCGAGCCGCTCTCGCTGGCTCTTGAACTCGGCCCGTTGCCGCTGATCGCGCTGTTGCAACATCCGCGCGCGGGCGAACCGGGCTCCAACTACGGCCAATATTGCGGCGACAATTGCCGCTGAGATCCAGAGCCAAACCATGCAAACTCTCCACGCGCGGCGTCTGCGCAAGATAATGCTGAAGAGAAGCGCCGCTGCCTTCGATTCTACGCCCGACGGTGCTCAGTGCAAGGATTAAGCCGGCCACGGGGCGTAGCACCACCCTTGGGCGTGCTGGCGCCGGACCTATCGGCAATCGCAATTGCGACCCCGCGTTTTGCCTCATGGGGGCCCGAATTTGCCCGGCCGCCCGTTCCAGCGTATTCTCAGGTCTGTCCATTTCTCTTTCTATCAGGACGCCGCTAACCAAACGCATTTCCATCGTTTGAAGTCTGCTTGCGGTGTCCCGTTGCGCCCGAGAGTTGCAAGACCGAACATGACGTGAATTCGCCACGGCGAACTCGATAATCGTCATCTGGCATCTTGTCACGCGCGACATATACTCTCTGACCATTGATCGGATGTCCCCTGTCCGATCATCCCTGCCAAGTATCGAAATAGAGGATTGAACCTGACTTCGATGAAAGCCAACATGCGTCTCCTTCTAATGCTGAGCGTGCTGGGGTTGGTCGCGGCCTACGCGGATTGCGCCTTGGCGACGCCTGTCCTCTGGGCAGGCAACGGTCACTATTACGAATACGTCCCCACCCGGCTCAACTGGTCGGCGGCGCTGGCCGACGCGAATAGTCGGTCGCACGCAAGTCTGCAGGGCTACCTGGCAACGATCACATCGAGCGGCGAGCAAGCGTTTGTGGCTTCGCTGTTGATTAACGCCGAGTGGGGCGCCTGGCTTGCCGGCAGCGACGCCGCGCTCGAAGGGACCTGGACTTGGGTCGCCGGACCGGAGCAGGGACAAACGTTTTGGCAAGGAAACCAAACCGGCGCGACAGTCGGCGGCGCCTTCGAAGCCTGGCCTCCTACTGAGCCCAACAATCTGAACAATGAAGACTCGCTAGCCATCTGGGGCCCAAACGGCGCCGCGGGAGCAACAAGCTGGGGCGAGTGGAACGACTTCCAAAGCAGCGACACGCAAGGCTTCGTCGTAGAATACTCGACCGTTCCAGAGCCCAGCACGATGGTACTGGCCGCGTGTGCCGCGGCATTGATGATCGCGGTCAGGCGCCGCCGCTGATACAGACTCGACGAATCTTCTTCTCATAAAAATTGGGGCGAACAAGAGCTCATGTGCGATCCCACGCCAAGACGTTGGCCGGATATTGTCTGCTTTTACGCCGACTTAGCTTCGGACAAAGGATTCGAACCAATGCGGCAATTGGTGGAACGAATTGCGACATGTGGTTATGCCGAGGGGCTCATTGCGTACACTTCCATGGCCACGCTTTGTATGGGGACCACCGGTCGCCCCCGGATGCGATTTCAGGAATTGAGGATTGAGTTCGATCCCGTGCGCGACGAGTTCCATTTTGAGTATTGGTCGCAGCCCAACATGAGGCCGGGTCCTTGGCGAACGGCATCCAGCTCACAGGAAGGATTCGCCAGGCTCGAACGAATCCTGTTAAAGCGTCTGCGCTGGTTCAAACAGGCTCGGCCAACAGGCGAGCAGGGATAGTCGATCGAGCGTTTCACGGTCGGAGATCTTGAACTGGTAAGCCCATGATTCCCTGCAATCAGCCCGAACCGTCGATCCCGATTCCCACCCCACAGACCGTCCCAAGCTCCCACGGGCCGCAAGCACACCGAAAACCAATCCCGCGAGGAGGGCGCAGCCGCTCCTCGCGCATAAAAACAGAGCCGCCCACCGTAAAGGTGGGCGGCTCTTTGTCGTTGTTGCTTTCAGACAGTCACGTTCCGTCCGCTGCGATCGCTAGGGCCTGGGCCACTAGGGATTACTGTCGGACGGCCGCGAGTGTGGACCGCCTACTTCTTCTTGGCGGTCTTCTTCTTGGCGGCTTTCTTGGCGGTCTTCTTCTTGGCAGCTTTCTTCTTGGCCACTCTTACGTCCTCCTAACTAAGGGTGTTGGTGAGGTTGGTCCTGAGTCTTCCTAGACTCATCTGCGACCGCGTCTCACCACAAACAAAACATTCGCTGGATGAGCCCCCGCTGCTGTTAGCAGTGCAGGCGCTGCAACTCCATGACTGCATTTGTAAAGAGTGATCCAAAATTGTGCAACACCATTTTTGCCAAATGCGCCTTGATGGAGTCGCCCGCGCGGTGTAGAGCGCGCCCGATCGCGCCGCGCGGATGGTGTCTATGAACGCGCGACGCCCATCGCGCGGAGGCCTTCAGCGCGCCGTTGGATCATGGTCCACGTTCCAGCGCGCGTACCATGATTTCAATTCCTTGAGGTCGCTGCGGACACCCTCATCGGCATTTAAAAATGTTACATTGCGAGGCGCGATCAGCGCCGTCAGTGACGCCACGTCGCACTCTTTCAGCAGGCCAAAACAAAACAGCTCCGGGGCCATTTCGTACGACATGTCACGGCGAATTACGTGATTCAGGCTCCCCCAGGCGTCCGTCAATTCCACTTCGCGGACCACGCTGTCGGCGCTCGCGGCCGCTACTAACGCCACGGTCGAGACGCGCGGGCCCACCGCCGCCAATACAACGGGCTGGCCGACGTTGCGCGCGGCAATCCAGTCCGCCGTGGCGGCCAACTGCGCGCTCTGCTCGCCGATCGGTCGAGCGCCTACCGCGGCGACCAACAGAGCGAACAAATAATCTTTTTCTGAAACCTTTGACTCGCCAAAATAAAATGGGTCGAGGGCAAAAATTTTGTATCCGCGCGCTAGCCAGCGCGTGGCAGCGGCCGTTGCGCTCGCGCGTCCCTCGTCCGCGACGATGATCGCCGTGCCCCGCGCGCCTGCAGGCGAGACCTCCACTACGGGCACAGTCCATGCATCGCCGACACGCAATTTCCAATAGTTGATCGATAGCCCTGCGTGCTCGTCGGTCCCCACGGACTCGGCCTGCGCGGAATATTTTGGCAGCCGGGCGACCTCGGCAAGCGTGGTCCGCTGTTTCGCTTGCCAGGCGGTGGCCCCCCGTTGATCGCCAGGGGGCAGAATTCCTCCCTGAGGCAGGTCCGCGGCGGCGGCCACGGCCAGCGTGTGGAAGTCTGCGTTGGTTTCCGGCAGCGGAACCTCAAGTTCTTTGGCTGTCTTGACTTCGTCCGCCGATGGAATCTCCCGGGCGTCGAATTTATCCCCCTGCGTGGCAAAGAATTCGGCGCCGAGGGCCCGGTAGAGCGCCTCGCGATTGTCGCGCTCAAAGTTATGCGTTCCGGGGTCCTCGTTCACGTGCGAAGTCAATCGTTTCTCTTGCCCGAGCAGCCGAAAGATCGGTTCCGCAGCCGCCTGCAGCGGCGCGAGCGCATGCCCGGCGGAAAAACAGCAATTGTCCTTGGCGTTGTACGTCAGCAGCGTCGCGCGCGGCGCTCGCATGGCCGTAAGGTGCGTGTAGTCCGCGTACATTGCCAGGTCGGTTGGCGTTTGTTCTGAGTCCCCCAAGTCCGAGAGATGATAAGCGCGCGTGCGGAAGCCAGAGTATCCGGCCACGGGGTTCGACAGCGTGATCCGCGTATCGAGCGCGCTGAGAATGATCGTCTGCCAG
>Ga0105047_10015438_pt1 | contig 12031 bp, 7 predicted proteins | sample MAT04_FD_78384 | JGI IMG/M metagenome (GOLD analysis project Ga0105047, IMG submission 78384) | Freshwater microbial communities from Lake Fryxell liftoff mats and glacier meltwater in Antarctica - MAT-04 (megahit assembly) | ecosystem: Environmental > Aquatic > Freshwater > Ice > Liftoff... | reverse complement strand
CTTCCTCCGGCTTCCGCAAGCCGCAAAGCTTACCTGAATACAGGATGGTGGCATCTCACCATGGCTTACCAACCCAACGACAGCACCATTCACCACCAATACCAACCCAAATGGATCAAGTTCCATGAAGACCAAACTTTCGATGTACTTATTGGCGGCAAGGTCGTTGAGAGAGGCAAATGGGGCTGGGATGACCCCAAAAATGAAATTTACTTGTCCTGCCAAGATCCATACATCAACAACACATGGTCCATACAGGACAAAGGATTTGTTATGATTTGGAAAGGAAATACCGCCATTAATTTGACGGGTACGCAGGTCAGGGTTGTGAGCAACAAAACGCCTCCTCCAGTAACCAATTAACCATACTTTGCAACCATCACTGAGCATTTCGACATGCGTTATCCATTTGTTGTTATGATGCTGGCCTTGTTAAGCGCCTGCCAAAATTCTGGAAAACCCGACAAGTCTGTTATGGATGCCATGCCCAACCTACTGCCTTCATCCAACGACAACCGACCTGCCGAGCCCGAATGGGTTCGAAACGCGGTGCTTTACCAATGTAACATCCGACAGTTTTCTCCTGAGGGCAATTTTAAAGGTGTTGAAAAAGCATTGCCCCGACTAAAAGCCATGGGCATTACCGTGCTGTGGCTCATGCCCGTACATCCCATCGGTAAGGAAAAACGCAAAGGGAAACTCGGCAGTCCTTATTCCGTCCGCGACTATTACGCTGTTAATCCAGATTACGGACAACCGGCAGATTTTAAAAATCTGGTGGATGCGGCGCATGCGCTCGACCTGAAAGTTATCCTCGATTGGGTACCCAACCACACCTCTTGGGATGCCGTTTGGATAAAAGAGCATCCTGAATATTATACCCTTTACAACGGAGCATTTACGGTTCCCATCAACGAGCATGGACAACCCATTGAGGATTGGTCTGATGTCTGCGACCTTGATTACGGCAATAAAGCAACAAGGCTAGCCATGATCGATGCGATGCAGTTTTGGCTTCGCGAATACGGTATTGATGGATACCGTGTTGACATGGCTGGATTGCTTCCCAATGATTTTTGGGAAGAAGTTCGTCCATCCCTCGATTCAGTGAAAGTACCATTTATGTTGGCCGAGTGGCAGGATGAGCCCAAACATTTCAAAAGTTGCTTCAACGCCAATTACGGCTGGAAGTGGAAAGATGTAACCAAAGATATTGCTGCGGGCCGCCAAACGGCCATTGCCCTGGACACGTTGCGCCAATACCTCGATGATCTTTATCCGGAAAACTATACGCAACTGTATTTTACACAAAACCACGATGAAAATGCGCACAATGGTACGGAACAGGAGCTTTACGGTCCAGCCGCCGATGCGTTCAACGTATTGATGTATACCTGGGGAGGCATGCCCATGTTGTACAATGGGCAGGAAGAAACCCAGCAACAACGGCTGAGCTTTTTCGATCGTTCGCCCATCCGGTGGAAAAAAATGGGCAAAACCGATTTTTTTCAAAAACTAAACACGCTCCGCCACGAGAATGAAGCGATTTGGTCTGGCAAACACGGAGGTGATTTGGTAAAAATTGGTGGTGATTCGGAGGAAAAGGTGTATGCCTTTTACCGAAAAAAGGGCAACAACAGGGTTCTGGTGGTGATCAACCTGAGCAAAGAAAACTGCAACGCCAGCCTCCGTCCACCCAATGAAGCTACCGGTGCTTATGCCAACCTTTTCGGCGTGAGTACGGTTCAGATAACTTCAGAAATGAACCTGAACCTCAAACCGTGGGAATATCTGGTGTTGAGCAGTACTTTCTAGCAACCTTTAAACTCCAAACACGTGGCAGCCGGCAATTTTTTCTACCTGACGTTGTTGTTTTTGCGGTTGAAAGAAATCAAAAATCACCGTCGTCCTAGGTTAAAGCGCATCATGATCGCAGTTGGTCGGCTCCGTTTGGCGTTGTTCTTGATCGTGATGTCGGTGCTTACGGGTACAGTAGGCTATGTGGTCATTGAAAATTACCCTTGGTTTGATGCCTTTTACATGTCGGTGATAACCCTCGCTTCGGTAGGTTTTGGAGAAGTTCATCCACTCAGCACAGCCGGACGGTTGTTTACATCGGGCCTTATTCTATTCAATGTCGGCACCTTTGCTTATGCCATTTCCATCCTGACGAGTACGGTTGCGGAAGGCGGTTTTGCCAAGCTTATCAATGACTTACGCATGAACAGAAAAATAGAAAACCTTAAGGGTCATACCATTGTATGCGGATTTGGCCGCCATGCCACAGAAGTGGCCCAAGAATTACACAAGCAAAAAGTCCCTTTTGTTGTAGTGGAAAACAAATTTGATAAATTAGATTTGCTGAGGAAGGAAACGCCGTTTTTGTACGTTGAAGGTGACGCGACGCACGAAGATGTTTTGGAAGAAGCTGGCATTCAGAGGGCGGCATCTCTGGTGATCACCCTGCCCAGCGATGCCGATAATCTGTTCATCACCCTAACGGCAAGGCAAATCAATCCCTCCCTGCGCATCATATCAAGGGCGAGCAACCACTGCGATGAACGAAAAATTATACGTGCCGGTGCCAACCAAACAGTTGTTCCGGAACGCATCGGCGGATTTTACATGGCCAACTGGGTGAACAACCCTGAAATGCTCGATTTTTACACCCTTCTGAGTGGAATCGGACCTGGAAATATGGTTTTTGACGAAGTTGAGCTCGATCAGTTGAACGCTGCCTATGTGGACCTAAGTTTGGGTGAAAGCCAGCTTAAATCAACGACTCGTGTGAGCATTATTGCTTTGCGTTCGCCAAATGGCCATTACGAATTGAATCCGGATGACGATAAAAAGCTTAAAAAAGGTTGGAAATTGGTTATTTTAGGCAACAAGGAACAAATCGAACATTTTAAGAGGTTAACTTTGTCGTCTGCTAACACCTGATGGATTAAGTTTGCTGCTCATTACAAGATGTTGCAAAACACGAATCCACCATTAACCTGTTAGTTCTACCTGTACCGCAGGATCCCGTACGTGTCATGAGCAATACGCATTCGTCAGTAACTGAATCTTCCAGTCATCACCGCCTTACTTTTGCTGGCCTTCTTATTACCCTGGGCATCATTTACGGCGACATCGGCACGTCTCCATTGTATGTGATGCGTGCCATTGTGGGTGGCAATGTTGTCGATCGGGAAACGATTCTGGGGGCTGTTTCGTTGGTTTTTTGGACCCTTACGATCCAAACGAGCTTAAAATACGTAACATTGGTCCTGCGTGCGGACAATAAGGGCGAAGGTGGTATTTTTTCATTGTATACCCTGGTGCGTCGCCGCCAAAAGTGGTTGCTTTTTCCTGCCATGATCGGTGGCGCGGCTGTACTTTCGGAAGGCATGATCACACCTCCAATCTCGGTGAGTTCTGCGATTGAAGGCTTGCATTCCATTCCAAGTTTGCACGACGTGCACATACCGACGGTTCAAATTACCATTGGTATCATAACCATGTTGTTTTTATTTCAGCAGTTTGGAACGGTTGCCGTAGGTCGTTTTTTTGGCCCCGTCATGCTGGTTTGGTTTTCTATGCTGGGTTTTTTGGGTGTTTTTTGGGTTTCCAAAGATCCTTCTGTGTTGCAGGCCTTCAATCCTGCGTTTGCGGTGGCCATGCTGATGCATCACCACAATGCCCTGGTATTGATGGGCGCAGTCTTCCTTTGTACTACAGGCGCAGAAGCGTTGTATGCCGACCTGGGGCATTGCGGGAAGCAAAACATACGTATCAGTTGGATTTTGGTTAAAACATGTTTGGTGCTAAACTACATGGGACAGGCATCCTGGTGCCTTCAATTTGAAAACACCGTGTTGCCTGCCGGCAGTGAAAATCCGTTTTATGGAACCATGCCGCATTGGTTTTTACCCATCGGTATCGCGATTGCTACCATGGCCGCCATTATTGCCAGCCAAGCCATGATATCGGGTTCGTTCACACTTGTTTCCGAAGCCATTCGCCTCAATTTGCTGCCCAAACTCACCGTTGTTTTTCCTACCTACCTCAAAGGCCAGTTGTACGTGCCGGCAGTCAACACCTTGCTTTGGATTGGCTGTGTTGTTGTAGTACTTTATTTCAAGGAAAGCTCCGCAATGGAGGCCGCTTATGGTTTATCGGTTACCATCACCATGATGATGTCGACCATTCTTTTGGCGAACTTTTTTGTGGTAAAAAGGGTGCCTGCATGGCTGATCTGGATTTTCCTTATTTGGTACCTGTGCTTTGAAGGCGCCTTTTTTGCCGCCAACATCCTGAAATTTAAAGAAGGTGGGTTCCTGACCATAATTATAGCGTCTGTGCTGTTTTTACTCATGTTCATCTGGGTGAGAGCCAAGAAAATTAAAGAACGGTTTAGTGATAATGTAAAAGTAAGGGACTACCTCGATCAACTTATTTCCCTGAGCAACGATGAAAGTTTACCCAAATATGCAACCAATCTGGTTTTCTTGAGTACAGCCAAATCGGTGCGTAAGGTTGAAGAAAACATCATGTATTCCATCCTGCAAACCCAGCCCAAACGTGCCGATGTTTATTGGTTTGTACACATCGAAGTAACCGACGAGCCTTACACCATGGAATACAGGGTGAATGCGATTGCATCCGATGATGTTTACAAAATATCGTTCCGACTCGGATTCCGCGTTGAACAAAGGATGAACCTGTTTTTGAAAAAAGTGGTCGAAGATCTCATCGAGAGTGGCGAAGTGAACATTGAAAACCGTTACCATTCCACACGTGAAGACATACCAACAGGCGATTTCAGGTTTGTGATCATGCAGGAATTCCTTTCCAACGAAAATGATCTGCCGGTGCTCGAGCAAATGGTCATGAGCGTTTACCTTGCCGTGAAAAGATTTACGGCTTCACCGCAAAACTGGTTTGGCCTCGACAGCGACTCTGTGGTCATTGAAAAAGTGCCGTTGGTGTTGCGTCCTGTTAAAGATTTCAGGCTTCGCCGCATCATTTGATTGGTATGAAAATTCTCATCCTGCGTTTCAGTTCCATCGGCGACATTGTGCTTACCACACCGGTGGTGCGATGCCTTCGCGAACAAACAGGCGCGGAAGTACATTTGCTGTGCAAAAAAGCATTTGTAAGCATTTACGACGGCAATCCATACCTGAACCGTTGCTGGACTTTTGAAAAAGAAGTGGATGAAGTAACGGATGCCCTGAAAAAGGAAAAATTCGACCTCATCATCGATTTACACAACAACCTGCGTTCGATGCGGGTCAAATTCGCCTTGCGCAGCCCTTCGAAGTCGTTTGACAAACTCAACCGCGAGAAATGGCTTTTGGTCAATTTTGGCATCAACCGTTTGCCTGAAAAACACATCGTACACCGCTATCTTGATACAGTGAAACATCTCGGAGTTGTTTACGACGGCCGCGGACTCGATTTTTTCATTCGTCCAGAAAACCAGGTTGATCCCGCTGTTTTGCCTCCCCACCCTTTTGTGGTTGTGGTAATAGGGGCGGCCCACGCCACCAAACGCCTCACCGATACCCAACTCATTGCGCTTTGTTCCGGTTTGAAAAACCCCGTTGTTTTACTTGGCGGCAAAGAAGACACAGAAAGAGGCAACACCATTGCCGAACAAGCCGGAGTGCATGTTTCAAACTTGTGCGGCAAACTCAACCTGCAGCAATCGGCTTCCGTACTCAGGCAATCGGCTACGGTTTGTACCCACGACACCGGCTTGATGCACATGGCTGCGGCTTTGGATAAAAACATGGTTTCGGTTTGGGGCAATACCGTGCCGGCTTTCGGTATGACACCCTTTTTCCCCGATGGTTCCAACGCCCGGCATGCTTTGATGGAAGTATTGGGACTGCCTTGCCGGCCATGCTCAAAAATAGGGTACTCTTCCTGCCCTAAAGAGCATTTTCGCTGCATGCTCGACCAAAAAACCGATACTTTGCTGCACGCCATTAATGACCAAACAGGATTTTCGAAATGACGGAAAAACTCCAAAACTGAATTTTTAACAAATTACGTTCGCAGGCGTAGAATTGGTTTGCCATTTTTACGCTAATTTTCGCCGTAGTAAGCGAAGGTTGAGAAATACAACACGCTTCAAACAGATGAAACTCTTTTTCAAAACACTCGGATATGCACATTAAAAGACTACTAAGCCTACTTACCGGGATGTTGCTCATGGCAAGCGCATGGGCTCAGGACATCCACTTTACCCAATTTTACATGTCGCCGATGACGCTCAACCCCGCAATGGCTGGTAACTTTGAAGGCACCGTTCGCATCGGTGGCATTTACCGCGATCAATGGGCTAGTGTCATTCAAGAGCAGTTCCAAACCTCTTCAGTCTGGGTTGATGCGCCCATCATCCGTGGTTTTCGCCGCCGCGACTGGGTGGGTGTCGGTTTTATGGCGTATTCCGATAAAGTCGGGGTTGGCGGTCTTTCACACACCGCTGGTAAGATCGGAGCTGCTTACCACTTTGCACTTGACAAAAAAGGCAACACATACATCTCGCTCGGTGGCCATTACGGTGGCGAACAACGCAAAGCCGACGGCAACAGATTCCAGTTTCAGGACGGTCTTGAAAATTCGCCTGCAGGCTCCTACAACCCAGGAAACAGCATCGACAACGGCCGCATCATGGGCAATGCAAATTACAACGACGTTGACGGTGGACTGGTGCTGACCTCTAGGCTCAACAAAACCATGGACTTTAACATTGGTTTTTCCATGTACCACATCGGCGAACCCAATTACAGCCTCCTCGGTACGGCTGGTTCAGGTGGCGGTGGTTCTGCGGGCACCTCCCAGCTGCCGCGTCGTTCCGTATTTCACGGCCAGTTCAATGTGGCCCTTACTGAAAAATGGTCGCTTAGTCCTCAGTTTCTTTTCCAGACCATGAGCGGCGCCGACGAAGTTGTGGTTCAAGCCATGAGCGGTTACCTTCTAAATCCGGAAAAAGACATAACACTCAAATTCGGTTTGGGCTACCGCTTGTCCGACGCCATAAATGCACTCGTCGGCATGAAATACAAAAATTTGAACGTTGGACTTGCTTACGACATCAACACTTCCGGCTTAAACTCGATAAGCAATTACCGTGGCGGTTTTGAAATAGCCGCCAATTACATCATCAAAATTTACAAACCGGCTGTTCCAAAACCCAAGGTGCTTTGTCCGCGCTACTAAACCGCGCAAACTCCGTAACAAACCTATCGAATTCTTGTCAGCCAACACCATCATGAAGAAACTTTCCTTTTTGATCATACTCACCCTCGGATGCACTATTGTGGCCCAAGCACAGCCCATCAACCGGGCTACCCCCGAGTCGATGAAACGCGCCGCAGAAGAAGCGGAACAAACCAACAACCCATATTACGCCCTCGAACAATACGAAAAGATATACGAGGAGTCGAAAGACAAAGCTGTAATGGTTAAAATCGCCCAGCTCAACATGGAACTTCGCGATTATGCCGACGCCGAACGACAGTTTGGCAGACTCGTTTTACGCGATCGCAAACAGGAGTACACCGAACTGTTGTATCCCTATGCAATGTGCCTAAAGTACAATGGCAAATACGCCGAATCCGTTGATTTTTTCAACCAATACCTTGCGGTAGGCAAAGATTCCGTACTTCTGGAATCGTCCAAACGTGAAATTGCAGGCGCTGAAATGGCCCGTAAAGCCAAACAAGCCGATAACCTGCTCGTGAACAACGCAGGTAAAAAAGTAAACAAACCACAAACCGAGTCGTCACCTTTTTCCAGCGAGGGCAACCTATACTACGCCTCTATGGATGCCAAGGATGTTATTACTGCCGATGATAAAGGCGGTGAAGATTGGTACTCGAAAGTGGTTGTTTCCAGCGTTGGCGCCAACAATGAATACGGTGAAGCAACCGTATTGGGCACGGAAATCAACCGCGAAGGTTACCACCAGGGCAACGTAAGCATCAGTCCCGATGGCGGTACCTTGTATTTTACCAGGGTGTTGCTAACCAACAACGTCGTTAGCGAAAGCAAAATATTTTACGCTTTCAAAGGCAACGATGGCTGGGGCGCCGCCAATGAAGTTGTAGGTGTAAACGGCGATTACATCGCCAAACATCCCTCGCAAGGTGAACTTTTTGGTGAAAAAGTGCTTTTTTTCGTGGCAAACATGCCCGGAGGAAAAGGCGGTTTCGACATCTATTACGCAGCGAAAAAAAGCGACGGCGTATTCGGATTGCCTGTCCGCCTGCCCGACGGTGTGATCAACACCACCTCCGATGAGGTTAGTCCGTTCTACAAGGATGGCAAACTTTATTTCAGCTCGGCAGGTCGCACAGGGTTTGGTGGACTTGATGTATACGAAGCCGAGTGGAACGGTTCGGTGTGGAGCGAACCCCGCAACCTGGGCTCCGGCATCAACTCTTCGGTGGATGACCAATACTATACCCAGTCACCCGATGGTTTTACCGGTTTCCTGGTGAGCAACCGTCCGGGCCCCAACAACTTAAAAAGCAAAACCTGCTGCGACGACATTTACTCCTGGGAGCTCGAACGCGTAAAAGTAAACCTCAATGCCGTTACGTATCGTCTGCGCCGCAAAAATGAAAAAACCAACCCACCACTTGTAGGATCCACCATTCAGGTCATCGACGTTTCCGATCCCGATCCAAAAAGTGTGGAAGAGAAAAACAATCCCAGCGGCAGCGATTTCCAGTTTAAACTGCAGCCTGAAAGGTCGTACATGATCATCGCCAACAACGAGGGCTACCGCCCCGATACGGTTAAATTCAACACCGTTGGCGTGAAAAAGACCATCGATGTTGAGAAAAAACTTACCCTGCGCCTTATCAAAAAAGAGCCGGATAGCATCGTGGTGACCACCAACGAACCCATTCGTTTGAACAGCATTTACTACGATTTTGACGACGATAAAATCCTGCCCGATGCAGAGGATGATCTTATGTTTCTGGTAGACATCATGAACCGCTACAAGGACATGAAAATTGAACTTTCATCGCACACCGACGCACGCGGTCGCGATGATTACAATGAATCGCTCTCACAACGCCGCGCAGAAAGCGCCAAACGCTGGATGGTGGCCAAAGGCATTGCCGACGACCGCATTGTAGCCAAGGGGTATGGTGAAAAACAACTCCTGAACCAATGCAAAAATGGCGTGGAATGCACCGAAGATGATCACCGCTTCAACCGCCGTACGGAGTTTAAAATCATTTCCGGCCCAACGAGCATTACGATTGAGCGCAAAGAAAAGCGCGAGTAAATCTGATTTTCAAAAACAATAAGCAAGAGTCATCCCAAATTATTTTGGGATGACTCTTGTCGTTTTAAAGCCAATCAAGGGATGTCGAATTGTTCAACAAGTCGATTGAACGAAAACGAGTTCAATGCCTTTTTTACCTTCCAATGCGTTGAAACAAGCAATTGTTGGCAACCATTGTGTAATTGTAAGAATTCAATGAGCAACCGCGTTTACCGCACCACCGCAACACCGCCTGATTTTTGAAAAACCGTACCATCCAGCCTTTGAAATTCGGCCCACCAAGTGAACACACCGGTTTGAACCACTTTGTCGTTGAAACGGCCATCCCAGCCGATATTCGGGTCGTCGGGCATCAAATTTTCCTGGTCAAACAAAATTGCCCCCCAACGGTCGGCGATCAACAGTCGGGTTATGTTGCTTACGCCTTCGTCGCAGCTCAGGAAAAAGTGGTCATTGGGAAACGAAGCATCCGGATTGAAAACCGTTGGCGCATACACCCTGTTTTCTTTGTTCACCAAAATGCTGATGTTGTCGCTCAGGATACAGCCGGTTGCCTGGTCGGTTACTTCAATGGAATACGCGGCATTCTCAAGTGGTTGTATGCAATAATCCAGGCAATCGGGCTCATCGCAGGGTGGAGTAGGGAACCATTGGATGTTTGTGGGGGAAAGGCCATAGAGTGGTTCGATGCAAATTTCATCACCCAAGGTGATTTCCGTGTCTTCACCGATGTATACCCAAAGTTCGTAAAAGCCCAATTCGATGTAAATCAGGGAATCGCAACCGGCAAAAGATGCGTTTTTCAGGATTTCCACACCACCCCGGTTGTTGGTGTCGTACCGGTTGCCGTTGATGATGAGAAAACTGTCGGGACAAAGGGTATCCCGCAAATCGGTAAAAGGTGCCGGAACGAACTCAAACTGTACCAGAATAATGCTGTCGCACCCGTTTCTGACAATGCGCTCTTCTCCTGAGCTGTTGTTGTTGTAATACGCAGTACCATTTACAAACACCGTGTCAAATTCACAAAAAGTGGCATTGTAGGGGTAAACGTTGTCTTCGGTAAAAGTCAGTTCAATGTTGATGATGCTGTCGCAACCATTGACCGATCCGTTTTCTACCACTTCGCGCCCGAGATAAAAATTGACGTGGTAACCCGTTCCATTTACGTAAAGGGTGTCGCCGTAACACAAGGATTGGTTGAGATCAATTTCAACAGGTTGGAAAAACCGTAAATCGACTTCAAGAATACTGTCACCGCCAGTACTGGCGCCACCGGGGAAAACCACCGTGCCGCTGGGATTGGAAGCATCAAAAATCATGTTGCCTATGATTAGGGTCTGGTTTTCGCAAAAAGTATCGCGGTAAACAGCGTTCACGTCCAAGGTGTCTGGAGGAGCAATGGCGTGGGTTAACCCGGGAAATGCCAGGCATAGCAGGAAGGCAATACGTATCAAATGGGGGTGCATGGTATACCTTATTTAGATTTGGTTTGCCTTGGCGGAGGAATTTGGATTAGAGCTCTAAAAGACATGAGTCATCGCCGAATACCCGGGATGACTCATGTCCAATTCAGCAAAGGTAATGCCAAAAGTATTAATTGCCTTTGTTGTGCTTGTCTTCCAACGCCTTCAAGCGTTTATCAAACTCACTCATTTGTTGTTTCAATGCTTCGTTTTCGCGTTGCAGTTCTTTGATTTGTGCTTGCTGTTCCTGAATGGCCTTGATGGCCACCACACTGATGCCTGCATAGTTCAAGGAGAGAAAGCTTCCTTCACTGTCACGGTTTTTATTTTCAGTAACCAATTCAGGAAACTGCGCCTGCACATCCTGTGCCATGAAGCCGATGGAGCGTTTGGCGTCAGCTTTTTCAGCGCTGTAACGGTAGGTGTAGGCTTCCAGTTTCATGATTTTATCCAGGAAGCTGCCCTGTATTGCAGCAACATCCGATTTCAAACGACGGTCCGAAGCAGTATACATACCGTTGGGGGCAAAGGTGCCTGCTGGTACGCCACCAAGAACATTGTTGAAAAGTACCAGTGCGCCGTCGTTGTCGCTTACCCAGAATTCCCAAAAAGCGCCGGAATTGCTGTTTTCAATACCCAAACCGCTGGAGCTTCCATGGAATACACGAAGGCGTGTATCGGTGAGGTTGGCATCTCCTATACCGACTGATCCGTTGGATCGTGCGGTAATGATGCGCGAAGCTCCCGGAACGAGTGGCTGGGCGTAAGTCAAAAAGAAATCACCATCCGCTCCGGTTCCCTGGCCTCCCATAATCCAGCTGCCAATGCTGCCAGCGTTTTTTAACAGCAACCGCGCGTAGTCGCCTCCGGTGGATTGCTCGAGGGTAAGCTGGTTGCCGGCTCCACGAACACGTTGATCGCCGGATACATCCAGACGGAAACCAGGAGCATTGGTGTTGATGCCAACGTTGCCATCGCCTGTAAGAAGTGCATTGCCGCCGACAGATGCAAAAAAACCTGCCGTACCGCCGGTTGTTTTAACCTGAAACTTACCGGTTCCCGGCGTGTTGTTGCCCACCAGAACGTTGCCAGCATTTACGTTGTTGATGTCTGTGCCGTTCAATGCCCAAAAACCTTGTCCAATGTTGAGCAAAAAGTCGTTGAGATCCACACCTGTTCCACCACCCGATATTTCGAGCAAGGTTCCGTTGATGCTCAGATCCTGGATTTCGTTGGTCGGGTTGTTGTCCGTGTCGCCGGTGTTGGT
>Ga0105047_10015437_pt1 | contig 12031 bp, 6 predicted proteins | sample MAT04_FD_78384 | JGI IMG/M metagenome (GOLD analysis project Ga0105047, IMG submission 78384) | Freshwater microbial communities from Lake Fryxell liftoff mats and glacier meltwater in Antarctica - MAT-04 (megahit assembly) | ecosystem: Environmental > Aquatic > Freshwater > Ice > Liftoff... | reverse complement strand
GAACGCTCATCGTTGCAGGCCAACGGTGAGGTCAAGGTCAGGTTCTCGTCCACCGACTACATTGGCCCCAAGCCCAGTGTCGACTGCATCCTGCTGAAGACGCGTGGCGAGTGGAACATGGCCCCGGTCGCCGAAGGCACTCGGCTCACCTACGTCTCGCTGACCGATGTGGGTGGCGGAACGCCGGCGCTTCTGGTGCGACGCTCATTGACCAAGGCTGCGGTGCAGAGCGTAGAGAAAGTGACCGCAGGCGCGCTGGGGCTACAGCAGCCGCGCGACTGAGCGTTGGACACGATGCCTCGACGCACGCTGGTGCCGCCGACATTGGGCGGACTCCAGCGGTCACAAGATCAGGACCTTGAATCGCCTGTGCAGATTGGTGAGCCCACCCCATGCGGGGATCCTGGACCTGCATTTCCCGAGCCGGGAAAGAGGCAGTGCTCACAACACCATTTCGCCGTTGTCTTCGCCATCCCAGTAGTTGATGCGCGCGGCGTGCACCTTGATCATCACCACGCCGGGGGTGTCCACGCCATCCTTGAACCAGCGGTCCAGCTCAGCGTTCCAGTGCTGCGAAAATGCCGCCTTGTCATTGATCAGTTCGGCGTTGCCTTCAACATGCACCATGATCCCGGGCTTGCCCAGCAGCCCGGTGTTGGCCTGGAAGCAGAGCGCCACGCGAGGATCGCGCTGGATGTCCTGCACCATGCGCGATTGATGCCAGGTGAAATAGTAGGAATCGCCCTGGTACTCCACTTCCCCGTTGTTGCTCATCGGGCGACCGGCGATCTGGCCATTGTCGGTGTGGGTCTGCAGCATCGTAAAGTCGATATCCGCCAGCTTCTTCGACAGTGGTTTCAAATCCATGCTGCTCATTGCCGGCTCCTGGGCGGGACGATGAGCAGCGAATATCGGAAATGAAGTTATAAACAGGCGTGAAAGAATCCACGCGCACTGGTGTGCCCGACGGTGTAAATGAATTACGGATCGGATTGAACAGCAGTCATGGCATTGTGCCGCAATGTCGAGATGGGCCAAGTCCCCGTGTATGTGCTTCACGTTCTGCACTACACCTTGGTGATCCAATCCCGGCCCATGCGCTGCAATATCGCCATAGCCGTCGCCATTGCCTCGATGGCCTGCGCCGCCGCACCAGTCGTGCAGGCGCGCACTGTCTACGAGTGCATGCGCGACGAGCGCCTGAGCCTGGCCACGGCGCCGGAGCCAGGGTCGCGCTGCACGCCGAAGCGGGTGAACGATCGCAAGGCAAAGGTGCCGAACCTGTGGGGCGACCTTGGGCCCCTGCGTGGCAACGTGTACGAACGCCGGATCAACGGCCGCATCGTGTACAGCACGCGCGCCATACCTGGCTGGAGCGAAGTGCAATCGGTGGTGGCACTGAAGCCACCGCGCGACTCCGGCGTGCACGTGGGGCTGGGCAGCGTCGGTCCGCCCCGGCTGGACGTGTTCGCCGCGCAGTTCAGGGCTGCGGCTACGCAGACCGGGGTGGAGGAAGCCTGGTTGCGTGCAATTGCACACGCCGAAAGTGGTTTCGATCCCGCTGCGGTGTCATCGAAGGGTGCGCAGGGCGTGATGCAGTTGATGCCGGCGGTTGCGCGCGAATATCAGGTGGAGAATCCATTTTCTTCGGCCGATTCGATCGACGGTGGCGCGCAACATCTCAGGATGCTGATACGTCGCTACAAAGGCGACCTCGAGCTGGTGGCCGCCGCCTACAACGCAGGCATTGGCACGGTCGAGCGTTTCGGCGGCGTGCCGCCGTATCGCGAGACCCAGGTTTACGTGGAGAAAGTTCAGGCGCTGCATGTACGTTATCGCGCCGCACTGGAGCGGCCGGCGCGGGTAGCGGCGGGGCGCAAGAGGTAACTCCACGGCTGCGCAGGATCCGGGCGAACGAGTGCGGATGCGGGATCGGGGCCGCGTGCGCAGGCGAGAATTCAGCACTGCATTGTCTGCCGGAAGAATAAGCAGACATTGAAGACGTTGGTAGCTCCGAGCTTGCTCCGATGATCTTCGCGCCACTCCAGTGCATCCGAGCAAGCTCGGATCTACACGGAGGGGGACCGAAGGCATCCGGGCAAGCCCGGATCTACGAGAGCCAGGCTTACGTCGAATGAAGCGCAGCGCACACGGAGCTGCGCCACGCTTCATCGCGTCGGCTTACAGCCCCAGCAAGGCCCGATTGAGTCGCTGCACGAATGCGGCCGGGTCCGGCAGCTGCGCGCCGGCGGTGATCTCGGCCTGTTCCAGCAGCAGGGTCGCGAGGTCGGTCGCTTTGGCCTCGTCGGTTTCGGCTTCCACGCGTTGCAGCAATGGGTGCTGCGGATTGATCTCGAGGGTGGGCTTGTTTTCGGGCACGTCCTGTCCGGCTTCGCGCAGCAGGCGTGCCAGGTGCGGGGCCATTTCGTAATCGGCCAGCGCAAGGCAGGAAGGCGAATCGGTGAGGCGCGCCGAGACCTTGACCTCGCCAACGCGTTCGCCCAACAACGCCTTGAGTTTCTTCAGTAGTGGCTCGGCAGCCTTGCCGGCTTCTTCCTGCTTGGCCTTGTCAGCCTCGTCCAGCGGCAGTTCGCCCTTGGCCACGTTGCGCAGCTTCTTGCCGCCGTATTCATGCAGCGATCCCAGCATCCATTCGTCAATGCGGTCGAACATCAGCAGCGCCTCGATGCCCTTGGCTTTGAAGGACTCCAGTTGCGGGCTGCCCAGCGCGGCGGCAAAACTGTCGGCCGTGATGTACCAGATCGTATCCTGGCTCTCACTCATGCGCCCGATGTAGTCGTCCAGGGATGTCGACTGCGTCGAGCCGTCACCACCGGTCGAAGCAAAGCGTAAAAGCTTGGCAATACGCTCGCGGTTGCCGGCATCTTCGGCAATGCCTTCCTTCAGCGTGTTGCCAAAGGCCTGGTAGAACGTGGCGAACTTTGCCGGTTCGTCGCGCGACAGTTTTTCGATCAGGTCCAGCACGCGTTTGACGCATGCGCCCTTGATGCGTTCGAGCTGGCGGTTGTGCTGCAGCAGTTCGCGGCTGACGTTGAGCGGCAGGTCGTCGGCGTCGACCACACCGCGCACGAAGCGCAGGTAGTTGGGCAGCAGTTCGGCGGCGGCATCCATCACGAATACGCGCTTGATGTACAGCTTCAGGCCCTTGCGCTCGTCGCGCCCGCCCATCATCAGATCGAACGGCGGCTGCGAGGGCAGGTACAGCAGGGTGGTGAAGCTCTGGTTGCCTTCGACCCGGTTGTGGGTCCACGCCAGCGCATCGTTGAAGTCGTGGCCCAGGGTCTTGTAGAAGCCCTGGTAATCCGCGTCTGAAATGTCCGCTTTGGGTTTGGTCCACAGCGCGGAGGCGGCGTTGACCGTTTCCCATTCATCGCCATCGGTTTGCGGGTCTTTTTCTTCGTCGTCGCTGTCCTTCGCTTCCAGCGGCATGCGGATCGGGAAGGCGACATGGTCGGAGTAGCGGGTGATCAGCGAACGCAGCTTCCATGGCTTGATGAACTCGTCCTCGTCGGCCTTCAGGTGCAGGACCACGGCAGTGCCGCGTTCTGACAGCTCGACCGACTCCAGGGTGTATTCGCCGCGACCGTCGCTGTCCCACTTCACGCCTTCGCTGGCAGCGGCATCGGCGCGCCGGGTGAGTACGCTGACCCGGTCGGCGACCACGAACGCGGAATAGAAACCTACCCCGAACTGGCCGATCAGGCGCGCGTCGGCTTTCTGATCGCCTGACATCGCCTCGAGGAAGCGGCGCGTACCGGAGCTGGCGATGGTGCCGATGTTGGCAATCACCTCGTCGCGGTTCATGCCGATACCGTTGTCGCGCACGGTGATGGTGCGCGCCTGCTCGTCCCAGCTGATGTCGATGTGCAACTCGCTGTCGCCCGCCGACAGTGCCGGGTTGGCGATGGATTCAAAGCGCAGCTTGTCGCAGGCGTCGGAGGCATTGGAGATCAGCTCGCGCAGGAAGATTTCCTTGTGCGAGTACAGCGAATGGGTGACCAGGTGCAGGACCTGGGCGACTTCGGCTTCGAACTTCAGGGTTTCGGCAGGTGCGGTCATGGGCAGTGGGAAGGCGCCGGTGCGCGATTGGGAACGTGCCGGGAATATGGGTGTCGCAGCGGCCAAATCAACCCGCAGCCCCAGGCGGGGCATCAGCCGTGAATGGGTCGGCGTGGCCGTTGCGTATACTCCGCGCCACTTTGCGGCGGCCTACAGGGGGCTGGCTCGATGTCATCCATACCATCTGCGGGTGTGGGGCCCGCCGGGTCGGTCGTGCCCGGGCAGTCGGCGGCGCAGCGCCTGGCGTTCCTGGCCGCTGCCGGCGAACTGCTGTCTTCTTCGCTCGATTACAAGCAGACCTTGCAGCATGTGGCGCGTCTGGCAGTGCCGGCGCTCGGCGATTTGTGCATGGTCGACGTGGTCGAGGACGGACGCTTGCGTCGCGTGGGGACGGCACATGTGCTGCCACACAAGTCGGCGTTGCTCGAACAGTTGGCGCGCAACCACCCGGTCCTCGATGGCTCGCCCGCACCGGCAGCGCGAGTGCTTGATTCGGGACGCGCCGAGTTGCTGGAAACGGTCACCCCCGAATTGATCGCCAGCCACACCGTCGACGCCGAGCACGCGCGCCTGATCACGGCCATCGGCATACACTCGCACGTGGCGGTGCCGATGCGCGCGCGCGGTGTGATCGTCGGCGTCATCAGCATCGGCATCACCGAATCGGATCGCAAGTTCGTCCCCGAGGACACGGTACTGGCCGAAGCGCTCGCCGGTCGTGCCGCGCTGGCGGTGGACAACGCCCGGCTATACCAGGCGGCGCAGCAGGAACTCGAAAAAAGGCGGCTGCTCGAAGAGAACCTGCGCCAGTCCGAGCGCAGGTTCCGCGCGATCATCGAACAGTCGCCGCTCTCCACCCAGATCCTCGCACCTGACGGCAGTACCCTCGGTGTCAACGAGGCATGGCGGAAACTCTGGGGGATAAGCCTGGAGGACCTGGCCGCCTACAACCTCCTGGATGATCCGCAGCTCCATGCGGCGGGCGTCACACCGCTGCTGAAGCGCGCGTTCGCGGGGGAGTCGGTCGAGTTGCCGACCATCGCCTACGACCTGGACCAGAACGAGCCGCTGCGTGAGCGTAGCGACCGCGAAAAACGATGGGTCAAGGCGTTCGCTTATCCGGTGAAGGGCGACAGCGGCGTGGTGGAGGAAGTCATCCTGTTGCACGAGGACGTGACCGTCGTCAGCCGGTCGATGGCATTGCTGCGCAGCAGCGAGGATCGCCTGCAGCGCGCCTTGTCGATCGACCGCCTCAATGTATGGGACTGGGACCTGCTGACCGACGACGTCACCTGTTCGGAAAATGCACTGGAGTTCTGGGGCATCCAGGTGGGCAATGCAACCGATCTCCTGGACGTCGTGCATCCCGACGACTTGGCCGGCGCCAGGGAAGCGGCCCGCGCCTCGATCGAGGACGGCGCGCCTTATCGGCTTGAATTCAGGCTGTGCTCTCCCGATGGGGGCCTGCGTTGGGCGGAATCGCGTGGCCGCGTGGAATACGACGCCACGGGCAAGCCGGTCCGCTTCCTCGGCATGACCCGTGACATCACCGAGCAGAAGCGTGCCGAGGACGCCACCCGCGTGCTGGCCGACGCCGGTGCCGCGCTTGGCGACTCGCTCGATTACCAGATCACCCTGGGCAGCCTGGCGAAGGTCGTCGTCCCGACCCTGGCCGACTGGTTCGCGGTGGATCTGCTGACCTCCGAAGGCGAACTGGAGCGGGTATCGGTCAGCCATCCGGACCCGTTGAAGATAGCGTTGGCGCAGGAGATGCACCGCCGCTATCCACCCCAGCGCGAAGACCCGGGCAGCGCGTGGTGCGTGATCAAAAGCGGCCAACCCGACTGGGCCGAACTGATCACCGACCAGCAGCTTGAGCAGGCGGCCAAGGATGCCGACCATCTGGCGCTGCTGCGCAGTCTCAAGCCGCGTTCGTACATTCGGGTGCCGCTGACCGCGCGCGGGGCGACGATCGGATTGCTGACGCTGGTATTTGCCGAAAGCGGCCGTCGCTACCGCCCCGCCGATGTGGATCTGGCGACCGATCTGGCACGCCGCGCCGCAGTGGCAGTGGACAACGCAAGGCTGTTGCAGGAGCTGCAACTGGCCGATCGTCGCAAGGACGAGTTCCTGGCGATGCTGGCCCACGAGCTGCGCAATCCGCTGGCGCCGATCAGCATGGCGGCGCAGCTGCTGAAGATGTCCGCCGGCGAAAGCCCGCGCGTGCTCAGCGCCAGCGAAATAATTTCGCGCCAGGTCGCGCACATGACCGAACTGGTCGACGATCTGCTGGATGTGTCGCGCGTGACCCGTGGCCTGGTGCAGCTGGAGCGGCACCCGGTGGACATCAAGACGGTGATGGCAGCAGCGGTTGAACAGGTGCAGTCGCTGATGGAAACCAAGCGCCACGTACTTGGCATCAGCACTGGCGCCCCCGCGTTGATCGTGGAAGGCGACCGCGCGCGGCTGATCCAGGTGGTGGCGAACCTGCTCAACAACGCGGCCAAGTATTCGCCGCCCGGAGGCGCCATCGAACTTGGCGTGGACGCATTCGAGTCGCGCATCCGGCTGACGGTCAGGGACCAGGGCGCGGGTATCGACAGCGCGTTGCTGCCGCATGTGTTCGACCTGTTCACCCAGGCCCAGCGCACGCCCGATCGCACCCAGGGCGGGCTTGGATTGGGGTTGGCGCTGGTCAAGAGCATCGTCCAGCTGCACGGTGGCGAAGTCAGTGCCCACAGCGCCGGCCCCGGTCGCGGCAGCACCTTCACCGTATTGCTGCCGTTGGCGCAACAGGCCGAGGTCGCACAGTTGATGAACCCGGCACCCAGCGTGGCGGCCCCGGCATCGCTAAGGATCATGCTGGTCGACGACAACGAGGATGCTGCTGCGGTGCTGGCCGCAGTGCTGCGCATCGAAGGACACCAGGTTTGCGTCGCCCACACCGCCACTCGCGCGCTGGCGCTCGCCGAGCTGGAATCAGGCTTGCAGGTGTTCATCCTCGATATCGGCCTGCCCGACATGACCGGTTACGAGTTGGCGAGCAAGCTGCTGGCGCGCGCCGATGCGGCCAATGCAGTGTTCATTGCGCTCACCGGCTATGGCCAGGCGCAGGACCGCAGGCAATCCAGCGCCGCCGGATTCCACCATCATCTGGTGAAGCCCGCCAATCCGCAGGACCTGCTGGATCTTCTGAGTGGATTGCCGTCGGGTTGACGCGTCGCGCAGTTGGCAGCTTTAGCCGGACCATGAAATGGCTCGAGGTGCATCGGCCTGTGCTTCGACCCGATTACGTCCCCTGATTCAAGAAGCCGCCTTGCCTTGCCGATACCTTCGCCAGGGAAGATGAGGTCCCCTGAGGTGGGAAACATTCCACCGCCGTTCGGCCGACCAAGCATTGGGGACAGCATTGAGCGCAACCTTGCACTTTTCGGGCGCCGGTCTGGCGCGCGAGCATGTGGGTCACCTGCTTGGGCGGTTGCTGGATGCGCCGGGAATCCCCGGCTTTGCCTCGGGTGTGGCCTCGTACCTTGCAGGCGAGGGCTTCACCGGCGTCGCCGTGGTCTGGAACATCGATTGCATCGATGTCCACGTGCACGACCCACTCAGCCTGCAAACAGGTGATTGCGAACTGCTGCTGCAGGTGCGTGACACGGGCAGCTGCATCGCGGACGACCAGCGCGCGCGCGTAGCGGCGTGCATCGAAGTGCAGGAGGAGGGCTATGGCATTGCCTTCGTCTGCGACGGCGATACCGAGTTGGGTTCCAGGGCGGGTGCGCAGTGCGAGCTGCTGGCGCCGATGGCCCGGGCCATTTTTGAAAAAGCCCGGTTGACCGAATCGCTGCAACAGATCGAGCGCTCCGGGCAGCTGCAGGCGGCGCTGTTCACCATTGCCGACATGGCCAGCTCGGACATGGACATGGGCGACATGCTGCGTGAGCTGCACGCCATCATTGGCCGCTTCATGTACGCCGATAATCTCTACATCGCGCTCTACGACGAAACCGAGGACGCCCTACGCTTCATCTACCTGGTCGATACCGAAGACGCGATCATCCGGGATGCCCTGCCGAACGAGTTCGTGCCAATGGCCGTCATGGAACGCGGCCTCACTTGGTACCTTGTCCGCGACAAGCACCCGCTGATGGGCTCGCTGGAAGACATGCGCACGCAGATTTCAGGGCCGATGAAGGACCTGGGTGTGGGCTGCTTCGACTGGCTGGGCGTGCCGATCATGCTCGGCAGCACGGTACGAGGGGTGCTGGTGGTGCAGAGCTACATCGAGCGCCCGCGCTACACGATGGCCGACCAGGCGCTGCTGTCGTATGTCGGCAGCCACATCCTGACTGCGCTGGATCGCAAGCTGGCGCACGAAGAGCTGGAGCGACGCGTCGAAGAACGCACCGAGGCGCTGACCCTGGAAGTGGAGGAACGCCAGCGCAGCGTGCGCATCCAGGAGACGCTGTACCGGATCGCCGAGCTGTCGCATACGGCGGTCACCCTGGACGAGTTCTACGCCGAGGTGCACGCCATCGTCGGTGGCTTGCTGGACGCACGAAATTTCTACATCGCCACGCTGTCCGACGATGGCCAGTCCCTGCACTTTCCCTATTTCGTCGATCAGTCTGGCACGCGTGCCGAGAGCCGCGCATTGAGCCGCGGGATCACCGAGTATGTCATCCGGCTCGGAAGGCCCTGGCTGATCGACATGGACCACGCGGACACCGTGGCCGAAATCCAGCGCCTGACGGAAATAGGTGAACTCAAGACGATGGGTCCACTGTCGGCGGCCTGGCTGGGCGTACCGCTGGTATTGGGTGAGCGCACCATGGGCCTGCTCGCGGTGCAGAGCTATACGCCCGGCGTGGGCTACACCGATCGCGACCGCGAACTGCTGACTTTCATTTCCTACCAGATCGCACATGGGCTGGAGCGCCAGCGCGCCGCAGGCGAACTCAAGGACGCCTACGCCGGCCTCGAGCGTCGGGTTGTCGAACGAACGCTGGAGTTGTCCGAACAGATCGAAGTCCGCGAGCAGATCGAGCAACGCCTGAAGCACGAGGTAATGCACGACTCGTTGACCCGCCTGCCCAACCGCGCCTACCTGCGCGACCAGTTGCTGCGCTCGCTGGCGCATGGCGTACGTGATCCGCACTACTGCTTTGCGGTGCTGTTCATGGACCTGGACCGGTTCAAGGTGATCAACGACAGCGTTGGCCATCTCGTCGGCGACGCGCTGCTCCAGGAAGTGGCCCTGCGTTTCGGTACGTGCGTGCGCGGCGGGCGCGACATGGTGGCGCGCCTCGGCGGCGACGAATTCGCGATCCTTATGGAAGTGGACAACGCCGAGGGGGCGATGCGCATGGGCCGACGCGTCATCGAAGCGCTGCGCGAACCGGTGCGGGTGGACGGCAAGGAGTTGTTCACCAGCGTCAGCGTCGGCATTGCTATGAGCGGCCCCCGCCATGCCAGCCCCGAAGACGTGCTGCGCGATGCCGACATCGCGATGTATCGCGCCAAGTCCGGCGGCCGCAACCGGATCGAGGTGTTCGACGAAGCGCTGCACGAACAGGCACTGCAGCTGCTGGAGATGGAGAGCGATCTGCGCCGCGCAGTCACCCGCTGCGAAATGGAACCCTACTTCCAGCCGATCGTGCGCCTGCACGATGGCGAAGTGATGGGCTACGAAGCATTGATGCGCTGGAACCATCCCGAGCGCGGCGTGCTGGCACCGGGCGCCTTCCTGCACGCGGCCGATGCCAGCGGCACCATCGAGATGCTGGACTGGCAAGTGTTCGAGCGCGCGCTGGAAATGGTTCCGCGTCTGTTGCCTCCCGGCAAATACGTCAACCTGAATTTCTCGCCGCGGCACTTCCGCTCCGCCAATCTCGCCACCCGCTTCCTGCAACTGATCGCCGACAAGGGAGTGGCGCCTTCGCAGGTGCGGATCGAAGTCACGGAAGGCACGTTGATGGAGAATTCGGAGCAGATCGGCCTGGTGTTCAACGCCCTGCGCGAAGGCGGCCTGCTGATTGCGCTCGATGACTTCGGCACCGGCTATTCGTCGCTGAGCTACCTGCATCGCTTCAAGTTGCACACGGTCAAGATCGACCGTTCCTTCATCGGCGACCTGCAGCTGGCAGAAGAAGGAGGCAGCACCGCCGTGGTGCGCGCGATCCTGGCGCTGTCGCGGGCGCAACGCCTGGAAGTGGTGGCCGAGGGCATCGAGACCGACCTGCAACGCTTGGCATTGATCGAACTCGGCTGCGAACTGGGGCAGGGCTACTATTTCGCCCGCCCGGCTTCACTGGAATCGATTTTGGCGGGGCGGGAGAAAAACAGGCGTGGCGCACAGTAAGGAGGCGTCCGGTGCGAGTGGCCGCCCCTGCACCACTCCTGCACAAGCGAGAAGCTCGCGCCAGGGCGCTCCCATCCCATTAGCCTGCGATGGTGCTGGCCAGACGCTGCAGATCCTGCTTGATCTCCTTCGACTCAGGGGCCAGCGCAGCGGCGCGGCGATAGTCGGTGAGGGCGTCCTGCGCACGCCCGCTTTTCTCGCGCAGCTGCCCGCGGCGCCAGTGCGCGCCAGCTGCGGATACATCGTCGGGCAGCGCGCTTGGCCTGGCCAACAATCGATCCATCGCGGCCAGGCCGGCTTCGGTTCTCTGGCCGCTCATTGCGGCGTAGCGCCCCAGCACATACAGCAGGCGCGGATCGGTGGGCGTACGCGCCAGGCCTGCGTCGAGCACCGCAAGTGCGTCGTCATCGCGCTGCTGCCGTTCCAGTACCGAGATCAGCGCCCGGCGATAGCGGGCATCGTCCGGCGCCAGCTTCACGGCCGCACGCAATTCACTTTCTGCCTGCGCAGGCTTGTCCGCCGAGCTGCCCCGCAGGTAATGGCCGCCGGCAGGATCGCGCGCGGAGAATGCGGCGATTTCGGTCGCCGCCTTGTCCTTGCCGCCGCCCATGACGCTCGGTGCCATGTTGTAGAACTGGACCAGCCGCAGACGCGAATCCACATGGTCGGGATCCAGTTTCACCGCTTGCTGGAAGGCTTCGCGGGTCTTGCTGGCCCATCCCGGCTTGCGTAGCAGGCTGGCTTTGATCGCCATGCGCCCGAACGCTTCGCCGGCGAAGAACGCGGCCTCCGCATCGCGCGGGCGGGTGGCCAGGACCCGCTCACCCAGCGCCGCAGCGGCTTCGGCATCGGGTCGCTGCAGCGCCAGCCGCAGCGCCTCCACGGTCGCATCGCGCGCGCTTGCGCTGGCGCTGAGGCAGGCCAGTAGTGCTGCCAGGACGAAACGCCGCGATGCGTGAAGTGGAAAGCTCGATGGATGCATGTCGTCTCCGGGAAGAATGAAGCTGCTGGGATCCCTGCGCGAGCCATCGCTGGTCGGCCTGGGTGGGTGTTGCGTTGCTTGCCCTGCCTACCTGGCTCCATCCCCGCGAAATCGCAGGGTCAGCCCCTTCAGGAAGTTGCGCAGGATCTGGTCGCCGCACGTGCGGAAATGCTTGTGGTCGGCCTGGCGGAACAGTGCGGTCATTTCCGGCTTGGACAGCGGAAAACCCGCAGCTTCGAAGATCTGGTGCATGTCCACGTCCTTGAGCTGGAACGCGACCCGCAGCTTCTTCAACACCAGGTTGTTGCTGATGCGCTTTTCCACCGGACGTGGGGCCTGGGTTTCATTGGGTCCCCGGTAGTAGACCACCAGGCCATCGAGGAAATGCGCCAGCACGCGGTCGCTGCAGGCAAGGAATCCGTCTTCGTCTTCCTTCTTCAGCATCGCCTGGACCTGCTCCTGCTCGATCGCGAATGCAGGGTCGGCCAGCTGGATGATTTCCACCACACGCCCGTCGCTGAGGTCGAGCATGTAGCGGATGCTGCGCATCACATCGTTGTTGATCATGGTGTTTCCGTTGTCGCGGCTGCGTGGATCCGGCCAGTCTAGCG
>Ga0105047_10015436_pt1 | contig 12032 bp, 12 predicted proteins | sample MAT04_FD_78384 | JGI IMG/M metagenome (GOLD analysis project Ga0105047, IMG submission 78384) | Freshwater microbial communities from Lake Fryxell liftoff mats and glacier meltwater in Antarctica - MAT-04 (megahit assembly) | ecosystem: Environmental > Aquatic > Freshwater > Ice > Liftoff... | reverse complement strand
CAGTAGAATTGTTTTTAATATCAAAGGCAATTCCTATAGACTGGTGGCAAAATTCAACTTTGAGAAACAATGGATATTTATTCGTTTCATAGGAACTCATATTGAATACGATAAAATTGATGCAAACACAATTTAAAATTACCAGACATGGAAATAAAACCAATAAAAACAGAAACTGACTATACCCAAGCATTGAAAAGGCTTGAAACCATTTTTAGTGCAGAAATTGGAACTACAGAAAGTGATGAAGCAGACGTACTGAGTTTGTTGATTGATGAATATGAAAAAAAACATTATCCAATTGAAGCTCCAGATCCAATTGAAGCGATTAAAATAAGAATGGAAGAAATGGAGCTTAAACAAATTGATCTGATAAATGAATTTGGAGGAAAGAGTCGTGTTTCAGAAATATTAAATCGAAAAAGAAAACTGACAGTTGAAATGATCCGGAAATTGACTACCAGATTAAACCTTTCACCAGAGTTATTAATAAATGACTATCAACTTACAAGATAAAGTACGGTTGGTAACAAACGAAGTACGCAAACCGTCACTTTTCAAAGTTTCAACCGGGAATTCGATGAAAAAGGTTATTTTTAAAAGAAAAATTAAATGGCAAAAGAATCTGAAATTATATTTTACCAGGGAGATGATGGAAGCGTAAAAATTGAGGTTCTCTATCATGAAGAGACCTTTTGGATGACACAAAAGAAAATAAGCGAACTTTTTGGTGTCCAAAGACCTGCGATAACAAAGCATCTTAAAAATATTTTTGAGAGTGGTGAATTACTAGAAGATACAGTTAGTTCCATTTTGGAACATACTGCCGAAGATGGTAAAAAATACCAAACAACTTTTTATAACCTTGATTTGTTTCGGCATACCTCGATTTAGCTGAGAGTAGAGCAGAAAGACAGATCCCAACAACTATGCAGGACTGGATTGGTTTTATACACAATTTTTTGGAATTATCAAGCTTCCCAATTCTAAAAGACAAAGGAAAGGTATCTGCATTAGAAGCAAAATTAAAAGCTGAACACGAGTATGATTAAGTACAGAATGATTCAGGATCGGAATTATGAATCTGATTTTGATAAAGAGATAAAACGGATAAAAGGAGAATAATAAAGCACGAAATGCCAACAAGCGATATAGCCATTAACGCTTTCAGTGGTATGTGAAGAGTTGTAGTCCGCTTGAACTCCATCACGGTTTGACAGGAAATCGCCCGTAATCAGCAACTTTTCATAATGCCAACGGATAAAAATCTGAGGAATTTCCAAAACATCATACCTTTGTAACAGGAAATTTTAAAGCGGCGAACCTGATTCTGAAACACAGCCTGCTCCCCGCTTGTCTCAAAATAAAAACAAAATGATCACCTTTCCCAACTGTAAAATAAACCTTGGTCTCTGGGTTACTGAACGCCGATCGGATGGCTATCATAATATCCAGACAGTTATGCTGCCTGTTCCCTGGTGCGATGTGCTTGAAATAGTGCCTGCTACCGCTTCCGAAACCACATTGACAGTAACCGGAACTAAAGTAGATTCACCGGTTCAAAATAATCTGTGTTACCGCGCCTGGCGTTTAATAGCGGATAATTACACTATTCCGGCAGTCAATATCCTTTTGCATAAAGTTATTCCCACCGGTGCAGGGCTTGGCGGAGGTTCATCCGATGCTTCATTTACTTTGAAGATGTTAAATACCATATTTAAACTGAACCTGGGAAATGAAACGCTTCGCGCTCTGGCCGTTCAACTTGGAATGGATTGTCCGTTTTTTATTGAAAATATACCTGCACTTTCTACCGGTCGTGGCGAATTCCTGAAACTTGTTACGGTTAACCTGAATGGGTATTACCTTGTAATTGTAAAGCCATCGGTTCATGTAAGTACGGCTGCGGCTTTTTTAGGGATTAAGCCCTTTTTCAGGGAAAACTCAATTGATGAATTAACTTCACTTCCGGTTCAGAGTTGGAGAAAGGAATTGCATAATGATTTTGAAAATACCGTTTTCGACTTGTATCCGGATATCCTGGAAATCAAGAATATGATGTATCGCAAAGGCGCAATTTATGCGGCGTTGAGTGGGAGCGGATCAGCGGTGTTTGGTCTTTTCGCAGCTAAACCGGAGAATCAGGATTTTCCAGGCTGCGAGGTTTTTCAGACTTTACTTGGGAGCCATCTTTAACAGTATAATGGCTATGATGGAGTAAATAATATTGGGAATCCACAAAGCTATTGCAGTTGGGAGATTGCCGAAAATAGCAAATACCGAACTTACCTGGAGCAACAGAATAAAGGTGAAGGCTATGCCGATGCCCATGCCAAGGTGCATGCCAACTCCACCACGCACTTTGCGGCTCGATAACGCTACTCCGATAAATGTTAGCACCAAGTTGGCAAACGGGAAAGTGAGCCGCTTATATTTTTCGAGGTTAAACTGCCCGGTGAGAGTACTTCCCCGCATTTTTTCCCTATCAATAAATCGGTTTAACTGGTTGTATGTCATCATTTTGGCATCTTCAATATCTACCATAAAGTCGGAAGGACTGAACGCCATCGTTGTATCGGATTCAACTCCCTTGCGAATAATTTCACCATTCGGCTGAATTTTACGCGATACATAATTAGTCATTTTCCACTTGCTTTGTATGCTATCCCAGGTAATCATATCCGCTTTCAGTTTCAAAGCTAGACCCGTGCTATCAAATTTTTCGAGGGTAAACCTGTAACCTATTTTCGCAAGACTGTTAAAATTCTCTACATAAATATAGGTTCCGGGTTCTATCTGCATGTGCAGGTTCATCTCATTCGATTTGAAAGGATTCTTGATATATTGCTTTTCGAAGGCACGCAAATCCCGGTTTGTATAAGGTATTACATAATTCATTAGCCCAAATGAGAGCAATGTCAGAAAGATCCCGGAAATCAGGTAAGGTACAAGTATCCGCCAGAAACTGATACCGGCATTGAGCATTGCCACAATTTCGGTGTTCGATGCCATGCGCGAAGTAAAATACACTACCGCAATAAAGGTGAACAAGGAACTGAACATGTTCACGAAAAACGGTATAAAATTAAGATAGTACTGAAAAACAATGGCTTTAAGCGGCGCATCCTTCTCAATAAAATCGTCGATCTTTTCCGAAATATCAAAAATAATAATGATTATCGTAAGCAGCAGAATGGCATAAAAATATGTCCCCAAAAACTTGCGGATGATGTAAATATCAATTTTTTTTAGTCCCAGCACTTCTGTATTTAAATTGAAAATCAATAGATTAACCTGTCAAAGATAGTATGACAGTTTGTTGAATTATCTGTTTAAAATTAAAGAATATTTCTATTCGATTTTCAAACTGTCGCGATACAATATTTCAGGCTCTAAATCAGCTTCATTATCCCATTTAACAGTATCAAAGTTTTTACGAACAGTCTTAAATAAATTTACATCTTTAAGCTCACTGAATATGCCAACATTAAGGTATGGTTTCATATCAAATTGCCTTTTCTCTCCGTTTTCGAAAGTCAGGAGAAGCAGGTAATCATCCTTAGGTTGTACATTTTTAACTGCCAGGTACATATTAATTATTTTAAAGGATCAATTGAAAATGGTTTTTCTCCGTTTTGGCACAATTCCCAGTTTGCCATAAGCTCATCCTGGTGAATTTCAACACAGGCTTGTACCAGTCGTAACTGGCGTGAAGGTAATTGTCCCTGAAGCACTTCGCAGTTTGAATATTTATCGTTGACCGAAATTCCTGATAATATGTGAGTATATGAGGTGGGTTATGCTCTTTAGGTGCATAATACATTCTGACTATGATGCCAAAAAACATGGAAATCGTAGGCATAGTGTTTTGTTTTGGCAAAGATACAAATCTTTAGCAAAGAAGAGCTTAAAGTTGCCAGATAGGTGCTATCATTCCAATACCTCTGGTATCTAATCTATTATTCTCGGAAATTACAACCTCACCGACAATTGTTTAACCATCACTGATTTCCAACTGGTAAAATCACCCTCTATGATATGCCTGCGGGCTTCGCGTACCAGCCACTGATAGAAGGCAAGGTTGTGAATACTTGCAATCATAGGTCCAAGCATTTCACCTGCCTTGAACAAATGTTTCACATAGGCACGGCTGTATTCGTGATCCACGTATGCAATCCCGTCCTCATCCAATGGCGAAAAGTCATCTTTCCACTTTTCATTCCTCAGGTTAATGGTCCCTTTGCTGGTAAAAAGCATCCCGTTCCGACCGTTACGGGTAGGCATCACACAATCGAACATATCAATTCCGAGAGCGATATTTTCGAGGATATTTGCCGGTGTGCCGACTCCCATTAAGTAGCGTGGCTTATCCTTTGGCAGAATGCCACAAACAAGTTCAGTTATTTCATACATCTGTTCGGCGGGTTCACCTACCGACAGACCGCCAATAGCATTCCCATCGGCATAGAAACTGGAAATTTCTTCAGCTGATTTTATCCTCAGATCACGAAAAGTACTTCCCTGCACAATCGGAAACAGTGACTGCTCATACCCGTAATGAGGTTCAGTTTCTTTAAATCTTGTCATGCAGCGCTTCAGCCACCGGTGGGTAAGGTCGAGCGATTTGCTGGCATATTCATATTCGCATGGCCATGGAGTACATTCATCAAAGGCCATCATAATATCGGCACCTATCACACGCTCAATATCCATCACATACTCAGGCGTGAACATATGCTTTGATCCGTCGATATGCGAATTGAACATAACGCCGTCTTCGTTGAGTTTCCGCCGGTCGGTAAGCGAGTAAACCTGGTACCCACCGCTATCGGTAAGTATGGGTCCCGACCAACCGTTAAATTTATGCAGTCCCCCGGCTTTTGAAAGAATATCGAGCCCGGGGCGCAAGTACAGATGGTAGGTATTCCCCAGTATAATCTGTGCTTTAATGTCATCCCTTACTTCGCGCATATGCACCGCTTTAACTGCACCGGCTGTGCCTACAGGCATAAACGCGGGTGTTTCAATTACGCCGTGGGCGGTGGTAATGGTTCCTCTCCGTGCAGCACTTTGCGGATCAGTAATCTTTAATTCAAATTGCATCCTTGTTTTGGTAAGTGGGTAGGCAAAAATTATTGAGAAAACCGTTTCATCCTTCAGAGTAGGACAAAAAAACCGGGTAATCCACAATATATTGATTAACAAAAGAATTTAAAATTCAGCTATCTGTCAGTAAAACAATAGAATACGGAGGGTTTTAGCTGTTATAAACTTTTTCGCAAAGATAGATCATAATTCATTTCAGAATAATACTTTTGTTGATCCAAATCATGATATTGATGATTCAAAATATTTACGCTCAAAGCCCATTGTTATTTATTGTCCTGATTTTGCTGGTTATTGCAACAATTGTTCAACTGGTTTACTATTGGGGAATATACGGCAAGTTGGCTTTTTTAAAACAAAAGAACGAGTTTGCACGCACCGATCAGCCGGTTTCGGTAATTGTGTGCGCCCGCGACGAATATTATAACCTTAAAGAAAATCTTCCCTTATTGCTGGCTCAGGATTATTCCACTTTTGAAGTAGTTGTGGTTAACCATGGTTCGGAGGATGAAACACAATACCTGCTTCGCGATCTGGCGGATGAACACAAGAACCTGAAAATAGTGAATGTGTCGCAGGATATTAATTTCTTCACCGGTAAAAAATTTCCGCTTTCAATTGGTATTAAATCAGCAAGTTACGATATACTTTTATTTACAGATGCCGATTGTGTGCCTGCAAGTAATCAATGGCTTCGCCGCATGGCTGCAAATTTTACCGAAGGCACTGAGATAGTGATTGGCTATGGCGCTTATAATAAATCAAAGTCATTATTAAATCTCCTTATCCGTTTCGATACAACCCGTATTGCGATGAATTATCTCAGTTTTGCCCGTGTAGGAATGCCTTATATGGGAGTAGGTCGTAACATGGCTTACCGCAAATCGCTGTTTTACAGGCAAAACGGATTTATTTCGCATTACCGTATTCAATCCGGTGATGACGACTTGTTTATTAACAAAGCGGCTACTGCAACAAATACCCGTATCGAAATACAGGCCGAAGCCCATACCATCAGCAAGCCTAAGGCCTCGTTCGATCAATGGCTCAGGCAGAAACGCCGGCACCTGATGACCGGTGGCTTTTATAAGCCGACACATAAGTTTGCGCTGGGATTATTTGCTTTTTCGCAAATACTTTTTTGGGCTACAGCCATTAGTCTGCTTGTATTGTGGTACCAACCTTACGTGGTTTTGGGAATTTTTGCTTTGCGGCTGTTCAGCCAGTTGCTGGTAACTGGAAAAGTGATGAGAAAGCTTTCTGAAAAGAGATTTTTGATGCTGGTGCCTTTATTTGAACTTTTCCTGATGGTGATAAGTCCGGTGCTTGCTTTTGCAAATATTCTCAGCAAGCCGGTGAAGTGGAGGTAATCATTTTTGCAGTGGGTACAACAATTATATTACTATTGGGTTATTAATACATTAACTCACAAGTATATTTTTATAAATCTTCAAGCAAGTGGTGAAAGCAGATAGCAATGAAAGTATCAGCAAATCCGAGCGGGATTTTCGTTTGGTAAAGCTGATATTGGAAACAGGTAACCGCTCTGCTTATACTCAACTGATGGATGAATATTTCGAAAAAGTGTATTCACGCATGTTGAAAATGACCGGTCTGCCGGGTGATGCCGAAGATCTTACTATGGAAGCATTCAATAAGGCTTTCAGCAAACTCGATCAATATACTCCTGATTTCGCTTTCAGTACCTGGCTTTATCGCATTGCCAAAAACAATTGCATTGATTATATCAGAAGGAATAAAAGAGACATCGACAATTTGTTGAATCAGCAGGAAGTTGAAGTCGGAATTGTAGCACACGAGCTGGCCAACCAGCTTCCAAGTCCTGAGCAACTCTTGATAAACCGCCAGGAAACCCGCTTACTGCGCGAAATAGTGGATTCGCTGCATACTAAATACAAGGATATTATTGATGATTATTATTTTAAGGAATTATCGTGTGAGGAAATCTCCGCAAAGCGCAACATCCCCGAAGGAACTGTTAAAAACAGGCTTTTCAGGGCACGGGAGCTGCTTTATAATATTATGAGCAAATCTTGATATTTACGAATGACGATTTACGAATGATATACGATTTCCCGAATGACGATTTACGATTGAACAAGAGTGGAGGTGACAAATAATCGTACCTCGTACCTCGTACCTCGTACCTCATTTATTCCTAAATTTGAAATCCCACATCCCGAAATTCCTTATTTCCCCAATCCGCCCAACGCTTTCCTGCAAGCCAATCGTCCTGCTTCTATCAATTCTTCTGATTTATAAAAATCGAATGTTGATGCTATTTCAACGGAGGTTTCTACCAAAATATCCGGTTTATATTTTTCAATATATATGCCTGCCGCTTTATTCTGTGCCAGGATTATTGATTCGGAAATTATATCAAACATATTAATTGTTTTGGGTTTAGGTTCTTTGCCGTTCCCGAACTTTTCGGAATAATGATCTATTACCCCAGCCCATTTTTCGTTAATAGTGGCCCTGATTTTAGTATAAAAATTTTCCGGATCTTCTTGCTGAGGTTTAACCCTGATTGGTTTATACGGAATATTGGCGTTAACATTCACTGCTATAAGAATATCACCCTCTTTTCTTTTTACAAGATCAAGTGGCAATGGGTTCAGAACTCCGCCATCAACCAGCATCATACCATCTATTGAAACAGGAAGAAATACTGTTGGAATAGAACTCGACGCCCTGATTGCCTTTAAAAGACTTCCATTCCTGAACACATATTCTTTATGGCCAATCAGGTCGGCAGCCACACAGGAAAATGGCAAAGGCAAATCTTCTATTTTAACATCTCCGATAAATTCCTCAAGAACCTTCATTATTTTTTCGCCTTTGATCAAACCGCCATGCCCAATCGCGAGGTCCATAAACTTGATCACATCCATTTTTGTGAAGGCAAGCAACCATTGGGTAAATTCAGGAAGTGTATCCTTTGCCAACATTCCGCCAACCAATGCACCCATGGAAGCACCAGCCACAGAAGTAATAGTATATCCTGAACTTATAAGTTCCTCAATTACACCAATATGGGCAATACCTCTGGCACCACCACTCGAAAGAACCAATGCTACATTACGCGACATAATACTTTATTAAAATATGAATCGAAATCAGTATAAATTACATCCAAAATCAAACAATGAGTTAGTTTCATAGATATAGTAATTCTAAGTATATTTGGGTAGTGTTTTGATAATATCGTTCAAAGAAACATGCTTTATGCCGCATGGCGTATAGGGGAGTGGCGCACACACAGCCATCATATAATCGGTCGAAAGTTGATGGGTTTCAATCCCAAAACCTTCGGCTTCTTGGTTTCCGGTAAGCAGGTAGGAATCGCCGTTTTTGCAGATAGTAAACGAGTTCAGATGCTGGGTAAGTCCGCGGCCTATAGCTTTCAGATAACTTTCCTTTATTGTCCAGAGGGTTATGAAATAATGCATACGGTCTTCGTCATTCCTTGTCATAAGGTCATTAATTTCCGGTTCCGAAAAAAATCGTTCGGCAATGCGTAGGCTAACTTTGCGCACACGTTCCACATCAATACCAATCTCATTTGGAGCAACAGCACAAACCACATAATGCCCTGAATGCGAGATATTATAATGCACATTTTGGAGATTATTAATACGTGGCTTGCCTTTGTCGCCAAAAACCAGGTTTATTTCCTGATCAGCTTTGCCTAGGAATTGCCCTACCGAATACCGTGCAAGTAACTCACCGGCAACTGTTTGTAGTTTGCTTGTAGAATTCAGTCTGTCGCGCACACGCTCTCTTCCCGCCTCCGGCAGAAACTGAAGCAGAACATCCATAAATTCAGGAGTATATTCAGCTTCTTCGAGATGTATAACAAAGACTTTGATCATGTTCAATCGGTTCTCTTAATCTATTGTTCAAATGTTCTATTGTTTTATTGTTCTTTTGTTCAGATGTTCAATTGTTCTATTGTTCAAATGTTCAATTGTTCAAATGTTCTATTGTTTTATTGTTCTTTTGTTCAGATGTTCAATTGTTCTATTGTTCAAATGTCCAATTGTTCAATTGTTCAAATATTCAATTGTTCAAATGTTCAATTGTTCTATTGTTCAATTGTTCTATTGTTCAATTGATCAAATGTTCAATTGATCAAATGTTCAAATATTCAAATGTTCAAATGTTCTATTTTTCAAATGTTCAAATGTTCAATTTTTCAAATGTTCAAATGTTCAATTGTTTAGATGTTCAATGCTCCTCGTTCAATGCCTTCGTCGTTCAATAGTTGAGTCCACTCCGAAAAGTCGGAAAATGCTGATTTTCAACCCTTCTTTACCCCGACCCCTGAAGGGTAAGTGTTAAAAATTAGCATTTTGCCGAAGTCCCCTTTATGGGATTTAGGGGTAAAATGACTTTTCGGAGTGGACTCATAGTTCAATTTTCAAATTTTCAAATTGTCTCCCCATCTCCCCACCTCCCAGTCCCTCAGTCTCCTCATTTCCCCATCTCCCTTTCCCCCGCTCTCTGACTTTCTGTCGATAAATTCCCTCAGCCACCCGCTCCCTTCGCAACATCCCGCATCACCCGCATCAGGTTTTCACCCCAGATTTTTTTAATATCTTTTTCACTGTAACCTCGCTTAACCAGTTCCAGTGTGATATTGCCCATTTCACTCACGTCTTTGCAATCCATAAGTCCACCGCCTCCGTCAAAATCGGTACCAATACCAACGTGATCGATGCCGGCAATTTTAACCATATAATCGATATGTTCAACGGCATCGCTTACGGTTGCTATTTTCGGGGGAAATTTGGAATCAACGGAATGCCATTCGGCGAAAGCAATTTCTCTTTGTTCATCGCTGAGGTCCTGAAAGTTATTGTACTTTTTACGTACTGCAAGTTTTGCCGAATCGCGTTCGGGATACGGCAGAGGTTTTTTGACGTAATCGCTCAGAATACACATTTGTACCACCCCTTTGTTGGCGGCAAGTGCACGAAGCATATCGTCAGTCAGGTTTCGGGGATTATCACACAGCGCCCTGGAACAAGAGTGCGAAGCGATCACCGGCACTTTGCTCAGTTGCAGAACATCATAAAACGATTGGTCCGACACATGCGACAGATCGATCATCATTCCCAGGCGATTCATTTCTTCTACAACCTGAGTCCCAAAAACAGTTAGGCCGGTTTTGTTAGCAGTATCTGTAGAGCTGGTGCATATATCATTGTTTTTGGTATGGCAAAGCGTGATATACCTTGCCCCACGATCGTAAAAGTGTTTCACATTTGATAAGTCATTTCCAATAGGATAACCATTTTCAACTCCAATAAAAACAACACTTTTATTCTTTTTAACTAATTTATAGGCTTCCTCAGGGGTGGATGCAATACCGCTGATGGCGCTGTTGCGATTTACTGCTGCATAAATGGAATCAAATATCAGTTCCGCTTTGGCTTTGGCTTTCGCATTTCCTTCAGGAGTTCGTAATCCCTGACTTGTAAATACGGCGAAAAACACGGCATCCAATCCGCCTTTACGCATACGGGGGAAATCAACACTGCTGAATGGCAGAGTTTCGCGGTTATCAAGGGCTACATTAAATTTCTTGTTCGTAAAATTCAAAGGAGTATCCGTATGTGAATCGACAGTAAAAGCAGCTGCATGGATACGTGCCGCTTTGGATTCGATGGAATTTTTCTTTTGTGCTGAAAGGGTGCTGATTGTCGAAAGGCATAGAAATGCAAGGATGATTGATGTAAAAACTGACTTCATGAGTTAAATGTTAGATGGTAAGGCAAAAGTAATATTATTAACGTATAAAGTAAATTTATAAAACACTGATATTTTTCAGGCTTGATTTAAAGTTAATCCTTGACGGTTGAATGTGTCAAATTCAATAAACTCCACATTATTAACTACTTCATGTTATTTGGTTAACAATAAGGAGTACCTTTGTCGGCTTAATCTTAAACTTTTTAATGAATACATTTGAACAATTGGGCCTTCAGGAAAATATCCTGAAAGCAATCAAAGAACTGGGGTTCGAAACCCCTATGCCCGTGCAGGAGGCCGTTATCCCGCGAATAATTGAAAACAACACTGACATTGTTGCCCTGGCACAAACAGGAACAGGAAAAACCGCAGCTTTTGGATTACCGCTGCTACAGCTTATCGATCCTGACAACAAAAAAACACAGGCGATCATTCTGAGTCCTACACGCGAATTGTGTATGCAGATTGCAAGCGACCTGAATTCTTACTCAAAATATATGCCTAATATTAAAGTTACTGCCGTTTACGGTGGTGCAAGTATTGAGGCACAGGCAAAACAGCTGAGAGCCGGCACGCAGATTATCGCCGCCACCCCGGGCCGTATGCTCGATATGATCATGCGTAAATACGCTGACCTGTCGGAAATACGTTTCCTCGTTCTCGATGAGGCTGACGAAATGCTGGATATGGGTTTTGAGGAAGATGTTCAATCAATTATTGAAAGTACTCCCAAAGACCGTCACACATTCCTTTTCTCGGCTACCATGCCGACGGATGTTGAAAAAATTGCCCGGCGGTATATGAAGAACCCTGAAACATTAAGTATGGGTCAACGTAACATTGGTGCAACCAATGTTAAGCACATTTATTATCTTACTCATGCCCGGGACCGTTATACCGTTCTGAAGCGTGTTGCCGATTTCCATCCTGATATGTATGCAATCATTTTTTGCCGTACACGCCAGGAAACCCAGGAAATTGCTGATTCACTTATCCGCGACGGATATAATGCTGATGCGTTGCATGGCGATTTATCGCAATCGCAACGTGATCATGTTATGAAAAAATTCCGCGAAAAACATCTTAATATGCTTGTTGCTACTGATGTGGCAGCTCGTGGTATTGATGTAAGCGATCTTACTCATGTT
>Ga0105047_10015435_pt1 | contig 12032 bp, 7 predicted proteins | sample MAT04_FD_78384 | JGI IMG/M metagenome (GOLD analysis project Ga0105047, IMG submission 78384) | Freshwater microbial communities from Lake Fryxell liftoff mats and glacier meltwater in Antarctica - MAT-04 (megahit assembly) | ecosystem: Environmental > Aquatic > Freshwater > Ice > Liftoff... | reverse complement strand
CGAGAGCCAGCGGCGGGCCCTGCGGGTCCGGATCGCCGGTCAGGAGCGCTGGGTCGCGGTCGAGGACGCCGGCCGGCTGCGCGACGCGCTCGGCACCGCGCTGCCCGTCGGGGTCGCGGAGGCGTTCCTCGAACCGGTGAAGGACCCGGTCGGCGACCTCGTCTCCCGGTTCGCGAGGACCCACGGACCGTTCCACCCGGCGGACGTCGCCGCGCGCTACGGCCTGGGCGTCGCCGTCGTCGGCAGCGCCCTGGCACGCCTGTCGGCCACCGGCCGGGTGGTCCACGGCGAGTTCCGACCCGGCGGGACCGGGCTCGAGTGGTGCGACGCGGAGGTGCTGCGCTCCTTGCGCCGACGCTCGCTGGCCAAGCTCCGCAAGGAGGTCGAGCCCGTGCCGCCCGAGGCGCTGGCCCGGTTCCTGCCGCAGTGGCAGGGCATCTCGGGCTCGACCTCACGCGGGATGGACGCGCTGGTCCGGGCGATCGAGCAGCTGCAGGGCGCGTCCGTGCCTGCCTCGGCGCTGGAGACGCTGGTCCTGCCCTCACGGGTCGCGGGCTACTCCCCCACGATGCTCGACGAGCTCACCGCGTCGGGCGAGCTGCTCTGGGCCGGTCAGGGGTCCCTGCCGGGCAGCGACGGCTGGGTGTCGTTGCAGATGGCCGACAGCGCCGACCTCCTGCTCGCCCCGGTGTCGGACCTGTCCTCGACACCGCTGCACGACGCGGTCCTCGAGGCGCTCGAGGGTGGTCAGGCGCTGTTCTTCCGGCAGCTGTCCGAGCGGGTCGGCTCACTCGACGACACCGCCCTCACCACCGCCGTCTGGGACCTGGTGTGGTCGGGCCACCTGACCAACGACACGCTCGGGCCGCTGCGGGCGCTGCTCGGCGCGGGCAGGACCGCCCACACCCAGAAGCGCGCACCGGTGCGGCAGCGCAGCAGGTACGGCCGGCGCGTGATGCCCACCCGCTCCGGCTCGCCCACCGTCGCCGGCCGGTGGAGCCGACTGCCCGACCGCGACACGGACACGACGCGGCGCACCCATGCGCTGGCCGAGGCGCTGCTCGACCGGCACGGCGTGGTGACCCGCGGCGCCGTCATGGCCGAGCGGGCGCCGGGCGGGTTCGCCGCCGTCTACACCGTGCTCAAGGCGTTCGAGGAGGCCGGCCGGGTGCGACGGGGCTACTTCGTGGAGGGGCTCGGAGCGGCGCAGTTCGCCGCGCCCGGCGCGGTCGACCGGATGCGGGCGCTGGCCGCGGTCACGCCCGCCACTGACGAGCCGCTGTGGCAGACCCCCGTGCCGGGAGGCTGGGACGTGTCGCGCCAGCGCAAGCGCCGTGACGAGGCCCGCGCGGTCGTGCTGGCGGCGACCGACCCGGCGAACCCGTACGGCGCGGCCCTGCCGTGGCCGGAGCGCGAGGGCCCGGACGGCGACCCGGCGGCCGGGCACAAGCCCGCCCGCAAGGCCGGCGCGCTGGTGGTCCTGGTCGACGGGGCGGTCGTGCTCTACGTCGAGCGGGGCGGCAAGACGCTGCTGTCGTTCAGCGACGACGAGGCCACGCTGCCGCCCGCCGTCGACGCCCTCGCACTCGCCGTGCGCGACGGCGCGCTCGGCAAGATGACCGTGACCAAGGCCGACGGCGAAGCGGCGCTGACCTCCCCGCTGGGGCTCGCCCTCGAGAACGCCGGCTTCAGACCGACGCCCAGGGGACTCCGACTGCGGGCCTGACGCTCAGAGCCCAGAGCCTCAGAGCCTCAGAGCCCCGGCCCTCAGAGCCCCAGCCCTCAGAGTCCCAGCGGGGCGAGCTCCCCGGCGAGCGGTGGCTCGGCGACCAGCGGGGCCGGGCTCTCGAGCCGGGCCAGCTGACGGGTCGAGCGGGGCAGCAGCGCGAGCGCCATGAGGGCCGTGCCGAGCAGCCCGCCGACCACCATGACCTGAGCCGCTCCGAACGCCTCCGCGACCGGTCCGGCCAGCAGGTAGCCCAGCGGCAGCAGGGCAAGCGATCCCATCCAGTCCCACGCCGACACGCGCGACAGCAGGTGCGGCGGGATGCGGGTCGCCAGCGCCGTCTCCCACCACACCGCGAACAGCCCGATGCCGATCCCGGCAACGGCCATCGTGGCGTACAGGAGCGGGAGCGGCGGGCCGAGCGCGAACACGGCGATGCAGCCGGGCCAGGGGATGGCGCAGAGCACCGCGGCCCGTAGCGCGAGCAGCGGCTTCCAGCGCGCGCCGACCACCGCGCCGCTGACGGTGCCGACACCCCAGGCGGCGTTGGACAGACCGTAGACGGCGTCGCTGCCGTACAGGTCCTGAGCGACGGCGGCGCCGAGCACGAAGAACGGCGCCAGCGCGGTGAACAGGGCGGCGGAGAAGCACAGGACCGTCGCCCAGACCCAGGCGCGGCTGCGCACGGCGTCCCAGCCCTCGACCAGCTCGCGCAGGACGCTGCTGCGCTCACCGGGCACCCCCCGCTCCCGTCCGCGGACGCGGGTCAGCAGCAGCGCGGACACCACGAACGTCGCGGCGTCGAGAGCGAACGCGGCCGCCCCTCCGACCCCGAGGACCAGGGCGGTGGCCAGCGCCGGACCCGCCATGGCGGCGATCTCGCGGCTGACGCCGGTCAGGGCCTGCGCCGACTGGATCTGGTCCTCGTCGACCGTCTGCGGCACCAGCCCGGTGTACGCGGGGCGGAAGAACGCCTCGGCGGTACCGAACAGCGCCCCGATGACCACCATGTGCCAAACCCGGACGGCGCCGGTCAGGATCAGCAGCGCGAGCGTCCCGTGCAGGACGGCCCGCGCGACGTCGCTGGCGATCATCAGCCGTTGGCGGGGCACCCGGTCGGCCAGGACGCCGCCGAACAGGACCAGCAGGAGCAGCGGGAGGGAGTAGGCGCCGAGGACGAGCCCGACGTCCCCCGGGTCGCCGGTCAGTCGCGTGACGAACAGCCCGACAGCCACCAGGACGAGGGCGTCACCGATCACGCTCGCGGTCTGGCTGAGCCAGAGCAGGCGGAAGTCCCGGGCGGACAGGGCGGAGAGCACGGCCGGACGCTAGTCGTGATCCGGCGCACCGCCCACAGGGTTTCGGCAGCGCCCGTCAGGCAGGATGGACGCTCGTGACCGCGCCCGAGGACCTGGAGCTCGAGGCGGGTCGCACCTGGCCGGTCATCGTGCTCATGGGGCTGCTGTTCGTCGGCATCGGCGCCACCCTCCCGGCCCTGCCCGCAGCGGTGCGCGAGGCCGGCGCCGGGCCCACGTCACTGGGCCTGGTGATCGGCGTCTTCCCGCTCGCCGCACTCACCGGGCGGCTGGTCGCCGGGCGCAGCACCGACCGCCGCGGGCGGGTTGTCACCATGCGGGTCGGGCTGATCACCGCCGCGGTCTCCGGCGTGCTGTTCGCCCTGCCCGTGCTCGGCCCGACCGTGCCTGTCGCGGGCATCGGGGTGGCCCGCGTGCTGCACGGGTTGGCCAACGCGCTGGTCTACACGGCGGTCTCCGCGTACGTCCTGGACCGCACGCTGCCGGCACGACGACCGCAGGCGCTGTCGCTGCTCGGCGCCGGCATCTGGGGCGGCTACGCCCTGGGACCGCTGCTGGGCGCGGCGCTCGGTCTCGCGCAGGTCGGCCTGGTCGTGCTGGCCGGCTCGCTCGTCGGGCTGGCCCTCACGGTCGGGTTGCCGGACACCCGGGCCTCCGGTGACCCGCCGACCGGTCTGCGGGCCCTGCTGCCGCGCGGCGTGGCGCTGCCGGGCCTGGCCCTGGGGCTCGGCAACCTGGGCTACGCCGCCATCATCGGCTTCCTCGTCGTCCGGGTCGACGACGGCGGAGGTCGGGGCGCGGTGGCCCTGACCTGCTTCTCGATCGCGGTGCTGGCCGGACGGCTGGTGGTCGTGCCCGTGGCGGCCCGACTGGGGATGCTGCGGTCCCTGCCCTACGGCCTGGTGTCGATGGCCGCCGGACTGCTGGTCATCGCCGCAACCGACGACGCACTCGCCGCCGGGATCGCTGCCGCCGTGATCGGGATCGGCTACTGCCTGCCCTACCCGGCGCTCGCGTCGCTGGTGGCCGGGCGGGTGCCCGCCTCGCAGCGGGGGGCGGCCCTCGGCGCCCTGGTCGCCTTCTACGACGTGTTCGTCGGCCTGGGCTCGGTGGTGTTCGGGCTGGTCGCCGCCCGCGCCGGGACACCGTCGGTGTTCGTGCTGGCCGCCGTGGGCGTGCTCGCGTCCGCCGTCGTCAACACCCGCGTCGCCGGCCAGGACCGCGGCGCCCGCACGGTCGCCGACGCCCGGCCGCCGGACGCCTGACGCCGGACGCCTGACGCACGCGACACCTGACCGGGCTACCCGCGCCGGCGGCGCCGCCCGCTCGGCCGGGGCAGGTCGCGCAGCTCCTGCTCGATCGCGAGCAGGCTCGCGACGAGCTGGTCGACCTCGACGTCGAGCAAGGCCGCATCCAGGGCTGCTCCGCCGCGCTGCTGCGCCGCGTCGCCGAGCAGCCCACGAAGGGCTGTCCGCACCTGCTCCTGGGTCTCCCGCAGCGGTGGCAGCTCGGCAGGCGGCTGCCCGTAGCGCAGGGCGACGGCCAGCGTCCGCATCGCCTCCCCCTGCTGGGCCCGCAGTGTGCGCAGGAGATCCGGCGCCAGCACGGCGGTGGTCTCGGTCAGGTGGGCCTGCAGCGCCAGGGCGGCCAGCGCGAAGCTCCGGGTGGCGGCGCTGATCCGCTCGACGGCGGGCACGGGCAGCCCGGTGCGCCGACCACCCGGCTCGGTCAGCACCCGGTCGACGGAGGCCTCGGCGTTCGCCCGGGCCAACCGGGCCGCGGCCCGCCGCTCCTGCAGCACCCCGGCGTCGACCGTCGACGGGTCGGCGTACTGGCCGAGCAGGGCGCCGGCGTAGCGCTCCTGGGCCTCCAGCAGCCGGGCGAGCTGTTCGGGCAGGCGCACGCGCTCCCACGTCGGCCAGACGACGTAGGCCAGCAGCGCCAGCAGCCCGCCGAGGACCGTCGCCTCGACCCGGTCCACGACAGTCTGGCTGCCCGGCAGCCCGGTGAACGCGAGCACGAAGACGACGAAGCCCGTCACCGACAGGGCGAACAGGCCGTAGTTGGCGAACAGGACGGCGTAGCCGCCCCAGGCGGCGAGGGTGACCAGCAGCGCCAGCAGCAGCGGCCCGGGCTGCAGCACGGCCGCGAGCGAGGTCGCCAGGACCGCCCCGACCACGGTGCCGGCGATCCGACCGAACCCCCGGGAGAACGTCGAGGTGAAGTCGGTCCGGAGCACGACCAGCACCGTCACGGGCAGCCAGTAGCGGTGCTCGAACGGAAGGGCCAGCGCGAGGGCCGTACCGAGCCCGACCGTCGCCGAGAGTCGGAGCGCGTGCCGGTAGGCCGCCGAGCGCAGCGTCAGGTTGGCCCGCAGCGTCGCCGCGACGTCCGGCGCGAGCGGCGAGCGGAACAACCCCAGGGCCGGTCGCCCCTGGGGTTCGGTCTCGCCGGACAGCCGGGCGACCCCGCGGAGGTGGCCGAGCAGATCGCTGGCGAGGCGCTCGAGCTCCCCGACCAGGGACGGCCCGAGGTGGTGGCGAGCTGGGCCGGCGTGCGCCGCCTCGTGTGCGATGGCCTCGCAGGCGGCGGTCAGCCGCGCCCACCGCTGCGGGGCGGCCTGGGGTCCGGTGGCCTGCAGCGCCGCCGTCCGGACCGAGGCCCGCGGCTGCTCGATCGCCCCCGCGAGGTCGGACAGCACGCCGGCGGTCTCCAGCAGCAGGGCGTCCAGGGCCCGTACGGCGTCCGCGCGCACCGGGACGCCGGCCACCACGGGGCGCAGGTGCGCCAGCGCGGCGAGCGTGGTGCGCAGCCGCTCCCCCTCGTCGGTCAGCCCCTGGAACACCAGGGCCTGGTCGCCGCGCGCGAACGGCTGCGGGTCACCGAGCGCCGCGCGCGCCAGCGACAGCGGGCTGCCCTCGGGGGGCTCGGACACCCCGCGCGGCAGGCTGCGGGCGTAGCCGGCCAGCGACCGGTAGGCCGCGGCGAGCAGGCCACGCTCCACCGGGGAACGACGCAGCGGCCACACCGCGACGACCAGCAGCGCCTGCACCAGCCCGCCGACCAGCACCAGAGCCGCGCGACCGGCCGCGTCCTGCACCGGCATGGAGTACTGCGTGATGACGAGCAGGGCGATCACCGACTGGGTGCCGATGATGCCCGCGGCCAGCCCGAGCGAGACGGCCAGGCCGGCGGCGAACGACCACAGCGCCACCGTCGGGGGCAGCAGCCACGCCACGTCCCCGACCACCGCTCCCGTGAAGGTCGACAGGGCCACGCAGACGGTCGCCAGCAGCACCGCGGACAGCCGCGCGCGGTAGCCGCTGGCAAAGACCGCGAAGCCCGCGAAGAAGGCCCCACCGGCGGCGACGGCGCCGTCGAGCGGCCGGTCCACCGCGATCCCGACGAGCAACGGCAGCGCGACCCCGAGCGAGGTGCGCAACCCGCCGCGCAGGTCGACCCGGTCCCGGTCCACCGCGACGGTCGCGCGCACGAGGGAGCGCACGGTGCCGGTCATCGGGAGATCGTCGCCTGCCGGCACCGCGCCGCGGTCAGCGGGTGGCAGGCCCTGACGCGGGGCAGGATGGGCCCGTGCCCGAAGGAGACAGCGTCTGGAAGGCCGCCCGCCGGATGCGGGGGCACCTGGTCGGGCGCACCGTCACGCGCTCGGACTTCCGGGTGCCGCAGCACGCGACGGCGGACCTGTCCGGTCGCGAGGTGATGGCCTTCGACGCCTACGGCAAGCACATGCTCACCCGGTTCTCGGGCGGTCTGACGCTGCACACCCACTTCGAGATGGACGGCGCCTGGCAGGTCGTGGGGGCGGGCAAGGCGCTGCCAAGGAGCGTCGACGACGAGGTGCGGCTGGTGCTGTCGACCGACGGCCCCACGGCGTACGCCCTGCGCATGCCGGTCCTCGAGCTCATCGAGACCGCCCACGAGGACCGCGTGATCGGCCACCTCGGCCCCGACCTGCTCGGCCCGGCCTGGGATCTCGACGAGGCCCTCCGCCGGCTGGGGAAGGGCCCCGAACGGCCGCTGGTCGAGGCGCTTCTCGACCAGCACAACGTGGCCGGCATCGGCAACCTGTGGGCGGTCGAGACCTGCTACCTGCGGGGGCACTCGCCGTGGACACCGGTGGGCGACGTCGACCTGGCGGCCACCGTGCAGCTGGCCCGCCGGATGATGCGGCACTCCCTGGAGCACCCCGGGCAGGTCACCACAGGTGACACCCGGCGCGGGCAGACCCACTGGGTCTACGGGCGGGCCGAGCGGCCGTGCCGTCGCTGCGGGACGCCGGTCGCCTTCCGCGACAGCGTGACCGGCACGTCGTACGCCCGGGAGACCTGGTGGTGCCCGTACTGCCAGCCCGGCCCGTTCCCGTCGCTCGCCGAGCGGCCGCCCCGGCCGGGGCTGCGCCGCGGCGTGAACGAGGAGTCGTTCGGCTCCCGGACGCGGCGGCTCGCGGGTCGTCCCGGCTACAGCCGGTGACCCGTGCCTGAAGGCGACACCGTCTGGCTGGCCGCCCGGCGGATGCACCAGGCACTCGCGGGCCGGGTCCTCACGCGGTCGGACTTCCGGGTGCCGCAGCTGGCCACGACCGACCTGTCCGGCCGCGAGGTGCTCGCGGTCGTGTCCCGCGGCAAGCACCTGCTCACGCGGGTCGCCGGCGGTCTCACGCTGCACACGCACTTCCGGATGGACGGCTCCTGGCACCTCTGCCGGCCGGGCGACCGCTGGCAGGGCGGCCCCGACTGGCAGGTCCGGGTGGTGCTGGAGAACGCCGAGCAGGTCGCCGTCGGCTACCGGCTGCCGGTCGTAGAGCTGCTCGAGACCACCGCCGAGGCAAGCGCCGTCGGGCACCTCGGCCCGGACCTGCTGTCCGACGGGTGGGACGCCGGTGAGGCGCTGCGCCGGCTGCGGGCCGAGCCGGACACCGAGATCGGGATGGCCCTGCTCGACCAGCGCAAGCTGGCCGGACTCGGCAACCTCTACCGGACCGAGGTGCTCTTCCTGCGCGGGCTGACGCCCTGGGTGGCCGTGCGCGACGTGCCCGATCTGCCGGCGCTGGTCGAGAAGGGCCGTCGCCTGATGGTGGCCAACCGAGGGCACGGGGAGCAGTCGACCACCGGGGCTCTGCGGCGGGGAGAGGAGCACTGGGTCTTCGAGCGCTCTGGCCGACCCTGCCGGCGCTGCGGCACCCGCATCCTGACCGCTGAGCAGGGCGCCGCGCCGTACGCCCGTCTGACCTACTGGTGCCCGCGCTGCCAGGTGGGACCGGCCCCGTCGCCGGCACGGACCCCCCGGCGACCCCGGCCCGCCGGGCGCTGGTCGTACCGGCCCTGACGGGCCCCGCCGGGCTCAGGCGGACTCATGGACGGTCGGCGGGCGTGACCGGCCGACGACGGCACGGGACCAGTAGAAGCCCTGGCCGAGGTCGCAGCCCAGCTCCTGGAGCCGGCGTGCCTGGTCGATCGTCTCGACCCCCTCGGCGGTCGTGGCAAGCCCGAGTCCATGGGCGAGGTGCAGGATGCTGCCGACGATCGCGGTGTCGGAGCCCTCGATCCCCAGTCCGGCGACGAACGACTTGTCGATCTTGATCTCGTCGACCGCCAGGTCGCGCAGGTAGCCGAAACCGGCGAAGCCGGTGCCGAAGTCGTCGATCGAAACCCGGATGCCCAGGTCCCGGCAGGTCCCGAGCACCTCCAGCGCGGTCGCAAGGTCCTGCAGCAGGCCCGTCTCGGTGATCTCCAGAACCAGCTGCTGGGGCCCGACCCCGGAGGCGGCGAGCGCGCGCCCGACGGTGTCGCACAGCGACGCGTCCCGCAGCTGGCGCGCCGCGACGTTGACCGAGACCGACAGCTCGGTCCCCGGCCACTGGCCGACCTGGTGGCAGGCCCGCTCGAGCACGAACGCCCCGATGTCGTTGATGAGGTCACTGCTCTCGGCCGCGTCGATGAACTCCTCGGCGACGAGCAGCCCCCGCTGCGGGTGCTGCCAACGCAGCAGTGCCTCCACGCCGGACAGGCTGCGGCTGGTCAGGTCGACGACCGGCTGGAAGTGCACCCGCAGCTCGCCGTCGCTCAGGGCTTGCCGCAGCCGCCCGACCAGCCCCCCCGGCTGCTGGGCGTCCACGCCCACGCCCTGGAACAGGGCGTAGCGGCCGGCGCCCGCCGCCTTCGCGGCGTACATGGCGGTGTCGGCCTCGCGCAGGAGCTCGTGCGCCCGGTGGCGCCCGGCCAGCAGCGTGAGGCCGACGCTGGCAGTCTGCGTGACGGTCGTTGACCCCACGCGCACCGGCAGCCGCAGAGCGGCCTGGATCCGCTCCGCGACGTCGCAGGCCTCCGGGGCGCCCCGCACCTGCTCGGAGAGCACGATGAACTCGTCGCCTCCGAGGCGGCCGCAGGTGTCCTCGGGTCGCAGCGTGCTGAGCAGCCGGCCCGCGACGGTGCGGAGCAGGTCGTCGCCTGCGGAGTGGCCGAACCGGTCGTTGACGTTCTTGAAGTCGTCGAGGTCGACGAACAGCAGGGCGCCGGCCTGGCCCCGCCGGGTGAGGGGGTGCTGGATCCGGTCGGCGACGAGGGTCCGGTTGGGCAGGCCGGTGAGCGGGTCGTGCAGGGCAAGGTGGGCCAGCCGCTCGTGGCTGGTGCGCCGCTCCGTGACGTCGCGCAGGTTGACCACGACCCCCCGGACCGCCGGGTCGCCGACCAGGTCGGTGACCACGACCTCGCTCCAGCGCCAGGCTCCCTCGCTGTCGCGGACCCTCATCTCGACCGGGATCACCCCGTCGCCGTTCTGCTCGAGCGCCCTGGCGAAGGCCTGCCAGTCGTCGGCGTGGACAATCCCTTGGACCGGGTCCCCCTCGAGCTCTCCCGGGTGGAAGCCGAACACGTTGGTGATCGCCGGGGAGGCGTAGCGCACCCGGCCGTCGGTCCCGATGACGACCGCGGCGTCGATGGAGTGCTCGAGCAGCGGCCGCACCGCGTCGCCGAGGCCGATCGACACCCCGACCACGGCCACGGTCGTCCCGTCCTCGTCGTCGACGCCCGTGTTGGTCACCAGCGCCCGGAACGACGACCCGTCCTTGCGCCGAACCGTGAAGCTGCCCGACCAGGTCTGCCCCGCGCGCAGGGCGACCATGATCTGCTCGGCGTCCTCCTGAGCCACCTCAGGCACCGTCAGCTCGCCGATCGGCCGTCCGACCGCCTCCTGCGCGGACCAGCCGTAGAGGCGCTCGGCGCCGGCGTTCCAGCTCATCACGGTGCCCGCGGGGTCGGTGACGATGACGGCCTGACCGACCGCGGCCAGCAGACGGGCCGGGTCGGGCAGCCCGCCACCGGTCGTCGTCATCGAGCCTCCGCGAGGTGGTCGAGGCGGGCTGCACCCACCGCCCGCCTCGACGCTATGCCTGCAAGGCCCCGCAGACCAGGGCCGCCACCGCCGGTCCGACCGTCACCGGAGCTCGCGCAGCGCCTGGGCCAGGCCCGTCAGCGCGTCGGTCGCATCCTGCAGACGCCCGGTCGCCAGCGGGTCCGCGCTGGCCGCGACGAGGTCGGCGACGGCCCTCATCAGCTGCTCCTGGCAGGCGACCCCGTCGAAGAGCTGGCGCACCAGCACCTGGTCGGCCCCTCGGTGCGGTTCGACCGCGGCGAGCCGCGCGGCCTGCCACCGCAAGGCGGCGTCGGCCTCCCCCGCGGCCTGCCAGGCCTGCTGAGCGACCTCGCGGCCGGCCGGTGACACCAGCGGCAGCAGGCGGCGCAGCTCCTCGCGCACCGCCTCGAGGCGGCGGACCGCCGGGAAGGCCGCTGAGCGCGGGTGCGGCGGGGGCGGGAGGGCGTTGGTCATCGCTCGGGCAGCGAACGAAGGCAACGGCGGCAGGCGCAGGACCCGGGCGGACCGGTAGGCCCCCAGCCCGGCGACAGCGGATGCGGTCAGGGCCACGAGGGACAACCCCGCCTCGAGGGGGATCACGGCGACCCCGGCCCCGACCGCCACCACGAGCTGCATCGGCAGACTCGCCCGGGCTCGCTCGATCGACTGGCCGCGCCGCCGCACCGCCTTGGCGTGGGCGACCTCGACCCGCAGCTGCGCCTTGCCGGCGGCCCGCGCATCGCGAGCGAGCCGCTTGGCGAGCTGCCGGTCAGGAGGCAGGCGATCCACGGTCACGTCCAGGTCAGGTGGCCGGGTCGGCCTCGGCGTCGGCCGACGGGGTGGCCTTCGGGTTGGCCGTCGGGGTGCCCGTGGTCAGCGGCGGGTTGGTGGCCGTGGGCGGGGCCGACAGCTGGTTGCCCGCCATGCTGGCCCGGATCTGGTCGAGGCGGGAGCTGCCCGCCATCTCCAGGGAGCTCTTCTCCACCTCGAGCATGCGCCCCTCGACGCTGTTCTGGGCCAGCTCCGCCGAGCCGAGCGCCTTGGCGTAGCGCGCCTCGATCTTGTCGCGCACCTCGCTGAGGTTGGGAGTGCTCCCCGGCGCGGACAGCTGCGACATCGAGGACAGCGAGGCCGAGACCTGCTCCTGCATCTTGGCCTGCTCGAGCTGGGTCAGCAGCTGGCTGCGCTCGGCGAGCTTCTGCTGCACCTGCATGGCGTTGGCCTCGACGGCCTTCTTCGCCTGCTCGGCAGCCTGCAGCGCCTGGTCATGCAGGCTCTTCAGGTCCTCCATGGAGTGCTCGGCCGCCACCAGCTGCGTCGCGAAGGTGGTGGCGGTCTGCTCGTACTGCTGGGCCTTGGCCTCGTCGCCGGCCGCGCGGGCCTGGTCGGCCAGCACGAGCGCCTGGCGCGCCGAGCCCTGCAGCTTCTCGACGTCGCTCATCTGCCGGGCCAGCTTCATCTCGAGCTGGCGCTGGTTGCCGATGACGGACGCCGCTTGCTGGGTCAGCTGCTGGTGCGAGCGCTGCGCCTCCTCGATCGCCTGCTGGATCTGGATCTTGGGGTCGGAGTGCTCGTCGAGCTTGCCGCTGAGCAGCGCCATGAAGTACTTCCAGCCACGG
>Ga0105047_10015434_pt1 | contig 12032 bp, 9 predicted proteins | sample MAT04_FD_78384 | JGI IMG/M metagenome (GOLD analysis project Ga0105047, IMG submission 78384) | Freshwater microbial communities from Lake Fryxell liftoff mats and glacier meltwater in Antarctica - MAT-04 (megahit assembly) | ecosystem: Environmental > Aquatic > Freshwater > Ice > Liftoff... | reverse complement strand
TCGAACCCTGAACCAATGGATTAAAAGTCCACTGCTCTAACCATTGAGCTAGAGGAGCGAGACCGGTTGAAAAGGTGGAAGAAACCCCGCCTGTGTGGTGGCCGGCACTCGGCGAGGAATCGTATCGGCCCTGTTCAGGGTCGCTGCTGACCTAATCGCTGTGGGGATCGCCACGTGCGCGCCGGTCTCCTGGATCGCCGATGCGATAGCGGCGACTCGTTGGCCGCCAACCTGACGAATGTTCCAGGCAAGAATCCTCACGGTGCTCATCTACACCCCCGGATAGCGCTCGAACCACTCTCGGGTCGCTCCACCCGAGTCGTAGCTCGGTGCAGCGCCACGCAACTCGAGCGCTGCGTCGCGGGCAACTTGCTCGATGACTTCACGCAGTTCTAGCTCGCCCAACCAGTCCTGCGGTAACACGGCCACACCACCTTGTGCACCGAGCAGGTTGCCTGCAATCGATCCGGTCGAGTCGCTGTCCCCGGAATGATTCACGGCGGCCAGCACACCCTCACGAAAGTCGGTGGTAGCCACGGCGCACGCGACCGCAATGGCGAGTGCTTCTTCGCCAACCCAGCCACCACCCATGCCTTCCAACTGCTCCGGAGTTGGCAAGCCGCGAGCTCCAAGTTCGCGAGCCGCCTGCACCGCTCGCACCGTGGTGGCGCTGCGGTCGGCGTCGGCGAGTTGTTCGTCAGCTGCATCAAGCGCCCGACCCATTGACTGACCATCGACAAGGGCACCGACCGCGACCGCGAGATATCCAGCCGGCAAGTAGCCATCGGCGTGACCGTGAGTGAGTGCGGCGAAGTCGCAACCCATCGCAAACCGTTCTTTGTCTGAGCATTCCGGAAAGCCAGCGGGCGCTGCACGCATGACGCCCCCACAGCCTTTCGAGTCGTTGATCGGTTCGCTCACGGTGCCGTTCCCGCCTGCTCTCATCGCCGACATGCATGTGTTACCCGGCGCGCGATGACTGTGCAGTTCGTCGACTCCGATGAGCCAACCGCCAGCGACGAAGTCGCGATCATCCTCTTTGACTGATCCGCCTTGCGTGACGAACCACCTGCGGTACGCGTTTCGAACGACCGAAGCTGTGTGACACACGCCTTTCGATCGTCCGCGAATCGATGCGCGAATCAGTCCGTCGGCGGTGAACAAGGTCATTTGCGTATCGTCGGTGATTGCTCCTTTGCGGCCGTACGCGGACGTGTAACCGGTGACACCGGCGGACCCGAAGCGACGGCGAATCTCATCAAGCGACATGAACTCGATGCCAGCACCCATGGCGTCACCGATAGCGCCACCCAACAAGCATCCAACGATCCGATCCTCTGCGTCGCTCACGCGCTTGCCGTCGCTCCGTAACGCGCTACGTACTCTGCGGAGGTGATTGCTGGGTCGAGAAACATTGCGCTGTCGAGCTTCACGAAGCGATCTGGCGCAGTCAATAGCTTGTCCCAAACCTCGTAGACGGACTCTCCGACCTTCCGCTGCGTCTCTCGGTGGATGGACTGCTGGTACTCGAGCAGGACGAGTTCGCGCAACCCACCCTTTGTTCGGTGAACGAACGCAGCATCGACGCTTGTGCAATTCGCACCGCGCTCTCGTACGCCGTTCTTGCCTTCACTGAAGAAACCCACAGGCCCGATGTATTCGAAGGTGAGATATCGCCCCGGCTCAATCTCGAAGACTTCTTCCGTGCCGAGCGATTCACCGAACGCCTGAACAATTCGCGCCGGATCGTTGACCATCTGCCCCAGCGCGTTCACGCATTGCACTTGCGAGGACAGCAGATGATTTCCGGGACCTCCGCCAATACCCATGTGCCACGGAATCTTCAGCTCACCAAAGAGTGCGATGCCAGCACTTCGAACTTCCGGCAGCAGGTTGTGAGCGATCATTCGAATGGAAGGTCGTATTCGATTCCCTTACGACGAGCGTTCTTGATCCATCGTGCAGCCTCGGCGCGAAGCTGGTCGCGTTCAGCACTCGGCGGTACAGATGACTCCTCCAGCGGGATGCCGAGCTCAGCTTCGACGTACAACCGAACGTGTTGCTCGTAAGAGACGGGCTCGTTCGCTCTCGGCAACTCGGCTCGCGTCTCGGCTTCCCGCCGGCGAGCACTCCCCAACTCGGCGGTCACGTCGTGACCGCAAGATGTCGCATGGTCACAAATCGCGGTGACAGTTCGGCGCAGTTCGTCCAGCAACGCAACGGCTGAGGACCGAGCAGGAAATCTGGCGGCGTAGATCTCGACGAGCCGGCTGTAGTACCACAGGCTTCCACCGCGGCCCGCGGCTTTGTTGAACCTGCGCCACAGTCTGTCGCCCAGTTTGCGATAGTCGGCGAGGATCGCACGGGCGTTGTGCAATTTGTCGGCAACCGAGACCAGCAGTGCGTCGGCCGGCGCATCGGCCAAGTGATCGAGGTAGCCCACCTTGCGCGGCCACCACGCTGCTTTGCCCTCCGGATCTTCGACCAAGCTGTCCGAGCAAGCCAACACAATGTCGGCCACGACATCTCCGAACATGTCACGGATTTCATCGACCACTGTTTGTCCACCGTGGTCTTCTGCTGCATCGTGTAGCAGAGCAGCGATCGCCTGGTCTTCAGTTCCTCCGTGTTCAAGCACGAGTGCCGACACCGACAACAAGTGAGCGACATACGGGATCTTCGTCCCCTTGCGTAAGTCGTCGCGGTGAACTCGCAAAGCCATCGCAGTGGCAGCGGTAAAGCGCTCAGTAAGAACAGATTCCATTTACCAATCCTCCACCCTGCCTAACGCACGAAGAAACACAAATCGTGACTACTGGGCCTCTACGCCAATCTGTTCCACAACTATGCGAAGCCGAGCATCCCACCCTGCGGGCACCACGGCATCCGTGACCACGCCGACAAAACCGAGCACTGCCCGCCAGATCACTGTCGCGTTCAACGACACATCGACGGGAATGAGAATCGTTTGCCGACATGACTCGGTACAATGTGACTGTCTCATTCAGATGACTTGAGAGACCCGGCTCGCTGACAGTCAGGCAACCAGCCCTTGGGCACGGTGCCACCGCCGGGAACGATGAGGAGAGAACATGCCCGTAGTCCGTCGTTTGCACCACAATCCGAATCCGCTCCCTGATTGGTCGGCGTTCGGGGTCCATCTCAGTCGATATCAGATCGACGAAGTGCTGCATTACACACACCCGCTACCCAACATTCGCGGCTACACGAAGAGGTTCTTCGATAAGCGATACCCAGGCTGGGGTTTAGGGTCCTTCTTCAAGGTCTTCCAAGCCGCCGGGGTTTTGCTGGACGATGGGATCGGTGCTCCGTACAGTGGTCGCTGCCATTGGCAGATGAGGACCTTACATTTCGACAGTCGCGAGTCGTTCGCAGTCGAGTGGGACGAGGCCGTCACCGCTGACGATGGTCACTACTACTGGGCCGGGCGACCTGGTTCCACTGGCCGCGGTGCTTTCAACGAGTTCGTCGAACCCGAGCAAGTTGACGACCCCGTCGCCGCGTCCACCTTTGTGGATCAACTCTGCACGTTGCTCGGCAGCGTCGACAAGGCCGACCGAAGCAAGCGTCGGTGACGAGCGACCAGGACCGCGCCGCGTCCTCGAGGTCGCACGAGCACACACGGCGCTTCTGGTCGCGACACGCAAGACCGGTAGCCCTCGTGACGCCCACGACCTCATCATCGCCGCCACGGCCCGCGCCACCGGACGAACTGTCGTGACATCTGATCGCGCGGGGTTCATTGACCTTCCTGGCGTCAAGGTCCGATTCCCGCAGTGACCACTGCGGTACGTAGACGCCGATCTGAGTGAAGTCGCCGGTCCACTGCCAGTTCGTCAGCTCACAGGTCGACTCTTGACGCAGCGAACCGTCGGGTAATTCGAACTACAACTCGTCCGTCACCTTCGGTGCGCAACTGGCTCGTGGCAGGCACTGGCCCGTCGCTGAGCGATACCGTGCTGTTCATGCTCAACCCTGTGAAGTCATGGCGCCATCTCGCAGTTGGGGTATCCGCGTTTGCGGCGCCTGGCCTGGTCGCTGTCGGTCTGCTTGGCGGAGGAATTCACGACGAGCGTTATGAAGCAAAGCAGATCGTCGTCACGCCAATCGGTGCGGACGGAGTTCGCATCACCGAGATTGTCGACAACGACTTCGGGACTACGGAACGGCACGGCTACCAACGACTGATCCCGAACGACTTCGGCGATCCGCAGGACGTCGTGGCAACTGCTCCGTACTCTGCCGACGACTTATCGGTCAGCAACGAAGGCTTCAACACGCGCATTCGAATCGGCGATGCGAACATCACCCACACTGGGCAACACCGTTACGTGCTGTCGTACACACTTCCGAACGCGCGCATTTCTTCCGGTCAGTTGGCGCTCGACATCTCCGACGATCAGACCGAACTGGAAACAGGTCGGCTTGAAATTGTCGTCACCGGCTTCGAACTGACCAATCCCCTTTGCAACACCGGCGACTTCGGCGATGTTGGCGGTTGCGAGTTGGTCCGCGATGGCGACATCTATCGCGTTGTAATCGAGCCACTGCGGCCGCACACGTACGTCACGATCGGCGGCACGATCACCGCTATCACCGAGCCAGTCACGGTCGTGGCGCCTGCGCTACCCGAGCGTCGTAAAGACAACTCGACGCAGTGGGCACTCGGTCTCGGCGCGCTGGGTGCGCTCGCCGCTGGCGGCGGGTTCCTGACAGCGCGCCGATTGGGCCGCAACGAGGTGGCCGGAGCGAGTCCCGCCGACGCTGCGTTCGCGGCTGGTTCGGCGCACCTCGTCGCGGACGCCGACCTGGACGACATGGCGACCACCGAGTTCGAGGCACCGCGCGGAATTCGACCGTGGCAGGGCAACATGTTGCTCACCGAGAGAGTCGGCCCGGATTCTGTGTCGGCTTGGTTCTCCGACATGATCGCGCAGGAATACTTGGCGCTCGCTGGCACTTCTCCACAAGTCCTCACTCGCGGGCCAAAGGCCGATGATGCACCGCCTGCCTTCAAGGACGACATCGCCAAACTCTTCGACGTCGATGGTCAACTGGAGATGGGCAAGTACCAACCAAAGTTGGGCAGCCTGTGGAATCGCGTGCTCTCGGATCAAAAGAAGGCGGCGACTGATTCGGGTTGGTGGAAGAAGTTCCCGCCCGGCACGCTCGCTAAGTTCCCAACGTGGATCGGAGTACTGGTCCTTCTAGCCTCCGGGATCGTCGCCGTGAGCGTGTGGCAGCAGTGGCTACGCGCCTGGCCCATTGCGATCCTTGCCGCGTTCGCGATTCCCGCCGCCGTCGCGGTCAACGTGTACCGCCCCCTGTTGCCGGTGCGCAGCGCAGAGGGCAGCGCCTTGGCCCTTCGCGCTGAATCGTTCCGTCGTTTCCTCGAGGCCAGCGAAGGCAAGCATGTTGACTGGGCGTGGAAGAACGGGCTCTTGCGCGAGTACTCGGCCTGGGCCGTCGCACTCGGCGCGGCCGATGCGTGGGGTCGTGCCATTGCGAGCAGCACCGTCCCACCGCAGCAAGCTTCGCTGTACGCGATGCCGCTGGCAGTGCACACTTATCGCGGCGATTGGACGCAGGCGCACACCAAGCCCGCACCCGCGGGCAGTTCGAGCGGTGGCGGCAGCAGCTTTTCCGGAGGGTCCTCCGGTGGCGGCGGAGGCGGCGGCAGCTCTTCCAACTGGTAACGGCAGTAACTGGTAACGACGGTCCGGTAACGCGAGTTACTGCAGGTTGCGTGTTGCGCCACCGTCAACCGGGATCGCGCTGCCGGTGATGAACTTCGCCGAGTCGCTGCACAAGAACGCCGCGATACGTCCGAAGTCGCCAGCATCACCGAGTGTTCCAGTGGGTGTCGCCTTGGCAACCGCTGATAGATCGCCGCCGTACAACTTGGCCAAACGATCGGTTTGATGACTGCCCGGTTGCAGCGAGTTGACGGTCACGCCATCGATAGCGACTTCGCTGGCCAACGTCTTCAAGAACCCAGTGAGTCCGGCACGCGCCGTGTTCGAAAGAATCAGGTTGCCAATTGGTTCGCGCACCGACGTTGACGTGATCGCAATCACGCGACCCCACCCGCGCGACCGCATCCCGGGCACAGACGCCTGACACAACGCGATCGTGGCCAGCAGGTTTGTGCGAATCGCCTCTTCGTACTGCGCCATCGTGATGCTTTCGAAATTGCCAGCGGGCGGACCGCCAGCGTTCGCGATCAGGATGTCGATGCCGCCCATCGCCTGTTCGGCCTGTGCCACAAGCGCGGCGATGCCAGCGAGGTTGCTGAGGTCGCCGACCTGCGTGTGCACCAACTCGCGGATCGTTCCTGCGGCTGCATCCAGTCGCTCTTCTGATCGCGCCACCAAGGTGACGATCGCGCCCTCAGCGGCAAGGGCTTGCGCGCAACCAAGGCCGAGTCCGCTCGAAGCACCAGTGACCAGCGCCCGTTTGCCAACCAGTGACAAGTCCATTGCTCCTAAATCTAGGATGCAACGCGTGAAACCGTTGTGGACGCCGACGGCCGAGCGAATCGCGGCCACAGAAATGGACGCCTTTCGGCGGCGAGTCGCACGGGATCACCCAGACGTGACCGACGCAACTTCCCTGCACGCGTGGTCCGTGCGCGAGCCGGCCGCGTTCTGGAGCCGCATTTGGACCGAATGCGGAGTGGTCGGCGAGCCGGGCGACGTCGTCTTCGACGCAGGGACCAGTGGCCATGCACTTCGCGAGGCGCGGTTCTTTCCGAACTCGTCGGTGTCGTACGCCGAGAACGTGCTCGCCGATCGGCCTGGCGCGAACGACGAGGCCATCGTTGCGATCACCGAACACGGCGACCGTCGCACGTACACGTGGAACGAGTTGCGTTCGCAAGTCGCCGCGCTGGCGGCTGCGCTGAGGGCCGATGGCGTGCAACCCGGCGACCGCGTTGCTGCCTACATGCCGCACGTTGTCGAGACGATCGTCACGTTGTTGGCGGCCAACGCGATCGGTGCCACGTTCACCTCTACTTCCAGCGACTTCGGGGTCGCAGGTGTCGTCGACCGCTTCGGCCAAACACAACCGACAGTGCTGGTCGCAGCCGACGGCTATCGCTACGGCGGCAAGTCCTTCGACTGCCTTGATCGCCTCGCTGAGATTGCCGCGCAGTTGCCTTCGTTGCGGCGCACGGTCGTGGTCGGCGTGTTGGCCGACGCAGCCGACGTCGACCACATTCCCAACGGCGTTCGCTGGGGTGATTACACCGCGCCCCACTTGGGCGCTCCCCTGACGTTCCTGCGACTGCCCGGCGATCACCCGGTGTACATCCTCTATTCGTCGGGCACTACCGGCCAACCAAAGTGCATCACGCACCGCTCGCTTGGCGTGCTGTTGATGCATCTCAAGGAACACCAACTGCATTGCGATGTGCGCGCTGGCGATCGCGTCTTGTACTTCACGACCTGCGGCTGGATGATGTGGAACTGGTTGGTGTCCGTGCTTGCCTCCGGCGCGACGGCGGTGTTGTTCGACGGCAGCCCGTTTCACCCGTCGCCTACCACACTGTTCGATGTCGCCGCGCGCGAACGATTGACGTTGCTCGGCTTGTCGGCGAAGTACGTCGACTCGGTGAACAAGGCTGGGGTGCGCCCGATCGAGACTCATGATCTGTCCGCGTTGCGCACGGTCTGCAGCACCGGTTCGCCGCTCAGCGAAGAAGGGTTCCGCTGGATCTACCAAGCGATGAAACCCGACGTTCACCTTGCTTCGATCAGCGGTGGCACCGACCTATGCGGCTCCTTTGTTGGCGGCGACCCGACCCGCCCCGTCTACGCGGGTGAGATTCAAGGACCAGCACTCGGAATGGCCGTCGAGGTATTCGACAACGAGGGGCACCCAGTGCGCGAGCCGGGCATCAAAGGCGAACTCGTGTGCACGCAACCGTTCCCCAGCGTGCCGATCGGTTTCTGGGGTGATGATGCGCAACACAGCAAGTTTCACGCTGCGTACTTCGATCGCTTTCCTAGCGTGTGGGCGCATGGCGACTTTGCCTCATGGACCGAACATGAAGGTGTTGTCATTCACGGACGCAGCGACGCAACTCTGAATGCTGGCGGCGTGCGCATCGGCACCGCCGAGATCTACGCGCAGGTTGAACAGCTACCCGAGGTCGTCGAGTGCGTCGCTGTCGGCCAAGAGTGGGACGACGACACGCGCATCGTGCTCTTCGTCAAACTTGCCGAGGGTCTCCAGTTGACCGACGAACTGCAAGCTGCGATACGCGCTCTATTGCGCGTCAACGCGTCGCCGCGTCACGTTCCGGCACGCATCGCGCAGGTCACGGAGATACCGCGCACGCGCAGCAACAAGATCAGCGAGCTAGCGGTGGCCGACGTCGTCAACGGGCGCGAGGTGCGCAACACAGAGGCACTCGCCAATCCCGAATCGTTGCTGCAGTACAAGGACCGAGCCGAGTTGGCCAGCTAGGCGAACGCGAACCCGCGATAACCGTCGGCGGCAACTTCGATGCACTGCTGCTCATAGGGCGCGAAACCGAGCAACGGCATGAACACCCGGGTCTTGCCCGGAACGTTGGCCCCGAGGTACCACGAGTTGCAGGTCGGAAACAGGGTCATGTTGGCGACCATGTTGACGTAGTCGACCCATTCATCCTGCGCTTGTTCCTCGGCCTCGATGCGCCGCATACCCCGCTCGCGCATCGCGACCACGCAGTCGCGAATCCACTCCACGTGCTGCTCGATCGAGGTGATCATGTTGGTCAGCACTGATGGGCTGCCGGGACCGCTGATAGTGAACATGTTGGGCAGGCCTTGGATGGCCAGGCCGAGATAGGTACGCGGCCCTGCTTCCCACGCCTGCTGCAGCGAGATCTCCGGGCCATTGGCGTTGATCTTCAGCAGACTGCCGGTCATCGCATCGAAACCGGTCGCGTACACGATGCAATCGACGTCGTAGTCAACGCCATCGACGCGCACACCCGTTGGGGTGATTTGCTCGATCGGTTGTTCGCTGACGTCGATCAACGACACGTTCGGTCGATTGAACGTCGCGTAGTAGCCAGTGTCGACGCACAGTCGTTTGCAACCCACCACATTCGTGGGGGTCAACAGTTGCGCGGTGGCGTGATCTTTCACCGTCGCGCGGATTTGACGCCGTATGAACTCCGCCGCCGTGTCGTTCGAGTCTTTGTTCAGCAACAGGTCGGCGTAGCCACCGAGGTACGACAACCCACCTGCCGCCCATCGCCGCTCGTACTCGGCTTCGCGTTCCGCGGGGGCGGAGTCAACTGCGTTGGTGTCGCCGCGAGGTGAGCGCGACCCGTAGCCGGTCATTGTCAGCCGGTTTGCGGCGCGCAACTCGCGGTAGTGCGTCTTTACCTCCGCCATCTCGGCAGCGGTGAGTGGCCGATTGTGCGCGGGCACCGCGTAGGTCGCTGTGCGCTGGAAGACGGTGAGGTGAGCGGCTTGTTTGGCAATGATCGGAATCGACTGCACCGCCGACGAGCCGGTGCCGATGACAGCGACGCGCTTGCCGGTGAAGTCGACCCCATCGTGCGGCCATGTGCCGGTGTGATAGCTGTCGCCGGTGAACGTGTCGCGGCCAGGGAAGTCGGGAAGGTTGGTGCTGCTGAGGCAGCCAACCGCCATGATCAGAAACTGCGCATGCGCGGTCGACCCATCGTCGGTGGTAATCGTCCAGCGTGTCGCCTTGTCGTCGAAGTCCGCCGATTTCACTCGCGTGTTGAAACAAATATCGCGGCGCAGGTCGAAGCGATCTGCGACGTGTTGTGCGTAGCGCAGAATCTCGGGCTGGGTGGCGTAGCGCTCGGTCCACTCCCACTCCTGCTCGAGCTCGGGGCTGAACGAGTAGCTGTACTCCAAGCTCTCGACATCGCAACGCGCCCCGGGGTAACGGTTCCAGTACCAGGTGCCCCCGACGTCGTCGGCGACCTCAAAGACCTTGGCAGTGAAGCCCTGCTCGCGAAGCGCGTGCAGCATGTACATGCCGGCGAAGCCAGCACCAACGATGACGGCGTCGACGGAATCGTTCATCGCGCCTGAGCAATCGCGGCGACTCCGTCGAACACGTCGACGAAGCGTGTCGTCAGCGGGGAACAACCGGCGCGGATGATGTTCGGCTCGCGAAAATCGAAGATCACGTTGCGCGCCGACAACTCGCGCACGACAGCTTTTGCATCTGGGTGCTCGATCGCGACGTGGTTACCGCGCTGCGCAGGGTCGCGTGGTGTTGGAGTCGCAAAACCGAACTGATCGCAGAGTTCGATCGCCAACTGCGTGAGCTTGCGACCCTTCGCTTGAATCGCGGCCATTCCCGCCTCGGCCGACAGCGAGATGCCGCACTCGGCTGCGACCAGGGCAAGGATCGACGGCGTGCCCAACATCATGCGTGCAATGTCGGCACGTGGTTGAAACGTCGGGCCCATCGCAAACTGATCCTCGGTTGCGAACCAGCCCCAGATTGGTTGTCGAATCGTGGCATGTAGCTCGCGCGCGACATACGTCCACGCGGGCGCACCCGGCCCGCCGTTGAGGTACTTGTAGGTACACCCAATCGCCAACTGTGCACCGCACTTGCGCAAGTCGATCTCGATGGCACCAGCCGCATGCGATAGATCCCACACCACCATCGCGCCCGCGGCGTGTGCACGCGCGGTTTCGCTGGCGACGTCGACGAGAGCCGCCGTGCGATAGTCGATCACCGAACGCACCACAACTGCGACGTCGTCGAGCTTGTCGAAGCCGTGCCGCACGGTATGACCAGTGGCGACAGCGATGCCATCAACGACGTAACGGTCGGTCGGGAAGTCGTCGGGGCTGATCGCGATGACGCGGCGATCGGGCCGCAGCGCGATCGCGCCATGCACGGCTTGGTACACGTTGAGCGTGGTGTTGTCGTGCAACACCACTTCGCCCGGCGCGGCGCCAATCAGCGGCGCCAGTGCATCGCCGACGCGTTGCGGCATGTCGAGCCAATGATCCCAACTACGAATGAGGCCGGTCGCCCAATCGTTTTGGTACACCTCGGTGAGGCGTTCGAGCGTGCGCTTGGGTGGCATGCCCAGCGAGTTTCCGTCGAGGTAGATCACGCCCGCGTCGGGAATGTGGAAGCGATCGCGGAAGGCGGCCAACGGATCGGCAGCATCCAAGGCAACGCCAGCTGCGCGGTCAATCATGACGCCACTCTAGGTATGCGGGTCGATTGCAAAGACAGCGAAGCTCAGATCAGCTCGAGGAAGCTGGCGTGGCGGACGTAGCCCTCGTTGGTGAACTCGGCGATTTCGATCCGCGCCCGCAGATCAGGGCGCACCCACGTCGCTTCGCCGGTGTGCGAGCGCGGTGGTGTTGTAGCGAACGGGCAATCCGGCACCACCCGCTTGCGCAGTTCGACCAGCAGCGATTCCAGTCCCGCCTGGGTGAAGCCGGTGCCCACGCCGCCCGCGTACACAAGCGTTCCGTCAGCCGCAGTGGTGCCTACGAGCAACGCGCCAAACGTCGCGCTGCGATTGCCGGTTCCTGTGTTGAAGCCACCGATCACCACCTCGACCTGCGTGCGATTCTTCACCTTGCGCCAATTCGGCGAGCGCTTGCCCGGCACGTATGGCGAGCCAAGTCGCTTGGCCATCACACCCTCCAGGCCTTGTTCAGCGCTCGCAGCCAGTAGCGCGGCGCCGTCGCCAATGCGATGCGTTGGCACCGACCAGTTCGCGCCAGGCTCGAGTAGCTCGGCGAGCAGCGCGCGTCGACGTTCATACGGCAGCGCGATCGCGTCGACGTCGTTGATCTGCAACACGTCGAACGCAAAGAAGGCGACCTGGGTCGAGTGTTGCTGCATCAATGAGAAACTGGGACGCCCTTCGGAATCGAGCGCGACCAACTCGCCATCGATGATCGCCGACTCCGCGTTCACCGCCGACGCGAGCCCAGCCAGTTCCGGATACTTCGCGGTGACATCGATGCTGTTGCTGCTCTGCAACCGCAGGTTGC
>Ga0105047_10015433_pt1 | contig 12033 bp, 9 predicted proteins | sample MAT04_FD_78384 | JGI IMG/M metagenome (GOLD analysis project Ga0105047, IMG submission 78384) | Freshwater microbial communities from Lake Fryxell liftoff mats and glacier meltwater in Antarctica - MAT-04 (megahit assembly) | ecosystem: Environmental > Aquatic > Freshwater > Ice > Liftoff... | reverse complement strand
TTCCCGCTGTGGCGACACTCCTCGATCCCCGTCGCGCCCCGCCCTGTAGCCGTGGGGTGGGGTTTGCGGGTGGTGCTGGGCGGGGTGCTGTGGGGATCCGCTCGGTCGCCGGCCGCTCGGGCCGATCTATCGTCGGGGGATGACCGATCCAATCTCGCCATCACAGCTCTTCGACCTTGCGGATCGGGTTGCCATCGTTACCGGTGGGAGTCGGGGACTCGGTCGGGCAATGGCTCGAGGATTCGCCGCCGCCGGCGCTCATGTAGTGGTGGCATCCAGGAAAGCCGAACCATGCGCGTCCGTTGCGGCCGAGATCTGCGACCGGGGCGGCTCTGCGATTGGTGTGGCCACCCACGTTGGTGATCCTGATGCACTCGACGCGTTGGTTGCGGCCACTCTCGACCGATTCGGCGGTATCGACATCTTGGTGAACAACGCTGCCAACCCCCTCGGCGGCATGTTGGTAGACGTGACGGAACTGGCGTTTCAGAAGAGTTACGAGGTGAACGTGCGAGCGCCATTGTTTCTGGCGCAGCGGGCCTTGCCACACCTGCAGGTGTCCGCCCACGCATCGGTCATCAATGTGATCACCGCCGGCGCGTTCCAGCCCGGACCAGGTTTGGGCCTCTACTGCTCGGGGAAAGCCGCACTTTGGAGCCTCACCCGGGTGATGGCGAAAGAGTGGGCGTCGCTTGGCGTGCGGGTGAACGCCATTGCCCCGGGTCCGTTCGACACCGACATGATGGCGGCAACCCTCGACGTTCCCGAGTTTCACCGGTCCGTCGTCGATGCCACGGTGCTTCGGCGCGTGGCTGCCCCAGAGGAACTCGTCGGTGCGGCCTTGTTCCTCGCGTCGGATGCATCGAGTTACGTCACCGGCTCCGTGATCCCGGTGGACGGGGGAATCCTGGCTTGAACGGGTGGCGCCTCGCGCCGGCGGTGATCCAATGGCGGGCGCACGCTCTCAGAAGCGGTCAGTCCTTTTGAGAGGAGACTTCTCGTGTTTGCCCGGCGAAGTCTGTTCGCCCTCGGTGGCAGCTGTGCCGCCACGAAGACCAACCCGCCCGCGGCCAGCCCCAGGCGCCGAGGGACGCGCGCGGCGATGAAGTGAGACACCGCTCTGGCCCACCCGTTTCCTGGATGACGCTCGCAACGAACCGCTGATCTGCGTGTTCCTCGACCACGACGGATCGACGTTGGATGCACGCCACTTGGCGTATCTCAATGGACTCGTGGAATGAGCTCCGTGGACGTGGCCGTCGTAGGTAGGCGGCGGAGAGCGGCTCCGCCGATCGCCGCCTCGACCTCGCCGCGCATGAGCCGGTGGTACAGCTCGGAGTACAGGCCTTCATTGGCGAGCAGTTCCTCGTGGCGTCCCTGCTCCACGATGTGGCCGTCGTCGAGCACCAAGATCAAGTCGGCGTCGACGATGGTCGAGAGCCGATGGGCGATCACCAGCGAGGTGCGACCGGCCAGCGCGCCGGCGAGCGCTTCCTGCACCAGGGCCTCGTTCTCGGAGTCGAGGTGGCTCGTCGCCTCGTCGAGGATCACGATGGCGGGGTCCTTCAGCAACATCCGGGCGATGGCCAACCGTTGTTTCTCGCCTCCGGATAGCCGGTAGCCCCGCTCACCGACCACCGTGTCGTAGCCGTCGGGAAGGGAGGCGATGAACTCGTGTATCTGGGCGGCGCGACACACACGCTCGGCGTCGTCGAGCGTGGCATCGGGCTGCGCGTAGCGCAGGTTCTCCAAGATCGTCTCGTGGAACAAGTGCGAGTCCTGGCTCACCACACCGATCGATGCCCGCAACGATTCCTGAGTGAGATCGCGAACGTCGTGACCGTCCACCCGGATGGCGCCGTCCTGCACGTCGTAGAGCCGGGGGACGAGCGAGGAGAACGTGGTCTTGCCGGCGCCCGACGGCCCGATGAGGGCCACCATCTGACCGGGCTCGATCGTCACCGACACCCCTTCGAGCACCCACGCCGATTCGTCGGCGGCGGAGCGAGCGGCCCGGCCTTCCAAGGAAGCGACGGATGCCTCGGCTTCGTCGGAGTACCGGAACCACACCCGATCGAACTCCACCCGACCGGTGGCAGCGACGAGATCGATGGCACCGGGGCGGTCGTCGAGCGGGTTGACGGTGTCGAGCACTTCGAACACTCGGTCGAAGCTCACCATGGCGGTCATGACGTCTACCCGGGCGTTGGAGAGCGAGGTGAGGGGTTGGTAGATGCGGCTCACGAACGCCGCCATTGCCACCAGGGTGCCGGTGGTGATGGCGCCGTTGATCACGAGGTTGCCACCCACCCAGTAGACCACCGCGACACCGATCGAGGCGACGAGCCCGAGAGCAATGAAGAACGTGCGGCCGTACATCGCCGACTTCACACCGATATCGCGCACCCGACTGGCCCGGCGCGAGAACCCGTCGGCTTCGCTGGCACTCCGCCCGAAGAGTTTGACCAGCAACGCGCCGCTCACGTTGAAGCGCTCGGTCATCGTGTTGTTCATTTCCGCGTTGAGATCCATGCCCTCTCGGGTGAGCGTCTGGAGCCGTCGGCCCACACGCTTGGCCGGGATCACGAACACCGGAAGGAGCACGAGGGCCAGGAGGGTGAGTCGCCACTCGAGAATGAGCATCGCGACGAGCGTGCTGGTGAGCACGATGGCGTTGCTGACCACCGAGCCAAGGGTTGCCGTGAGCGCTCGTTGCGCGCCGATCACGTCGTTGTTCATCCGGCTGATCAGGGAGCCGGTCTGGGTGCGGGTGAAGAACGAGATCGGCATGCGCTGCACGTGATCGAAGAGGCGCACCCGGAGGTCGAAGATGAGGCCCTCGCCGACGCGGGATGAGGAGTAGCGCTCGCCGAAGCTCAGCCCGGACGACACGACCGCCACCCCTACGACCGCGAGCCCGAGCCAAGTGAGCTGGGCGGTGTTGCCTTCGGGAAGCGTGTGGTCGATGATCTGGCGGAACGCCAGAGGGGGCACCAGATCGAGCGCAGCCTGCCCGACGATGGTGACGAGAAATCCGACGAGCATGCGGCGGTACGGGCGGGCCAGTTGCACCACGCGCCGACCGATGCCTTTCGGCAACGTGACACCCTTTATCGCGTCGGGGTCGGAACCCATGGCCATGTGTGGCGGCATCCGCATAGCGAGTCAGCCTACGGCTCGGGTCGTCCTGTTCATGCTGGTGTGGGCAGGATCCATGCCGTTGTTCGGCCTTCGTTCACCGCCTCTCCACCGATCGCACGGTGTTCCTCCACCGTCCAGCCCGGCGCGGTCTGCCGGACGGTCGGTGTTCAACTGGGCTTCCTAGGTTGCCCCTGTGCGCTCGACGAACGACCAGGGAGGTCCTGATGAGCAAGGCTGAGAACGCCGAAACCAGTGGCGAAGTAGGAACGTTTCAGGAGGTGCTCGAGGCCCGATTCGGGCGCCGCCAGTTGCTGCGAGGTGTCGCCAAGGGCGGCGGTCTCCTGGCGGCGGCGCCCGTGGTCGCACTCGCGGCAGCGTGCGAGGATCCCCCCGGCTACGAGCCGGGTGAGCTCACGTTCGAGTCACTTGCCCCCTCGACGGCCGATGGTCTGTTCGTGGCCCCGGGGTTCGCGGCGCAGGTGTTGATCTCCTGGGGCGATCCCGTGGTGCCGGGTGCACCGGCCTTCGACGTTGCCAACCAAACCGGCGCGGCCCAGGCGATGCAGGCTGGATTCAACCACGACTACCTCGACTTCCGACCGTTGCCGGCGTGGAACGCCGTGTCGTCGGACCACGGTCTGCTGTGGATCAACCATGAGTACACCGACTCGACCATGATGTTCGGCACCTTCACGGGGTCGCTCGCCCAGACCGACGTGGAGTTGGCGGCGCACGGCGGCACGATCGTGGAGGTCATGCGAGCCGGTGATGGAACGTGGTCGTACAACCCGTCGAGCGCATTCAATCGACGCATCACCGCCACCACTCCGATCATCTTGTCGGGCCCCGTGGCCGGTGATGCCCGGGTGATGACCTCGGCCGATCCGTCCGGAACCATGGTGCTGGGCATGTTGAACAACTGCGGTGGCGGCCATACCCCGTGGGGCACGATCCTCACGGCGGAGGAGAACTTTGATCAGTACTTCGGCAACAAGACCACCATGCCTGCGGGCTACGCCAACACGGCGTGCGCCACCTTCGGCCCGGCCGCGGGTGTGACGGAACGGAAGTGGGAGACGAACTACTCCCGGTTCGACCTCGCTGTCGAGCCCAACGAGATCCTCCGCTTCGGCTGGATCGTGGAGATCGATCCGTACGATCCGGCGTCCACGCCCAAGAAGCGTACGGCGATGGGGCGGTTCAAACATGAGGCTGCGTCGGGCGTGGTGAGCCCGGGTGGCAAGTTCGTGAGCTACAGCGGTGACGACCAGAACAACCAGTACATCTACAAGTTCGTCACGAATGGCACGGTCAACCTGTCGGATCGGGCCAGCAACATGGACCTGCTCGACAACGGCACGTTGTACGTCGCCAAATTCGATGTCTCGGGCCTCAACGGCGTAGGTACGTGGCTCCCGCTCACCTTCGGCACCGGACCGCTCGTGTCGCCAGCATTCGCCGATCAGAACGACGTGCTTCTCCGGGCTCGGCAAGCTGCAGCCGCGCTCGGGGCCACGAAGATGACTCGCCCCGAGGACATCGACGTGAACCCCGTGAACGGCAAGGTGTACTGCGTGATGACCGGGAACCGCTCCGGCGAGACCAATGTGGCCAACCCGCGCACGAGCGGTTCTTCGATTGCCGCCCAGGGCGTGGGCCACGTGATCGAGATCACGGAAACCAGCGGCGATCATGCCGGAACCTCGTTCGCCTGGGAGATCCTCCTGCTCTGCGGCGAGCCACTAACCGCAGGCTCCAACCCGGTGAACGCCCCACCGTTTGCCATGGCTGCCGCTCCCGACAACGTCACCTGGTACGGCGGCTACTGGGAGGACAAGGTTGCACCGATGGCTCGCCCCGACAACGTGGCCTTCGATTCCGCGGGGTACATGTTCCTCACGACCGATGGGCAGCCGTCGGCGCTGCAGCGATCGCTTGATGGCGTGAACGGCGCACTGTACGCCTGTGCCGTGACGGGGCCGTTCCGGGGCCAGACCAAGGCCATCGCCTACGGACCCGACGGCTGCGAGGTGACGGGACCCTTCCTGACTCCCGATGACAAGTCCTTGTTCTTCGCGATCCAGCATCCTGGGGTCGACGTCTTCTCCTGGGTCAGTGCCGGAACGTCTCCGACCTCTGTGACCAAGTCGATCGGATCGCCTGGTTCGGCGTGGAACACCACGCCGGCGGTCGGGGGTCTCACCCCGGGCGTGCCCCGGTCCGCCGCGCTCGTGCTTCGTCGTACCGACGGCAAGGAGATCGCCTACGGCGAGGTACCGGCTCCTCCGGTCGGCCTGGTGTCGGGCGTGCCTTCGAGCTTTCCGGGCCTCGCCGCCGGAGCAGCGGCCATCGGTGGACTGGTGGCCCTTCGCAATCGCCGAATGCCGCTTGAGGACCCCCGCCCCGCCAGCTGAGGAATCAACCTGTCACCTGCTTCCCGACCTGCCAGCTGAGGACCCGCTCGGCCGCGCCCCACTCCTCCGGTGGCGCGCTGAAGCTGTCCGACCCCGAACCCCCGGTCTGCACGGCGCGCCCGGGGGGTCGGGCGCGTCACGACAGAAACGTCGCTCGGGAGGGCACAATGTTGCGATGAGCGCCTCCTCTCCCATCGCATGTGACCTCTGTGGCTACGACGCCCGCCGCTGGTCCGACGAGCGCGTGAGCGGCACGCTGCGCGTGATGGGCGGGCTGTGGCGTGGGTACCTCGAGGGGGTCGATCCCTTGTTGGCGGACACCCGGCCCGATCCGCACACCTGGTCGATCCTCGAGTACGCCGACCACGTACGGGAGGCGGCGTGGAACGGACGGTTCCTCGTCGACCTGGCGTTGGCCGAACCGGGAGTCGACCTCGGTCCACCCGTTGTGGGCGGCGAGGAAATCGGCCTCCAACGACGGTTCACCGATCCCGTCGCCACCCTCGGGTCGATGGACACGGCCACCACCGATCTGTTCGCCGCCCTCGTGAAGCTCGACGCCGCAGCATGGGACACGCCGATGGTGGTGCACGGGGCAACGGTCGACATCCGCCATGCCGCCCACCACGTGCTCCACGAAGCCCTGCACCACCTGCGCGACGTCGGTCGGATCCGCGCCGCCCTCGGTGACGGTGTTCGACCGCAGTCGGGTGCGGTGGTCCACCTGGCGGCTGGCCCTGGTGGGGTGCCCAAGCCGGCGGTGGCATCGTTGAACGTTGGGGCCGCCGGCATCGAGGGCGACCATCAGAACGATGAGCTGCACCATGGTCGGCCGTTCCAAGCGGTGTGCCTCTGGGGAGCCGACGTGCTGTCCGAGCTACGAGCCGAAGGGCACCCGATCGAGGCTGGCGCCGCCGGTGAGAACATCACGATCGGCGGTGTGGCGTGGGATGAGCTGCGACCGGGGGCCAAGGTGCTCGTGGGCAGCACGGTCGAGCTCGAACTGTCGTCGTATGCGATCCCCTGTGCCAAGAACGCCCAGTGGTTCGTCGACCGCAACTTCCGCCGGATCGACCACGACCACCATGCCGGCTGGAGCCGGATCTACGCATGGGTGCGACGAGCAGGCACGGTCAACGTGGGGGACGCAGTCGAGATACTGCCCTGAATCGGGCCCGGGTTGCCGGAGTTAGAACGGCGGGTTGGGGTTGACCGAGCCTGGGGGCACCGGTGCCACCACGTCCCAGTGCTCGGCGATGGCGCCGTCGGCCACGCGGAAGAGGTCGTAGTAGGCAACGACACTCGATCCGATTCGTCCTTCGCTCTGGGCGAGAACGAAGTTGCCGTCGGCCACCACCTTGTGGGTTGCGTGGTAGCGGAACGCTGCGCCACCGGGAGGCGACAGCGAGGCCATCAGCCCTTGGATCGCTGCCACCCCATCCCCCAACGCAGGGTTGTGTTGGAGGTAGGCGCCGTCCTTCGTGAAGGTCGGGAACTGGTCGAAGGCGCCCACGCCGAACACCTCGGTCATCAATCGTTGCACCAGCTTCCGATTCTCCGTGGTCCGGTCGCGATCGGTGATGTCGGTGGGGCCGTCGACAAGGGTGCGCCCCGCGGGGTTCGGGGCGGCCGATGATTGGTGAGCCGACCAGTGTTCGACCACGAGTTCGGCGTCGACTCGGAACAGGTCGAAATGCACGTCGGCGGACGGCCCGCCGGACGTGCTGTGCACGCCCACGAGATCGCCGTCGATCAGCGTCCGCACGGGGGTTCGCCGAGGGCCGTTGGCCCATGCGGTGAGGAACGCCGACCGGGAACCGTCGGTGGAGGGGTCGTGGTCGGTGAACGAGGTGGCGACGAGCGAATCCACGGCACCTGTCGATGCGTTGCCGGACGCATCGATCAACGCTGTCGCTGAGGAGGTCCGTCGTCGGTCGACGGTTGCGTCGGTGGTTCCGATCGGTACGGCGGTCGACGACGGTGCTCCCGGCTCACCGCGCGCAACGGTGGAGGTGGGCGCGGCATCTGTGGTGGGGGTGGTCGAGCAGCCGGCCAGGCCGACACCGGAGAGGAGCACGCTGATCATCGCGGCTCGGATCACCTTTCGGTGGGTGGTCGGGAACCACAGCCGGGTGGCGTCTGTGGTTGCTCGGGCGGGGGCCTCGGCGTTGGCAGCGGAGGCGGGACGGGAATGGCGGCGCACAGGAGCAGTGTCGCGCCCACTCCCTGTGCATGGCGTTCGGCCATGACCGACCACGGCGCGGTTTGGTTGCGGCCCCGGCTTGACCTCGCATCGGGCCACCTCGCGCGTCACCGCGGAGCGAAGGACGAGCGGCACTCCCGGTCGAGCAAGCTTGCTCGACCGGGAGCGCCCTGGCGGAGGGTGTGGGATTTGAACCCACGGTGACCGAGGCCACAACGGTTTTCGAGACCGTCCCATTCGTCCGCTCTGGCAACCCTCCGCCCGCGAAGGTAGCCGGTCGCACGGGGGTCGGGGCAAGCAGATGTTTGCCGGAATCGGGTGGGCCGGATTCCGAACGATGGAAGGTGGTTGACTTGCCCGGACGGCGGCGGGTTGACGAACTACCGCAGGGCGGCGAAGAACTCCGAAAGCAATGCCGCGCAATCGGGAGCGAGCACGCCGCCCACAACCTCGTACTCGTGGTTCAGGCGGGGGTCGGCGCCGAGGTTGTAGAGCGACCCGAGCGCCCCGGCCTTGAGGTCTGCGGCGCCGAACACCACGCGGGCCACCCGAGCGTTGAGCAGTGCGCCCGCACACATGGAACACGGTTCGAGAGTGACGACCACGGTGCAGCCGTCGAGCCGCCAGCCGCCGAGCAGATGGGCGGCATCGCGGATTGCCAACACTTCAGCGTGGGCGGTGGGATCGCCGGTGAGTTGCCGCTCGTTATGGCGGCGCGCCAGTTCTCGACCGTCGGTGTCGAGCACGATCGCGCCGATCGGGACATCGGCCGGCGTGCGAGCGGTGGCTCGCCGGGCCTCATCGATCGCGGCGGCCATGGCCTCGGTCTCGACGTCGGTGGCACGCAGCATCGGCACGGGAGGGACCCTACCGGGGCCGGCGCAACCGAAACCTCCCGGCACCCAAGTGTGACGGACGACTCGTTGACAGTAATAACTGTAACGGTTCACACTGTCCTCATGACCTCCACGCTCACACCCGACGCCGTTGCCCCCAAGGTCGCGAAGCTGGTGGCCGCCGCCGAGCGAGCCAGCTACGACCCCTTCACCGAGATCGACTGGAACCAGCCGATTGCCGATACCGCCTATTTCCTCCCGCCGGAACATCTGCCTCTGTTCGGCACGCCCCCCTGGGAGGCGATGAGTGAGCTCGAACGAATCGAATACAGCCGGCATGAGTGCGCATCGCTCTGCAGCGCAGGGATCTGGTTCGAGAACATCTTGATGAACATGGTGCTCAAACACCTCTACGACCTCCCCGTGTCGGATGTCTCCCACCGCTACCTCCTCATCGAGACGGCCGACGAGTGCCGCCACTCCGCAATGTTCGGTGAGTTCATCCGCCAGGCCGGAACTCCGGCCTACCAGGTAGACCCGCTGCTCCGTTTCGGAGGCAAGGTCATGACCAACATCGCCGGGCGGGCAGGAGGCTTCATCGCCATCCTCGCCGCCGAGGAGATCCTCGACGTGTCGAACCGAGCCACGATGAAGGACGATCGGGTCCACCCCTTGTCGCGGCAGATCGCCAAGCTGCATGTGCTGGAAGAAGCCCGACACATGAGCTTCGCCCGCACGTGGCTGGAAGCGGTCTGGCCCACCCTCAATCCGCTCGATCGTGTGCGCGCCGCTGCGCTCGCCCCTGTCTACGTGTTCGGCATCGCCGACGCGTTGGTGAACCCGACGGTGTACGACGAGCTCGGCATCGACGGTGGTGCCCGCATGGCCAAGGCCAACCCACACCGCAAGGACATGGTGAAGGGCAGCTTGCACCGTCTTGTCACCCAGCTCGAGGAGCTCGGTGCGATCACCCCGCTCACCCGGCCCTCCTGGATGCTCCTCGGTCTGATCTGACCTTTCCGGGGCCGCCACCTGGTTCTCCCGAAGCAGAGACTCGAATGACCACCACCTCGTCCGGCACACTTGACGTCATGGCCGGAACCCCCGACGACGCGCCCACCGTGCCAGGTGGGTCGCGTCGTGATGATCCTCACGAGCCCGATGCCGAGGTCAGGTACACCATCGACGAGCTTGCGGGGCTCTCGGGCGTACCGAGCCGCACGATTCGTTTCTACCAGTCCAACGGCACCCTTCGCCCGCCCGAGAAGCGAGGACGGGTGGCCTACTACGACAGCGCCCACCTCGATCGGCTTCGGGTGATCGCCGATCTGCAAGAGCGGGGCCTTCGCCTTGATGCCATCCGCGAGGTGCTCAGTCGCATGGAAGCGGGCCGCGACTCCTTGCAGGGCTGGCTCGGCGTGGGCGACGAGTTGCAGGCTCCCTGGCTCGATGAGCGGGTCACCGTGCTCACCCACGAAGACCTCGAAACCCGTTTCGCCGACCTCCGGCACGGCTTCATCGCCCGCCTTGAACAGGCGAACATGATCGAACGCCAAGGCAATACGCGCCCGCCCACCTACCTGGTGCGCAGCCCGGCGTTGCTCGACATCGCCGTTCGTCTGGAAAGGGCCGGTGTCGACCTCGAGATCGCGTTTGGCGCGTCGGAGATCATGCGCAAACGCATCTCCCGGGCGGCCGAGGAACTGGTGCCCTACTTCGCCGAACACGCCGGGCGAGGGTTCGGGCGCGACGGGAACCCCACCGATGTGGCTGCGGCGTATCAGTCGCTGCGCCCACTCGGCTTACAGGCGGTCCAGGTGATCTTCGCCCAGGAGATGGAACGGGCCCTGCGCCAGTTCGTGGAGAGCGGCCAGGTGCTCAGCCGGAGCAAGAGCCAGAGCCGGTCCCGTTCGCGCCGCTGACCCACGGCCCGGATTACGCCGACCGCCGGTCGGACCTGAAGCGCTACGCTGCCCTTGAAAGGGCGGTGTCATGCGAAATCGACGGAGCGGCAGCGGAACACGGGTAAGGCTGGCGGTGGCGGTGTTGTTGGCGGCGTCCTCGTTGGCCTTCGGTCTCACGGGGTGCGAGTCCACCCAACCCCTCGGCACCGGCCGCAACTTCCTCGGCACCAAGAGTCTGTCCGGGTTCGGCTCGGTGCCCGAGAACTTTTCGCTCTCGATCGGCCCTCCTTGCATGCGTCGCGAGTATGGCGACTACCACGCGTCTCGCACCACGAACAACGGGAGTTCCGGCCAGGCGTACGGATCCATGGCCGACACACCCCGCCACTCGTGCCAGCCGTCCGATGAGGGCGGTCCGGCGTACGTGCGGAGGAACCCGGGCCACTCGTCGGCCGGGTACTCGTACGCCGTCGCCGTCCCCAGTGTGGATTCCGGTTCGGTGAGGATCGAGGCCCACGACCCCTGGCCCTGCGAGACCGTCAATCAGCCCGACAACGTCATCACCACCTTCGAGGTGTCGAGCACCGGGGCGGGGGCGGGTGTGGTTGCCTCGGCCACCTACGAATCCCGGCTGTGCAGCACGGCCCAGCGCAATTCGTGGCTCACACTCGCCACGGTGACGTCGGCCGGGCTGTACGTGTTGCGTGTGACCTCCACGGCGTCGGCGTCCACCACGATCAGCTCCAACGGCAACGAATTTTCCTTGCGGGCGTTCGCGGGGTCCACCTTCCAGCCGTGCTCGAGCAACCTCGATGACGCCATCGGCGGGGTGGCCTATGCCTCGGCCTGTCCTTCGGTCTACGCCATCGGGGCAGCGGTCATGTCCATGACCATGACCGGCGCGACCACCCGGTTCCCGGCCGTGCGGCTCGGTGCAGACTCCGCCGGCAAGACGCTCCACGTCTACCTGTTCGATGCCGCAGAGAAGTCACGATCGCTGGAACTGCTCGATCCGAATCTGACGCCCGTGCCCTTCACCGCCGAGATCGCCTGCCAAGACGAGACGTACCTTTCCCAAACCGGCCTAGCGCACTGCGGCACGGATGAGGTGCCGCCGTCGGCGGTCAATGGCTCGACCTATGGCCCGTGGACCACCTCGGTGTTCGACATCTGCGGACCCATCCCAGATTGCGGTACCAGGGCGGAGTCGGGCGCGTCGGCCGATGGTTATGCGCAACCGTGGGGTTGGGAACACTCGCTCCAGCGCACCCTCTACAACGATCGGGTGATTCGCCTCTCGGTGAAGATCCCCGATGACGCCGCCGCCAGGTTCGGCAGCAAACAGACGTGGTTCGTGCGGTACACGGGGGCGACCTACGGCTCGTTCGATCGGGCGACGGTCTGGGCAACGGTGGAGGATGCTCCGGCGCCGGCCCCAACATCTTCGACGGCAACGACGGGGACCACGGCAACCACGGCTTCCACGGGCACGACGTCGACCACATCGGCACCGGAGTAGCGCGGCGCCTTTCCCC
>Ga0105047_10015432_pt1 | contig 12033 bp, 10 predicted proteins | sample MAT04_FD_78384 | JGI IMG/M metagenome (GOLD analysis project Ga0105047, IMG submission 78384) | Freshwater microbial communities from Lake Fryxell liftoff mats and glacier meltwater in Antarctica - MAT-04 (megahit assembly) | ecosystem: Environmental > Aquatic > Freshwater > Ice > Liftoff... | reverse complement strand
TCGCCGGCGGCAATCTCCAGCGACACGCCGTTGACCGCTTCCACGCCGTTGTCGAAAGTCTTGTGCACATTGCGCAAAGAAAGAGACACGCCCGTTGCGGGCGCAGCGATGGGTTGGATCGTTCTTGTGTCAGACATTTGTTTCCGCGAGTGTAGGCGAAGTGACAAGTGTTCTTCAATCTTCTCTCGACATCTCACTGTCGCGGTGCTCTGGCGTAGGGTGTTGCCAGGCCCGACGTTCGAAGGTACTGCTGGATAAATGCTGATGCCAGTCAAGTGCTGGGGGGAGAGGTTGGACGGATGTCGGCGCTTTGTCGCTCGCGCTCGCGTCGCTTCTGCTCGATCAGGAAAAGTTGCTCATCCGTCAGTCCCAATTCGTCCGCGGAAGCATTGAACCCGCGGACGCGTCCGCACTCCGGGCATCTTGCCAGTTCCAGCCCCGTGAGTTCATAGCCGCAGATGCATCGATCAATTGCCGGTTGGCTGCTTCGCTCTGGTCGCCGCCACCGAACCGCTTTCAACTTCTGAATCAGCCAGAGGAGGATAACGACAAGGAGGATCGCTCCCACGAGTACGGCAAACAAGGCAACCTGGCGAATATATCCCACGGTTAATAAGTCAGCACGGAATGCACCTTCTGCCCCGGAACTCTCTTTCGTCCACCCAGCGCGGCAAGTTCAATCAGCACTGCCACCCCGGTGATCTCGCCGCCCAGATGGTTGACCAGATCGCAGCACGCCTTCATGGTTCCGCCGGTCGCAAGAACATCATCAATGATAAGGACACGCTGCCCGCGGGAGATGGCATCTTCGTGCATTTCCAGGCAGTCGGTTCCGTATTCCAAGTCATATTTCATCGAAACCCGCTTGGCGGGCAGTTTTCCCGGCTTGCGGATGAGTTGAAACCCGGCGCTGATGGCGCACGCCACCGCAGCCCCGAAAATAAACCCACGACTTTCCGCGCCCACAACCACGTCAATTCCCTTGCCGCGATAAGGGTTCGCCAGCAGTTCAATTGCCAGCGCCAACCCGCCCGCATCCGCCAGTAGAGGCGAAATATCCCGAAAAAGGATACCCGGCTTGGGGAAATCGGGAACATCGCGAATCAGCCTTTTCAAGTGAGAAATGGGGTCCTGCATGCGTCGGATTGTAAAGCGAGGTGCGATGATTCCCAAATCCGGCGGAATAACGTTTACGAACCGAGGGAATATTTTCCGCATGAACTCGTACTAATGGCAGAGATGAAGCAGAAGCCGAAGAATTCCCTCGCATTTACCTTGGTCGAATTGCTGGTCGTAATCGGTATTATCGGCGTGCTGCTGGGCATTTTGATCCCGGTTGTGGGCAAGGCGCGGGCGACAAGCATGCGAACCACGTGTGCTGCCCAATTGCGGGATATCGGCGCGGTTTTCAACATGTATCTCAACGAAAACAAGCTGCGCGTGCCGCGGGTGAATCCACTTCCGTCGCAGAAGCCGGCAATTGTTGACGCACCCTCCATTTATGAAACGCTGGACCGGTATACCAAGGACGTCCGGGCCGGCTGGAAGTGTCCGGCGGATGCGATTCGGAATCCGCCTGACCCCAAGTTTGAAACCTACTTCGACCGCGAAGGCGGCAGCTACGAGTACAACTCGTTCTTCAATGCTTTTGCCTATGACGAGAAGACCGGCATTAACAAGGTGTGGCGCGATGCATTGAAAGATGCCGAGCATGGACGCCTCAAACCAGATCGGCTGCGCATTTTCAGCGATTTTGAACCCTTCCATGGCAAGGCGGGCACGAGGGGTGCCATGAACTATCTCTTCGCGGACTTTCACGTCGGCGATATTCTCGACAAGTGAGCAGCTATGAACCTGATTCCTGAAAAAACTTCGATGCGGCGCGGATTAATCGTCGGTGTGGTCGTCCTCGTGGCGGGTGGGGGAGTCTGGTGGATCCGGGTGGTGCAGCACAACCGGTATGTGGCATCGCTTTCCAATGATCCGCGACAAGCCTTCACCGCAATGCAGGAGGGGAAGATATCAGATGATGAATTCCACAAGTCGATGGAGCCGCGGGTGCAGATGTGGCAGGAGCGAGTCGATCATTATTTTGAGATTCCCGTGGGACCTCAGCGGGTGAAGTATCTGGATGGCATGATCGATGAAATGGAACAGCGCCGCGCCGAAATGAAGAAAGAGCGGGCGAAAGCCGGAAACCCAGCCACCCAGCCGGCGAACGGTCCGGCCACCCGCCCTGCGATGGCGGACAGGCAGCAGCGAATGGCGTCGAGAATGCAGTCGATGCCACCACAAAAACGCGCCCAGATGGCTGAGTTTGTCGCCGCCGTCATGAAACGCCGCGCCGAACGCGGCCTGTCCACCGATTTCGGCCCCGGCCGAGGGTTTATGCCCCCGCCCGGTGGTGGCAGGCCTGGTTGATTCACGCCAGAAACACCACGCAAGCGACCGTTCTCGGAGCGTTTCGGGAACGATCGTTTTGTTGGGGGTGCAACCTCTATTTGTGGCGTTTGCTTCTCCCGCTCTCATGTACTCGTGGGAGAGGGTTCTTCTCGAACTGAGCGTTGACCTGATTTGCGAAGAACCCACGCGAACCCGTCGCCACAATCGAAACGCCACACCCTTTTGTTGGATGCCGTGCGAGCTGCAACTGTGATTCGCACAAGCGGTCGGCAAAACAAGAAAGCGTCGCCTTTCCGCGACGCCTTCTCGTACCACAACAGTACGGTCGCACTACGCTTCCACCAGCATCGTATCCCGCAGCTTCCGAAGCGCTTCATGCTCGATCTGCCGCACCCGTTCGCGGGTCAAGCCGATCTGTAAACCGATTTCCTTCAGGGTCATTGGATCGTTTCCATCCAGCCCATAGCGCAGCCGCAGGATCTTTGCTTCGCGTTCGTCGATTCGCTTCAGCAGTTCGCCCAGTTGACTGAGTTCATCCTGGCCGATGACTTCCTGATCGGGCGTAGGATTGTTGGTGTCGGGGACAAGCTCGTTGATCGTCAATTCGCCGTCATCCGAACCGGATTGCGTGGGCGAGTTAAACGCCTTCAACGCCTTCTTGATGATGCCAACCTTCTTGCGGCTGACCTTCATCCGCTCGGACAATTCATCCGTATTCGGCAGTCGTCCGAGTTCTTCCTCCAGTTCGCGCATGGCAATCTTGAACTTGGTCATCATCTCAACCATATACGCCGGGATGTGGATCGGCTGCGAGCCGTTAATGAGCGCGCGCTTGATTGCCTGCTTGATCCACCAGCTTGCATAGGTGCTGAAGCGGCAGCCCATTTCGGGGTCGAAGCCTTCCACCGCTTTCAGCAGACCGATGTTGCCTTCTTCGATCAGGTCCTGCAGGCTCAGCCCGCGATTGACGTAGTTTTTCGCGATGTTGACCACCAGGCGCAGGTTCGACCGAACCATTCGTTCCCTCGCGGCCATGTCCTGCTGATGGATGATGCGCCTTGCGAGCGTCTTTTCCTCATCGGCGTTGAGCAGGGGGGAATCGTTGATCTGACGCAGGTAAAGCTGGAGACCGTTTTGAATTGCTGTAGCTGCCATGATATCACTTCTTCTGACGCTGACGTGGCGAGGCACGTCCTATAGACGTTGCCCTGCCACCTGCACTTTCGCCCGCCTTCCGGGACCGGCCTCTTGCTAAACGCATATATCCAAGAGCCTTCACAAGTGGTATCGGGAGCAGGCAAGGGTGACTTTGGTTTGCAAGCAGAAAAATTCGCGTCTCAGTTTGTTATTCGGGATATTTATGGACGTTGCCAACTGCGCCGTATGTACCGCCAGCGATGATTACGCGGCGCACCCGCCTATAATGTCTGTATTCCCGTCGCTGGGATGGGAATCGCCGATAACTGCGTATTTCAGAAATGGAGAACTCATATGCCGACACGTATTGCAGAGGCGGAATGGAACGGAAATCTTCTGGAAGGAAAAGGAAAAGTTTCGCTGGGCAGCAAGGCCTTCAGCGGATCATATGACTGGCGGGGACGATCGGGCGAGGGGGCGGGAACGAATCCTGAAGAATTGCTCGGCGCCGCCCACGCCGGCTGTTTCTCAATGGCATTGTCCGCCGAGCTTTCAAAAGCCGGACATCCTCCCACACATATTCATACAACAGCGAAAGTGGGGTTCGAAAAGCAGGGGGAAGGCTTTGCGGTCACCGGAATACACCTGCAGACCGAAGCGCAGGTGCCGGGTATCGATGATTCGGCATTCCAGAAGTTCGCCGACGGTGCGAAGACCAACTGCCCGATTTCCAAGGCGCTCGCCAGCACGAAGATCACGCTGGAGGCGAAGCTGGGATAGATTGGGAACCACGGATGAACGCAGATGAACGCGGATAAGAAATGAGAAACGAGAGATCAGAGAAATTTCGTCTCTGATATTTCTTATTTCTCGTCTCTCTTCTGAACGAAATGACAGACGAGAGATGAGAGAAACTTGATGTCTCTCATTTCTCGTCTCTCGTCTTATCCGCGTTCATCCGCGTTCATCCGTGGCTATTCATTCCTTACGCCTTCATCGTCAAGTTGTAGTTCGTGTCGCCGTTCACACCATAGACGCGGAGGAAATACGTTCCCGCGCCCAGCGACTTGGTGATGTTCTCGTTGGGTGAGTTCTTCTTCGCGCTCACCGCGAGAATCTCGCTGCCATCAAGCCTGCCGTTGCCATTCGAGTCTTTGTACAACTGCATATCGAGGTCTTCGCCGCTCAGCACGCCGATCATCTTCGCGGAGAACGTCTTGGTGGAGGTCAGCTTGAACTTGTAGTAATCGTGCTGATCGCTCCCCGCGCCATAATTCTGCGTGGCATAATCGCTGAAGACCTTGGTTCCCGCCAGCGTGCCGAGATCACGCGCGGTCGGCTGGGTGTTGCCGGCGTAGTCGGTGAAGAACGACATGATATATCGTCCGACGCTGCCGGAGCGGCCGCCGCCGGAAAGATTGGACACGCGAAGGAAATAGGTTCCCTGCGTAATTGCAGCGGTGATGCGGTCGAGTCGAGTGATGGCGGTTTGCGAAGTGGCAAGTGTCTCGCCTGAGTCCAGTTTGCCGTTGTCGTTCTTGTCCTTGATGAGCGCTATCGATTCGTCAAAGCCCAGCCATGAATTCAGCGTTGCTGTCACGGTGCCTTTGGCGCTGGCGGTGAACTTGTAATAGTCGTCGGTGTCGCTGAGGGTGATGTAATCGTCCTGGGTGGGCGCAAGGCCGTTGACGGTTCCAAGATTTTTTGCGGCGGCGGGCGTATTGCCAGCCGCGTCGGGCTTGGTCTGCATGTAAAGCGTGTATTTGCCTCCACCCACGGGCGAGCCCACCTCAACGAAATACTTTCCCGCACCCAGACTCTGCAGCATCGTCGCGGACGAGCCGCCTGTAGTTGCATCAACCTTCTCGCTGAGATCGATCTTGTTGTTGCCGTTCAGATCCTTGTAAAGCGTGACCACCGCGGACCCGCCAGTCTCGTTGAAGGACAGGTAAAACGGGCGGGACTGAGACAGCGTAAAGCTGTAATTGTCCCACTTGTCGATCGGCTGATGGATCCAATCCCTTACAGTCACGCCATTGTTCATGGAACTGCTTACATCGCGGAACTGGCCGATGGAATTCGGCGCATAATCGGCGTTCACGCGGATGTGGTAATTCTGGTAATTCTTGTCGGGAACCACCTGAAGATAATACGTCCCCTTGGGCACGTTCATCAGCACCGTGCCTGCGGTGGCGGAGGGGCTCGATCCGAGAATTTCCCCGGCGTCCACACTGCCGTTGTTGTTGGCGTCGCGAATCAGGTTCACATGCTGCCCGAAGGTCGTGCTGCTGGTGAAATCCGACTCATTCGCGACGTCCACCCACAGCTTGCCATCCGCATCCATTTTCACTTTGTAAAAGTCGCTGGTGTCGGTCAGGCTGGGCGTGTCGAAATTGCCGACGAAATCGTGGTAGATGTCTTCCGTCGCCGTGCCGATGTCGCGGGCGCTGGACATCGAGTTGAAGGCATAATCGGAGGTGAACCGCGCCAGGTATTCCGTCTGCGGCCCAGTCGATTCGACCGAGATGTAATACGTCCCCGCCGTCAGCAGCTTCTCAAAGTTGCCGCTGTTGTAACCCGCGTCGGGGCCTGAAGTGTTCGCAGTAACGGAAGTCACATAGAAAATGGAACTTCCCGACTGTTGAAACAGGTTGATCGTCGCGGGCGCATTGTAAACCCGCAGACGCCCGGAGAATCGTCCGCCTTGTGTCATGTTAAATTTGTAGACGTCGCCGCCGTCGGTCGGTCCAACGTTATCCGAAAATGTGTGTGCGCCTTGCAGGTCGCCAACATTGTATGCCGTTGCAAATGTAATTCCCGGATCGGGAGTTACGGTCATCATGCGGCGCTGTTCCAGGGCTTCAATTGCGCGGGATAACGAGGCTTTGGTCTTACGGCGAATCATGGCAGTGCTCCTTGCTTGAGGTACGAATGGGTGCTCTACCAACACTTAGGCACAGCTTCCCAGTCAACTAACCTCAAATCACACCCCCTGAAGCGGGATTGTTTTGAAGTGTCTATGGCTGCGTGGTGGGTTGGCTGGTTGGGGAGAGAGCGGCGATCTGATTCCGAAGAGCCGTAGCTTCCGCCGGGCGATTTGTGGCTGCATAAATGCCGGCGAGCGTGCGCATGGATGCGAGGGTATAGGGGTGCTTCTCACCCAATACCTTCCGGCGCTTTTCCACCGCCTGAACCATTAATGGCTCAGCTTCAGCAAACTTCGATTGCATGGCAAGTGCGGTCGCAAGGTTGCTTAAAGACTGCAAAGTGTCACGATGATCTTCCCCCAGCGTTCGGCGGCGACGCTCCAGTGCTTCCCGGTGGAGTGCTTCACAGGCGGGAAGATCGCCCATCTCCGCCAGCAGCGTTGCCGTGTCGTTCATTGTCAGCGTGGTGGAAGGGTGGTCATCCTTAAAAACTCGCCGCTTCTCTGCAAGGACTTCCTGGAACAGCTTCAAGGCTTCTTCTTTCTTACCGTTCGCCTGCAGCACCCGGGCGAGATTGGCGGACGCTCTGAGATAAGACGGGTGGTCGGTTCCCTGCAAGGCACGGCGAATAACGAGTGCTTCGCGATACAAAGGCTCCGCTTCCGCGTAGCGCTTCTGCTGAGCGTACAACACGCCCAGGCTGTTCATCGAATTTGCGATTTCCTCGCTTCCTGGACCAAAGACCCGGCGGTCGCGGTCGATTGCCTCGCGGTAGACCGGTTCCGCCTCCGAAAATCGTTCCTGCTGCCGCAACGACTGACCCAGCGTGTGCAGGACGGTGATGGCGATGGCGTGATCGGGCCCGAGCAATCGCCTGGATCGTTCCAGCAACTCGCGCAGCATCGGTTCGGCCTGCTTGTGATCGTCCAGCACGGCAAGCTCGCGCGCGACCTCATGTGCAGCTGTCAGGGTGGATTCATCATCCGCGCCGCGCTCCCGCAGGAGCAGGGTGTACGCTGCCTTGGCGTGCGGCAAGCCGCGCTCGGTCTCGCCTAGAGAGTCATAAGTATCTGCCAGCACCGAACGAACGGCTGCTTCGCTGACGGGGCGGTTGGGGAAGCGTGACGCCACGATGTCGGCGGCCCGATCCAGCGCTTCGCGTACCGTCACTTCTTTCCCGCGCGAAATCTCCGGGGAAGCGATCGCCAGCAGGTCATCGGTCAGGAAATGGTTCACCTCTTTCACAGTCTCCGATGCAGTTTCCGCTCGGGCACGTTGAAGTTGAGCCTCCTGTTTTTCCGCGACGGCGAGACGTTCGGCGCGGGTGGCGCGGATCGCCTGCCAGGTGGTGGCAACGATTCCGCTCAATAACAACGCCAGCATGCACGCCGACACCACGACGGCAGGGCGGTTCCTCTGGATGAATTTGCGAGCCCGATATGCCCGCGACTCGGGACGGGCATTCAGCGGACGATTGGCAAGATAATTTGCAATGTCATCCGCAAGCGCCGTCGCCGTGGGGTAGCGCTTCGACCGCTCCTTCCGCATCGCCATCAGCGGGATGAACTCCAACTCATTTTTCAGTTGCTTCTCAAGAGAGTCCAAAGGTGTTTGACGACACCGGGCAATTTCTTTGCCCCCGTTTCCGAGGCTGGAGAGCTTCGTGCTTGGTTTTGGCGGATCCACTTCGCGAATCAGCCGCTGAATTTCCAGATATCCCGCCGCACGCAGCGTCCGGGCGTCAAACGGCAACGCGCCCGCCAGCAGTTCATACAGCACGACGCCCAGCGAATACACATCCGTTCGCGTGTCGATGTCGTTCAGATTCGCCTGCGCTTGCTCTGGCGCCATGTACTCGGGCGTGCCCAGCAACTGGCCGGTCTCGGTGAAAAGGGTTTTCTCGGTCAGACGCTGTTCGATCGCCTTCGACACGCCGAAGTCGATCACTTTCACGGTTGGTTTGCCGTCGTGCAGCGTGACGAGAATGTTCGACGGTTTCAGGTCACGATGGATGATCGCCTTCTGATGGGCATGCTGCACCGCCGCACACGCCTGCAGGAAAAGCTCAAGACGCTGGGTGACAGTAAGGCGATGCTTGTCGGCAAATGTGGTGATGGATTCACCGTGAACGAACTCCATCACGAAATAAGGTCTTCCGGTCTCGGTTGCGCCCGCATCCAGCACCTTCGCCACATTCGGATGATCCATCAACGCCAGCGCCTGGCGTTCAGACTCAAACCGCGCTATGACTTCGCGGGTGTCCATACCCAGCTTGATCACCTTCAACGCCACGACACGCTGGATAGGCTCCTGCTGTTCGGCCTGGTAGACACTTCCCATGCCCCCTTCGCCAATCAGCGACAGGATGCTGTAATTCCCAATGCTGGAGGGATGGCGCAGATCCTGCACCGCCGACATCACTTTTGCGAGATGCCGACTGTCGTATTGCGGCGTCGCGGGGGCACTTGTATCTGGGGTATCCGGCACAGTTGTCTCTCGTTTCCAACTCTACGTTAGCACCTTTTTTGCCGGTGGAACAACGGAATCTTTGTCAGGTTAGTCGAAAGTGAGAAGTCGGCTAATACAATTGAAGGTCTATACTTGGCGACGCGATTTTCGAATTGTGAAGCTGTTCAAGAAAATGGTCATCCTGAGACGTACCCGGGAAAGATCTGGCCGGAATGCGATACGCGATGTTTCGCCGAAGGTGACTCGGCATGACGACGACATAACATTGGGATGTTTCACAGATCCCACGGACTCATAGAGCTATCCTGCCTTGCGAGGAACACATGGGCATTCTCGACGAATCGACCACCAATCCGACGATCTTTCTGAGGCTCAAAAATACCGACCCCGCGCCGCGCGAGATCGCATGGACGGAATTCAAATCGCGCTATGAACCGATCATCGCCGGTTTCGCCCGGCGTCTCGGGGCGAAGCAGCAGGACATCGACGATGTGGTTCAGGATGTCATGATGGGCTTCTTCGTGAAGTCGCCGCAGTTCACCTACGATCCCAGCAAGGGCAGATTTCGCGGCTATCTCAAGGTCTGCACCTATCGCGCCCTTCAGAAACGGGCTGGCCGGGAGATGAAATTTCAAGGCGCGACACTCGATCAGATCGAGCCGGAAGCCATGTCGATTGACCAGGTCTGGAACGATGTCTGGGAACAGCAGCTGCTGCGAACCGCGCTGGAGGAAGTCCGCGAGACGATGGGTCCGACCAAGACATTTCTTGCCTTCGAGATGTACGTCGTCTTCGACAAGCCCGCGCAGGATGTCGCGACCAAACTCGATATGCACATCAACAGCGTCTATCGCGCGAAGGAACAGATAACGAAGTTGCTGCACGAGAAGTTGGTGACCTTGCAAAGTGAATAAAATAACGTGGCACGGGCGTCCCGCACGTGCTTTCCGGCATCTGCCGCTCTTCGAATCCCGCAAATAAACGCGGATTCGCCACACACAGTAAGTCTCGCATGCAATCCGCATCGTGGCACCACACTCGGAGCCTCGCATGCAGATGCGGGGTTGGTTCCCGCACGCCAGCCCCGGATTTGAATGCGGGGCTTTGGGGACTACCCGCGCAGATCAAGTCCACCTGTAAAATCGCAAGGTGTTCTCCGTCGTGATCGCATCAAATTCTTCAAATGAAACCTTCCACTGCTCGGCGACCACCTTTGCCGTATGCACCACCAGCGACGGCTCGTTGACTTTCTGCGAACGGAACGGCTCAGGCGAAAGGTAGGGAGCATCGGTCTCGACCAGCAGCCGATCGCGCGGGGTGATCGACGCCGAATTACGAAGGTCGTCCGATCGCTTGAACGTCACCGCCCCGGTGAGCCCCAGAAGATATCCCGCGTCGATGATCTTCTTCGCTTCCTCACTCGTGCCCGTAAAGCAATGGAATACCGCCGGCACGTTCGGGAACGCTTTCATTATGGCCATAGTGTCGTTGATCGCTTCGCGACAGTGAATAATCACCGGGCGATTCAGTTCGTTTGCGACCTGCAGCTGTGCTTCAAAAAACTTTTTCTGCCGCGAACGCTCGGCGAAGTGATGATGGTAATCCAGCCCCATCTCACCCAGGGCCACGACAGAGGCATCTTTCTGCATCTCGCGCAGTGACTCAACTGCCGAAAACTCAACCTCATGACAATAGTTCGGATGCACACCCACCGCACAGCGGATGTTATTCCGCCCCTTGCAAAGTTCGATTGCCGCCCGGTCGTCCTCGGGCGACGTGCCAATGGTGACCAGCCGCGTGACACCCGCTACGCGAGCGCGCTCAATCACGGCTGCGAGTTGTTCAAACAGGCGGGGGTCAGTGAGATGACAGTGGGAGTCGATCATGATCTGGATTTTTAATTCTTAAATTGTGATTATGTATCGATCGGCACGCTTTACCGGACTCCAATCAAAATTCAAAATTCAAAAATCCCCTCAGAAGGTTGCCTCAAACGCATTCTCATGATGCCGGATAATCGGCTCGTGCCCGTGCGGCCAGATGATCGCGACGACATCCAGCCGTGCGGGCGGCTGGGCACCACCGAAGCGGCTGAGGTACACCTTCGCCGTCTTGGTCACCTGGTGCATCTTGACGGTGTTCACCTGTTCTTCCGGCGTCGGGTCGTCGTAGGCGCGGGTTTTCACTTCGACAAAGATCAGCACCTTCCCATCGCGGGCGATGATATCCACTTCACCCACCGCCGTTCGGAAGTTGCGTTCCAGGATCTTGTAACCCTTGTTCCGCAGAAACGTTGCCGCAAGATTCTCCCCGCGCTCGCCCAGCGCCACATCCTCCGTGCTATTGGCCGACGTGGTCCTAAAAATTGTCCTGAACCACTTCTTCAACTGCTCCATTGACATGAGAATACTCTACGGCAGGTTGGAAAACTACGCTCTTGATCAGCGGTGATTTCAATGGATGTGCTCCAGCACGCCAGATGAAGCTTGCGCCGCAATGGGTCAAAGACTCGCAAACCACGACTTGATATTCTGTGCCATCAGCCGTCGTCGCTCTGTCAGAAAGTCGTGATAACGCTTCCTTGGGTTGTCGAGGTGGTCAGACTGGCAGGCAATGAGCGGCAAAATTCCCTCGGAGTTCCGCTTCCTTTTTAATACCGCCGTACTTCTTTATGCCTCCACGCACCTGTTGAAGAAGTTCTGCAAAATAAACCTCCGGAGCCTTGTCACCGATTGCGATGTTGATTTCACTCTGAGCGAGAACGTAATTGGCGTGATAGACCAGAAAATATGGGCTTCCCGTGGAAGATGTCTCCAGCGGCGTCGTCGATCAAACCCACCAGGCTCAGCATCGGGCCACGTCCTTCCAGCCAGTCGTGCTCGCTGGCATCCGCCTGCACCATCTCACCGAAACACGAAACACCTCGTTCTCGCTGCGACATCTCAATCCGGTCTTTCTCCATCCAAAACAGACATACCCGAACCGGACATTTCTACTTGGATAAGACCGGACATTACTACTTTGGTATGACAAGGCAAAGATCTTCCCCTTCGCCCCCATGCCGGATTCCCCTATCATTGCCCTCACTATGGAAAAG
>Ga0105047_10015429_pt1 | contig 12033 bp, 13 predicted proteins | sample MAT04_FD_78384 | JGI IMG/M metagenome (GOLD analysis project Ga0105047, IMG submission 78384) | Freshwater microbial communities from Lake Fryxell liftoff mats and glacier meltwater in Antarctica - MAT-04 (megahit assembly) | ecosystem: Environmental > Aquatic > Freshwater > Ice > Liftoff... | reverse complement strand
GTTGGAGGAGCCCATCGCGAACTCGTCCATGTTGGTCTTGCCCAGCAACACCGTGCCGGCGTTCTTCAACCCGGTGACCACATGGGCATCGTAGGGCGCGACGAAATTGGCCAGCATCTTCGAGCTGCAGGTGGTCCTGAGCCCGGCGGTCATCATCACGTCTTTGTGTGCGATGGGCACGCCCGCCAGCGGCGGCGGATTGGCGGTGGCCAGCAGGGCGTCGGCCGCGCGCGCTTGAGCCAGCGCGCCTTCACGGTCGATGGTGACGAAGGCATTCAACGCTGCTTGCGCGTTTTCGACGCGTCGCAGCAGGGTCTCGGTGAGCTCGACGCTGGACAGCTTCCGCGCGCGCAAGGCGGCGGACAGGCCGGCGACGGTGCCGGAAAAGAGTTCGGACATGACCTATTCCACCACGCGGGGGACGAGGTACAGGCCGTCCTCAACCGCCGGTGCCAAGCGCTGGAACAGCGCGCGTTGGTCCTGCGCCGTGACGGCATCGTCGCGCAGCGGCAGCATCACGTCCTGCGCGTGTGCCATCGGCACGATTCCGGTGGTGTCAACCGCCTGCAGCTCGTTGATCATCGCGAAGATGGCCAGAAGCTTGCGGTGGACTTCCTCTGCGGCGACGGCATCGATCTCGATGCGCGCCAGATGGGCGATGCGGTGGACGTCGTCGAGGGTCAGGGCCATGGCGCGGGGCCGAACGTGTCGGCCATGCATGCGATCCTGGCGGCGGGGGCGGCCAAGGACCAGGGGTTCAAGGGAAACCGGGACGGGTCAGGCGCGCTGCCGTTGAACCGAAAAGCGGCAAAAAACCGCGCCAAATCAGTGCTGAAGACCAGCTGCAATGCTATCATAATCGACAATCTTTTGAGCACCCGCACCCTGGCTTCGCGCGGGTATTGCCCCACCTCCGGACCGCGCCACCCCGCGGCCCCAATCTGTCAGGTTTGCTGCATTCATGTTCGAGTTCTTCAAAGGTTATTTCGGCAGCGATCTCGCAATCGACCTCGGCACCGCCAACACGCTGATCTACGTGCGTGGCAAGGGCATCGTGCTGAACGAGCCGTCAGTTGTCGCCATCCGCCAGGAAGGCGGCCCCAACGGCAAGAAAGTCATCCAGGAAGTGGGCCTCGCGGCCAAGATGATGCTGGGCCGCACGCCGGGCAACATCACGGCCATTCGCCCGATGAAGGACGGCGTCATCGCCGACTTCACGGTGACCGAACAGATGTTGAAGCAGTTCATCAAGAAGGTGCTCGACTCGCGCCTCTTCTCGCCGTCCCCGCGCATCATCATCTGCGTGCCGTGCGGCTCCACCCAGGTTGAACGCCGCGCGATCCGCGAATCCGCGCTCGGTGCCGGTGCCTCCAAGGTGTATCTGATCGAAGAACCGATGGCCGCGGCCATCGGTGCCGATCTCCCCATCTCGGATGCCACGGGCTCGATGGTGGTCGACATCGGCGGCGGCACGACGGAAGTGGGCGTCATCTCGCTGGGCGGCATGGTGTACTCGGGCAGCGTGCGCGTGGGCGGGGACAAGTTCGACGAGGCCATCGTCAACTACATCCGCCGCAACTACGGCATGTTGATCGGCGAAACGACTGCTGAAACGATCAAGAAGACCATCGGCTCCGCATTCCCGGGTTCCGAGGTCAAGGAAATGGAAGTCAAGGGCCGCAACCTGGCCGAAGGCATTCCGCGCAGCTTCACCGTATCGTCCAACGAAATTCTCGAAGCGCTGACCGATCCCCTCAACAGCATCGTGTCGGCGGTGAAGAGCGCACTCGAGCGCACGCCGCCCGAGCTCGGCGCCGACATCGCCGAGCGCGGCATGGTGCTCACCGGCGGTGGCGCACTGTTGCGCGACCTCGATCGCCTGCTGATGGAAGAGACCGGTCTTCCGGTCATCGTGGCCGACGACCCGCTGACCTGCGTGGTGCGCGGTTGCGGCAAGGCGCTCGAGAACATGGAGAAGCTGCACACGATCTTCACGTCGGACTGAACGCGCAAGCATCATGCGGCACGTCTCCGCCGATCCGCCGCCGTTCTTCCATCGCGGGCTGACCCCTTTAACCCGGCTGGCGTTTGTCAGCATCGTGGCAGTCGCGTTGATGTTCGCCGACACGCGCTACCGCTACCTCGAAGGTATCCGGCAGGTGGCCGCTGTGGCCATCTATCCAGCGCAGCGCGCCGTGCAAATGCCCGGCGAAGCGCTGAGCTGGGTGGCCGCCTACTTCAGCTCCAAGCGCACATTGGCCGACGAGAATGCCGGGTTGAAGCAAGACGGTATTGCCAACGCGCCGTCGGTGCAGGGCTTCTCCGCGCTGCGCGACGAGAACGCCAAGCTGCGGGCGCTGCTGGCGATGCGCGAGCGCTATCCCGGTGCCTCTACCGCGGTAGAGGTGCTCTACACCGGCCGCGACCCGTTCACGCAAAAGGTGTTCGTCAATCGCGGTACCGACGCGGGCATCAAGGCGGGTGCCGCGGTGATCGATGAACTTGGCGTGGTGGGCCAGGTCACACGCGTGTTCCCGATGATGGCGGAAGTCACGCTGGTCACCGACAAGGATCATGCGGTGCCTGTGCGCGTCCAACGCAGCGGCGTGCGCAGTGTCTTCTTCGGTGCCGGCGCGGCCCGCGCGCCCGAGCTTCGCTTCATGGCGCCGTCCGCCGATGTGCAACCGAAGGACAAGCTCTACACGTCGGGCATCGACGGGACGTATCCGCCGGGCCTCGCCGTGGCGCAGGTGGAAACGGTCGACCGCGAAACGGGACAGGTGTTCGCGCGCATCACGGTCAAGCCGTTGGCCGGATCGGATCGCAGCAGCTTTCTGCTGGTGCTGGGTGAGAACGCGGCCTCGATGGCGCGACCGGAAGAACCGGTGGACGTTAACGCCGAGAAAAAAACGGGCCGCGGCAAGGGCCGCCGAAACGTGAACTGATGCCATTGTCGAACACGCAATGAACTTCGCCCGCGCCTCCGCCTTCTCGTCCGCCCGTCCGGAGGAAATCCTGCGCACGGTGAACCCCTGGTTCATCCTGCTCACGTTCTTCCTGGGTTTTCTCGCGAACATCGCACCGGCGTCCGGCTTCACGCTGGTGCTGCGCCCGGATTTCCTGGCGCTCGTCATCCTCTACTGGTGCATCCAGGAGCCGCGCTATGTCGGGGTCGGGGTCGCGTGGATGCTGGGCCTCGTGATGGACGTGGGCGACGCCACTGTCTTCGGACAGCACGCGCTGGCGTACGCAGTGCTGGCCTATGGCGCCGAGTACTTCCGCCGCCGGGTGCAACGCTTCCCGTTGTGGCAACAAGCACCGCAGGTGGGCGTGCTTTTGCTGGTGTGCGCAGCGCTGGTGTTGCTGGTGCGCGTCGTCGGCGGTGCGCCGCTGCCGCGCTGGACGTACATTGTGTCGCCGATCGTGGGCGCCTTGCTGTGGCCGCTGATCTCGGTGCTGCTGCAATGGCCGCAGCGCCCCACGCGCGGACGCGGAGATCACTGACGTGGCACGCCGGCTCTTCGGCAAGCGTTCAAGCGGCTACGACGGCAGCCGCAGCTTCGGCGCGCCCGAGGTCCGCAATTCCGAGCGCGAAGTCTTCCTGTTCCGGCGGCGGTTGTTCGTTGCCGGCGCGTTCGCGCTGCTGGCCTTCCTGGGACTCTTCAGCCGCTTCTTCTACCTGCAGGTCGTGCAGCACCAGCACTACCGCACGCTGGCGGAGTCCAATCGCATTGCCATCGCGCCCATCGCGCCCAATCGCGGCGTGATCACCGACCGCAACGGCATCGTACTGGCACAGAGCTACTCCGCATACACGCTTGAACTGACCCCGTCGCGCATCCGCAACCTCGAAGCCACGATCGACGAGCTGGCCACCGTGGTGGATGTGCAACCGCGCGATCGCAAACGCTTCAAGAAGCTGCTGGAGGAATCAAAGAACTTCGAGAGCCTGCCGCTGCGCACGCGCCTGTCCGACGAGGAGGTCGCGCGCTTCGCGGTAAACCGCTATCGCTTCCCCGGTGTCGACATCAAGGCGCGCCTCTTCCGCCAGTATCCGTTCGGCGAAGTGGCATCGCATGTGCTGGGCTACATCGGGCGCATCAACGGCAAGGACGTCGAGCGCATCGCCGCGTGGGATGAAAGCCCCAACTACAAGGGTTCCGATTACATCGGCAAGGTCGGCGTAGAACTCTCCTACCAGCGCGAACTGCACGGCACCACCGGCGTCGAGGAAGTGGAAGTGGACGCCGCTGGCCGCGCCGTGCGCACGCTGTCGCGTTCGCCGCCGGTGTCGGGCAACAACCTGAGGCTTTCCATCGACATCCGGCTGCAGGAAGTGGCCGAGGCCGCATTCGGCGACCGGCGGGGCGCACTCGTCGCGATCGATCCGGCCAACGGCGACATTCTCGCGTTCGTGTCGAAGCCGGGCTACGACCCCAATCTCTTCGTCGAGGGCATCGACACCGCCAACTGGGAATTGCTGAACGATTCCCTGGACAAGCCCTTGCTCAACCGGGCGTTGCGCGGCGCGTATCCGCCGGGCTCGACGATCAAGCCGTTCCTGGCGCTGGCCGCCCTCACGTCGGGCAAGCGCACGCCGCAGCAGGCCATCAGTGATCCGGGATTCTTCCAGTTGCCGGGGTCCTCGTACCGCTTCCGCGATGACAAGGGGGGTGGACACGGCATGGTGGACATGTACAAGTCGGTGGTGGTGTCGTGCGATACCTATTATTACGTGCTGGCTAGTGAAACGGACATCGACGACACCGCGCGCTTCCTGTCGCAACTGTCGTTCGGCCGCAAGACCGGGGTCGACATCGAGGGCGAACTGGCCGGCGTGCTGCCATCGCGCGAGTGGAAGCGCACGCGCTTCGCGGGCGAAAAGTACCGCGAGGAGCATCGCAAGTGGTACCTCGGTGACTCCATCTCCGCGGGCATCGGCCAGGGCTACACCACGTTCACGCCGTTGCAATTGGCCGTCGCGATGGCCACGGTCGCCAACGACGGCGTCGCGTTCAAGCCACACCTCGTGAAGAACATTGTCAACGTCGGCACTGGCGAGACCCGCAGCGTGGCGCCGCAACCCACGCACACGATCAACGTGAAGCCCGAGCACATCGCCTTCATCAAGAGCGCGTTCGTCGGCGTCAACAAGGAGGGCACCAGCGCCACCGCCTTTCTCAATGCCAAGTACACCTCGGGCGGCAAGACGGGCACTGCGCAGGTGTACTCCTTGAAGGGCGAGAAATACATCGTCAGCAAAGTAGAGGAGCGCTTGCGCGACCATGCGTTGTTCATCGCCTATGCCCCCGCCGACAAGCCGCGCATCGCGCTCTCGGTGCTGGTGGAGAACGGCGGCTTCGGCGCGCAGGCCGCTGCACCCATCGCGCGCAAGGTGCTCGACTATTTCCTGCTCGGCAAGACGGAACCGGGGCCTGCCCCCGCCGTGCCGATCAAGGAAGGCGAAGACGTGACCGACTGATGCCAATCGTCGAACTGGCCGGGCGCGCGTGGGAAGCCCTGACCCGCCGCATCGACAACTTTCTCTTTGCATGTGCGATGGCGCTGGTCGGCGTGGGCCTCGTCACGTTGTTCTCCGCCGCCGACCAGAGCATTACGCGCGTCACCACGCAGGCGGTCTCGCTGTCCTTCGCGCTGGTGTTGATGTGGATCCTGGCCAACATCCCGCCGCAGACGCTGGCGCGCGCCGCATTGCCGCTGTACGTACTGGGTGTGCTTCTGCTCGTGGGCGTGGCGCTGTTCGGTATCGTCGTCAACGGTTCACGGCGCTGGCTGAATCTTGGCATCGTGCGCGTGCAGCCTTCAGAACTGATGAAGATCGCGCTGCCGCTGATGCTGGCCTGGTATTTCCAGAAATTCGAGGGCCGGATCAACTGGAAGGACTTCGCGATCGCGGCGGTGCTGATCGTCGTGCCGGTGTTCCTGATCAAGCGGCAGCCTGATCTCGGCACGTCACTGCTGATCGGGGCATCCGGGTTCTACGTGCTGTTCTTAGCCGGGCTGTCGTGGAAGGTGATCATCGGCCTTGGCGTGGCCGGCAGCGCCGCCATGCCGTTCCTGTGGAGCCAGCTGCACGACTACCAGCGCGAGCGCATCCTGACGTTCATCGATCCCGGCCGCGATCCGCTGGGCGCGGGCTATCACTCGACGCAGGCGTCGATCGCCATCGGCTCGGGCGGCGTGATCGGCAAAGGTTGGTTGAATGGCACGCAGACGCACCTTGATTTCCTGCCCGAGCGGCATACCGATTTCATCTTCGCGGTGTTCGGCGAGGAATTCGGGCTGATTGGCAACGCGTTCCTGCTGATGCTCTACATTTTGCTGATCGGCCGTGCGATGGTCATTACCGCCAATGCCTCCACGCTGTTCGCACGCCTGCTGGCCGGGTCGATCACGCTGATGCTCTTCACGTATGCCTTCGTCAACATGGGCATGGTCAGCGGCGTACTGCCCGTGGTGGGCGTGCCGTTGCCGCTGGTGTCGTATGGCGGCACCGCGATGGTGTCGCTGTTCATCGGTCTGGGCGTGCTGATGAGCGTGCAGGCGCACCGGAAGCTCGTCAGTACGTAACAAAGGGGCCAGGCCCCTTTGTTACGGTCGAGAACCGGTACACGGCGCGATGGTGATACTCCTCGCCGGGCCGCAATACGGTGGATGGGAACGCCGGTTGGTTGGGGGAATCCGGGAAGTGTTGCGTTTCGAGGCACAGCGCCGCGTACTTGCCGCATGGTGCGCCACCCTTACCGACGAACGTGCCGTCCAGCTTGTTGGCGGTATAGAACTGCACGCCGGGCTGCGTGGCGAACACTTCCATCACCCGGCCGCTGGCAGGGTCCACCACGTGCGCCGCGCGCTTCAGCCCGTCGCCCGCCGCCAGCACAAACGTGTGATCGAAGCCGCCACCCACCACGCGCATCTGCTCGTCAGGCGCGGCCAGGCGGTCACCCACGCGAGTGGGCGCGCGCAGGTCCATCGGCGTACCGGTGACAGCACGCACTTCTCCCAACGGAATCGATACCACATCCACCGGCAGGAACGCATCGGCATGCAGCGTCACGACGTGATCGCGCACATCACCGCGCCCAGCGAGATTGAAATAACTGTGGTTGGTGAGATTGATCACCGTCGCGCGATCCGTGGTGGCAACAAAATCGAGGACGAGGCCATTGTCGTCGTCGAGCGTGTACGTCACCGCGACGCGCAACGTGCCGGGATAGCCCTCCTCGCCATCCGCGCTGATGTACTCGAAGCGCACCGCGTTATCGGGTTCGATGCGCCACGACCAGTTGCGCTTGGAGAAGCCGACCTCGCCACCGTGCAGGGAGTTGGGCCCATTGTTGGCCGCGAGACGATAGTCCACGCGATCGAGCGTGAAGTGTGCACGGGCAATGCGATGGCCATAGCGCCCCACGGTGACGCCGAAATTGGGATGTCGCACGAGATAAGGGGCCAGCGAGTCGAAGCCCAGCACCACATCCTCGAGGTGGCCGCCGCGATCGGGTACGTCGAGCTTCTGGATCAGCGCACCCCACGACAGCAGCGTGACGCGCATGCCGTGACGATTCTCCAGCACCACTGACGCGACCGCGCTGCCATCCGGCGCGTTACCGATGACGGTGGCTGCCGCGGTCACGGTGCCCCTCCGCCGCGGAACCGTTGATCAGGCCGCATGCGCGCGCCGCCACATCAACGCGTACACGACCACATTGATCGCGACCACCAGCGCGCCCAGCACCAGCTGGATGCCCGGCGTCAGTCCTCCCGGATAGATCACAGGCTCGAGGTAATGCTGGATGAAGCCGCCCGCGTAGCCCGCATCTCCGGCACGAATTCGCAATGCATTCTCAAGCGGTGTCAGTGGGCAGATGGCCTGCGTGAATTCGAGCCACGCGACCCAGGCCACGGCTGGCACATGCAACCACGCCCACGCGGTGCGCCGCCATACCAGCGCGCCGCCGAACACGACAAACAGGATAAACGCGAAGTGAAACGCGACCGTCGCATCGGCCAGCACACGCGCAAGCATCGCGCCGGCGGCCGGTTACTTCCGGCGCGCGCGCGCCTTGGCGGAGCGCGATTTCGCCGGACTGGACTTGGCTTTCCCGGCCGCACGCTTGGGCGCGGCCGAGTCCTCTTCGGGCGGCTTGTAATCGCCGATGACGCTCTTCACCGGGCACACTTTGAAGATCGGGCACTTCTTGCAGCCGACAGCAATCGCGACAGGACAGATGACCATGATGACCGCTCCGGGAAGGGCAATGCAGGACCGCGATGATGAGCGCGTTTGCGTTCCAGCGCCAGTAGGTGAGGTCTTCAGCCACGCAGCGAAGCGCGTTTGCGTTTCAGCACCTGTAGGCGAGGCTTCAGCCTCGCCTACAAGCAGCGTCAATGCCGCGACCTACCCGCGAGGCTGAAGCCTCGCCTGCAAGGGGAACTCGTTCGCACCCGGCCAGCCGCCAACCTCACGCCACATACCAATAATAATAAGTCGCAATCCCGAGCAGCGCCACCGCCCAGTACCCCACCAGCGTGGCACGCATCAGACCTTTCCACCACCGCACATGCCAACGCGCAGGCAGCACATCGTTCATCTGCAGCACCAGCCACAAGCCACCGGCCACCGTCAGCACGCCGAAGATGGCGTGCAGCACCGTGATCGCGTTGCCGATGTTGGTGAGCGCCTTGAGATCGGGAATCTTGAAGCTGGCCATCGCCGAGGCCATGATGAACAGCACCAGCGCGCCATTCACCAGCACCCACACCGTCTGGTTGATCCGATGAGCCTCGATGTTGCCCGAGCGCGCGAGGAACATGCCCCACGTCAGCCCCAGCACCAGCAGCAGTTCAAGCGCGAGATTGATGTCCGCGATCAGCGGACCACTGCCCAGCACCCCGCCCCCTTCGGCCTTGCCCGACGCATGCAGCGCCCAGATCACCGCGCCCACCACCAGCAATGCGGCAACGCCTGCGGTCAGTGCACGCGCGCGCATCGTGGCCATCGCAAATCGCTACGCGGCCGCGTCCGTGAACATCACACTGACCGACAACGCGGTCTCGCGTTGCGCGATGGCGAAGGCCTCCGTGTCGCGCACCTGTGTCGCGAAGGCCGGCAACTCGGCGCGCGAGTAACCCCAGACCTCGTGCCGTGGAATGGGCCGGAACTCTGCCTTGGGCGCGAAGCGGTAGGTGAGCTCCAGTTCGCGCACCTGGGGCGGGGCGGCCGCGCGGGGCGTGGTGAGCACGCGGGTCAGATTCACCTCGAAGTGTTCGCCCTCGCCACGATTGCTCACGCCCCAAGAGAACTTGAGCACATCCTCGGGCGGCGGCACGAGGCCCGTGACCTCAACCTCGCGGTAGAACGCCACCATCAATTCGAGCGCGTCGGCAATGGGCAGCGAATCGAGCGCCAGACCGCTGGCACGGACGCGCTTCTCGAACTCCTTCGTCAACTCTTCAGTACGCATGACGGGCCATCAGCGGGTGGGGGGCGGAGTGGTTATGGTACCTGTCCGCAGCACCAGCAGCGCCAGCACGCCGGCCACGAGGCCCCAAAATGCCGAGCCGATGCCGAAAAGACTGACACCGGACGCCGTCACCAGGAACGTTATCAGCGCCGGCTCACGTTGCGACTCCTGCCCCAATGCACTGGCCAGGCCATTGCCGATGGTGCCGAGCAGCGCCAGCCCGGCGATGGCCAGCACCAGCTCGCGCGGGAACGCAGCGAAGAGCGCGGCCACTGTTGCGCCGAACAGCCCGATCAACACATAGAACACGCCGGCACTGACGGCCGCGACATAGCGTTTGGCGGGATCTGCGTTGGCCTCGCGGCCCATGCAGATCGCCGCCGTGATGGCCGCAAGATTGAGCGCGAACGCCCCGAATGGCGCCAGCACCAGCGTCGCCACTCCGGTCCAGCCAATGATCGGCGAGATCGGCGGCTGGTACCCGGAGGCCCGCATCACCGCCACGCCGGGAACATTCTGCGAGGCCATCGTCACCACGAAAAGCGGCAGCGCGACGCCGATGATGGCCGCCACTGAAAACGCCGGCATCGTGAACACCGGTTGCGCCAGTTCGAGCCGCACCTGCGCGAAGTCGAGCAACCCCAGCGCGCTTGCGATCGTCAAGCCCAACGCCAGTGCCGCCAGCACCGCATAGCGCGGCAGCAAGCGGCGCGCGACCAGATACAGCACGAACATCGCGAACACCATCGCGAACTGTGTCTTCATCGCCACGAACACATCGAGGCCGAAACGCAACAGCACGCCGGCCAGCATCGCCGCGGCGAGCGACAACGGAATGCGCTCAATCGCTCGCTCAAACCAGCCCGAGAACCCCGCCAGCGTGATCAGCGCCGCACACACGAGAAACGCGCCGATGGCCTCCGGCAGCGCGATGCCGGCGGTCGACGTGATCAGCATCGCCGCACCGGGCGTGGACCATGCGGTGACCACCGGCATCCGGTAGCGCAGCGACAGGCCGATACTGGTCAGCCCCATGCCGAGGCCCAGCGCCCACATCCACGAGGCCACCTCGGCGGGCGACGCGCGCAATGCCTGCGCCGCCGCGAATACGATCACGGCCGAGCTGGTGAAGCCCACCAGGACGGTAACAAAGCCGGCCACGAGGGCCGACGCGGAGAAGTCGCGGAAAAGGGACATCAATTTCAGCGCGGCGGGATCGCCCCCGCGCCCGGCCACTCGCTGTCACCGACGCGTTGCAACTTCATTTCGAAGAACCGCACTGGATCGCGGCCGGGGGCGATGCGGTCGCCAACCTCGGTCCACCTGCCGTCCTTCACGACGGCGTCTTCTGGAGCGCGACGGGGTCGAGACGCTCCTGGGCAAGCACCGCCGCCGTCGCACCGAAAAGCAGCAGCGCGGCGGCGGTCCAACGGCATGACGTGCGGATGACAGTGTTGGGATTGGGCATTGGATGACCTCCAGCGGCAACGGGCCAACCGGAGTCTACGCGCAAGAGATTGATCGATATCGTCCCGCGTTGTGGCATTCGCACTGGCCGCCGACGGTGCTACAGTTGTCGACTACGCGCGCCGTCCCCGCAGGCAGGTGTCCCTTGAGCTTTGTCTGGCCGCAATACCTCTGGCTGCTGCTGTTGGCACCGATCCTGGTCGCTGCCTACATTGCGCTGTTGCGCCGGAAGAAGATTGCCGTTCGCTTCGCCGACCTTGGCATTGTGCGGCAGGCCATCCGCCCGGGCCAGGCGCTGCGGCGGCATATTCCACCCGCGCTGTTCCTGCTGGCGCTGCTCGCCGCCATCATCGCCATCGCTCGGCCAAGCGCGATGGTCACGCTGCCGTCCGAGGGCCGCACCATCGTGTTGGCCATCGATGTCTCGCTGTCGATGCGCGCCACCGACATCCAGCCCAGCCGCATGGTGGCCGCGCAAGCCGCCGCGCGCGAATTCGTGACGCAGGTGCCCGCCGACGTGAAGGTGGCCATCGTCACCTTTGCCGGCACTGCGCTGCTGGTGCAGCCGCCCACGCGCGACCGCGAGGAACTGGTCGCCGCCATCGACCGCTTCCAGATGCAGCGCCACACCGCCATCGGCAGCGGCATCATCATGTCGCTGGCCACGATCTTTCCCGACGAAGGCATCAACCTCGAGAACGTGGTGTTCGGCAATAATTTCGGGCCGCGCGACGGCTCGCGCAAGCTGCCCAGCGAACGCGCAGCGCCCAAGGTGGAGAAGAAGGAGGTCAAGGTCGTGCCGCCGGGATCGTTCACCTCCGCCGCGATCATCCTGCTCACCGATGGCCGCCGCACGACAGGCCCCGACCCTCTCGACGCGGCACGGATGGCGGCCGACCACGGCGTGCGCGTATTCACCGTGGGCTTCGGCACCACCGCCGGCGCGCCCATCGACATCGACGGCATGTCCATCTTCATGCGCTTCGACGAGGAATCGCTGAAGGGCATCGCGGGCCTCACCGCCGCCGAGTATTTCCACGCCAGCAGCGCGGCGGATCTGAAGACCATCTACGAGAACCTC
>Ga0105047_10015427_pt1 | contig 12034 bp, 11 predicted proteins | sample MAT04_FD_78384 | JGI IMG/M metagenome (GOLD analysis project Ga0105047, IMG submission 78384) | Freshwater microbial communities from Lake Fryxell liftoff mats and glacier meltwater in Antarctica - MAT-04 (megahit assembly) | ecosystem: Environmental > Aquatic > Freshwater > Ice > Liftoff... | reverse complement strand
TTTTGCCGTTTCAATCCACACCCGGCCCTAGGGCCGGGTGAGACTGTGAGCCGGCGGGTGCTTGTCCCGTCGTCATAGACGTTTCAAACCACACCCGGCCCTAGGGCCGGGTGAGACGGCGGGTGGTTGGCGCTCAGTGAACCTGAGCGGCGGCCAAATCGCCATCAGGTTCATTTTAGCCTTTTGCAGTTTTCAAAGTGCAAGCCCATGAATGGAACCTGGGCCACATCGCGGACTCTAGGTTAAGGGCGTCAGCGCGTACGGTTCGCGGTCAGAGAATCAGCGGGGCGTCGAAGTCGACCCAACCGTCGCGTCCGTAGACCTGGAGGTAGCTCTCGCGTTCCCCGTTCAGCCGGTAGACCCTCAGGCTATCGGCGCGCACGTCTAGGATGTCGCGGGCTCGCTGCAGAAACTTCTCCAGCAATGAGGGGGTCACGTTCAATTCGAAGACTGAGTATTGCACGCGTTGGCCATACGCTGAACAAGCCTTGGCCATCTGGCGCAGGCGGCGCCTTCCGTCTGGCGTTATCGTTTCGACGTCGTACGAGACTAGGAGTTCGATGCGGTTCTTCATTGCGGTACGTAGGGTTCGTAACTCGGGCAATCCCCGCGCAAGAACCTCGCTAGGAGCCTTGCTTGCACATGGGGCAGAAGGCCGATCGGGACCTTTTCCGCCAGGAGACGGTGGGCGACTTCCAACTGCTTCCGCCGTTGGTATTCGACGAGAACCTTCTTACGACCCTCGTCCGTGAGGAGCACGGCGCCACCCTCGCGCAAGTCGAAATCGCCCGCCTGCACTTGCTTGCGATTGATGAGGGACAACGCGAGACGATCGACGACGACGGATCGGAACTGCTCCACGAGGTCTAGCGCCAGCGCTGGCCGGCCGGGTCTCAAAACGTGAAGAAATCCGAACTGGGGATCGAGCCCGACGCCTTCCAAAGCGGTCAAGCAGTCGTTGGTCCACAAGGAGTAGAGAAAGGACAGCAGGCAGTTGGCTCGGTCGAGTGGCGGGCGTCGCGACCTCACGGCGAATTTAAAGTCGGTGCGTTGGTTCGTGATGAGGTGGTCGAAAACCGAGAAGTACGCCTGCGCGGCGATGCCCTCGAGCCCTCTCACCTCATCGGTGGAACGGGCTCCGGGCAGCAAGGGCAATGCGTTTGCTAGGACATGGGCGGCATCGCGAACCTCCTTCGCGGCATTAGTCTTGTTCGCCCCGTCGAGATCCCTCGCCCCGCGCAGGAGGACGAGCCGCGAGTTCTGGATCTTTCCCGCGACCATCGCGCGGCAGAGATCGAGGCTCGCCTCCGCGTTTGCGTGCGTGTCGTACTGGGCTTTGCGCAACAGCACGTTGCCCGTCGTCTTGCCCTGCACCCGCGCTTGGAACCGACCGTTGCGATCCAGCAAGACGAACGCTCTTCCGTCAACGGCGCACCGCATCATCAGCGACGCGCTGGCCGTGCAAACGCCGAACAGGACGATTGCCCCGAGGTGGTGCAAGGGCACGGTCAGTAGCTTCTCGCCCTCGAGTTCCACTTTCACCTGGTCATTCTCCAGGCGCGCATGGGCGCCATCCGTGCCGATGTACAAGGTGTTCAGAAAGAGTTTAGTCACGGCAGTTCACACTCGTTGGCGGGCTTGAAGCGCACTTCGGGGCCGATGGGTTGGCCTTTCGCGAGCGACTTGGGAAGGCACGCGTCTTGCAGCGAGCAGTTGCGGCAGCGTCGGTCGTAGATCGGTAGCGGAATCACGCCGGTTTCGATCATCCGGCGCACGGCCTCGATCGTGGCGACGGTCTGATCGCGAAGTTCAGGTCCGATTGCGACGGGTTCGCGCTTTTGGGAAGCGGCAAAGAACACGGCGCCCTCTAACACGGGTCGCTGGAACATCTCTTCTAGGCACAAGGCTTGCGCGCACAGTTGGATGGCCGCGTGCCCGTCTTCGCGCGTTTTGCCGGACTTGTATTCCACGGGAACGGGGGTACCGTCAGTCCGAATCTCAACGAGATCCGCTCGTCCGAACAGGCCGAGCTCGTCGTTCCAGATGGGCAGGGCGCGCTCCGAGCGCCGCCCCCGCTCGGTTCGGACGGTGGGCTGATCCACCCGTTCGTGCAAGTCTTTTCCCCGAATCGTGAACACGTTCTCATCCCAGACGCTCTCGACGTGAACGAGCCCGCACTGCCGAGGGCAGTAGGACCAATGCTCAAGCGCCGAGACGAGAACGGGTTCTAGCATGTCAGCCGACGAGTTTTACGAGGGTAACGCCCTTGGGCAACTCGTCCTCGTCCACCGACACCGTATATTGCCCAAAGGTTCGCGGCGCGGAAACGCCTTCGTTGCGTTCGACCGAAATCCGGGCGAAGAGCGAGCCCGAGGGCGCGTTTCCGAGTTGGTGCTCATGCGCGAACACGTACACGCCTTTGAGCTCCATGTAACCTCTCGCGGCGCTCCGATCGTTCTCGAACATGTCCACCACGGCGTTCCAGAACAGTTCCAGGTCTTCTTTGGAAACCCCAGTGTCCTGAGCGAGCATGGGGGAGAAGAAGCCACGGCCGAGATAGAGACCGTAAGGAACGGACGCCTTGCGACCCATCTCGGTCTCCTTCTGCTCGCCCTCTTTGGTGATCGCCACGCGGGTGATCGACACCTCGCTGGGCAGGATCGGATCGATCGATCTCGCGAAGGTGAGTTGCATGGGACCGCGGACCTGGCCGCTGTTGAACTCACCGGTGGAGAGCACTCCGCCGAAGAGACGCACGTCGTAGTATCGGCGGCACATCTCGGCGCGAGAGTTCTTGTTCCCCTTCTTTTTGTCGGCCTTGGCTCCGACGGCCTCCGCCGCCTCACGGATCTTGGTGTTCAGGGCGATACCGCTGTCGCGAACGAAGATGCCGTTATCGTGAGTGCCGCCTTGGCCCGTCAGGTCCACGTAGTTGCGAATTTTCCGCTTGATGCAGACGTCGGTGACGATGCCCTGCATGGTTTCGGGATCGACTCGGGGCAGATTCCCGGCGTCGGGGTCGCCGTTCGGGTTGCCGTCGGTCACGTCGAAGAGCAGCACGAAGTCGTATCGCTTCGTGGGGTCGGTGATTCTTGCGTCGATGTTCATTCTGATTCAGTCTCGGTTTCGGTCGCGATCTCGTTCGGAAGGGCGGCGTCCGCGAGTTCCTTCAGTTCCTTGTTGGCTCGGGCGGCGGCGAAGTCGTCCGCGCGTTGGTGGTAGTAGCCCAATGCGAAGAGGCCTTGTCGCTCGAAGTCGAGTGATTTCGGGAACTCCGCGATCTGCCCCAGGACTTCCTGAAGCCGACTTTCCAAAGCGACGTAGGCGCCACGGCGGTTTTTGCGCAGCTTGGGAAGGTGGGCGGATGTTGCGTCCTTCAGTAGCCCGCCGAAACTCACGCTCGGGCTGCCACTGGCGCGGCCGAAGTGCTTGTCGACGAGTGTCGCGTTGAGGCCGGGAACGGCGATGCGCTGGATGCTCTCCAGCACGCTGAGCAATCGCCCGCAGTGATACGCGGGGTCGGGATGGTTAGGGTTGAGTGCACTCAATGTGTCTGTCTCCTGGGCGGTGGAATGCGAGAGTAGCACAGCCTTGATGAGCGCGAGGCGCGCTAGGCTGAGGTGCTTCTTCTTGTTGAGTTCGTAGAACGGACCCTGCATCGCGATGTTTCGCTTGACGGCGAGGGCGAGCAGGTGCTTGGGCAAGGGAGTTTCGGTGATCGCAGATCTCAGGATCTCGATGGGGACGTGCTTGGGGATGTCTTTAGCTTCGCGGTACAGGCTAGCGGCGAGCCGGTAAGCGCCGACGGGCTTGTTGTCGGTACCGATGAGTTTGAGCCGCCGGAACCAATTGGCAAGTGCCACTTGGGCGGCCGGTAGCGTCGTCTCGTGAAAATCGCGAATCACGATTCGGCTTGCGTTTGCAGAGAGGGCGAGAACGAAAAAATCCGGCTCGCTGATAACCGGCGAGTGGCCCCCTCTGGCCGGAGCTTCGAGCAAGGTTCGCACGTCCTCTTCGTTTGGCTTGTCAAGGAACGACATGAAGTCGAACGTGACAGTCTCACGGGTCCAGCAGAGATACACGACCGCCCCGACCCTGAGCGATCGCTTAGGGTCCGAAAGCAGCAGGTTCAGCCCGTTGCAGACGGCCTCGGCGGTCAGACCTCCGATGGGTGAGTTGAGGGCCGCCTCGAGTCCATAGGATTCACCCGAAGGGTTGTTGACCGAGACGAGCATCGTGCCAGAGGTCTGCCCATCAGGAATGCCCTTGATGGCGAATGGCATTCGGTCGACAACGTCCGTAATCTCGCCGGTCACGAGACAGCGTCCGAGCGTTGCGTCATCCTTCTTGGCCCAAAAAGCCTTTAGGCTTGGCAGGTCAGTTGGGATCGTGCCATCAATCTCGAACAGAATCTCGTCGAGGTCGGGATCGATCACGGATAGCCGGGGATCTTTTGCTCCGCCAGACTTGAGCCATTGCAAAAGGATCGCAAGGGTGCTTTCCTGAGTCACCTTATGGCACGCGTTGAGTTGCTCGACGTACGCGTCGTGACGCTTCGCGACTTTGTCAGGCTTATCCTCTGGACCTGCAATGCCGAGGGAGTAGTTCGCGTTGTCTTGCACGAGCCTTGGCCGGATGGCGCCGGTCCGCTGAGGTTGTTCGCGCGGAACGGTGAAGGTCTTGCCCGCGCGCTTACCCCGCGTCTCGCCAGTCAACGATTCGACGCTCACGAGCCGCGCGTCCTTGTCGATCACGATTCGTTTGGTCAGGAATGCAGGTTGATAGCCGGAAGACAAGCCGTTTCCCTGACACTCCCAGAACTCCTTGAGTCGCGCAAGAATCATTGGTCCCTCCCGATCGGTGCCCTGGGGACAAGCATGACTCCGCTTTTCAATCGGGCCGCGAAGAACAGCGGCGCCAGCTTGGGCTTCGCGTTCGGTGCGACCAACTGGTTTTGTCCATCTCGCTCGGCAAAGTCGATGTCCCAGAGCATCAACCCCAAGTCATCGTTGAGCGACGCCAGTGGGGCCAATGCGGCATCGGCGGGACTGAACTCGGCGGCGAACTCCCGAGTGCCAAGGCATGGTCGGTGGAAGCACTGCCCCTTCTCAACCCGGCGGTTGAAGATTTCGCGGTGCTTCGCCGCCGGGTCCGAATCAGGCTTGGCGATCGGCTCAGCGACGACTACATAGTCGACATTGCGAAGGCACACGGCGTGCCGTTGGGTCCGGTCCTCGTCCGCGAAGAACCCGTCGGATTGCACGCTCATCTTGCTATTGACCTCGTTTCGGAGGATCGAGAACGTGCGGATCTCGTTCAGGACTTGGATCTCTCGGATCGCCCAGCGGAACTGAGGGTGCCAATAGATGGCATCGAGAACCCCTCTTGCCGCAGACGGCGTCATGACCGGGTAGGACACCCGTTCGACCTTGGACTCGGGCCTCGTGAAGCAGGCGAATTCGCCTTGCACGCGGACGGTGACGATGTTTTGGTTCATGCCATTAGTTCCTCCGGCTCGAATACCGAGCCCTTTCCGATACCGATCTGGGGGTCGTAGGGTCCGACCCAGAGATGGAAGCCCGATTGGTGGGCGACGACCAACCCATCTTTCATGGCTTTTGCCAACTCATTTGGCCGTAGCGACACTGAGACCGTGGCGAGCTTGCGCGCCGCCAGGCGCGGACTCGCGCCAAAATCCAGCGACCTCAGAATCTCATTGACGCGATCTGGCGCGTAGGTTTTCACCGCAACTGAGTTCGTCTCCTCAATGAGCGCCGCGTACTTAGCCACTTGCGGGAAGTCGAAGGCTTCGCGAAGTTTCTGAAGGGATGTCTCTGCTCCGGCGCACTTTACCCGCACGTCGGTGCCGGTGTTTGCGAAGAATGCTTTGGTGAACTCGGCTTGGAGGCCGGGCATTCCTACCTGCGAAAGCCTATCGGGAATGAACCGTCGCGTCGTATCGATTGCCGAGCGGTACGCCCCCATTGGTGACTTCCCATCGGCAAGTTCGAACACTTCACAGATGCCCAGAGCGGCGAGGAGACCGTTTCGATTGCACCGGCCCGCGGCCTGCACGAGGCTGTCGAGAGGGGCCATGGCGCGCAAGACCAGGGGGAAGTCGACGTCCACGCCTGCCTCGACAACCTGGGTCGAGACGAGGCGGCAAGGCCGACCATCTCGGAGTCTCTGCCGCACCTCCGCCAAAACCTGGCGGCGATGGTCGGGACAAAGCCAGGCGCTGAGGTAGAAGGCTTCCTCGGTGCAGAAAGCGAGCACTTTCGCGGCGTCGGCTTTCGTGTTGAGAATTGCAAGGGCCTGCTGCTCGCTATCGAGGCGCCGAGCGACATCGTCGTGCGTCCACGCTCCACGATGGATGAACTCAACACGCTTCAACCGTACAAATAGGCGCTCAGGTTCGGAAACGATCTCTCTCGCCTGTACCAAATCGTTGGGCACATCGGCGATGCCCGAGTAGTCCGGCTGGGTCGCCGTGCAGAACACCACGCTACAGCCCGCGTACTTCACCATCCAGCCGAGAACGTCGGTCGTGGACTGAATGTGGGCGGGCGGAAGTGATTGGGCTTCATCAAGAACGATCACGGTTCGCGCCACGTTGTGGAGCTTGCGGCACTTCGACGGCTTGTTCGAAAGCAGGCTTTCAAACAGTTGGACGTTCGTAGTCACGACAAGCGGGCAATCCCAGTTCTCGGCGGCGAGTCGCTGACTTACATAAAGCCGCTGGGGACTTTCTTCGTCCGCCACGGCGACGGCGGAATGGTGCTCAAGCACGTTCTCGTCGCCAAAGATCCTGCGGTAGGTATCGGCCGTCTGTTCGATGATGCTCGTAAACGGAATGGCGACGATAACACGGTCGAGTCCGTACTTCTCCGCGTGGCGTAGGGCGAAGAGCAGTGACGCCAAGGTCTTCCCGCCGCCCGTCGGCACTGTCAGTCGAAAGAACCCAGGGTTGCCATCTGATGCGGCTCGGCACGCGTTCTGAACCTCCCGGCGAACGCGGTTCACCTCGCCGACCGGCTCGCCAAATCTAGCAAGCTCGTCCTCGAGCTTCTGGCGGTACTCCGCGAGGCTAGGATAGTGACCCCTCTCGACCCGACCCGAGAAGTGAGCCTCGGTGTCAAGGTAGTCGGCGTCAACCAGTGCGCTGAAGGACAGGCGAAGCAGATGCTCCGCGTCCCGCTCGCTTGCCATCGCGGGGTGGCTCTGAATCGCCGGGATGTCGAGTTCCGACGCGAGAGCCTTTGCGGCTTCGACGGCGGTCGAACAAGCGTTTTGACGGCGCTTTTTCGACTCAGGCTTCGACGGTATTCCGCCGTGGTGCCCCTGGACGCACAGTGTGAACAGCCCAATTTGCTTAACCGCAACGGCACCAGGGTCACTATGAGGCGATTTCGATGGATTTGGGACGCCTTCGTAACACTGCCGCAGGTACCGCTGGAAACCTGGCGATGCTTTTCCCAGATCGTGAACAAGCCCGAGACAACGCCCGACTTGTTCGGCTCCGAATTTCGACGCGAACGCCTCCGCATACGTGGCGACGCCCTGCAAATGCTGGATGAGGCAGTGGAACTCGTTTGATCCAGTCCCTGGAGTGTGGGCATACAAAGGCAGCGCCTCGGCGGCCGCCAAAGGGGGTTCTGGTTCGTTCGGAGAGCCTATACTCACATTCTCACTCGTGGACGGACCTTCCCAGGATAGCACCAAGGGTCTGTAATGTCAAGCATTATAAAAGCATACAACCAAGCAATGCACGTCTAACGTCTTGCCCTATACAACCCAATAGTCACCAGTCACGAATCGCATGGCCATATTTGTCAGGGGACAGCTGATCGCGCTATCCCAAAGGGACTTTCAATCGTCTGACAAGCCACCCCAAAGAACGCCTCTTCATCAGGGATAGAAAGCGTTCTGATTCCTGACGCACACCGTCGATTCGGCCAGAGAGTCTTGGGTCAGATTTTGGTCTCGCACTATTCGAAAGGATTAATGCAGAAGGCGATCTATCTTCTCCTGAAGACCGTTTGGTACCCCGCCCCCTACTTCCCCGAGCCACTTCACTGCCCGATCGACGGCATCATCCTGAACGCGGCGGGCCTCCCAGGGTCGGAGTCTATGCCCGACGCCATCGAGACGTTCAAAGGCGGGTTCCAGCAGCTCGGCCCCTTTGCCCTAACACAAGGACCCCGCTCCCTGGACCAAGGGGAACTCACCGCTTGGCCAACGACCGAGTGCCGATCCGGAGCCACTCGGAAAGGCGCTACTCCAGCTTTGCGCGATGCAAGTTTCTCGATCTAACGGCTCTCTATTGCCTTTTCGCTCCGAAACAATCGCGGTGTTCTCTCTTCAGCCGACATAATTAGGTATGCACGTCGTTGCACTTTTCGCTTGTCTCCTCACCCTTCAGGATCCAACAGATCCGGCGCAATATGTGCTTCCCTGGGCATCCAGCTCCACGGAGATTAAGGATGTCGCCTTCTCACCCGACGGAAAGTCATTTGCGCTAATAAGTCCGGCCTGTGCAAGCGTGTGGGATGCTGAAGCATCGCTTCCCGGTCCCTTCACTCCTTGTTTCCCAGCGGGGATAGCCTGGAATTCTGAACGGAAGCGCTTTGGCGTCAATGTCTTCCACTCGGTCTACCCATCGGGATCCAAGAAGCCCCAAAGTCTTCGCTTCAACGACCAGGAACCCGAAGATTTAGGGATTGGGGGAGATCTCCAATTCAATGGGCCAAGCGCTAGCCCCTACCGATTGGAATACACCGGCGACACTCGAGTTCACGCCTACGCCAACGTGCCGGGGCATCCTTACAAATCCATTGATCGATCTTTAAGTTCCCTTAATGCCAACCTAGTCCTTTGTGCACCAAACCGGGCATTTTGGGTTCAAAACTCCACATCGGGCGAAGTGACAGTGACTGAAGCGAAGGACGAACGGGTGAAACCAAAGTGGAATCCGAAGAAGAGCTCGCTAGGACCTTACACCATCCAACCCGCAAAGTCCCTTCTGGCAAGCCGCGACCTCGTTATCAACTTCAAAGACGGTAAGCCTTTCACCGAACCGGGGGTTGGATTACTCAATGCCTTTTCATTCGATGGCAGCACGCTCGTGTCCATCGACGAGTTAGGAAAAGCCGTCAATTTCCGAGATATGAAGACCTCGCAGGTCGCTCAAGTGACCGTAGTTGAGCCTAAGAACTACGGCCGACTGCTACCTTCGCCCGATGGTTCATATGCGATTCTTACCGATCTAGCCGATGAAAAGCGCAACATCTTCGCCCAACCTGGAGGAAGGCGTGCGTGGCAAGTCTTTAGATCGGGTCAAGTTATTCGGTTAGAGGATAACTTCGCCCTTCGCGCCTACATCGACAATGTCAAAAAGTACCTCGGAGATAAAACACGCATTGATGCAATCCTAACGGCTCAGGACAATGCGACAAATACGCCATTGCCGTCTTCAAGTCCGACGAATCAGCCCCGCCCCTCTCACTATCCTACCAAAACTGATCTTAGCGTCATGGAGTTGTTCCTTCAAAAGAAGCGTCAAGAAGGATTTAAGATCATCGAGGATCGATCACTCGAAGGGAAAGGTCGAAGCGCGACCACTTATAGCTACGGCCCGTTCACCTGGGATCCGGGCAATGAGTATTTATTTGTAGGATACATTGACGCGGCGAAAGCAAGGGAATTAACTTATGTCAATTTCTTTCGCTATGAACGAGATGAGAGAGGCAAAATCGTTCACGTTGAAGATTATCTCTGTGATATGAAATTGGTGGGAAGTGCAATCTATAAGGCACAAACTATTGCGATTGCCGAAGTTCCCCCAGGGAAAATTCTCGACCCAACCGAAGCCGTGATTCGAATGATGGTCGGAGGATTTGATCCGGTCCGAGTCCTCGTGATGAAGCGAAGGCTTCCCAAGTAGTAAAGCCTTAAACGTCTAGACCTGATCTCCAGAAGCCGTCCCGGAGGGTATCGAACCCCCGACACCCTCCTTAGGACTGAAGAGAATTAGGTCAAAAAACCTGTGAATTAAGGCTAAAGACGCCTCTTTTAGTCTCTCGAAATCCAGTGGTTAAGAGAGACCAAAGGGGTGGCATGGGTCAATTTCCTGAGAGCAGCCTCCATTTGGTCTCTCTTCTGAGTTGGAGGTCTAGCCTGGAGAGGTCACTCACTTGGTCTCTCAATTGACGTTTTTGACTCTGAGATTCTGCCTGGTTAAGGATAAAATAGTTGAATCGGGACAAATATTCAACTGAGTATAATCTCTCTAGATGGTTAAAGTTAACGTACGTGTCAGCTAACCATATCAACAAATGGACGCTTGCTCGACTTCATTATTAGCGGCGGAAACGTTACTTTGATCCGGCGCGACGTCTGATCTTGAGTTTTATCAACTCATGTTCCAGGCAGCCTCCAAAATTGTGACGACAGACGCTTTTTACCTATGTAGGATTCAACGTTTACCAGACTGGCTCCGCTTTGTTTACAACTGTGAGGGAACAAGGTTTGATCGTCCGGAGCCGCTTCCGATTGGGAAAGGTTCAACTAGCTGGGTCGCTAAGACCGGAAAGCCAAAGATCATAACTGATCCAGCTCACGCGACAGGGTTGGATTACGTTCAGTTTGCCGATGAAAAAGCCCACACATGGTCAGCGATTTACTGGCCGATGTGGATTTATGTGCCAAATACTGAGCGGCCAGATGGGGTACTTTCAGTGCAAGCATATCCGCATGGAGCATATAGTACGGAAAACTTCGCCGCTGTAGAATGGCTAGCCTTAAGGTCTGCAGACCTGATGTGTAAGCGAAATGAATCTAGCAAGATTCAAGTCACTTTGGCTGGAGTAGCACAGCGAGCGGCTCAAAAACAGGTTGTATCTGATACGAAAAAATTCATTATGGTGCTGGATTCTCTGTGTGAACAGATCAGCAACCCAGAGCGAACACTACAGCACCCACAGCGTATCTAAGTAGAAATTGCTCAATGGGCTTCGGGAGAGATCCCTGTTTCGGACTTGACCGTCGATGATCTTGCGAGGCTCAGCAATCGAGAATTAGAAGTCCTCGTTCATGTTGCCCAAGGTAAGGGCATCCGAGAGGTTGGCGAAGTTCTCTGTCTTTTGGTTCACACAGTGAAACGACGCCTGGACAATATATACCAGCAAACGTCGTATCGGAAGAGATCAGATGTTGTTGCTGATGCAGGGGCCATTCTCAAAATGAGAATGGCCCAATTGGGTCACTGAACAACCCCCAGCTGGGTGATATTCGTGGGACCCTTGGTGGCGCAGAATATTAATGCTACGGGATCGAAAGCTGTTGGAGATCAAAGAAACTAACTTATCTCGAAGTAGGCCGCTACTCCTCACCGCACTCAACACGGGAATGATTTCAGTTGCAAGTGCGGCAGCGGTGAGTTGCAATGTGCATGCACCGCTGGGCAACTACACGCTCTTCCTTTTCCGCATCGGTGATCGAAATCCCACACGGGTGGATGTCCATGTCAGAATCGACGGAGGCAAGCTTTGGACATTGAACAACATTCCTTCCAGTAACTGGTTCGTTAAGCCAATGCTTGAAAGTGATCCCTACATTATGGGTCAAAGAGCAGCAACAAAAGTTACTGGTTGGTTGCCTCGGATTTAGTGGATCTCCGAATGTTGGGTCAGGCCCTAAAGATTGGTTCCCTCGCGCGAATGAAAGTGGAGCATTTGCGCGTAAGTGTGATTAGCTGATAGAGTAGCTCCATGCATAAAGTAACTACTCTATCGGTTTTTCTGATCTTGGGAGCGCTAGTTATTGGCTCACTCGGTATTTAATACGAGATATTGGTCTGCTTCCATTCGTGTAGACATCTTAAGAGTAGTCCTTCCTTGTTGAAGATGACATCACGAGAAGGGAGCGGAGGGGGGACGTAGTCCGACCGGATCGCTCTTCTCGTGCGGCGACCGCCGGGGGGCGATGGCCTAGGGACGAATGAGGACGAACGTCGTTGTCATTGCGCCTGTAAACC
>Ga0105047_10015425_pt1 | contig 12034 bp, 8 predicted proteins | sample MAT04_FD_78384 | JGI IMG/M metagenome (GOLD analysis project Ga0105047, IMG submission 78384) | Freshwater microbial communities from Lake Fryxell liftoff mats and glacier meltwater in Antarctica - MAT-04 (megahit assembly) | ecosystem: Environmental > Aquatic > Freshwater > Ice > Liftoff... | reverse complement strand
TGCTTTGCCCACGGGCTGTCCGCGTTGGCCACCTTCCAAGCCTGCTGTGCACCGACCATCTGGATGCTGATGGCCACGCCCACGAGCAGGAGAACCAGAGAGCCGCCAGCCCAGACCAGGTGCAGCGACCGCCCCACGGCGGCCCGGCGCATCGTCATGATCGCCGCCAGAAGCAGCAGCACCGACCATAAAAAGCTGACACCCGCCACCAAAGACATCATCATCGGCGGCTTCATCACATCGGGCATCGACCCCATTTCCGGCGGCATCGGGATCGCTCCCATGATCAGCGGAAACGCCGCGCCGCAGCCGTTGCACGTTAGCCCGAGCGCCGCAAAGATGATCGAAAAGATCCCCAGCGTCTTGGTCCACGCGGGCGGCTCAATCTCGAGCAGCGGGTCTTGCAGAGTCTGATCGTTTGGGTCGTTCGCCATGCTTGTGCTCCGGAGGGACCAGCCCACAGTCTACCAAGATCACTCCGGTTCTTGGTGCTAACCCATCGACGGTTGCGAGCAATGGCGATCTCACCGTGAAGGACTCGAAGAACACGAAGAAATTCAAGGGGAGCTGAATGGTCGATTCATGTGGAGTGATACCGGTCATAGGCAGCCGGCAGTCGCTTGCCCGAAAACGCCGTCCCGTTCTTCGCTCCCCCTTCGAGTCCTTCGCGCCCTTCGCGTTCAACCTCGTTGGCGCTCAGATCTGCCGCAAGAACCGCAGATCGTTCTCGAAGAGCATGCGGATATCGGGGATGCCGTACTTGCCCATGGCCAGCCGTTCGATCCCGAAGCCGAACGCGAAGCCGTTCCACACTTGCGGGTCGATCCCGCAATCGCGCAGCACATTCGGGTGCACCATCCCGCAGCCACCCAGCTCCATCCATCGCACGGGCTGATCGGGCCGCAAGCGGATCCGTAGATCGAACTCCGCCGAGGGCTCGGTAAAGGGGAAGAAGCTGGGCCGAAGCCTAATCTGCGGCCCCTCACCATCCGCCCCGGCGAAGTACGCGCGGGCAAACTGAAAGAGCGTGGTCTTGAGGTCCGCCATTGAGACGCCGCGGTCAAGGTACAGGCCCTCGATCTGATGGAACATGAACGAGTGCGTCGCGTCCACGGCGTCGGGTCGATACACCCGCCCCGGCGCGATGATGCGGATCGGCGCCGCCAGCCCGCCCTCGGCCCCCTCCTGCCCGCGGGCCGCGGCCACCGCCGCCTCCATCACGCGGATCTGCACCGTGCTGGTCTGGCTCCGCAGCATGCGCGGGGATTGCTTCTTGGCCGGGTCATCGATGTAAAAGTTGTCAATCGGATCGCGGGCCGGATGATCCGCCGGGATGTTCAGCTTGGCGAAGTTGTGTTGGTCATCCTCCAGCTCCGGCCCTTCCGCTGTGACAAAGCCCATCCGCGCGAAGACCTCGACCAACTCCTCGCGGACGCGCATTAGAATGTGCCGGCGACCAAGCTCCTGGCTGAACTGCAAGCCCGGCTCGGTCACGTCGATCATGGGTCCAGACGGCGCGACCGCCGCGTCGCCAAGCTCCGTTTTTCTGGCCCCCATGGCTTCTTCAAGCTCGGCCTTCAGTGCGTTCAGCCTCGCCCCCACCGCCGGCTTCTGGTCCTTGGGAACATCCTTGAGCCCGGCGAGCAGGCCTTTGAGCCGCCCGGAGTTACCCAGAAACGCCAGACGCCACGCCTCAAGGGCTGCGGCGTCGCTCGCGGCGGTCAGCTCTGCGCGGGCCGCTGAACCAAGCTGTTCGATCTGCTCCATCATGGGGCCGGACTGTAGCGGGCAGCCCCCGCAATCGCCCGACACCACCGCCGTTCGTCGGCTGGAAGGTGTGGCCTTCCGCCGCTACCCTGACCGCAATGATTCCCCAGCCCGATTTCATTAACAGCCAGTTCCTTATTAGCGCGATCACCTTCACGATCGTCGTTCACATCGTCCTGCTCGGCTGCGCGTACTGCATCTACTTCGAGCGCAAGACCTCCGCGTGGATGCAGGACCGCCTCGGCCCCAACCGCGCGGGCCTCGACTTCGGCCTCCAGTTCTTCCCCTTTAACAAGCTCAAGGGCCTCTTCGGCCTGGGCCAGCCGCTAGCCGACGGCATCAAGTTCATGCTCAAGGAAGACTACACCCCCCCCACCGTCGACAAGGGCCTCTTCACCCTCGCCCCCATGGTCGTCGTCATCCCCGCCCTCATGGGTTTCGCCATTGTCCCCTGGGGCGGCTACTGGGATATGCCTCAGTTCACCGTCCCCTTCCTTGATTGGACCTTCGGCGGCGAACGCGTGCTCATCGCCGCCGCCAACATCAACATCGGCCTCATCTATCTCCTCGCCGTCGCCTCTCTAGGCATCTATGGCATCGCCCTCGGCTCCTGGGCCAGCAACAACAAGTACTCCTTCCTCGGCGGTCTCCGCGCCTCCTCCCAGATGCTCTCCTACGAGATCCCCATGGGGCTCTCGCTGCTGGCAGTTCTCCTGTTCGTGGGTTCGCTCAAACCCATCGACTTCATCAACCACCAGGCCGAGCACGGGTGGCTGATCATCTCCCACCCCATTGCTGCCATCCTCTTCTTCATGTGCGGCCTGGCCGAGTGCAACCGCGCCCCCTTCGATAACGCCGAGTGCGAGCAGGAACTCGTCGGCGGGTACCACACCGAGTATTCCTCGATGCGGTTCGCCCTCTTCTTCCTCGCCGAGTATGCCCACATGATCACCACCGCGGCGATCTTCGCCGTGGTCTTCCTGGGCGGTTACAACGCCGTACCGTTCGTGCAACTCCCCTTCCTCGGGGTTGATGACGTCGGCATCTTCGCCGTGCTCGCCAAGTTCGGCGTCATGTTCGTCAAGATCGCCCTCCTCATCGGCTTCATGATGGTCATCCGCTGGACCCTCCCCCGCCTCCGCTTCGACCAGGTGATGCGCGTCGCCTGGCAGGGCGTGATCCCGATCTCCGTCGTCCTGCTCATGATGAACGCCACGCTCGTCTTCTTCGGCGGTTTCTGGACCAGTCTCCCCGGTACGCTCTTGGCCAACCTGGTCTTGGCCGCAGCCGTCGTGCTGCTGCAGCCGGTGGTGGGCCGCGCCCCCAACCGCAAGATCCGCATGGCCGGCTCGCGCTTCTATCCGCTTGAGGACGGCCCCGGCGTCAAGACCCGCCCGACGCTCGCCGCCGCGCTCGAGGATCGCCCCATCCAGACCGCCGCCACCCTCGGCGCGTCCTGATCTGAGCCGGTTCGACACGCCGAAGCTATTCCTGTGTTCCGCCCGTTCTACACTGGGCCATGACCACCGCGCCGCGCGTGCACCGCTTTGAAGTCAGCCCCCGCGCCGGCCAGGCCGACCCGCTGGGCGACCGCGTTCGTATCGAAGCCGCGGCCATCGGGATGCACCTCAAGTCCGTCCGCACCGCCCACGTCTACCTCGTCCAGGCCCCCCTCGACGAAGCCGGTGTCGCCGCGCTCCAGGCCCAGTTGCTCGCCGATCCCGTCACCGAATCCGCCCGCCCGGGCGCGGGCCCTATCGGCCCCGGCAGCGCCGTCGTCGAAATCCATCCGCTCCCCGGCGTCATGGACCCGGTGGCCCAGTCCGTCGAGCTGGCCGTGCGCGACCTGCTCGGCGTCGATTCCCGCGTCAGCACCGGCTGGCGCTACGACCTTGAAGGCGTCTCCGATCAGCAAGCCGAAGTCCTGGCCAAACGCCTCCTCGCCAACCCCGTCATCCAGCGTGTTCACCTCGCCCCCTGGACCCCCGTCGCATTCCCCGCCGCCGCGGCACACGACCACGCCCTAGCCCACGTCGCCATTCGCGGCCTCAGCGACGAGCAGCTCACCAAGCTGTCGCGCGAGGCTCACCTGTTTCTCTCCCTCGACGAGATGCGGACCATCCAAACCGAGTATCGCCGCCGCGACCGCGAGCCGACCGACATCGAGCTCGAAACACTGGCCCAGACCTGGTCGGAGCACTGCGTTCACAAGACTCTCAAGAGCACAGTCCGCTATACGCAGCCCGCCGGCCCCGGGCAATGGACCCCTATCGACTGGACCGGCCGCCCCGGCGTCAGCGTCGAGCCCGACGGCACCGTCACCATCAAGAACCTTCTCAAGAGCACCGTCGCCGCCGCCACTCACGAGCTGATCGCCGACGGGCTCGACTGGGCTCTTTCCGTCTTCGTCGACAACTCCGGCGTCATCGCCTTCGACGACCAGCACGGCATCTGCATCAAGGTCGAAACCCACAACCGCCCCTCCGCCATCGAGCCCTACGGCGGGGCCGCCACCGGCGTCGGCGGGTGCATCCGCGACATCATCGCCACAGGCCTCGGGGCCCGCCCCATCGCCAACACCGACGTCTTCTGCGTCGCCTTCCCGGATCACTACGTCGGCGACGCCGGCGCGGGCACCGTCGCCCTCCCGCCAGGCACGCTCCACCCGCGTCGAATCCTCACCCAGGTCGTCGCCGGCGTCCGCGACTACGGCAACCGCATGGGCATCCCCACCGTCCACGGCGGCGTCGCCTTCGATGACCGCTACGTCGGCAACCCGCTGGTCTTCTGCGGCTGCGTCGGGCTCATCCCCCGCGACAAGATCCACGGGGCCGCCCAGCCCGGCGACCACATCATCGCCATCGGCGGCCGCACAGGCCGCGACGGTGTTCACGGCGCCACGTTCTCCTCCGCGCAGCTCGAACACACCGCCGCCGACGAGTTCGCCCACGCCGTGCAGATCGGTAACGCCGTCACCGAGAAGCAGCTCCTCGACGCCGTCATCCGCGCCCGCGATGAGTTTGAACGCCCGCTCTACAACGGCATGACCGATTGCGGCGCCGGCGGCTTCTCCTCCGCCATCGGCGAGATGGGCTCCAAGCTCGGCGCCGAGGTCCACCTCGACCGCGCCCCGCTCAAGTACCCGGGCCTCTCCTACACCGAGATCTGGATCAGCGAAGCCCAGGAGCGGATCGTCCTCGCCGTCCCGCCCACAAACGTCGATGCCGTCCGCCGCATCTGCGCCGAGGAGTCGGTCGACTGCGCCGACCTTGGCCACTTCGGCACGCCCGACGCCGACCTTGTTCTCCTCCACAGCGGCCGCGAAGTCGGCCGCCTCTCCATGGCTTTCATCCACGACGGCATCCCCATGCCCACGCGCGACGCGCACTGGTCGCCTTCCGCCCCGGCCACACCCGCGCCCGTCGCCGCCAAGCGGGCCGACGCCGCGCTGCTGGCGCTCCTTGCTCACCCCAACATCGCCAGCAAGCACTGGATCATCCGCCAATACGACCACGAGGTCCGCGGGGCCACCGTGATCAAGCCCCTCGTAGGCCCGCTCGGGCGCGGGCCGTCCGACGCCGCCGTTCTTGAACCCGTTCCAGGCTCGGGCCGCGGGATCGCCATTACCTGCGGCCTCCAAACCGGCCTCGGCGACCCGGCCCTCGGCGGCGATCCGTACCAAATGGCTCTCGCCGCCATCGACGAGTGCGTCCGCAACGCTGTCTGCACCGGGGCCGATCCGACGCGTCTCGCGATCCTCGACAACTTCTGCTGGCCTTCTTGCGCCAAGCCCGCCAACATGGCCTCGCTCGTCCGCGCATGCCTGGGCTGCTACGACGCCGCCAAGGCCTACCGCACCCCCTTCGTCTCCGGTAAAGACTCGCTCAACAACCAGCTCGCCCTACCCGACGGCACCGTCATCGAGATCCCCCCCACCCTCCTCATCACCGGCGTCGGCATCGTCCCAGACCTCGCCCGCGCCGTCACCATGGACGCCAAAGAGCCCGACAACCTCCTCGTCATCGTCGGCTCCACCGGCACGGCCATGGGCGGCTCGCACCTGGGCGCGCCCGCCGGATCCGCGATGCCCCGCGTCGATCTCGCCGTCGGCCCACGCACCGCCCGCGCCGTCGCCGGGGCCATCCGCCGCGGCGTCGTCCGCAGCGCCCACGACTGCTCCGACGGCGGGCTGGGCGTCGCCGCTGCCGAGATGCTCATCGCCGGCTCCAGCGCCGCACGCCCCATCGGACTCGAACTCAACCTCGGGCTCCTCCCCTGGCTGGGCCAGGTCGCAGGCGACGCCACCGCCGCTCTCTTTGCAGAGACCCCCAGCCGCTACCTGCTCGAAGTCCGCCCCGATGACCTGCCGAGCCTGCAAGACGCGCTCGCGGGCGTCCCGCACGCCGTCATCGGCCGCTTTCTCGGCAAGCCCGTGCTCCGCGTCGCACTGGCACACACTGAACTCCCCGTCGATGACCTCGCCCGCGTCTGGCTGGGCACCCTCGACTGGTAACCCGCACGCGGCCCCTCGCCTTGGTAGTCTCCTGCTCCGCCAATCCCCGCCACCCAACCGGTTCCCACGATGCGCAACGACCTTGACGTCCGCAGCCCCGACGGCCCCGAGTCCCACACCGGCCTCCTGCTCGAGATCGCCTGGGAAGTCTGCAACCAAGTCGGCGGGATCTTCCAGGTCCTCCGCTCCAAAGTCCCCACGATGATCTCGCGCTGGGGCGAGCGGTATGTCCTCATCGGGCCCTATGAACCGGCCAAGGCCGCGCTGGAGTTCGAAGAAACCACACCCACCGGCGTCGTGGGCCGCGCCGTCAACGCGCTGCGTCAAGAAGGCCTCGTCGTCCGCCACGGCCGCTGGATGATCTCGGGCCGCCCGCGCACGCTGCTCATCGAACACTGGCAAGGCCACGAGCGCGTCAACGCCACCAAGTACCGCCTGTGGGCCGACCACGCCATCGCCGCCCCGGGCGACGACCACCTCATCAACGGCGTCGTCTCCTTCGCCGACGCCGTCTGCCGCCTCATCGGCAAGATCTGCGAGCATTCCGGCGCGGGCCTCTGGACCACCGACGACGCAGAGGGCAAGCCCAACCAGCCGCGCCGCTCGGGGCCCATCCTCGCCCACTTCCACGAATGGATGGGCGGCCTGGCCATCCCCATGATCCGCCAAGAGAAGATGCCCGTGGGTCTGATCTTCCAGACCCACGCCACGCTCCTGGGCCGCTACATGGCCAGCAACGACGACTCCTTCTACGAACGCCTCGCCGGTGCGTGGGGCGGGGTCGATCCGGCCGCCGAGGCCGTCAAGTACAACATCACCACCCAGCACGGGATCGAACGCGCGTGCGCCCACGGCTCCCACGTCTTTACCACCGTCTCGTCCATCACCGGTGAAGAGTGCGCCGTCCTCCTGGGCCGCCGCCCGGACGTCGTCCTCCCCAACGGCCTCGACATCCAACGCTACAACGTGGGCCACGAGTTCCAGACCCTCCACGCCGAGTACAAAGAGCGCATCAACCGCTTCGTCATCGGCCACTTCTTCCCGAGCTACTCCTTCGACCTCAGCAAGACCATCTACGTCTTCACCTCGGGCCGCTTCGAGCCCAAGAACAAGGGCTTCGACCTCTCCCTCGAAGCCATGGCCCGCCTCAACGGCAAGCTCCGCGCCATGGGCTCGCCCATCAACGTCGTCTTCTTCATCATCACCCAGCGCCCCACCCGCTCGCTCCACCCCCTCGCCCTCCAGCAGCGCGGCGTCATGAACGAGTTCCAATCCGTCTGCGACAACATCATGCGCCACCTCGGCGAAAAGCTCTTCAAAAAGGGTGCCACCGGCGTCAAGGTCGATCTCGACAAGGAAGTCGACGAGTATTGGATCCTCCGCTACCGCCGCACCCAGCACGCCATGAAGGTCAACCGTCTCCCGCTTGTCACCACGCACATGATCGAGGACGAGAGCAAGGACCCGGTCCTCAACCAGATCCGCAACGTCTGGCTCTTCAACCGCCACGACGACCCCGTCAAGGTCGTCTACCACCCCGAGTTCATCAACCCCACCAACCCGCTCTGGGGCATGGAATACGACCAGTTCGTGCGCGGCTGCCACGTCGGCATCTTCCCCTCGGCCTACGAGCCCTGGGGCTATACCCCGCTTGAATGCCTCGCCATGGGCGTGCCCGCCGTCTCCAGTGACCTGGCCGGCTTCGGGAGCTTCGTCCTCGACAAATACGGCGACCATACCCGCCCCGGCGTCTGGGTCGTCCGCCGCCGCGGCCGCTCCTTCAGCGACGCCGCCGACGAGCTCTGCCACAATCTCATGGAATACTGCGAACTCGACCGCCGCGGCCGCATCGCGCTCCGCAACCAGGTCGAGGCCCAGTCATGGGAGTTTGACTGGAGCGTTCTGGGCGAGGCCTACGTCCGCGCCCACGAGCTCGCCCTCGAACGCGCGTTCGCCATCACCAAGCCCGCGTAACCGTCAACCCCGCGGCTCCGTCATCAGCACCTGCAAGCGATACCCGATCGACGCCACCTTCACCGCCTCCCCGCGCCCGTTGTACGCCGCCACCAGCGACCATCCGGCCGCCTTGAGGAGCGTCATCCACTGCGGCCGCGAATACGTCCGCAGTTCATAACGGTCATCAAAGTGCCGCACGCGTCGAGCGTCACGATGCCGATCGCGCACCGTCAGGTGACTCGTCACCACCTCCGCCCGCCCGCCCCTTCCGGGCGGGACATACGAAACATTCTGCTGCACGCTCAACCCCGCCGCGCGATCGCGCCCCCTCCACACATCCTCCGTCGGCTGCGCATACCGCTGGTTCGAAAGCTCGATCCCCACCACATACACCCCGCCCGGCCGCAGCGCCGCCCGCACCGCGTCGAAGTGCGCCAGCATCGAAGCGTCGTCCATCAAGTGCCGGATCGAGTTGATCGGGTTGAACGCCGCATCCACTTTCCCAAGCCAGCGCCGCGGCAGCGTGAACCGTTCCATCGCGGCCGCGATGTAGCTCAATCGCGCCGCTTGGCCCTGCTCGCGGGCCCGCCGGCGTGCGAACCGCACCATGGCCGCCGAAAGATCCACCCCCACGCCGCGATGCCCGCGCTCCGCCAGCGCCAGCAGATACCGCCCCGTCCCGCTCGCTGGCTCCAAAAACGTCATCGGCCCGTCGCTAACGCCCACGTGCCGCCGCGCGATCCGCTCGATGTGGATCGCCTCGCCGCGCGTGCCGGGTTGGTGCAGCACCTCATAGATCAGCGGATCGGCGTAAAGCCCCTTCGAAGTGACCTCCGCTGAACTGGTAATACCGAACTTTTTCGTCGAACTCTTCCCAGTCATGGCTTCAGCGCCAAGGGCCGAGCCTTGAGCCCGGGCGTGCGAGCAAGCCGCTGGTCGTTCGTTAAGAGTGTCGCGTCGTGGACCAGCGCTGTCGCGGCGATGATCGCGTCGGGCCGGCGCAATCGATGGGCCCTCCGCAGCGAGACCGCTGCAACTCGAATCGCAGGGGTCAGGTCGATCACCGTCATCACCGCGAGGATCTCGTCCATGGCCGCCCGGTCTGTGTCGCTGGCGAACCCGAGACAACGAAGCCCCTTCTCGCTCATCGCCGAGATCGCGCACAATCCGTCGGGCGGCACCTCAGCCACCCGGTCGGCTGGCAAATAAACGACCACGTTCGTGTCCAGAACATTCACTCGGGCCACTCGCCGCGAATCCGCGATTGGAACGCCACGAGATCATCACTGCCCATCACGGCACCCCCTGAATTTCTCCAGATCCCCAGCCGGCGTGCCAAGCATCGTGCCCGTCGGCAATCCTGAGGCCAAGCCGTGTTCGAGCATTCGCTCGATCTCCAGCCAATCCGCCCAGTCGACAATCACCGACACCGGCTTCATGTTCTCGTCAGAGACGATCTTTTTGCGGATCGGCGTATACATGTTCAATGTTAGGCGAGGCTGAACTCCCCACCACCTGGGCCGTCATCACCCAGATACGCCGACCTTCTGCTTTCCCAGCTTCATCTGCGGCGACTCCACCGCTTCATGCCCCCGCCGCACATCGTGCCGCACCACGCCATTGACCACCGTCGCCACCGCCAGCCCCTTCACCTTCCGCCCCACAAACGGCGTGTTCCGCGAGCGACCCTTGATCGTCTCTTTCCCGATCGTCCACGGCTGCCCCGGATCAATAATCGTGATGTCTGCTGGCCCGCCCACCGCGAGCTGCCCCAGCCCGGAGTGATCCAGCCCGCACAGCTTTGCCGGCTCCGTCGTCATCATCGCGATCAGCCGCATCCACCCGATCACGCCCGGCGTCACCAGGGCCTCGATGTACAAGGGCAGTGCCGTCTCGAGCCCCACGATGCCAAACGCCGCCGCGTCGAACTCCAGCTCCTTGTCGGCCATCGAGTGCGGCGCGTGATCCGTCCCGAGCACCGTGATCGTCCCGTCGGCCACACCTTCCAGAAGCGCCGCGATGTCGCTCGGCTCCCGCAGCGGCGGGTTCATCTTGGCCGTCGTGTCATAGCCCCGCAGGCCCTGGCCCCCGCCACCGCCCATCACCGCCTCGTGCGTCAGTAATAGATGGTGCGGCGTCACCTCCGCCGTCACCGGCTGCCCCTCGGCCCGCGCCCGCCGAACGATGTCCACGCTCCCCGCGCTCGACATGTGCTGCACGTGATAGCCGCACCCGATCCCGCGATTGAGTCGCACGTCGCGCTCGATGATCAGCTCCTCCGCCACCCGTGGCCAGCCCGTCAGCCCCAGCCGCGTCGAGATCGCGCCCGCGTGCATGGTCGCGCCCTTGGTCAGCGTCGGCTCCTGACAGTGCTGCATGATCGCCCGCTGGGTCACCTTCACCGTCGCCAGCGCCCGCTGCATCAACCCTGCCGACGCCACGCAGTCGCCGTCATCGCTGAAGCCCACCGCCCCCGTCTTGGCCATCAACTGAATCTCCGCCAGCTCCTCGCCCTTGCGCCCCTTGCTGATGGCCCCGATCGGGAACACCCGGCACACGCCCGTGCGGTCCGTCCGCGTATAGATGTACTCGATCATCGCGTCGTGATCGAGCGCCGGCGTCGTGTTGGGCATGCAGCACACACTCGTAAACCCGCCCGCCACCGCCGCCGCAGTCCCCGTCGCGATCGTCTCCGCCCGCTCGTTCCCCGGCTCGCGCAGGTGAACGTGCGGGTCGATCAAGCCCGGCACCACCAGGCACCCCGTCGCGTCGATCACCCGCTCGGCGTGCTTCCGCGCCAGCTTGGGGCCGATCCGGGCGATCCGCCCATCGACCACGGCCACATCGGCGACCTTGTCAAACCCCGAGGCCGGGTCCATGACCCGACCGTTGATGATGATCAGATTCGGCATGGGGCAAAGCGTACCGCCCCCGGCCCCGCCGCAACGCCCCCGCCGCCGGTAGAATCCGCCATGACCACCGCCGGCCCCATCACCCTCTCCCCCGTTCGAATCGCCATGGACGTCAGCGACCTCGACGCCTCCACCACCTTCTATCGCGATATCCTCGGCTTCAACCTCGTTTCTTCTGACCGGCCCGGCCTGATCTACGAAACCCGCCTCACCCGCTCCGACCGCTTCCCGGCTCTCGAACTCGAACTCCGCGCCGGCTTCGGCAAACGCATCGGCGGCAGCGGCCCCGGCGGCGTCCTCCGCTTCGGCTTCCAGGTCCCAGACCTCAACGCCGCCGTCGCCCAGCTCACCGGCAAAGTCCGCTGGATCGGCGAACCCCCCGCCGCCGACGCCACCGCCGTCCGCTTCGCCGATCCCGACGGCTACGTCATCGAGCTCCGCGTCCCCACTTCCGCCTGATCTCCGCTCGGCCCGATCATCCACCTTCAATGCATTTGTGAACGCCGCTTGACGTTCACCCCCGGAGTGATTCTAATTGAGCGTCCCCCGCGACCGTTCGAGCGGGGGCCTTTTCCCCGACCGCCCCCCAATTGGGCGTTCGTTCACGGTGGTGGCACTGTCCCGCGGTTTGGGGGCACGAGGTCACGCCAGCCGCGCCGGCCTCCCGTTGCGGTGCATAGATCAGCGGAAAGTTCCTCAGGCCAAGGTCCAGTGCTTGAAATCCGACGAGTTTTCTCTTTCCTCCTCTGCGCTCACTCACGCCTCTGGTTATCTAGTTGGCACTGATGTTTGGGCTCCGGCTCCACGAGCAGCCGCGGCACCATCCAGACCTCGACCGTCGGCACACACCCGCTGATTGAACGAACGCGGCTGGTTCAACCCAGCC
>Ga0105047_10015424_pt1 | contig 12035 bp, 13 predicted proteins | sample MAT04_FD_78384 | JGI IMG/M metagenome (GOLD analysis project Ga0105047, IMG submission 78384) | Freshwater microbial communities from Lake Fryxell liftoff mats and glacier meltwater in Antarctica - MAT-04 (megahit assembly) | ecosystem: Environmental > Aquatic > Freshwater > Ice > Liftoff... | reverse complement strand
GATATGCCTGGCATGAGCACCGCTGCCACTGCAGCGTACATTGTTAATTTAAACATGATGTAATTTTATTTAGTTATGGCCGCCACTCAGGGAAGCAGCAGTTCCAACTAATTTTCTCCCTCCGCCGGCATTACCCGGATCAGGTGCATGTTTCCCAAGATTGGAAACATAGGGTTTGATCTCAGCCTGTCCTTTTGCCGCGTTCGGCTACTTTGGATGTAAGGCACCCCTGTGAGATGGCGCAAAGATATTGAAAGAACGGTTTAATCGGCTATGCGAAAAAATTATCGGCTGTTTAGCACGAAGGTTTTTGACAAAGCTTTCAGCGCCTGTTGAAAACGAATATCGCCTGTTCCGGATATTTCCACAAATGGCCTTCGACCATCTATCAGCACTTTCCGGTACATGATGTAAAGCAGGTCTCGTTCCTCTTGCCCCGGGCTTTCGCGAAAAGCGTCAGGTTGCCAAGGCAAATCAGTCATGCACAATAAATGGAGATCGTATTTGCGCTGCATAAAGTTTTTCTCAATGGCCGCTGGCACCAAACCAAACCTATATTGCGACCAAACTTTCAACACGAGCATATCTGTATCAAAGAAGCAGAACTCATTGGCGTTGGCCATGGCTGTTTCCTCCAGTTCTATCTGTCCTTCACAGATTCGGGTCATGTCCTGCAAATCGTAAAGACCATTGGTGCGAGACAGATATTCACGGGCATATTCTCCTGCAAAAGTCGTGTGGAAATGAGCCGACAAAGCCTTTGTCAGTGCCGATTTTCCTGTAGACTCAGGCCCGGTAATGGCCACTTTAATCAATTTCATTTACTAAAATCTGTTGGCGATAATCTTTTCGCCAATGAAAAAATCCATAAACAGCCAGGATGGTATATACCAAAGACAGTATCGCATAAAGTTCCAAGCCGCGGGAAAGGTATAAATAAATGGTAAACGCGTCAATGACGATCCAGTACAACCAATTTTCCAGCACCCGTTTGGCTACCATCCATGTGGCAATAAAACTGAATACCGTGGTAAACGAATCAAGCAGCGGCATCACGGCATCGGTGAAATTATGAAGGATCCACCAGACCAAAAGAAATAAGGCAATACCTGTTCCAATGACCATTGTATGTCGCAAACCCGACCAGGTGATGATGGGCAATATGCCCGCCTTCTCTGCATTGCGCCACGCAAACCAACCATAAAATCCAATGACCACATAATAGGAAAAAAGAAAAGCTTCCGCATAAAGTCTGGTTTGGTAAAACAGCCAAACGCCAAGAAGAGAACTTATAATTCCCATGAGCCAGCACCACACATTTTTCCGGGCTGCGAGGATGATGTAAGCCACCCCAAAAAGTACAGAAATTCCCTCAATGTATTTTTCCACTAAGCGTTGTACACATAGTTAAGATCGATATTGCCGGGAAGAATTTTCATGACAAACGACGCGCGAATCTCTTTCGAGAAAGTTTGGGCGATAGAATCTTTTACAGCATCCATCACCACGTCAATATCGCCCTGAATCTGGGTGCTCAACGCGTTTACACGGATGGTGAGACCGGAAAATTTTGAGATTTTATCCAAAAAACTGAGCACCTGATCCTGGTAGTCAGATCGGAGTGGATACATGGAAATTTCTACAGTGACTTTCATTTCTAATAACAATTGCAGGGTGAAGAAAAATAAACAGGTATATCGGGATATTGTGCGCGAATGAATTGTTGATCGGCCTGCGTGAGTTCGCACAGCCGAAAATCGATCATTTCGAGATGTTCAAGCCCTTGCGGCAATGATGTGATGCCTGTGCCACGAAGATCCAGTTTTTTGAGCGCGGTCAATTTCCATAAATTTTCCGGAAGGAAAGTAATATCGGTAAAAGCGAGAGACAAATGTTCGAGTGATTCCATTTCAAGGATTTCGACAGGAAAACGCGCCAGTTTTGTCTTTTTCAAATCCAGCTTACGCAAATTGACCATTTGGCCAAAACAGGGAGGCAGGGCTATGACGGATTTGTTTTTGATTGTCAAGCTGGCAAGATCGGAACAATCGCACAGCGCTGCGAGTCTGTTGGCCTCTGATTTCCAGGTTAAACTTCCGTCTTCGCTTATTTCGCTGCATATCCCACCAACTGTTTGCTGGGCCTCCGCTTCGCTAAGATTCAGCAAGCCCAGCAGCAGCCAAAATCTTTTTTGCCATAACAGCGTCCTGCTGAAGTTGATTGCGAAGATCTTCGACATCTTTAAATTTGATTTCATTTCGAATGCGACTTACAAAGGCTACCCTCAAAATCTGACCATAAAGGTCGCCATTGAATCCGAATAAGTGTACTTCGGTTAAGGGTTCCCGCTCCGATATAGTAACGGTGGGCCGCAGCCCAATATTTGCCATGCCATCATAATCAACTCCCCCCACAGATACCCTGACGGCGTAAACACCCTTTCCGGGAATCATTTTATGCCCATCGACGGGTCGGAGATTGGCAGTTGGAAAACCGATTGATCTACCCAACGCATTGCCTTTTACGACAGTGCCATCATAGGCATAACAATAACCCAGAAACTCATTGGCACGGCTTACTTCTCCTTCCAGCAAGGCATTGCGGATTTTTGTAGAACTCACATTCACATCATCTATCACCTGAGCTGGAATTTCTTCTACCTCAAAATTAAACTGCGGCGCCATTTCTTTGAGCTGTCCAAGACTTCCCTCCCTGTTGCGACCGAAATGGTGATCATAACCAATCACGAGTCGGTGTACGCCTATCCCCTTTACCAGCATATCGCGCACATACTGCAAAGCTGTGGTTCGACTAAATTCTACAGAAAAAGGGTGGATGATCAGGTGTTCTATTCCCGACTTTTCGAGGAGTTTTATTTTTTCATCCAATGTCGATAAGAGCTTTAGGTCATTGTCGTCCGGAAAAAGAACCATGCGGGGATGTGGGAAGAAAGTAAGCATGACCGACTCCGCAGAGAGTTCGCGGGCGAGGGCATGTATTCGTCCCAACAAGATTTGATGACCCACATGCACCCCATCGAAGGTTCCTACGGTTACAATCGCTTTCGGGATAGGTGTAAATTCAGACAGGTCTCTGTAAACTTTCAAACAATGGAAATTCTCTTGAAAATCTGTATTGCAGCGCATTCGCAGTGCACAGCTCATCGATTTGACGAGCCCCCAAAAATAGCAAAATAAAATCAGGTTTTGCATTGGCAAAACTGGGATTAAATCCTAGCTTTGCACCGCGAAAATCTGAAGTGTATATCAACCTTATAACCACAATAAAATGGCGAAAAATACTGGTAAAGTAGTACAAGTAATCGGGCCGGTTGTCGATGTTAGTTTTGCAGACGAAAAAGTTCTGCCCAATATTTACGACTCCCTGGTCATTACCAGAGCCGATGGATCTGAATTGGTCCTCGAGACGCAAAGGCACATTGGAGAAGACACTGTACGTACCATAGCCATGGATGCCACAGACGGTTTGTCGCGGGGTACTGCGGTTGTTAATACAGGCTCACCAATCATGATGCCCGTTGGCGATCAGGTGAAAGGTCGTCTTTTTAATGTAACCGGCGATGCCATTGATGGTCTTGGTCAACTGTCGAAAAAAGGTGGATCACCTATTCACCGCGAAGCTCCGCGCTTTGAGGATCTTTCCACAGCAGAAGAAATTCTTTATACAGGGATCAAAGTGATCGACCTGATCGAACCTTACTCAAAAGGAGGGAAAATCGGATTGTTCGGAGGTGCCGGTGTAGGAAAAACAGTACTTATCCAGGAGTTGATTAACAACATCGCAAAAGGATATGCCGGTTTGTCCGTTTTTGCCGGCGTAGGCGAGCGCACCCGTGAAGGTAATGACCTTTTGCGCGAGATGCTCGAATCCAACATCATTTCTTATGGTGAGGAGTTCAAACATTCGATGGAATCTGGCGGATGGGATTTGAGCAAAGTGGACAGAGATGCCCTGCTCGAATCACAGGCAGCTTTCGTTTTCGGACAGATGAACGAACCTCCCGGAGCCCGCGCCCGTGTAGCACTTTCTGGTCTTACCCTCGCAGAGTATTTCCGCGATGGAGATGAGGAAAGCGGTGGGCGTGATATCCTCTTCTTTATCGATAACATTTTCCGTTTTACCCAGGCAGGTTCTGAGGTTTCGGCCCTTTTGGGAAGGATGCCATCAGCTGTAGGTTACCAACCAACGCTGGCCACCGAAATGGGCGCCATGCAAGAGCGCATCACCTCTACCAAACGCGGATCGATCACTTCGGTGCAAGCGGTTTATGTGCCTGCGGATGACTTAACAGATCCGGCTCCGGCGACCACTTTTGCCCACCTTGATGCAACGACTGTACTTTCGAGAAAAATTGCTGAGCTTGGAATTTATCCCGCAGTAGATCCATTGGATTCCACTTCGCGAATTCTGAACCGCGAGACTGTGGGTGATGAGCACTACGACTGCGCCCAGCGTGTGAAAGAAACTCTACAACGTTACAAAGAACTTCAGGATATTATCGCCATCCTTGGGATGGATGAATTGAGCGAGGAAGACAAACTAATCGTAAGCCGTGCCCGACGTGTGCAGCGTTTTCTCTCTCAGCCATTCCACGTAGCTGAGCAATTTACAGGTTTGAAAGGAGTTCTTGTTCCCATCGAAGATTGCATCAAAGGATTTAACATGATTCTGGAAGGAAAAATGGATCAATATCCTGAGGCAGCATTCAACCTGAAAGGAACCATCGAAGAAGTAATTGAGGCCGGTGAGAAAATGCTCGCCGAAAACCAATAAGCATGCGAATAGACATTATTACACCCGACAGTGCGCTGTACTCAGGTGAAGGCAAAGCGGTAACCGTACCAGGCATCGATGGCAGTTTGGGTATCCTTGAAAATCACGCGCCGCTCATTACAGCCCTCAAAAAGGGTCAGGTAAAAGTGACAACGAGTGAAGGGGTAGAAAAACTTTTTGAGATCAACGGCGGAGTTGCCGAAGTATTAAAAAATAAAGTGATTATACTGGCGGAGTAGCTTTCGCCAAATCAATATTTGAAGCCACAGTGATCTATTGCTGTGGCTTTTTTGATGCTTCCCATTCGTAAATAATGGTAAGGGCCTCGAATGCCCGCGAGCCGGTATGATTGCCTTCATAGTCGTTCATGAGCAAACATTTCGGATCGCTGTGATTCATCTGTTGGAAATGTGGAGCCGACATCACGTATTGCGATACAGGATCAAAAACGGGGTAAGATGGAGCTTGCATAGTTTCGTTTTCAGGGGTTAAATCCATCCCGCCACAACCCTTCAGGAGCTGCGGCGGAATTTTGCTGTAGGGATTAAAACGTTTCTAAAACAATTGGAATTCTCTCTTGATTTTTCCAATTATTTTACCCTTACGTTATCAATTTCATTTTGTTGCGGAATCCAACTGCGCTAAATACGACAGAAGTCGTTCAGTAGATTGGCAGTGCATAAATGGCCGACAAAAGAATACCTCACCCATACGGAGTGCGTACATTTGTAATCTGATAATACGCAAATGGCCAAGCAGAGCAAAGACGAACTCCGAAAGAAAGATATCCTTGATTATCACCAGGGAATCAGACCAGGTAAAATCGAAGTTGTACCTACCAAACCTTCAAATAGTCAGAGAGATTTAAGCATTGCCTATTCACCCGGCGTGGCTGAACCCTGTTTGGAGATCGCTGCCAACCCTGACCTTGCATATGCTTACACTGCCAAAGCAAACCTCGTGGCTGTGATCAGCAATGGCACAGCTGTGCTCGGCCTCGGTGATATCGGCGCGCTCGCCTCAAAACCTGTGATGGAAGGGAAAGGGGTCTTGTTCAAAATTTTCGCAGACATCGATGTTTTCGACCTCGAACTGGATACCACGGATGTCGACAAATTTGTAGAAACGGTCAAAATACTGTCTCCGACTTTTGGAGGCATCAACCTGGAAGACATCAAAGCGCCCGAATGTTTTGAAATAGAAAGACGTCTGCGGGCAGAACTCGACATCCCCGTAATGCATGACGACCAGCACGGGACGGCCATCATCACTGCCGCGGCACTTTTGAATGCACTTGACATCATCGGAAAAAAAATAGAGGATGTGAAGGTGGTTTTTAATGGAGCTGGTGCAGCATCCATATCCTGTGGCCTGCTTTATCAGTCATTGGGGGTAAAGCCCGAAAACCTCCTGATGCTCGACAGCACCGGAGTCATTACCACCCGCCGTCAGGATTTGAATGCCGAAAAAATTCACTTTGCACGAAATACGCCCATAGAAACCCTGGCAGATGCCATGGTTGATGCAGATGTTTTCGTGGGCTTGTCAAAAGGAGATGTGCTTTCGGCAGATATGGTAAAAAGCATGGCGCCTGATCCCATTGTTTTCGCATTGGCCAATCCAAATCCTGAAATCACGTATGATCTGGCCGTCAGTGTTCGAAAAGATCTGATCATGGCCACAGGCCGGTCAGATCATCCCAACATGGTAAACAATGTACTTGGTTTTCCTTACATTTTTCGCGGGGCATTGGATGTACGCGCTACAACCATCAACGAAGCCATGAAACTCGCTGCAGTGAGGGCCATCGCCCAGCTCGCACGCGAGACAGTTCCCGAAGTGGTAAATATCGCTTATAACCTTCGCTCTCTCGCATTTGGTCGGGAGTATATTATTCCAAAACCCTTCGATCCGCGGCTGATCACCACAGTAGCACCGGCAGTTGCCAGAGCAGCGATGGAAAGTGGTGTGGCCCGCAAGCCCATTACCGATTGGAAAGCATATAAAGAGGAACTTTTCACCCGATTGGGGCGCGATGATAAATTTATCCGGCTGGTGGTCGAAAAGGCAAAATCAGATCCAAAAAGAGTGGTATTTACCGACGGAGATACTTACAAGGTGCTCAAAGCTGCGCAAATTCTGGCCGATGAGGGCATTGCCAAACCGATCGTACTCGGCAGAAAATCCAAAATCCTCGCGCTCATGCACGAGTTCAACCTCGAAACGGAAGGCATTCAAATAGTCGACTTACACGAGGAACCAGAAATGATAAAAGAATTTGCTGGTAAATTTCACGAAGCGAGAAAACGCAAAGGGGTAACATTATACGAAGCCCAAAAAAACATGCACACCAGGGGGTATTTTGGCGGCATGATGGTCAAAACCGGAATGGCTGATGTTTTAATCACCGGGCTTTCGCTCAAATATCCCAAAGCCATCAAACCCGTGCTTGAAATTATCGGGAAAAGAAAAGGTGTCAATAAAATTGCTGGAATGTACATCCTGCTAACGAAAAGGGGACCTTTATTTCTGGCTGATACGACCATCAATGAAAATCCCAGTGTGGAGGACATCGTGGAAATTGTACTGAACACCTCTGATTCTGTGAAACGCTTTAACATAAAACCCAAAGTGGCTTTGCTCAGCTTTTCCAATTTTGGATCGCACCACGGTACCATTCCACAACGTATGCATCAGGCGGCAGCCATTCTCCACGACACCCATCCCCAACTCATTGTGGATGGTGAAATGCAGGCAAACTTCGCGATGGACAATGAGTTGCTCAGCGACGTATTTCCTTTTAGCCAATTGGCTGGCAAAGACCCAAATGTGCTCATATTTCCGGATCTCGCTTCTGGCAATATCTCCTATAAATTGTTGCAAAGTTATGGAGCAGTAGAAGCTATTGGACCGATGTTGCTCGGGCTCAACAAAAGTGCTCACGTACTGCAAATGGGCAGCGGCGTGAGAGAAATTGTAAACATGGCTGCCCTCGCTGTGGTGGATGCCCAAACGCGAAAAGTTTAAAACCCAGGAAGGGTTATTTCAGCTTTGGATTTTGTTTGTGCCGATCGCTGTCGCGGGATGTCTTCTTTTCGAAATTTTTGGTGATCGCCTCTTCAAGGTTCACGCCTGTTTGATTGGCAAGGCAAACCAAGACCCAAAGCACATCGGCCATTTCATCGCCGAGGTCTTTGTTTTTGTCTGATTCTTTTTCAGATTGCTCGCCGTATCGCCGGGAGATGATCCGCGCCAATTCACCAACCTCCTCAGTCAAAATGGCCATATTGGTAAGCTCGTTAAAGTAACGTACCCCATGCGTTTTGATCCAGGCATCAACGTCCGATTGCAAATCTGATACTTTCATTGGTTTCAATTTATTGGGTTCCGGCTGTTTTATTCCTTTGTTTTTGAATCAATCCAAATGGTAACGGGACCTTCGTTTACCAACGATACTTTCATTGTAGCGCCGAAAACCCCAGATCGAACGCTTCCAGTGATATTGTCGTGCAAGCAGTCGATGAAAAACTCGTAGAGCGGGATGGCGTGATCCGGATTGGCAGCACGGATGAAAGACGGCCGATTGCCTTTTTTTGTTTTGGCGTGAAGCGTAAATTGGCTGATGACCAGTACCTGGGCTTTGATTTCATTTGCCGAAAGGTTCATCATCTGCATACCGTCATCAAAAATGCGCAAAGTGGAAATTTTCCGTGCCAACCAAATGGCATCTTCCTTTTCGTCGGCTGACTCCACTCCCAAAAAAACGAGCAATCCCTGCCCTATGGCTGCATGCTTTTTTCCTTCAATTGATACGGCAGCTTCACTGACCCTTTGCACGAGCGCTCTCATGATCTGTAGAGTTCCTTTTCGTCGTTTTCAAACATGTTGAGATAGCTTTTGTAGCGGGTTTCCGCAACCTTCCCGGTCTCTATGCCTTGTTTTACGGCACATCCGGGTTCGTTTATGTGAAGGCAGTTGTAATATTTGCATTCAGGCAAAAGGTCGCGCATTTCTGGAAAGTAACCCGCCAACTCGTCGCGTTCGTGATCTACGAGACCAAATCCGCGAATGCCAGGCGTATCCACGATGTATCCACCGTCATTGAGCTTGTGCATTTCAGCAAAAGTCGTGGTATGCTGCCCGGTATGATGCGCCGACGAGATTTCGCCGATTCGGATATTCAAAAGCGGATCAATTTCATTGATCAGGCTGGATTTCCCCACACCCGAATGTCCGGAAAGTAGAGATACTTTGCCCATTAAAATCCGCTTAAATTCTGTAAGCCCTTCCCCTGTGGTAGCAGAACATGCCACTGTAGTATAATTGATATCCCTGTACACATCCATGAAAGACTCACACACTTCCCGTTCTTCCTTGTCGAGAATATCCATTTTGTTGAATACAAGAACAACCGGAATATGAAATGCCTCTGCAGCCACGCAAAACCGATCGATGAAAGCAGGGAAAGTAACCGGGTTTTTCAGGGTAACCACAAGAATGGCCTGGTCCAGATTTGATGCGATGATATGACTTGTTTTTGACAGATTTACCGATTTCCGAACGATGTAATTCCGGCGTTCTGATATTTCCTGAATTACAAATTCACCATCCACGCCATCTACGATCACCTTATCACCCACAGCTACCGGATTGGTAGAGCGAATTTTGGTGTTGCGAAATTTTCCGCGAAAGCGGCATTGAATAAGCTCACCGGTATCGGTTTCTACCGTATACCAGCTGCCCGTGCTTTTGATGACTGTGCCTTTTTGCATTTTCCATCGCGAAGTTAGTATAATCGCGGGCCGCGACATTGCAAATAGATAAAAGCCTGACCGGAGATAATGACTAAATTCGCGGTGCACAAAATCTGGAAATTTGTCATTAGAAATTCAAAATGTCAGTCGGTATTACGGCACGCAGGCTGCGCTCAAGGACGTCAGCTTCAAGGTTAAAAAAGGCGAGATAGTTGGTTTTCTGGGCCCAAACGGCGCCGGTAAATCCACCATGATGAAAATCATAACCTGTTATTTGCCACCGAGCAAAGGAGATGTGAAAGTGGCGGGATTTGATATTTACGAAGATTCGCTCAAAGTGAGAAAAAAGGTGGGTTACCTTCCGGAAAACAATCCGCTGTATCCCGAGATGTACATTCGGGAATATCTCCGGTTTGTGGCGGGAATCTACGGGATGAAGAATAAAAAAGTGCTGGTGGACAACATGATCGACATGGTCGGCTTAACGCCGGAAAGGCACAAAAGAATCGGTGAACTATCGAAAGGCTACCGTCAGCGTGTGGGTCTGGCTCAGGCACTCATTCACGATCCCGAAGTTTTAATTTTGGATGAACCCACGAGTGGCCTCGACCCTAACCAACTCGATGATATTCGCACGCTGATCAAAAAAATCGGTAAGGAGAAAACTGTCCTGCTCAGCACGCATATCATGCAGGAGGTCGAAGCCATCTGCACCCGGGCAATTATTATCAAACTGGGAGAAATCGTGGCAGATAGTCCGGTGGAAGTGTTAAAACAAGCCTCGAAATCAGAAATCTACCACATACACCTCAGTCGAAATATTTCAGAAGCGCTTTTCGCAAAAATACCGGGAGTGGAAAAAGTGCAGACTGTCAGTTCGGGAAAATACAAGATTACCGCCGATAAAAATGCCCAGGTTGGCAAGGCGCTAACTGCTTTGGCGGCAGCCGAAAATGCGCAAATAGACGAACTGCGAAGGGAAGAAAGCAAACTCGAAGACGTATTTAAATCACTCACCAAATAGAAACGCTTGCACCTTTTATTTTTTCTATTTTTGTCGCGCTTCGACAAAGGGTATCTGATTTAAAAAAGTCGGTTCATCATCCCGAAATCACAGGGCACAATTCTTCTTCAATCGAAACCTAATATTCATTCAAACATTACTTTTTCATGCCATACGCTTTTACGTCAGAATCTGTTTCCGAAGGTCATCCAGACAAAGTTGCAGACCAGATTTCGGATGCCATTCTCGACAATTTTCTAGCTTTCGATCCACACGCCAAAGTAGCCTGCGAAACATTGGTCACCACCGGTCAGGTTATTCTGGCAGGTGAAATCAAGTCGGACACGTATGTGGACGTGCAGCAGGTAGCCCGTGATGTAATTCAACGCATCGGTTATACCAAAGGTGAATATATGTTTGAGAGCACTTCGTGTGGTGTATTGAGCGCTTTGCACGAACAGAGCCCGGACATCAATCGCGGGGTAGATCGCGGCAAACCCGAAGATCAGGGCGCCGGAGATCAGGGAATGATGTTTGGTTACGCGACCAACGAAACCAGCAATTACATGCCGTTGGCCCTCGACCTTTCGCACCGAATTCTGAAAGAGTTGGCAAAGCTTCGGCGGGAAGGCAACGAGATCAAGTATTTACGCCCGGATGCCAAATCGCAAGTGACCATCGAGTATTCTGACGACCATATTCCACAGCGCATTGACACCATCGTCGTATCAACCCAGCATGACGAATTCATCCTTCCGGTAACAGAAAATGGGGACAATGTAAAGCGCGCTGAAACCGAAATGTGTGATCAGATCGCACACGATGTGAAGAAAATTTTAATGCCCCGCGTGATCCGACAATTGCCACCGCATATTCAGCGACTTTTCAATGATGATATTACGTATCACGTCAATCCGACCGGCAAGTTTGTGATTGGCGGGCCTCATGGCGATACTGGCCTGACCGGCAGAAAAATCATCGTAGATACCTACGGTGGTAAAGGAGCACATGGTGGTGGTGCCTTTTCAGGAAAAGATCCAAGCAAAGTGGACAGATCGGCTGCTTACGCTGCCCGTCACATTGCCAAAAATCTTGTCGCAGCGGGCGTAGCTGATCAAATTCTGGTACAAGTTTCGTACGCCATTGGTGTCGTAAAACCAATGGGTGTGTTCATTGACACTTACGGCACATCAAAGGTCGATATGTCCAACAGTCAAATCGCAGAAAAGGTAAAAGTGATGTTTGACTTGCGTCCTGGAATGATTGAAAAAAATCTGAAATTGCGCACACCGATGTATCTCGAAACAGCCGCTTATGGACACATGGGCAGAGAAAACAAAACAGTGACCCGCACTTTCACTCAGATCAACAACGGAAAAAGAGAGCAGAAGGATTTTCAGGTAGAGCTATTTACCTGGGAAAAGTTGGACCGTGTTGATGACATTAAAAAGGAATTCGGCATCTAATATAAATTCTATCGCATG
>Ga0105047_10015423_pt1 | contig 12035 bp, 12 predicted proteins | sample MAT04_FD_78384 | JGI IMG/M metagenome (GOLD analysis project Ga0105047, IMG submission 78384) | Freshwater microbial communities from Lake Fryxell liftoff mats and glacier meltwater in Antarctica - MAT-04 (megahit assembly) | ecosystem: Environmental > Aquatic > Freshwater > Ice > Liftoff... | reverse complement strand
TTACAGAAAGATTGGAAGCCAAAATTTTTTTTGCCTCTTTATCAGCATAATACACGGGAATATCCAGTGATTCAAATATTTTGCAGACAGTGGTTTTGCCGGAACCGATGCATCCTGTAATTCCGATTTTTTTCATACCTCCAAAATTTATTTATTTTGAAATAATGATCCTGACCAGCTACCCAGCAATCCACTAAATCCCGCTACAATACCCCCAACCAAACCGGTCAGAAAAAAAACAGCAGATGTAGATACATTGCCAAATAATCCGGCCAATAAAGCAGACACAGGAGCATCAAAATTTTGATCTGCAAAATATGCTTTTACCACCCAAAGGAAAAATATGGTCAATAGTGAACCTGCAAAAGCATAAAATTTATTTACCTTTAAAACAAAACATACGCCATAACAAATCAAGGCTATGATCCACCATGGCAGAAAAAGCTGTAAAAAATAAGATAAAACAAATATGACCGGTATAAATATGAATGTTTTCATTTTTTAGGATTTAGTTGGATAATCTGTGTCTTTTTGTTCTTTATTTCATCCACATTGCTGGCAAAATTCAGATCGTAATATTCTCCCTTTGTCCAGGTTTCTATCATATTTTTATAAAAGTTACTCGAAGGATTCCCTGATTGACCACCCGGATATACTGCGTACCCTTTTACCTTATCTTCCAGACTGATGATCATACGCCAGCTCGGACCAAAAGAGTATCCGGTAGCATTGATTGCATCAGGACAACCATCTGCAGCAATGTCCATCGCCGAAAATACTGGTAATCTCGTCAGATGATAAATGTGAAGTGGTTTGTATCCTCCCCAGGAATTCGCCTTACCTTCTGTTTTTCTTTGATCAAAATCTTCATGGGCATCTTGTATAGATTTTACGATTACTGCATGAGCATCTTCCTTTGCCGATGTAGATGCAATATCAAAATATTTGTTGGTAGGATCCGCCTGAATAATCTCTAGTAAGCGCCAATCTTCCGGATAGTTGATATCCATGTTCTGATTCAGATCTGCTATCTCATCCCAAGTATTCTGAGTAAGTTTTTTATAGAATATATCAAAGAGCGTGGCTGCTTCCGACGTTGCTTTATAGTAGAAATCCCAATCCAGTAAGGTTTGGAAACTTTTCTGTTCAGCTTCTGTAAGATCTTCAGGCTTTACCAATGTTTTGATAGTGGTCAGAAAATCTGCCGCCTTTTGGGAATAAGCATTGTACTGCATTTTTTTCATATCGTCTGTAGTAATTTTACTCATTTGGCTGAGTTTATCATTGACACTACGATTACGATAGCGCTCAAATTTTCCGGTAAAATAGTAAGGATAGGTTTTATCCGCACTCACCTGATTGGCTGAAGATATAAAACCTCGTTGGGGATTCAATATCTGTGGATTCTGATCTCTTGGGATCCAGGCCTGCCAACCATTCCCTTTAATATCTCCATGCTCAACAAATCTGCCATCCTGACCATATTTAGCCGGAAACCGACCATTGACCCGAAGTGCCACATCTCCAGATACGGACGCAAATCCAAAATTTTGGGCTGGAGATATATAGGTTCCCGTCGCCTTGAGATAGTCATTATAACTTTTGCATTTCATGGCGTCAATAAAAGTGTTGTACTCGCCTGTATCCGGCTCATCGTGACACAACCAACGCATGGCAAGATCATGCGTACCATCTGCAGAAGTAGCATAGATTGGTCCCCAATGGGTATATTTCATCGTATCCAAAATGGTCTTGCCACCTTTGACTTTTACCTTTTCTATTCGTATTTGCACATCCGTCTCTTTGCCGTCCAGCAGATATTTTGTTTTTTCCTTGTTGGCCCAGTGGATGACAAATGTATCTTCTACATCCTGACCCACATTGGTTTCGCCCCAGGCTATGTGTTCATTAAATCCGATCATAATACCCGGAAAACCCGGAAAAGATACGCCATAAGAATTAAACTCAGGGGTGTGGATATGTACTTCAAACCATATCGAAGGCAAGCCCAGACTCAGGTGTGGGTCATTACAAAAAATTGGTTTCCCAGATGCTGTTTTGCTGCCATGGACACCCCAGGAGTTGCTCCCTATACCTTTATTTCGGTTTTCATAAAATGATTTCAGTATGGGTTTGGTAAAAAATGCCTTATCATCCTGCTTTTTTCCATATAAAGTGTCAAATGCAAATGGCTTTTCTGTAGGGATGACAGGGTTTTCTACTGACTGTCTTTCAGGATAAAGAAAATCAAAATCATCTTTACCCAAATGATACAGCAAATTGGTATTTTCTATGTCATCATTTCTGCCGGCAAGGGTAAGAGACATCTGCTTAAATACGAGCGCCGATTTTAATGGCGTCCATTCCCCGGGTATGAGATTAAATAATTTGAATTCCAGGGGGTAATCTTTTGGGTCGAGACTTTGGATATACGCATTTACACCATCGATATAACGATACGCAGAATTGTAATCCTTGGTTTTTTCCCAACCTTTGGTGGCATTTTCAGCAGCATATTTCATACCACGTCTTCGTTTTTCAAGATCAAATTCAATCGTCTTACTACCCAATATAGATGATAATTCGCCGGCAGATGCCAGTGCCAGAAATTCCATCTGAAACAGTCTGTTTTGCGCTTCAACAAAGCCCTGAGCAAAAAGGGCGTCTTCCATATTCTGCGCAAAGATGTGCGCCACTCTGCGTTCATCGTAGACGATTTCAACTTTATCTTTTAGCCCATAACTATCCAGGATAATGGTCTCTTTTTCATTTTGGGTATCCGATGTCCATGCTCCGCTAAACGGATTTAAAAATTTTCCCATTGGTGGCAAAGGATCTTTGGTCAGGCTGATATTTCCATTCAGAAAAAGGATAAGTAGCACATTAAATATGAACGTAACGGTAAAAAGAAATTTTTGCAACATACGGGCTTTTGATTTTGGGTATAATGATACAAACTTTTAAATAAATCTCAAACAAAACTTCTTAGGTTGTTGATAATATGCGGCATATATCCCATTATTCTATACCTAGCAGGTATACTTCACCCATATTTTCCTACTTTTGTCTAAAATTTATTCATGTCTTCGGTAAGAAAGCTTTTTCTCAGCCATGTAGCACAAACCAGCGAAATGTCCATGTGTCTGGAGGTAAGTCATGCATCCGGCGTATATATTTATGGAAATGATGGAAAAAAATATCTTGATTTCAATTCAGGTATTGCAGTAAGTTCCCTGGGACACTGCCACCCTGATGTCGTAGAAGCAGTCCAAAAACAAGCCGCCACCTATATGCATACGATGGTCTATGGTGAACATATACAATCCCCGCAAGTAGAATACGCTACCCTACTTTCAACCGTACTTGACAATGGATTGGATTGTGTTTATTTTGTCAATAGTGGTACAGAAGCAGTAGAAGCAGCCCTAAAACTAGCTAGAAAAAGTACCGGAAGAAACGAAATCATCTCCTGCTCGCGGGCGTATCACGGCAGTACGATCGCCGCCGAAAGTCTGAGAAGTGATGATGATTTTACCAGAAACTTTTTGCCTTCCATTCCCGGTGTAAGGCATATTGATTTCAATAAGGTGGACCAACTAGAACGAATCACTCAAAAAACTGCCTGTATCATTCTGGAGCCGGTACAGGCCGAAGGTGGCATCGTCCTTCCAGCGAATGACTATCTGACAAAAGTGAGGCGCCGCTGTGATGAGACGGGTACATTGTTGGTCCTGGATGAAATACAGACCGGCTTCGGAAGAACGGGGTTTATGTTTGCCCATCAAAAATATGGCATCCTACCTGACATCCTGCTCATCGCCAAGGGTATGGGCGGAGGAATGCCGATAGGTGCTTTGGTCGCAAAAAAAACGCTCATGTCAACACTAGCCAGAAATCCTGCTTTAGGACATATAACCACTTTCGGTGGACATCCGGTATGCGTCGCAGCGGCACTCGCTACATTAAAAATATTGCATCATCAATCCTTTATATGTGAAGTGTCTACTAAAGAAGCCCTGATAAGAACATTGCTCATTCATCCCATGATTAAAACCATCCGATCTTCCGGACTTATGATGGCTGTGGAACTTCATGATGCCCAACAATTGACGCCAGTGATTGATGCAGCCATCCGCAATGGCGTGCTGATAGATTATTTCCTGTTTGATCAGGTTTCATTCAGGATAGCCCCGCCGCTGATCATCACGACGGATCAAATCAGGGAAGGCGTACAAAAAATCATGGCAGCCATGGATGAGGTAAGCGCAGAGAAAGATCATCCATTATCAAATGCCTAAGCCATGAAGCAAAATATTTTTAAAAGGCTGCTGAGTTACTTGACAGAAGTACATATAGAGTCCGTCCAATCTGACTATAATGAATCCCTTCAGGTATTTTTAAAAAACGGACGATACCAATTGTGTACCATCAATGCGATCTACTCCTATGCTGATAAGTACGACAATTTTAAAGAAAGTTTTGATCGTTTAAGCTTGGATGTTCCTGCGGTAAAAAATGTGTTGTTGCTCGGTTTTGGGCTGGGAAGTATACCCTACATGCTGGAGAAAGTATTTGAAAAAAAATATACCTATACGGGAGTAGAAATAGATGAAGCAGTCATTTATCTTGTTTCCAGATACGTGATGGATGAACTGAGATCAGAAATAGAACTGTTACAAGCGGATGCCTACGCATTCATAAGCCAAAACCACATCAAATATGATCTCATTTGTATCGATATTTTTGTTGATGATAAAATTCCAGACCTATTTCTTACTGAAGAATTTCTGCGGGATGTGTCGGAAAATCTCTCGAAAAACGGCTTTATACTTTTCAATCATCTGGCATACAATAAACGTGACAAAATAGCTGCAGATGTTTATTATGGAGATGTTTTTGTACAGGTATTTCCCGAAGGTACATCACTCGAAGTTAATAAAAACAGGATGATGGTCAGTGATAAATCCCGGTTACTGTAGAACAAACGCCAATGGATTTGCCACCAGAAAGAAAAAAGATATCCCTTAACAATCAATCCGAACATTAATCACCATTACACCCTGAGTGATCCACGAAATCCTCTGGCGGCATAATAAGATTCGGCCCCATTATGATAAATAAATACAATCCCATACCGCCAATCCCCAAAAATTGCACCACCCAATGCTCTGATACTGGGAGGAGTTACTATCCAGCTTGATGTTTTGGTATCACATTTACCAAATTGTTGCAAAAAACGATATTGCTCTTCCGTCAATAGGTCAATACCCATCTCAGCAGCCATACCCACGGCATTGTTTTGGGGTTTGTTTTCTTTTCTTGACTCTAGTGCCCGATGATCATAACAAATACTCCTTCGGCCCTTAGGACTTTCAGCACTACAATCGTAAAAAATGTATTCGTCTTTGGCTTTATCATAACTTAGGACATCCGGTTCACCTTCTGTTTCTTCCATTTGATGGAGCGACCATAATTTTTGTGGATTAGATTCCAGCCTGCTTTGGATTTTGGACCATTCAAGATCTTTATGACGGTGCATATTTTTTTCGAAACGCTTTTTTAACATGTCCAGCAGTGCGGGGATTTCTTCTTGAGGAAAGTTGTTTTTTGGGCTCATCATTTATGTTTTATCTTGTTTATATCCTGTTAACCTTATTACAAAAGTAAGATTTTAGACATACATCCATAATGGGCTTTGTAAAAAATAATATTTCAATGCACAAAACTTTCATTACTACACCAAAGTTAAAAAGAATATTATATCTTATTCATTAAAAATTTGCCAATCAATATATTCATCGATTAGAATAAAATATTTTCATAAAACTTTCTGCAAAAAAACCAAATTGCGAAAAATACAAATTTTATTTTATCATTCTTTTGAAATTATTGTTCACAATGATCACAGCAGGAACGACATATTGACCAAAACACGATATTTAGACCATAATTTTCCAAAATAAATTGCAGGGCATATTTATAAAATAATCGATAAAAAAATGACTAAATTTTCACTAATTCACTTCCGACCACCCTGTATGGGTAGAATCGCGCAAATAACTCCTCGCTGTACCAACCTACTTTTCTAGTTTTAGAGACCATATCCATGTGTGCCTTGGTTTGATAGGCAAATTTTTTCATAGCGCTGCTTTCTTCCCAAATACTAAATGTGGCTTGGTATCTAAACGGAAGTTCTCCCACACCTACAGCGAATATCGGTTGTATTTCATTATTTTTTAAGCTTCGACTGACAGCTGGTACATCTCGCCAAAATCGTATCATATCTTTCCATTTTATGGTGGCTCTAGTAAGCACAGCTACCTTTTTAGTATCATCATGATGTGTTGAATTTATCACAAATGGATTTTTCCCGCCCCAAAGACCATGAGCCATTGTGGCTTTCATATAAATGGTTTGATGCGCTGATGTATGTAAAATATAGTTGTGGAATATCGGGGAATGGGCAAAATAATCATTTGCCTCATCTTCATTTTCCCACACACACAAAAGAATATATTTAGTAAGATCGGGCATGACACTAAATCCATCTTTACTACCACTACCCATCAGTTTCATAAATTCCAACCCTTTAACTTTACTACATAGGGTTACAAAATTTGACATGCTTTTTAGTGCAAAAATTTTGTTTTGCCATCCTGACAAAGTAAAAATAGTGAAGGTGGAGACTTGATCCATATGATACATAAAGATATTTTAAAATAATTAATCATTTTACGAACATCAATTAGATCAAATTGTTTGGCTCAAAATTTCAAATATGATAGATGAACGGAGTCAAAATATTCTTGTAGCATGGATCAAAAAATAGTTGCAATTATTGGAAGTGGAATTGGAGGATTGGCTGCTGCTATAAGGCTTTCTGCGCAGGGATACAAAGTAAAGGTATTTGAAAAAAATAGTTATCCTGGTGGCAAGTTGAGCCATTTTGATCGAGATGGGTACAATTTTGATGCTGGTCCTTCATTATTTACACAACCAGAGCAAGTGAAAGAATTGTTTGATTTATGTGGCGAACAAGTCAATGATTACTTTACTTTTAAAAAGGTAAAATTAGCGTGTAAGTATTTTTTTGATTCTGGTGATGTGGTAAATGCTCATTCCGATTTGGATGATTTTGCAGATGAAATATCCACTAAACTTGGAGAACCTAGACATCTGATTCTTAAGTATTTGGAAACTTCAAAGCGTACTTACTTAGACATCGGTCAATTGTTTTTAGATCATTCTATAGGTCAAATATTAAAATTACCATTTTACAAGATTTGGAATGCTTTGAAAGCAACCAAATTATCATTTCTTTATAGCTCATTGGACAACTACAATAAATCATTTTTTACGAAACCTGAGACTGTGCAGATCTTTAATAGGTTTGCTACATACAATGGTAGTAACCCATATAAGGCGCCAGCTATGCTTTCTATGATACCGCATTTGGAACAAAACGAAGGTACATTTTACCCTATGGGGGGAATGATAAGTATCACCAACGCACTTTATTTATTGGCTTTAAAACAGAATATAGAATTTACATTTAATGCAGAAGTGACTTTCATAAAAGTGGACAATAACAAAGCATCTGGTATTACTGTAAACCAAAGACATGAAAGGGCAGATCTCGTAGTATCAAATATGGATGTGTATTATACTTATAAATATTTACTACAAAATGAATTCAAAGCAAAAAGGATCATACGCCAAGAGCGAAGTAGTAGTGCGATAATATTTTATTGGGGCGTAAGTAAGTCATTTCCAATATTAGAATTGCACAATATATTTTTTTCATCTGATTATGAAAAAGAGTTTAACGCCATTTTTAGACAAAAAAATATCGACGATGATCCCACGATCTACATCAATATTACTTCCAAAATGGAACATGGTCAAGCACCCATAGGCTGTGAAAACTGGTTTGTAATGGTAAATGCGCCACATGACGTAGGACAAGATTGGGAAGCCTTCAGACTCAAATGTCGTGCTAATGTCATAAAAAAACTCAATAGAGTATTGAAAACTGATATTTCAACACATATTCATACCGAAGATTACTTAGATCCTACACTTATTGATAGTCGAACATCAAGTTATACAGGAAGTCTTTATGGTACTAGTAGCAACAGTAAATTAGCGGCATTCTTAAGACATCCCAACAAATCTAAAAATATAGAAGGGCTTTATTTTGTAGGAGGCAGCGTACATCCTGGAGGTGGTATCCCGCTTTGCCTTCGAAGCGCCAAGATAGTAAGTGAACTAATCAAGTAAAGAACCAAAATGGAGGGAAATAAAACTTTATATATATCGATTTTTATAGCTGTACTCTTTCATGTAAGTGGATTGGTTGGTATGCTTACTGATGCAAGACCATGGTTTATATCTATGACTCCTTTGACATTAGTATTGATGACAGGGCTTATAATATGGAATGAAAAGATCATTCATCGAGAGTTTATCTTGTTTTTTGGATTGTGTTTTTCATTTGGATATTTGAGTGAATTGATTGGTACTAGTACCGGATTATTATTTGGTGAATATGCTTATGGATATGCTATGGGTTATATGGTGCTAGGTGTGCCACTATTGATAGGCATTCAATGGTTTGTCACTGTATATTCAATAGGGCATACAGTTTTGTTTGGTTACAGTCTTGTGAAAGGTAATGGTTATCGGTCTATTTTTACTAATTTTTTACTTGTGATATTTGCAGCAGGTCTGACCACACTATTTGACTTCATACTAGAGCCCTCGGCTGTCTCACTTGGCTATTGGGAATGGCATCCAGAAGGTTTAATTCCATTCTTCAATTATATTAGCTGGTTTTTTATAAGTGGATTTTTGCTAGTACCCTTTTTTATGTTAGAACAAATGAGCAGGCATATAAATTATTTTTCCATCATCCTAATCTTTATTCAAACCATATTTTTCTTATTAGTGTAATGGCTCTCAAACCAAGATAAATAATTTCTAAGTATTTTGTATTACTGGAACTATTTAGTTTGTTCTATAATATGAGCTAAGTCGGGGGCTAGTTGTTCAAATTCTCAAGTGAATATTTTCCTAGTGCTCCGTCAAGATAAAGAACTTAATGAAATGTGATTCTTTTTCCAAATCTCTTCGTTAAAAAGCCTCTAAGTAACTACTGTGCTACCCATCCGCCAGCGGTATTTATTCTTGAATGCCACAGGCGGACATTCATTAAGCGAAAGCTTACATCGCATAAACATGTTTTTTGCCTTGATCTTTGAAAAAATAAATGCTATTATAATTTAACTTTTTATCTGGACAGAGCACTAATTCAAGAAGAACTCTAGGTGCAAATTTATTATACAAGTCAATGTTTTCTCTTAAAAAACCATGATCAGTTGTCCGATGCAAATCTCAGAAAGTTACTCATATTTTTGGTTGTCAAATTTACCTTTTTCAACAGACTAAGTTTTAAAATTTACCTTCATTGCTTATTAACAACTACATCAAGCACATTCTGAAAGAGACGCTCTAGCAAACTATACTCCTTAGTTTGAATGATCACATTGGCAGTAATATTTTAATTTTGGGGTATTTCCTTTTTGTAAGTGGTCACAAAAGGATCAGGCAACTTCAGTGAGACTAGATAACTATCTTCATTGGGAATGGTAGAGAAATCCGCTACCTTGGCTTGTATGACACCCTACTGTGTGGAAGGAAAACTCTCCAATTCTAATATAGCATTTTGGCCTACGTGTAATGTACCTGCGGCTTTTAATGGTAGTTTACCTTATGCGATGTAGCTACTACCCGTATGCTGCGGTATACAGGTAAGTACGACATCGCCTGCTTTGACAAACTGGTTTTTAGACAGATACTTTGTATAGGAGATCTCCGCGTCAAAAGGAGATTTCAGGATGTGCATTTCTTCCCATTCTTTGATTTCGTTGATGATTTTTTCTTTCATCTGATGAATGGTAAATATCCTTGTAGATACACCTGAAGACCTGTCATCTGTGAGGTAAGAAATTTGGGTTTTAATTTGTTCTATTCTTACTTCGTTACTTATTTTTTGTGTGCAAAATGATTCCAGATTTCTTTTTTCATTTAGAATTTTGGATTCTGCTTTTTCTTTTTCCAAATCCGCAATCACACCTTGCTCCCTGAATGTAATATGCCTGCCAAAAACCTTTTCTGTCAAAGCTACATCTTTTTCATAAAACTCTTCCTGATTAGACAATGATTTATTAAGCCGTTTGATTTGTTCTATTTCATTGCCCAAGGCCTTTATTTTCGCAAAGACAGCACTCTGCCTGAGAAAAAGTTAAAACTCATCGTATTGCTGCGTCATAGAAGTATAGGTAGTACTCATAGCCCCAAGGTTGAGCCCTTTCGGAATATTAATATTCAGATAATCGGGAATATAATCAATGTCATCCAACTTTGTAAAGAATGAAAATAACGTATCTAAATCCTGCCCATTTACAGTAGATCGAAATTGCAATATGATTTGATCACGGGATACAGATGCCTTATCTTTAATGTGAATGGAATCTATCTCGGCATTAATTTTACTGACAATCTCTACAGGTGGATTTTCTGTAAACAATGTAGCTGGCATGACCAACTTATCCGGATATTTTATAAAAGCAGCTATGGCCAAGCAGACCAGTAAAAACAAAAATGCTACAGTAATACCCCAACTGACGAGCCAGTTTGGTGGCTTGCCAAAGATGTTTTGGATGGCGAAGGTTTCTTCTGTATTTGTATCGGGTAGGCATTTTTAAACCCTGAAAGTTTTTTAAGGTTTTTTATCCTAATTATGTCTTCATATACCAACAAATTATCTATAATTCCCTTTACTAATAAGACTATTTTTTCGTTATGAATTTTACGCAGATCGGTTAAAAAAGGAATTTTTAAACTCAATATTCATTTCCAGCCCATTGCATCATATAATTCTGTCACAGGTTTTGATTTTTCATCATCAATCTTAAGCATAGCAATCATTAGTCCTTGATCTTCTTTTTCAGAATCAGAAATAAAAAATTTAACTTTCATTTGCTGAAGCATTGTTTGTAACTCTTCTCTTTGTTTTTTATTTTTTGGTCTTACGATGATATCGTTTATGTGTCTATTAGATTTTAAAATACAAAGATATAAAATATTTCCATCTCCAGACCTTATAGGTTTTCAAAACCTATAAGGTCTATACAACCTACTCCAAATCCAGCTGATTCTGTACCAACTCCCAATACTTGCCACGCACAGCTACCAACTCTCGGTGTATTCCGGTCACTTCTGTCTTTCCTGCATCTGGTACTACTATCTTGTCTGCATTCTTTACGGTACTCAGTCGATGTGCCACTACAACAACCGTTTTGTGCTGATAAAATTGATCTAGATTGCCCATGAGAAATATGACACTTCTCTCGCAGCTTCTGCAACGATACCACTCGCCCATGATGATCGGTGATCATCTTGAGACAGGCTGGACCACAGTCCATGGCATCGAGTTATAAATTTTCTTATCTTTGCATCTTAGCTATTAATTATAAAGAAAATATATAATTGATAATAATCAGAAATTTAGCCTTGTCTTTAAATAATTGTAACTGTCCGGCGAAATAAAATTTTTCTTTCTTTCTACTTAATGATACAGTATTTGTCTTTAACTCGTCAGGTGTATGAGCTAAAATTATAATTATATGTGACTGTGTCAGGAGCTTATGGATCAGTTTCTGGCGTAAAGTTAAATCAGAGTTTTTCACAATCACTCTCAAATGTGCCAAATACGGGTGTTGGAAACGCTTACAACGCTACCAACGGGGTTAATCATACTTGTTGTGGTGGATGCCAGTTTGAGGGTTTAGCCAATTTTTGGTATTTCCCTGGAGGCATAAATACTCCGAGCATCGGTACTGGTTTTGCTCTGCCTTACGATATCCTTTCTTCACTTGTTCAAGATGGCTCTACATTTAACGTAGACTTTACATCAGCTCAAACCATCGCTATAGACAGAACTGGAGGTACTTCAGGTGATGCCAGAGCTACTA
>Ga0105047_10015422_pt1 | contig 12035 bp, 11 predicted proteins | sample MAT04_FD_78384 | JGI IMG/M metagenome (GOLD analysis project Ga0105047, IMG submission 78384) | Freshwater microbial communities from Lake Fryxell liftoff mats and glacier meltwater in Antarctica - MAT-04 (megahit assembly) | ecosystem: Environmental > Aquatic > Freshwater > Ice > Liftoff... | reverse complement strand
GGACCGAAAACTGATTGAGTCGATGAAACCGTCGAAGATTTCGATGATGCCGTCTGGCTTGATGGACACGTTCAAGGAAGACGAGGTTTTGGATTTGTTGGCGTATGTGTTATCGCGTGGCGACCGCAAGAGCGCGATGTTCACGAAGTGAAAACGATTCGCCGCTTGCGGCGTAGCAATTGCGTTTGCTACGCCGCAAGCGGCGAAAGAGTGGGTGAGGCGGGACTTGAACCCGCACGCCCCTTACGGAAGCACAGCATTTTAAGTGCTGGGTGTCTGCCGATTCCACCACTCACCCGAGCGGTTGTGGAATGATGGCAGACGCACCGCGAATTGACAAGGTGGCGAAATCATAAGCGGGCGGATCGCTCGATTCCGGAAGTGTCGCAATTCTTCTGTTTGTGTCATTGGCGCAGCAATTACCGCAAGCGATTGACCTGTCTCGGGATGTGTTCAGCAGTCTTCACTCCAACGATCATTCTTCCGGACGGGTGACATGGTTCCGGGCTCAAATTGATGGTTCCGGGGATGGGTGTGCGTGTCGTCCAGAATCGATGAGAATCAACCGAATCGCTTGACTCTGTACGAACGATAACTCCATCAGGAACCGGGATTTCGCAATGCCTCGACTTCTGGCAAATCCTTGATGGCGTTCAGCCCGAACGCTTGCAGAAACTTCTTCGTGGTGCCGTAGAGCTGTGGCCGACCGAGCGAATCGTGCCGGCCCGCGACGCGAACAAGCCCCTTCTCCATGAGCTGCCGCACGACTTCGCCACACGCCACGCCGCGAACCTTTTCCACTTCCGCACGCATTATCGGCTGCTTGTACGCGATCACCGCGAGTGTTTCGAGCGTCGCGGGCGTCAACTTCAGTTCGTGACCCGTGCGTTTCAGGCGTGCGAGCCACGGGTGAAATCGCGGTCGCGTGAGAAGCTGATACCCGCCAGCGATTTCCTCGATCTGGAAGGCGCTGCCGTCAGCGTCGAGCAGTTCCCGCAACCGATCCACCAACGCCCGAGCTTCGGAAGCGTCGGCGAGATCGGCTGCCTCAGCGAGTCGACGGGCGGGCAGCGGTTCGTCGGCGAGCAGCAAGAGAGCTTCGAGGCTGGCGAGTTTGGGGTCGCGGGCGTGTGGATCGAGTGCAGGTGCTTCGACGGTTTCGGGGCGAAACCGGAATACGACCGGCAGCGTGGCATTGCCCGGCCTCGCGGTCGCGGGTCGATGCGTCGCGGTGCCGTAACGCTGACGAAGTTGGAACATCCGTTCTCCACAGTGGCAATGCGCGAGACGCTTCGCTAGACTTGCCGAACACCACCCGGCTGGACGAAGGTAGCTTATGCTGCGGCGTTACGCCGTGGAAGACTGAAGGTGATGCTGGTCATTGTTTGTCGGCCTTCGCACGGGGAATGCTCCGGCCGATATACCTGCGGGTAAGTACCCGGCCGCGTGGTGTGCTTCTCCCAACAGAGGGAATTCGCCGTGCCTGAGTTCTGGTCGGAATTCCTGCCGTATCCGTGGAACATCGTCGTCGCCGGGGCGGTCGCCGCGGGGCTGCTGTTCGGCTTCATCGGCGGTTCCACGTTCTTCGCGATCTGGGCCGAACGCAAGATTTCCGGCCGCATTCAGGATCGACTCGGGCCAACGCGGGTCGGGCCGTTCGGATTGCTGCAATCGCTTGCCGACGGCATCAAACTCATCTCGAAAGAAGACCACGCTCCCATCGGCGCGGATCGCTTCCTGTTCAAGCTCGCGCCGTACCTCGCGTTTTGCGCTAGCTTCATCGGCTTCCTCGCGTTGCCGTTTGGGCATGACCTCGTCGCCCAGGAACTGAACGTCGCGGCGTTCTTCATGCTGGCGGTGCTCTCGAGCGAAGTGTTCGGCGTCGTGCTGGCCGGTTACGCTTCCGGCAGCAAGTGGTCCCTATTCGGCGGCGTTCGCGAAGCTGCTCAGGTAGTCAGTTATGAAGTGCCGCGTGCGATGTGCGTCGTGGTGCCGATCTGCGTGGCCGGCACGCTGAACCTGAACACGATCGGCAACCAGCAGGTCGGTTGGTTCTGGAACTGGAACCTGTTCCACGACCCGTTCACGTTCATCGCGTTCTTCATCTTCTTCATCTGTGCAACGGCGAGTTGCAAGCGTGCCCCGTTCGACCTCGCGGAAGCAGAAAGCGAACTCGTCGCGGGCTTCCTGACGGAGTACAGCGGCATTCGCTGGTCGTACTTCTTCCTCGCGGAATACGGCAGCATGTTCGCCGTGAGCGGCCTGGCGAGCATGCTATTCCTCGGCGGCTGGCACACGGGCGTTCTGCCGTTCGAGCCGACGACGGAATTCGGCTTCATCGGCGGCAACCTGCTGAACGCGGCGGTCTTCATCGGCAAGTGCTGGATGCTCGTGCTGCTGATGATGTGGCTGCGGTGGTCGCTGCCGCGGTTGCGGATTGACCAGGTGATGATGACGTGCCTGCAATACTTCCTGCCGATCAGTTGCGTGCTGCTCGTCGGCGTGTGCCTCTGGCAACTGCTTGTGCCGTCAAGCGCCGCGGTGATCGTGTCGTATGTGCTGGCGTTCGGCTGGACGGGGTTCCTGGCGATCGTGTTTCTGAGCGTGTTGCGAACGCCTGCGGGCTCGGACGCCGCTCGCGGCGAACTCCCCGGCGCATGGCACGATCAACGAGTTCCGGCGAACGTGAAACCGAACTGAAACCGGAGGATAGATCGTGGCTCGCCTCTGTTTGATGGCGTTGCTGATTCTCGTCGCCGGGTGTTCTGGTGCTCCGGCGCCCACGCAGGCCAAGGAGCCTGAACCAGAGCCAAAAGTCACCCCGCCAGTGCAACCTGATTCAAAGGTCCAACCCGAGCGAAATATCGACGAGCCGATCCCCGAAACCGACGCGAGGATGAAGTTCAAGGACTGGAATCTTGCGTTTGAGCCGCCATCACGGCCCTGGGTTCGCGACGAAGATATGCGGGCCAAACTCGGGTCGCCTTTCATTCTCGTTTATAAGCGTGAACCCACCGAAGCATTTGTGGCGTTACTCGGATCGCCCTACATTATCATCTCGAATCGCGTTAAACCCGAAGCATACATGGCGATTGGAGCCCGCGATTACTACATTTATTCGCCTCGCCAGAGCGAACTCCGCGATAGCCTCTCCGGGGCACTCAACAAGATCTTGGAGACTGACACCCGCAAAGAATACACCGACAAAGTGGAGAAACTGTGGATGGGGCAACAGGCACTCGGGTTCCGATTTTCTGGAGTGTTGAAAGGCGGTGGGAACGTCGAGGGCGATGCACTGTCTACCTCCTACAAGGGGGTGGGTTACTGGCTCCTCTCTTGGGCCGCGTCACACAACGAGAACAAGGCAGAAAAACCCGCACTTGCCGACGCTCGCAAACGCTCCATCCTCCTCGAACTCCGTCAGGATTGGAAGGAGAAGAAAGCCCCCGTTGTGGCTTTCAAGAACAACGTCATCCCCTACACAATCCTGGACGGCGAAGGGATTTGGGAAGAGGTGACCGACAAGGCTCGCATCATCGCCGAGGATACGAAAGCCGACAAATACCTGATTACGAAGAAGAACCGCAAAAGGGACGTGCATGACCAAGCCGAGTTGATCGTATTGGTCCTTGAAGGGAAAGCCAACCCTCTGGCTGGTGCCCGCAAGTACATCGAGGCGCAGGCGAACCTGATGCCGGAGATCCGAGGCAAGAACACCTTCACCGAACAGACAGGCAAGTTGGAAGGCGATCCGATCCCGACTATTAACACAGTGGATGGCGACGCCGAACACGTCTTCCTGAAAAGCGTCAATAGTCTTGATCCGGCTCAGTGTTGGCTCTACGCGATCTCGGCGATTCAGGTTGGCGACAGAACGGTGGCCGTCTATGCGAAGTGCAAATGGTCGGACCGAGCCGCATTCGACACAAAATTTGTCCAGATCGTGAAATCGCTCCGCGAGAAGTGATCTGCAGGTGGTTGCCGCCCAGAAATCTGCTTGCGTCTGATGGCTGTGTTGGTAAACCTGACCTTCTCAGTCCTACGGAGTCGGCCGACGACGATGACTCTCCCCGTTGTTCTCTTCGCTATCGTCGCGACCATCACGGCAGTTTCCGCCCTTGGGGTGGTGCTGTCGCGAAACGTCGTGCGGATGGCGGTCTGGCTGCTGTTCACGCTCATCGGCGTGTCGCTGCTGTACTTCCTCCTCGGAGCGGAGTTCACGGGCACCGTTCAACTCATCGTCTACGTCGGCGGAACGCTCATCCTAATCGTGTTCGGCGTGATGCTGACCGCGCAAGGACCATTGCGTGAGCTGCGCACCCGACCCGCAGAATGGGTCGTTGGCGGCATCGTCGGGGCGTTGCTGTTCGGGTTGCTCGTCACGGCGTCGTACCAGATCGCGCTGCCGCCCGCTTCAACGGATCACACGCTTCCGGGCCCGGGGCCACTCGGGCTGACCTTCCTGGGCGTCACCGAGACAAGCCCGACCGCGAACGTGACCGGACTGCCCGATGACGTCGTCGTGCCACGCAAGCCGGTCGCGTACCTGTTGCCGTTCGAGATCGTGTCGGTTCACTTGCTCGTCGTGCTGATCGGCGCGGCATACCTCGCACGCGCCAAGCGCCGGGTGAAGGCATGAACGAGTTGGGAATTCAGCCGTTCCTCATCCTGTCGGCGTTCCTGTTCGTCTGCGGGGTCGTGTGCATCGCCAGCAAGCGAAACGCCATCGGCGTCCTCATGGGCGTCGAGTTGGTGCTAAACGCCGCGAACATCAACCTCGTGGCGTTCGCACGGTTCAACCCCGCGTTCCGCCTCGATGGACAGGTCTTCGCGCTGATGGTGATTGTGCTCGCTGCTGCTGAAGCAGCCGTTGCGTTGGCGATCATCCTGAACTTCTACAACAATCACGCCACCGTGGACGTGGACTCCGCGGACGAGTTAAAGGGCTGACATCGGGTATGTCGGGTGTCGGGAATCGGGTGTCGAGAAGACAAGAACCGAGCCGAGCATCCGATTGCTGTCACTCCGACACCCGATTCCCGACACCCGACATACCCGATGTAACCGATGTTCGACGTTCCCGGCCGCATTTACGTCGTCGCCACCTTGCTGCCGCTCGCGGCGTTCGTCGTGCTGTTGATTGCGGGCGCGACGCGATCCTTTTGCCGACCGTTTCGGAAGCAAGGCGGATTCGCAGGCAGCATGTACTGGGTCTGCGGCGGCGACAAGCCCCTCAAGACCGGTGCCTACCTCGCAACGGGTTGCATTGCCGTCGCCGCCGCGTTGGGAATCTACGGGTTGGTGTCGTTCCTCGGCGACCCGAGCGAAGGCTCGATCCGTGCCTCGCGCTGGGCCGGACGCATCGACTGGGTTCGCATCGGGCCGCTCGACACGAGTTCGCCCCCAGAGTGGGAACTACAGCGTGCGGCAGATACCACACGAGCAACCCCACGGCTGGCGCTCGCTCTCGAACTCGGCTACAAGATCGACCACCTCACGGCCGTTGTGTTCACGATGGTCACGGTCATCAGCACGCTCATCTTCATCTTCTCCATCGGATACATGAAGGATGAAGCACACGAAACGCACGAGGATCATCACGTTCACGAGCGAGTCGGAAAGCATCACGGTGACGGGCACGACTCCCACGCGACTTCCGCCCACCACGGCTACCACCGGCGAGGTCGCTTCGGGCGATTCTTCCTGTATCTCTCGCTGTTCTGCTTCTCGATGCTCAACCTCGTGATCGCCGACAACCTGTTCCAGGTGTTCGTGAGCTGGGAACTCGTCGGCGTCTGCTCGTTCTTCCTGATCGGCTTCTACTACGAACGCCCGAGTGCCAGCGCCGCCGCGAACAAGGCGTTCATCGTCAACCGCATCGGCGACGCGGGGTTCCTCATCGGAATTGTGCTGGCGTGGTCGTACTGCGGAACGCTGAACATTGAGGAGTTGACTCGCCGCGTGCGAAGTCCCGACAAAGATTCGCACGGCACTTACGAACTGGCCAATCAAGTGATTCGTGTCGATGCCTTGCCAGCGAACCCAGGCGAGACACCCGAGTACCAGCTCGAACCACGCGGCAAACCGAACTCGGGCACGCACGTTCTGCTGTTCCCGCTCGCATGGGAGGAACCGACCCACTTCCACGGTCCGGGGTACGGCAAGCACAAAGACAGCATGTTCGAGGCACCTGCAAAACAGGATTACCTCAGCTACGGTGCGATGCCATATGCATTGTTCGTGCTCATGGGAATCGGCATCTTCCTGGGATGCATGGGCAAGAGCGCGCAGGTGCCCTTGCAGACGTGGCTCCCGGACGCGATGGAAGGCCCGACCCCCGTTTCGGCACTGATCCACGCTGCCACGATGGTTGCGGCAGGCGTGTATCTCGTCGGTCGGTGCTACCCGCTGTTCGCGCCGGAAGTGCTGCTGTTTATCGCGTACATCGGGGCATTCACGCTGTTCATCTCGGCGACGATTGCCCTCGTGCAAACCGACATCAAGCGAATCCTGGCGTACTCAACGTGCAGTCAACTCGGGTTCATGATGCTGGCGCTCGGTGTCGGCGGATGGGTCGCGGGATTGCTGCACCTCATCACGCACGCCTTCTTCAAGGCACTGCTGTTCCTCTGCTCCGGCAGCGTGATCCACGGCTGCCACCACGAGCAGGATGTACGCAAGATGGGCGGCCTCTGGCGCAAAATGCCCGTGACCGCGTTCACGATGCTCGTCGGCGTGCTCGCCATCAGCGGGGCACCGTTCCTCAGCGGGTGGTACAGCAAGGATCAGATTCTCTCGGCCGCGATGGGCTACGGCCTCGAACACAAACGGCACATTCTGTTGCTGGTGTTGCCGCTGGTCACCACCTGCATGACCGCGTACTACATGTTCCGCTTGTGGTTCCTCACGTTCGCCGGCCAGACGCGAGATCGGCATCTCGCCCCGAAGGTTCACGAATCGCCAGCGGTAATGACTGTGCCGCTCGTGTTGCTGGCCGTGTTCAGCATTGGCGTCGCGTGGGGCTGGCCATTCTGGGATGCTGAGTCAAGCTACCTCGGGCACGTTCTGGAGAAGTCGCAGCCGGGGTTCGTGGCCGTTCAATTTGCCGCTGAACATCACGAAGCGGAACATCGACACCTCACGGCTGGTGCGGCCGCTCTGCTCCTCGCGGTGACCGGTGCCTGGCTCGCGTGGTGGATCTTCGGCTGGCGACAGCCCGCGGAATCCGAAATGAATCGGCCGGGCGGGCCGGGTTACCGTTTCCTGCACGGGAAGTGGTACTTCGACGAACTCTATGACACGACAATCGTGAACCCGACAGTTCTGCTGGCGACGGTTGCGGCGGCAGCGGACAAGGCACCGACCGACAAAACATCGCCGCCGTATGTCACTTTGCCCACGCTCGACGGCATTTTGAACGCGACTGCAGAGCTGTTTGTCGTCGTCGGGCGGTCGCTGCGGGCGGTGCAAACGGGTCGGATTCGGACCTACGTGTTGGCGCTGGCCTTGACTGCGGTCGCCGTCTTGGGGATTCTCACAGCTCTGGCGAAATAGGAAAGCCCCCATTGCGATGGTGGGCTGGCGAGGAACGCAATGCCCGAGTCCGATCTCACCTGGCTGTCGCTGCTGGTATTTCTCCCTGCGCTGTTCGCTGCGGGTCTGCTCGCGTTTCCCAGCCGCTGGCACGAAGCCATGCGCTGGTGGGCGCTCTTTGGTGCTGCCGCGACCCTCGGCGTCAGCCTGTGCGTCGTCATCGGGTACTACTCGATGCTCGACCACACGATGGACGCCAACGGATTCCCGCGTTACGCCGTCAGCACACAACTCGACGCTCGCGCGGACGCAGCGGCCAGCGCCGCCGCGCAGCAGATTCCCAAGGTCATGCAGTCGGAAGACTGGATCACCCGTCGGCCATGGATCGCACGGTTCGGGGCACAGTACGCCCTCGGCGTTGACGGCATCAGCCTGCCGATGGTGATTCTCACGACGCTGATCACGTTCCTGGCCATCATCGCGTCGTGGAAGATCGACAAATCCGTGCGTGGCTACCTCGCCCTCGTGCTGGTGCTGGAAAGCGGCGTCATTGGCACGTTCCTCGCGCTCGACTTCTTCCTCTTCTACGTCTTCTACGAGGTGATGCTGATCCCGATGTTCGTGCTGATCGGGCTGTGGGGCGGCGAGCGCCGGCGTTACGCGGCGTTGAAGTTCGTCATCTACACGCTGCTCGGCAGTGTCGGGTTGTTGGTCGCGCTGATCGGGCTGTACACGGTGAACGTTCGCGATTTCGTCGATCAGGAAGAGGTGCGGCAAGAGACGCTCAAGATCGCCAAGAGCAACACGACGCTCACGTCCGAACTGGCTGCGGAACGGGTCAGCATTCACACGTTCGACTTCGTGACGCTCGCCAAAGTGGGCCGGGCCGTGATGCTCGTGCTAAACGGCCAAGAAGACCGACTCGCCTCACAGATCAAGTTCGGCGAACCTGGCTCGAACGACGCCACCAAACAAGTTCGTCTCTTTGCGCCGGGGGTGAAGCCCGAGGAAGCAATCGCCAGACTCAAGAGCCAGCCGGTTTGCACGAAGCAGTTCCAGTATCTGTTCTTCGCGATGCTGTTCCTCGGCTTCGCGGTGAAGGTGCCGATCGTGCCGCTGCACTCGTGGCTGCCCGATGCGCACGTCGAGGCGCCGACGCCGATCAGCATGATCCTCGCGGGCATCCTCCTGAAGCTCGGCGGCTACGGTCTCATTCGCGTGGCGTTCCCGATCTGCCCGTGGGCGGCGTCGGAACTCGCGTGGTGGGTCGGCCTGATCGGTGTGATCGGCATCGTCTACGGTGCGTTGGTGGCGATGGGGCAAACCGACTTCAAGAAGTTGCTCGCGTATTCGTCGGTGAGCCACATGGGTTTCGTGGTACTCGGCCTGGCCGCGTGGGGTTCAGGGACGCACTCGCAATACTGGCAGTGGGGCATGAACGGTGCGGTGTTCCAGATGTTCGCGCACGGCATCACGGCGAGCGCGTTGTTCTTCGTCGTGGGTGTGGTTTACGACCGGGCACACCATCGCGACGTGAACCAGTTCGGCGGCTTGAAGGAACCGATGCCGCTCTACTCGGGCATGGCGGCGATTCTGTTCTTCGCGTCGATGGGCTTGCCGGGGCTGTGCGGCTTCGTGGGCGAGTTCATGGTGCTGGCCGCGGCGTGGGACTTCTCGCCGACGCTGGCCGTGCCCGCGATTCTGAGCGTGATTCTGACAGCGGGCTATCTGCTGTGGACGTGGCAACGTGTGTTCCTCGGCACGAACACGGCGACGCAGGCGTTCCCGGATGTGTCGCCACGCGAGGTGGCCGTGCTGTTGCCGTTCGTGCTGCTGGCAATCGCGCTGGGGATCTTCCCGCAGGCGTTGATCTTCAGTTGGGTCGACCCGAGCATTACCGGCTGGGTGGCGAACCTGTCCGTACTGAAGTGACCGTTCTCCTCGGTTTTTGGGACCGAGGGTTGATACCGGTAGCAACCCTTGGTCCCAAAGCGTTGCGAGACAATCTGTCGCCCTCGTTGATTGACTCCCTCCCCAAACTCCCACATACTAGCGGGCTCTTTGCCCAGACGGCGTTCGTACTCTCCGGGTGCGTCTTGATCACAACATCGTCTCGCCGGCCGTTCGCGTTCACGCTCATTGAGTTGCTGGTTGTGATCGCGATTATCGCCATCCTCATTGGTCTGCTGCTCCCTGCGGTGCAGAAAGTTCGCGAAGCGGCCGCACGCATGAAATGCCAGAACAATCTGAAGCAGTGCGGGATCGGGATGCACGCCTACCTCGGCACTCTGGAACACTTTCCACCCGGCGGGCGATTCCGAAACGCCGACTGGACGCAGGATCAGGGCACCTGGCTCGTCCACACGTTGCCGTACATGGAACAAGGTGCCCTGTATCAGGTCTTCGCACCCCAAATTCAACCAGACACGGTCGCCGGCACCTTCAACGTTGCGAACATTGCGAGCTGGCAGACGTACCTGCCGCCGCCCTACGCTCGCTGCCCGAGCGACCCCAACGACTACGCGACGTGGCCGAACGCCAACTACGCCACGTCGATGGGTCCGCAGTGCAACTGGGGGCCGTGCGGGCACGACCCGTACACCACACCGAACTGCTCGTCGCTGCCGGGCATTCCGGCCAGCACGACTCGCGGCGACGGCAACTGGATGCTTGCATCGGACATTCGCGGCCCGTTCAACTGGTAGGGGGGTTACAGGTTCAAAGTCACGGACAACCCAGACGGGCTCTCGAACACGATCTTCGCCGGTGAGATCGTTCCGAAGTGGAACAGTCATGCTCAACCGAACCCGCCGAACCCGTACATCCAGACGGGTAGTTGGATTCGCTCGAATGGGGGCACCTCTCGTGGCAGCACGCTCCCGCCGATCAATTACAGGACCGATGAGCAGGTGAGTTGCACGTCCAACCCGCAGCGCTCATGGGACAACTATTCGCTGTCGTTCGGTTTCAAATCGAGGCACACGGGCGGCGCGAACTTCCTCCTCGGCGACGGCTCCGTGCGAATGCTCTCGGAAGGCATCGACCACACGCTGTATCAGTACCTCGGCTGCCGTAACGACGGCCAACCGGTCTCGCCTCCGTGAGAAGTGACCTCCGCTCGTTTCCTCCTGCTCCCTGACAATTCCCTTTTGGAGCCTCCCCGTGAAAGCATGTCTGTTCGCTCTGGCCGTATTCGCTGTTGCGGCTGATCCGAAGCCCGAACAACTCGCCAAGGCTCGCGCCGACTTGAAGAGCGAGAAGGTCGAAGTTCGTCGCGAGGCGATGAAGCATCTCATCCACTCCGATCTGTCGATTCACTTGTTCCCCGAAATGGCAGCGGGCCTCAAGGACCCGGATGACGAAGTGCGTTCCGTTGCGGCCACGGCCATCGGCAACCTCGGCTCCAAGAGCGAGCCAGCGATTCCCGCGTTGATCGCACAGATGGAAAAGGACAAGTTCAAGGAAGCCCGCGAAACAGCCGCTCGCGCACTCGGTCGGCTCGGCAAGGCGATTCCGACCGACCGCACTGCCGTGAAGCCGCTTCAGAAAACCGCTGCGGAAGATGCAGACCCCGTGACGCGAACCGTGGCTCTCGGGGCGCTTGCGATGATGGGCGAAGACTTACCGGGGCAGGTGGTCGCGCTGCGGAAATTTCTGAGTCACGACGAAGCCCTCGTTCGCATGAAGGCGTCGCACGCCCTCGGTATGATTGGCTTGCCGGCGAAGAGTGCGGCTCCCGAGATCGTGTTGGTTCTCGAAAAGGAGACGGACGCACACCGTCGCGGGTACGTGGCCCGGGCGTTGGGGAACACCGGCGACCCGGCATCGCTTCCGGCGTTGGAGAAGGCGCTCAAGGCCGAAACCGATCCGGGTGCCCAGGGTGAGATGCGAGGAGCCATTCAGAAACTGAAGCCGAAGCCGTGATACACTGGAGGTTCGCCGTGCCAATCGGGGCGGCGACCTTCCCAGGGGTGTAATCCATGCTCAATCGCAAGCTATTTCGTGGTGCGTTCGCACTATTCGTGTTGGTCGCCACGGCTGGGGTGGTTCTCGCGAGCGGTGCAGGATTCACGCTGTCCGCGGTCGGCGCGACGCTCGGCAAAGCCGACGACGACAATGCCGAGATCCCCAAGTATCGCGTGAAGGTGGAGGTCGGCCAGACGCTGACGCTCGTCGCACAGGGACAGGTGATTCCTCGTGGTCAGCCTGCTCAGCCGGGCGAACCCGACGCCGCCGCGTGGCTGTTCGATGACGCTGCGTTCCACCTCGAACCGCTCGAAAAGGGCAAGGCCGACAAAACCAAATCCGTGATCGCGTTGAAGGCGACGAAGGCGGGGCAAACGCGGGTGCGGTTCGTCGGCAACATCCTCGGCTACGAAGTTAGCGTCCGGTGAATGCCCGTCTTGTGGGGCGAGGTAATCTGAGGGTTTTCTTCACTCGGAAGGAGACCCGTGATGCCCGTGCATGCCCCTCGTATCGTGGAACGCTGGCGAACGATCATC